>LAHU01026429.1_pt1 | contig 12889 bp, 11 predicted proteins | sample 329631 | NCBI WGS metagenome assembly LAHU01 (sample SAMN03275698, study PRJNA271635) | activated sludge metagenome | isolation source: sample C-0 Zero hour mixed sludge faded in reactor as a methanogenic...
CCCAAAGGGGCGTCGACTGCCGGGAGGCGCGCGCCTCGCGGCCGGTCGAAATCATGCGTTTCGTTCACGGTATCCCCCACGGCTGCCTCACAAAGCTTGAGACCATGGTTTCAGCGATGACACGCATTGCAGTCCTCCGAGCCGGCGGCGATGGTCGAGTCCCCGGGAAGCGCGTTTTTGGGATCGCGGTGGCAACCCAGACAGTTGCTCATCCTCACGGACATCCGCTGGGTCACGAGATCCATGTTCTGGACTTCTCCGTGGCACGTCTGGCAGAGAATCCCGGCGCCCGCATGCGGCCTGTGGTCGAAGTAAGCGTGGTCGGGCAGGGAGTGAATGCGTTTCCACTCCAGCGGATTCCCCGAGTCATAGATGGACGCGATCCGTTGAATGTCGGGGCTGCCGGTCTTCGTCACCCGGTGGCAGTTCATGCATTTTTCGACGGGCGGAACCCCCGCATGCCGGGATTTTGCGGCGCCGCCGTGACAGTAGAGGCACTGAATCCGCAGTGTCCCCGCGTGGAGCTTATGGGAATATGCGACGGGTTGCCGCGGTTGATAGCCGCGGGCGTAGCGGTCGGGTTGCGTGAGCCATCCCACGGTCATGACCGTCGCCAACACGGTGATTCCGCCCGCCGGCAGCAGGAATTTCGAATAGTCCAGGAGATTACGACCAGTGTCGCGCCACAGGTTCATCCGGAATACTTCCCGAGATTCAGGCTGCTTAATGCCCCAATATCCGGCCGCATCCTGACCGGCTGTCCGATGGTGCTATCTTCCATGATAGGCAAAGCCAAGTCAAGCGGAGCGCAGTTGGGCCAGGTAGATGTGCCGCAACCGGAGGAGTTCGGCATCATACCGCCCGTCGCGAAAATCGGGGAATGTCCATTCGAAAGGCCGGTATTTCCCCTCACGGTAACGGGCGACCATGTCCGCCCATATGCCGCCGGCGAGGTAGATCTTCTGCCCGGCGCCCTTGCAGCTGGCAAGCACGATCTTGTTGTGATCCAGGTACCCGATGTCCAGGTTCACGCTGCGGCCGGTTTCTCCGGCCAGCATTGCTTCGATGCGGTTGCAGTCGAGTTTTGCCGCACAGAGCCGATCGGGCATCACCAGTCGGCGGAAAGATACCAGCCGCCGCTTCAAGCCGGTTCCCATCTCCGAATCGTAATAGCCGGTGCTGTCGAACGGGTGATCCTCGCCGGCAAAATCGATCTCCCCGAAGGGCGGGGCCAGCATTCCCAGGGCTTCCTGCAGTGCGTCGAGGCGCGCCCAGAGCACGGCGGCGAACAGTTTTACCGGATCAGCGATTTGAGGTTTTGCCAAGGGTCTCTCCCCGCTCCTTCAAAATGGCGACCGCCCGTGCGACCAGCGAAGCATCGATCCGGAACTCCGCCGCAATCGCCTCCACGAGCTTTTCGGCGGGCCATTCTTGCCGCGCCACCGAATCTCCTTCGCTCGCCTGGAACCGCGTTCCGTTCAGGTAGATCTGCCTCGCGCCGATCCTGCGCGTAAGCAACGGAACCCGCATCATGTCCCACCCGAACGACGCATCCCAGGCTTTGAGGAATGCGCCCCGGTCCGCCGCGGCGATTTTGTAGGTCAGCCTGCGGGTTTCCGATCCCTTCCGGACCGTGGACAGCGCGACGCGTCCGGGGTTCTCCCCGGACTCCAGGACCAGGCGCTGCCCCGGAGCCGCCACCTCCCGTCTCTTGGCGCATTCGAGCGGAATAGGGCGGGCGATCAGGAATCCCGGGTCCATCAGGTGCGGGATCCCGTCCAGCCAGACCATCAGGGCGCAGTGCGTGTCGGGACCATAGCGGCGGTCCGCCAGGATGGTGTCCGCCCTGTATCCGAGGCCGCGGACGAGGAACGCCAGCGCGGAGGTCAGCGAAAAGCAGGTGCCGCCCGTTCCCCGGTCGATGTAGCCGCGGATCACTTCTTCCGGAGATCTGCGCGCCGCCGCGTCCGTCCCGGCCTCGGCCCTCCGGACGATCTTGCTGACGTTTTCGTAAGGAAGACACGCGAAGGCGGTTCCCACCCTTTCCAGCAGGTCCCGCGGGGATCCCCCCGGCGATATACGGAAATGCGTCACAAAATCCGTCAGCGCGCCCATGAGCATATTATACTTGGAGCGGAAGGAGAGAACATGAAAACGCCGACACCCAAAATAATCTGGACGTGGACGGATGAGGCTCCCGCCCTCGCGACGCTGTCTTTATTGCCTGTCGTGCGGGCTTTCGCGAAGGCGGCGGGAATTTCCGTGGAGATGTGGGACATATCGCTCTCCGGCCGCATCCTGGCCAACTTCCCCGATTTCCTGGACGCCGGGCAGCGTATCCCCGATTACCTCGGATTGCTGGGCGAACTGACCCTGCGTCCCGAGGCAAACATCATCAAGCTCCCGAACATTTCCGCCTCGGTGCCGCAGCTCAAGGACGCGATCCGCGAGCTCCAGGAGAAGGGCTTCCCTGTCCCCGACTACCCTGAAAATCCTCAGACGGAAGCCGAGCGGCAAATCCAGGACCGATATTCGAGGGTGCTCGGCAGCGCGGTCAATCCCGTGATCCGGCAGGGCAACGCCGATCGCCGCGCCCCGGCGTCGGTGAAGGAGTTTGCCCGGAAGCACCCGCTCCGGATGGCGGACTGGAGCCCCGAATCGAGGTCGCACGTGTCCCACATGACGGACGGGGATTTCTACGGCAGCGAAAAATCGGTCACGATCCCGAAATCCGCCGTCGCGCGTTACGAATTCGCGGCCGCCGACGGGACCATACGCCCGCTCAAGAAAAACACTCCCCTTCCGGAAGGAGCCATCCTGGACGCTTCCGTAATGCACGTCCGGGCGCTGCGTTCCTTCTATGAAGCGCAGATCGAGAGCGCCCGCCGGCAGGGATTGCTGCTCTCGCTGCACCTCAAGGCCACCATGATGAAGGTGTCGGATCCCGTCCTGTTCGGGCATGCCGTCTCCGTCTATTTCGCCCCGGTATTTGAAAAGCACGCGGCGACGTTCCGGCAGCTCGGCGTGAATCCGGACAACGGACTGGGGGATCTGTATGCAAAAATCGACAATCTTCCGGCCGGGAAGAAAAGCGAGATCGAATCGGATATCCGCGACGCCTATGCCGTGCGTCCGCCGCTGGCCATGGTCGACTCGGACCGGGGCATCACGAACCTCCATTCTCCCAACCTGGTCATCATCGACGCCTCCATGCCCGTGATGATCCGCGACGGCGGACGCATGTGGGGACCGGACGGCAAACTGCACGACACGAAGGCCCTGCTCCCCGACCGCTGCTATGCCACGCTCTATGCCGCGATCGTCCAGGACTGCCGGCGCAACGGCGCTTTCGACCAGGCCGCCATGGGCAGCGTGCCGAACGTGGGCCTCATGGCGCAGGAGGCGGAGGAATACGGATCGCACGACAAGACCTTCGTCGCGGCAGGACCCGGCACCATCCGGATCGTGGACGAAGACACCGGGGACGTTCTGCTCGAGCAGGATGTGGACCGGGGGGACGTTTTCCGGTCGTGCCGCACGACGGATATCGCGATCCGCGACTGGGTGGGACTGGCCGTGCGCAGGGCCCGCGCGACGGGGGCCCCCGCCGTGTTCTGGCTCGACCGCAACCGGGCCCATGACCGGGAGGTGGTCCGGAAGGTGGAGCACTGCCTCGGCACGCTCGACACGCAGGGTCTGGACATCCGCATCCTCGATCCGGTGGCCGCCATGCGGTTTTCGCTGGAAAGAATCCGGAAGGGAGAGGATACCATTTCCGTGGCGGGGAACGTCATCCGGGACTACCTGACCGACCTTTTCCCGATCCTGGAAATCGGCACTTCGGGGAAAGTCTATTCGATCGTGCCCCTGCTGGCCGGCGGCGGGCTGTTTGAAACGGGCGCCGGCGGATCCGCCCCGAAGCACGTGCAGCAGTTTCAGCGGGAGGGGTACCTCCGCTGGGATTCCCTCGGGGAATTCCTCGGCCTGGAGGCGTCGCTGGAGCACCTTCACTCCGTATTCGGCGACGCGCGGGCCACGCTCCTCGCCAGGACGCTGGATCGTGCCATCGGCGTGTTTCTCGACAACAACAAATCGCCTGCCCGCAGGGTGGGCGAGATCGACAACCGCGGGAGCCATTTCTTCCTGGCCCTGTACTGGGCCGAAGCCCTTGCGGCACAGTCCGAGGACCGTGAGATGCAGGCGCGTTTCTCCGACGTCGCGAAACAGCTGAAGGAGAACGAGGATGCCATCAACGCCGAGTTGCTGGCGGCCCAGCGCGAAGCCGTCGACCTGGGCGGGTATTACCGCCCGGATATCGCGAAAGCCTCCGGGGCGATGCGGCCGAGCCGCACGATGAACGCCATCGTCGACCGGCTGGAGGCGGCCGGAGACTCCGTCTGATTTCCCGGCCTGCGTGTCGAAAAGGGATCTGCCGGGCCGGGGAACGGGGGGGCGGCACACTGTGCCGGGAGGGCATTTGGACTCGCCGGCACCGAGTGGTATGATTCGCGATTCCCGGCGCCGGGGGCAAAGTGGCGGCGACGGACGATCATGCACGCGGGAGCGGTTCGATGAAAGACCAGAGGATTATCATAGTCGGCGCCGGAATGGCGGGAGCGACCACGGCGTACTTTCTGACGCGCAAAGGGAAACGCAATATCCTGCTGCTGGAAAAGGAGAAGGTCGCGGGCGCCCAGTCCACGGGCCGGAACGCGGCAATTCTCCGCACCATCATCCCGGATCCCCCGGCCAACCGGCTCGCGAGGCAGTCGGCCGAGTTTTACTTCAATCCCCCGGAAGGATTCTCCGACCTCGCCCTGGTGGACCGTGTGGGCATTTTCATGGCCGCGTGTGCCGAGCACGTCCCCACGCTGGATGCGTGGTGCAGCAGGAACGCCGGTGCGCACATCGAGCGGTCCGACGCCTCGCGCCTGTATGCGCAGATCCCGGTCCTGGCCCCCGGACTCCAGTCCGTGGCCCATAAACCGGATGACGGCATCCTGGACGTTCACGCGATCCTGCAGGGTTTCCTTCGCGGCGCCTGCCGGTCGGGGGCCCAGCTGCGCTTCGGGACGCAGTTTCACAGGCTCCGCATACGCGACGGCAGGGTGGAGGGGGTCGAGACCGGAGACGGCTTCCTCGAGGCATCCGCAGTCGTGGTGGCAAACGGCGCCTGGGCGTCGGCGGCCGATTCCTTCGGCGGATACGCGCTCCCCTTCACCCCCTACCGGCGGCACCTGCTGGTCACCGAACCGCTTCCCCAGGTGAATCCGCGCTGGCCCGTCCTCTGGGTCGTCGGGGAGGACTACTACTTTCGACCCGAAAGCGGGGGCCTGCTCATGAGCGCCTGCGACGCCGTCCGGGTCACTCCGGAGCAGGGGGAGATCACCGATCCCGACGAACTGGAACGCATTGCGGCAAAAGCCGCGCGCTGGCTCCCCACCCTGGCGCACGCCGGGGTGGCCCGGGCCTGGGCCGGGATGCGAACCTTCGCGCCGGATGACCGCTTCGTGATCGGCCGGGATCCCCGGCTCGAAGGCCTGTACTGGGTCGCCGGGCTGGGCGGCCACGGCATTACCTGCGCCCCCGTCGTGGGCGCACTTGCGGCGGACTGGATCGCGGACGGGAAGAGCGGACATCCGGATGCGTCCACTCTTGCGCCGGACCGGCTTATCCGGTGACCGTCTGCTCAGGATCACGGCAATCTCATTTCGCAAAAGGAGACACCATGGCGACGACCGAAGACAACCTCAAGGAAGCTTTCTCAGGGGAAAGCCAGGCATACAGGAAATACGCGGCCTTCGCGAGAAAAGCGGAACAGGAGGGATTTGCCAACGTGGCGCGTCTGTTCCGGACCGCGGCGGAAGCGGAGGCGATCCACGCGCTGGGGCACCTGTTCGCGATGGATGCCGTCAAGTCTACGGCGGAGAACCTCAAGGCCGCCGTGGAAGGCGAGACCCACGAATTCACCGAAATGTACCCGCCCATGCTGGAGCAGGCTCAAAAGGATAATCACAAGGCCAGGAGAATGTTCGCATTTGCGGCCAGGGTGGAAGGCGTCCACGCGGAGCTCTACAAAAAGGCCCTGGAAGCGGTCGCCCAGGGCAAGGACCTGGCCGAAACGCAAATCCATCTGTGCCCCGTCTGCGGGCACATCGAGCTTGGGACCCCGCCCGCCGCCTGCCCGGTCTGCGGCGTCAAGGGAGAGAAGTATATCCAGGTGTAATCCGGCGGCGCACTGCGCATGGTGCGGTTCCGGAAGGCCTCCCGGCTTCGTACGGACCTTCCCCCGCCGCATCCCGCAAGGCGTCATCCGCAGCCTGCGACCCGTGCGATGTCCGAAAAAGGCAAGGTCCTGATCCTCGGAGACGCAAATTCGCCGTGTGCCGGATTCCGGCGGGCGCTGGAATCGGGAGGTTACGGCACCGCGACGGCGGACACGTGCGAACGGGCGCTGGAGCGCGTGGGGCGTGAGGCTTTCGACGCGGTCCTCCTGCTCGGGTCCGCGCGGGAGACCGTGCCTTCCGATACGCTGAGACGGCTCCGGCAGGCCTCGCCGCACGCGGCCGTCTTCGTCGTCAGCCGGAATCCATCCATCCGCTCCGCCATACAATGCATCAAGCTGGGCGCCTACGACTATCTTCCGGAACCGGCCGCTCCCGGGGCGCTGTTGAAGCACATAGGGCAGGCCGTACAGGCGTCGCGACGCGATCTCGAGGACGCCTGCATCGGCGGGGAACTGGAGCGGCAGATGCTGTCGCACGCCCTGATCGGACGCTCCGAGGCCATGGGCCGGGTCGTCCGGCTCGTGCGGAAGGCGGCGCTTGCCGACTCCCCCGTTCTCGTTACCGGGGAAACGGGCACGGGCAAGGAACTGGTGGCCAGGGCCATCCACCGGCTTGGCCGGCGTTCGCAAAAGCCGTTCGTTGCGGCGGATTGCCGCACGCCGGGAGAGCGGCTGCTGGAGAGAGAGCTGTTCGGCCGCGTCGAGGGTGGGTTCCCGGGAACCGTGGCGGACACGCCCGGCAAAATCGCGCTCGCCCATGGCGGGACGCTTTTCCTGGACGCCATCGCCGGCCTCGGCGTCCCCGCGCAGGCGCAATTGCTTCACGTGCTGCGGGAGCGCGAAATCCCGGCGGCCGCCGGCGCCTTCGCGAAGGTCGACGTGCGATTCATCTCCTCGACAGACCGCGACCTGCGCGAAGCCGTGCGGGAGGGCCGGTTCCGGGAGGACCTCTACTACAGGCTGAACGTACTGCATATTCCCGTCCCCCCTCTGCGCGAGAGACCCGAGGACATCCCGGTCCTGGCCGAATACTACCTGAAGAAACTGGCGGCCGAAAAGACGAAGCCTCCGGTTGCCCTGTCGGACAGGGCGATGCAGTACTTAAAGAGATGCGAGTGGCCGGGAAACGTGCGCGAACTGGTCAACGCCCTGGAATATGCGGTCGTAACCTGCGACGGGAAAACCATCGGGCTCCGGGACCTTCCCCACGGGTTGGAGGATCCTTCCGGGCGCCATGCATTCGCCGGAGGCAGCCTCGCACGCATGGAGCGGAACGAGATCCTGAGCGCCCTGGATCGTTTTCAAGGAAACAAGACCCGCGCGGCCGGATTCCTGGGGATCAACCGGAAAACACTTCGCGAAAAGATCCGCAAGTACGATATTTTCCCGGAAGGCCGCTGATGCGCCTCGGGCCCTCTGCCGAAATCAGGCCCGCGTTATCCATGAAGCTTCTGCTGCTGCGGCGGATGCTTTGATTCCGGAATCGTTTCTTTATCGTCCGCGCCGCTTCGCGGCGTCAGGGCGAATCGGTCTTCGGCCGCCCAGGATTCGCGGCCGGCGCTTCGGCATCCCGGAGCTGGCTCGGGCTCTTGCCGCTTGCCTGCTGCACGAACCGCGAGAAGGAGGCGGCGGAGTTGTATCCGAGCATGATTCCAATTTCTTTAACCGAAAGATGAGGCTGGGCCAGCATCTCCTGGGCGGCCTGAAGCAGGTGCCTGCGCCTGTATTCGCGGAACGTCATTTTCCTGCGCGACCTCATCGCGTTTTCGATGGTATGCCGGTCCACCCCGAGGGTGCGGGCGATATCGGAGAGCCGCATGCGCGGAGTCTCGGCAATGAGGGCATCCAGTTGAGCCAGAAGTCCGTTGCGGTTGTATGTCACGGTGTGTCGGCCCCAGATCCTGACAGATCAACGATCGCCCGATTCGTCGCGCGAAGCGATGCCCGGAACCCGCGTGGACGCAAGATCCCGCCCCCTTGACCCGAGCGTATGCAGGAATTTTTCTATTGGGCCCCCCCGGTGTCAAGGGCAAAAGCTGGTGGAAAGACGGGTATTCTCCCTGGCGGATCGGTTGGGCCCAATAGGCTGAATTTGCGCAACTTATCTGATTCTAACACATTAGGTCATCCCGAGGCGGGGCGCGTTGCGGGAGGGGCGAGCTTTCGACCGGCTCATCCGCGCCCGGGCGCAGGGCTTGGGTTTGAAACCGTGCAACTTCCATGTGTGGCGTGCATCTTTAGCTATGTTGACAAATTGCGCAGCACGGCCATAGAATTGTGGCCTGTTAATTTCGGCAATGGTTTAAGGAGGCAGCATGCGAATTCGAGCCCGCAAGTTTTTCCTACCCGCAGCGATCACGGTAGCGTGGTTCCTGTTGCTGAGCGTGATGGCGTCCGCTCAGTCCCGGTCGATCAAAGGCAAGGTGACGGATGACAAGGATCAGCCCGTCGAAGGCGCCCAGATCTCCATTATCGGGACGGACATCACCAGGAACTTCAACGTCAAGACAAACAAGAAGGGCGAGTATTTGTATCTCCTCGGCCAGCAGGTCGCGACATACCGCGTCGTGGTCCGGAAGGAAGGTTTCAGACCGGACGTTCGGGAGGGAATCCGGCCCGAACTGGGAGAAGCCTCGGTCGTCGATTTCAAGCTGTCTCCGGGACAGGACTACAAACTGCCCTTCGAGATGGACGACAAGGAAATGGCCGAATACAAGAAGCGCTACGACGAACTGCAGAAGAAAAAGCAGTTCTCGGGCGAGATCAAGGCCGCGTTCGAACTGGGAGTCAAATTAACCCAGGAAGGCAAGCTGGACGAGGCCATGGCCGAACTGAATAAGGCCCTCGAAAAGGATCCGGAACAGTCGGCGATCCATGCCGCGATCGGAAACGTCCACGCAAAGGCGGACAGGAATGAGGAGGCGCTGGCATCGTACGAAAAGGCGATCAGCCTGAGCCCGAACGATCCCGACCTGTATACCACGGCCGGGATCACGATGAACGCCCTGGGAAGGACCGCCGACGCTCAGGAAGCATTCAAGAAGGCTGCGTCTCTGGATCCGGTCGCCGCTGCGCAAAACTACTACAACCTGGGTGTCATCATGATGAACGGCGGCAAAACCGCGGAGGCCGCGGAGGCGTTCAAGCAGTCGATCGCCGCGAATCCCAACTTCGAGGAGTCGTACTACCAGCTGGGCATGGCTTTGTCCGGCACGCAGTCGACGATCCCCGATGCCATCAGCGCGCTGAAAAGATACGTCGAGATCGGAAGAAAGCCCGAACAGGTCGAGGTGGCCAAGCAGATCATCGAGGCCCTGGGGGGCGCAAAATAGGGGAATCCTGCATCGGTCCGCCCGCAATCCGGCGGCGGATTAGAAGCGTTACGGAAACGGGCCGCGCCCCATGGGAGCGCGGCCCGTTTTCTTTTCCAGCCGTCTCGCGCCTCCCATTGCCGGCGCGGGAATCGGCCTAATATTCGAGGTTCCCGTTGAGCAGCATCTTCTTCGTCTTGAACTCGACGTATCCGCGCCCGTCTCCTATCCCGCCGACGACCGGATAGGCGAACTCGAGCGTCAGGCTCTTGTCCTTATCGGTGAGAATCGGTTTGCCGTTCACCTCGCGCGGGAAGACGAACTGGAACTCCTGCTGCGCCCCCTGGGCTACGTTGAAATCCAGCAGCCGTGCCTTGTCGCCCTTCCCGGCGTAGAGGAAAACCGAGTTCTTCAGCAATTCCATGGTTTGGGACTGCCAGGCCCTGGACAGGTCGATGACCATCCTCTGGATGTTGGTCGAGTAGGAGACGCTTAGGACGACCTTGTCGCCGTAGTCCGCGTTGAGAAAGCTTTCCGCGCTTTTATCGAACGCCTGTTTCTGTTCGGTGCTGAGGCTGTCGTACTTGTTGACCAGCTGCATCCGGCGGACCATCGCCTGCCGGACCGGCGTCGCGGAACGGAGCTGGATGATATAACTGACATACTGCTGGCCTTCGGCCGCGTCACTGCTTCCCAGGGACCCCGTCCGCAGCAATTTGAGCTCCCAGGCCCATGGCGAATCCGTGAGCATCTTGGCGCATTCCTTGTCCGTCCACTCGTAGTAGGTCTTCTTTTCCCAGAATTCCGCGGCGAACAGAACCGAAACGCTGACGAGGAGCAGGATCGGGAAAATCACGATTTTTCCCCATGCGTCCCTGTGTTGCATCGATACAAATGACCGTGGTGATTTCATGAGTTCAGTCTCCCAAAAAGCATGCCGGAAAGACATGCATCGGCTTTTCATCTTCTGATGGCGCGTTCCACTGCCGTGAACACTTACGGTCTTATAGGACGTTTGCTCTTTCAATACAAGCAAAAAGTAGCCGTCAGGCTTCACGAGGCTCATTCGGCCTGCATGGATCCCGAAAGTTCCCGGCGAGGGGTCCGACCCGCGCACCCGGCGGCGCGTATTGCAGCCCGACGGAGCGCAACGCCTCAAACGTGCCGGAATCCGTGGCAGCAGCAGAAGTTGCCTGCATGACGACGGTCCGGCCTCCGTAATCAGCGGATGCCTCCGGGACCCGAATGTTTCAAAATTTCCGGCAGTTATGTCGCAGGCGATCCCGTCTGTGGCGATTCCCGGCCGGCGCCTGGACCCCGGGCGCGGGTCATACGGGAAATATCCGGATCGGTACAAAAAGTACCACCCGCAGTTATTCCGGCAGGGAGAAGGTGCGGGCTCCCGATTGCCGAATTTTCCAGAAAATGCCGGAATGAATGGCCTTGCCGTGGTATCCTGAAACGTTTGGATCGCCGTGGCACACCTATAGGCGCGACGGCGGGGAGCGGATACCGCACCTGGCGACAGGAACGCGGACTGCGTCATCCCGGAGAGAACAACGCCAACTCGGTTGGAAAAGGACAGGGGTTGCTTATGAGCGCTGAAAAGAAGGCGGCCGGCGGGAGTCCGGCGAAGGTCCCGATCGATGTTCTGGTCATCGATGGCGAGCAGACATTCACGGATACGTGCGTCCGGACCCTGGAGAAGAGCGGGTACCGCGTCGCGGTAGCGAAGAACGGTTCGCAGGGACTGCAGATGGCCGGCTCCGAGCACCCGGGCGTGGTCCTGATCGACCCGGAGCTTGCAGGCATGAGCGGGATGGACGTGCTGGGCCGGCTCGGGAAATCGGAGCCCGTCTCCGTGCCGATCATGGTTTCGGCGCACGCCACGGTGGATGCCGCGGTGGAGGCGATGAAACTGGGAGCTTTCGACTTCCTGACGAAACCGTGCGACGCGGAAAAGCTGACCGAGGCCGTGCGCCGGGGGCTGAATCTCAATACGCTGCGGAAGGAAGCGAAGGCGGCCAAGGCTGCCGATGCGCCGCACGCCGGGGACAAGTATGACCTGCTGCTGCACGGGCTGGACGTCCTCGGGGGCGCCTATTCCATGGGCATGGAAAAGCGGCAGCTCCTGGACGAGCTGGCGTACCTCGAGAACGAGGCGAAGTATCACGCGGAAAGCCTCGGGCAGATCAAGAAGAAGGAGAAGGCGATCCTGGATATCCGGGAGGAGCTCCTGCAGGCGGACGCGATCATGCGCAGGTACGACTTCCAGAAAAACTCCCTGATCCAGGTGCTCCTGGATGTGCAGCAGACGTTCCGGTGGCTGCCGCGGCACATCCTGAACTGGATTTCCGGCCGGCTGAACATCCCGCTCCGGGAGATTTACGTCATCGCGAATTTCTATGAGGCGTTCAGCCTCGAGCCGCGCGGCCGCCACACCGTCCAGGTGTGTACGGGGACCGCGTGCCATGTGCACGGCGCTTCGCAGCTTTTGTCCCGTGTCTCGGCGGTCCTCGGAATCGAGGCCGGACAGACCGACGGCCGCCAGGAATTCACGCTGGAAACGGTGCACTGCCTCGGGTGTTGCGCGCTGGCCCCCGTGGTCCAGATCGACACGCAGTATCACCGCGATCCCTCGCGGACCCAGTTCGAGAAAATCATCAAGTCATTGGAGAAACAAGAGGAGGCGAAAGAATGTCTCGCATAGAAACCCCTGCGGATCTTATCCGGCTGAGAGAAGAAATCGCCGCGCGGCGCGATGCCCGGCAGGCCTGGCTATCGGTCTGCACCGGGACGGGCTGCCGTGCCTGCGGGGCCGAGGCGCTGGCGGCCTCCCTGGAAGTGGAGATCGCGAAGCGGGGCCTCGCCGACAAGGTGGGAGTCCGGCGGACCGGATGCCACGGCTATTGCGAGCGCGGCCCCCTGGTCGTCCGCCAGCCGTCCGACGTCTGCTACGTGGGAGTGCAGGCGAAGCACGCCGCCGCGATTCTCGACGCGCTCGGTTCGGGAGATCATCCGGTCGAACAATTGCTGTATCTCGATGAAGCAAACGGGAAGCGGATCGAGCGCGCGGAGGAGATCCCGTTCTACAAGCACCAGGACCGGGTCTTGCTGCAGTACAACGTGCGAATCGATGCCTCCAGCATACTCGAGTACATCGCGGAGGGGGGCTATTCGGCGCTTGCGAAGGCGCTCTCCGGAATGACGCCCGAGGCGGTGCTGAACGAGGTGAAGACCGCGAACCTGCGGGGGCGCGGCGGCGGCGGTTTCGCCGCGGGCAGGAAGTGGG
>LAHU01000318.1_pt1 | contig 12790 bp, 12 predicted proteins | sample 329631 | NCBI WGS metagenome assembly LAHU01 (sample SAMN03275698, study PRJNA271635) | activated sludge metagenome | isolation source: sample C-0 Zero hour mixed sludge faded in reactor as a methanogenic...
ATATTTTTATAAATATGCTTTCTACCTCGAAAGGTCTACTTGTACGCTCCAGATATAGGCTTATCAGAATCGGTAGCAGTAGGAAAGATTGATCGCTAACAGTAGTACAATCAAGTTAACTTGATCAAAATTCCATAGACTATGGAATAATCAGTTAGGCCAACGCAATTTTAGCCCTTTGGCCTGAATGGTAGAAAGAGGAGAAATCCAAGGTTAAAACTTGTCAGTTATACGTACCTGGGAGGGAAAGGTTGATGGAAGGTTAAGGGAAGCCTGTAGGGCGGGCTTACATACGTTCTACAATCTTAATTTCCTCCTCAGTCAGCCCATAAAGCTCGTAGACCAGGGCGTCTATCTGATCATCTGTGGCCTCTATTTGGCGCTGGAGAGTGATCTGCTCATGGGGTGTACGGGCCTCCAGGAGTTGCTTGTTAAAGGAGAGCATGCTATCTACCAGAGAGATTATGCGGTCGTGGCGTGTAACGTCCTGGTGATTTGATGAGTCTATGGTGCGGATAGGGAGATTTTCAATAAACTGTCGATTTGCTGAGAAAAAGCCACCTCTAAATGGCACCGTGTTTCTTATGAAGTAGAAGTTTATTAAATTGCTATTTAAAAGGCCCAGAATGTAGTGGTAGGAGATACCTTGAGAGAGCATTATTCCTCCAACATCCACGTTGTCCAGACAAAAATCACCATCTTTGTCAAATCCTGCATGTAGGCGACTTACTAAACGAGGGACAGCTAATTTTTTCATGGGCTGCAACTCAATGTTTTGGCGCCGAATGTACTTATGCCGCTCTGGCCCTTTCGCAGATCCATGATCCCGCATATCGAGAAGATCACTATTTTTTTGGAAGTATTCGTATGTTAGCGGAAATTTCTGTCGTAGCTCCTCCGGAGAAATTAGTATAGCATTATTGTTTTCATTATAATATGGATAGATAACTCTTTCATTCGTCTCCCTCAAAACGAAGCGTCCAACTTCCGCTCCACTCACTATCTTGCGGAGAAGTTCTGGCTCAAGGTCAACTTCAGCATTTAGTGCCCGTGAAAAACATCTTGCTCTTCTTGAATCGAGGTTAATTAATTTAACTGCATAGACTTTATCGGCCCCAGGGATTATACCCTGAAATATTCTCTCAGCTATATCACTCAATTTAAAGGGCATTTTACTCAGCTTATCAAATAGGGCTGCGCTACTACCTACCTGAAAAGTCCATTCCGCTCCAGTAACACTATCCGACGAAATGTAGCCCTCGATTGCGTTGTTAGTGCTTCTCCAATTACTTAAATCATCAACCTTTTTGAGCAAAAACGAATTAGATCCTGCTTTATTTAGAAACAGCAAGCAAGTGTAAGTTGTGGCTCCTGAAAACACTTGCTGGTCTCCAAAATGAACAATTTCCGAGAGGTTCTTGCCTCTTGCAATCAATTCACGCAAAGGTTGGCCGTATTTGACGTTGAAGAATTTATGAGGTAAGATGAAACCCAATCGCCCATGTTCATTTAGCAAGCTGAGGCCCTTCTCCACGAAAACTACGTAAATATCATAGTTGCCCTTGCTAGCCGACGCATACTTTTGCTTGTAATGTTCGACCTCTACTGGTGCCCATTCCTTCATTACCTGTATACGGACATAAGGGGGATTTCCGATTATCACATGAAAACCACCAGCTTGCATTATATCTGGAAACTCCTTATCCCAGTCAAAAGGATTGATCCGATCAATCTCTTCCTGTGTTAGCCCTGGATTGTCTTTCAGGATGTTCCAGCCAATCAACGAATTGCCGCACTTGATGTTATTGCTTAAATCGGGCAATGCCCTCTCCTGGAAGAGCTTAAGCTGCTTTGAGATCGTCTCATCGTTCTCGCCCTCCAGAACCTTCAGCAAGAGGGATAGCTTGGTCACTTCCACGGCCTGGTGGTCGATGTCCACGCCGTAGATATTGTTCAGCAGTATCCTCTTACGCTCTGCTGTGGTCAGCCTCCATTCACCGCCTCGGCCCTGGTAGACAGGAAGCTCGGGCTCTTTCTTCCGCCCCTTCTTGCCCGTCTCAACACCAGGGAGCAGCCGCCTTATCTCTGGAGAAGAAGGTTTTAGGCCACTCTGTAGCAACGGCACAAGATTTTGGACATACCAGTCTCGATGCCAATCCAGCAGGTACTGATAGGCCACAATGAGGAAGGACCCTGAGCCACAGGCAGGATCTAAAACGGTGATTAGCACCACTTCAAGCGGTGTCTTGCCTTTCAGAATTTTGCCTAACGTGTTTCCTACGATGTTTTCCACAATGTAGACCGGCGTGTATTTGACCCCGCCTGCCTTCTTTACTTCGGGCTTGTCCTCTATCACGGCGCGGTGGCCTTCTGTGAGCCTTATCACCTTGCCCAAAAACTGTTCGTAGACCTGGCCCAGGATCTCAGCCGGAAGCACTGAGAACTCATAAGGGCTATCTGGATAGTAAAGCCGCTTGAAGATCTCCTTTAAGGGCTTATCATCGATGTTTAAGCTTAGAGTTAGTGTATCCGGGCTCTCCCTGCTAGGCTCCTTTTCAAAGTGGAATATGCCGGAGTTGTAGCGCTCATCTGCCCGGCGGAAAAGCTCACAAAGCCGGGGATAGACCCGCTCACCATTAAGAAGGTCCTGTAGCTTCATAAGCCGCTCAATGCCCCGATCCTCACATATTCGCAAGAAAACAATGCGATTGACTATGGCCTGGACTGCATAATTAAGATCTTTAGTGCTGAGATCAGGGTTTCGCAGAGCGATATTTCTGGCAAGGAGCTCTCTCCAGCCTGCAATCTCCTCCAGGAAGACGACATCTACTGCAGACGTACCTCTTTTGCTCTTCTTATCTGCGGCGTACTTGTCGAAGGACCCCTTCAGAACGGCATTCTTGGAGAATATACCGGTGATTTCATCCCAACGAGTCAGGTAATCCTTGTAATTCAGATAAAAAATCCTGGCGTTGGAGGCTTTATCCGTCTTATCCGGTTTAACATTGCAATCATAGACGGCGAACTCCTCAAAGTCGGTAAGAACAGATAATGGCAACTTCATTGTCCAAGCATAGCGGCGGAGTTGGAAGGCAGGATGGATATCATCCTTGATGTCCACTGAAGGCTTCTTGGCCTCCAAGAAGAACTTACGCTGGCCTCCAATACGAAAAGAGTAATCTGGGGCTTTGGTGGTGGTTCCTACCTTGACAGCGTCCTCATGGATAACGTCCTTGTAGGCTTCAGCAAAGCCTTGCTCGTTGTCTACGTCCCATCCCAGGGCCTTGAAGAAAGGATCAACGAATTCTCTTCTAACCTGGGTCTCGTTGTAATGTCCGGATTTGTAGGATGCCAGGTTATTTTCAAATCTATCCACCAACTCCACTATCTCTTTGGGTGCCGCCAAATATCTCTCCCTCAGGATGCCTTAACCATCGCTCACAGGAAAAGGCTTTGGGTCACTACCAGGGACAGAGCTTGAAACTTTTCCCCCTTTTAAGGATTAAGATTATGGCCTGCTTTTGGTACATTAGTATATAAAGAAAGATTTTTATTATGATATGCTTATGGATCTCTTCATGTTGTTATAGGCCCAACACGGGGGGGGAAGGCCCCCCTCAAGCCTTAATCGGCTCTGGCCTATCGCCCTGGGCCGGAGGGAGATCTTCCTCTACATCCTCAATAGTCAAAGAGACAGGCTCTATCTGAGGGAGCTGGATTTGCTCCTCCTGGGCTTTTTCCTTCTTCTTATACTCTCTTAGCTCTTTCTTCTGATCGTTTACTGCCTGCTCATATTCACCGTCTATCCATTTAATGGTCAGGTCTTTGCCTACTTGCTCTGTCCATTGCTTTGTAGACCAATCCGTAAATGAATCTGGCCTTACTCCTCTGTAAAGCTTAGTCTTCTCCTTTACCATCTGAGCCCAAACCGCTTCTTCTGGAGTCTTTGGTAATTCGAGAGTGCCCTTCCATTCACCATCATAAAGGCCTGTGACCTTTAAGATATGAACCGCCGCCGTTATTGCTATCTTCTCATCGGAGCTATGGAGGCCATTGGTGAGAGTGTTCACTGCTTCATGGGCCAAGGCCTTGAGCCTGAGCTTTGAATCTGTCCATAATTCCTCTCGTTTGACATTCAATTCCGCTGTAAAAAACGGGTTTTTGTGCCATTTTGTGATTGTTTCACGCCTGACACCGACTATTTCCGATACCTCTCTATCGGTTTTACCTAAAATTAACAAGTCGATTGCATTAAGCTGCTCTGGAGTTAGCCTAGGAGCTGGAGATCTATCCCAAAGCTTATCTGCCATTTTGTTTAACTCATCTACGTCTTTATTCATTGAATCACCATTCAAGTCTTCTTTAAGGCTCCTAACTGTATTTTGAGCCGATCTAACTAATAATGGGTCTAAATAGCCTAATTTACTCAATCCTTTGGCCCATTTCTCCAAAGCCATAATATCCTTGGAGGAAAAGTTAATCATAACCTAGAGAGCCTCTTTTCCCTACGTTCTAGGGCTTTCTGGCCTTCTGGAGTCTCTAAATGTCGTAGCTTCTCCATAGAATCGGCCAGATCATCCCAGCCCAATGCTCTGCTTTCTGCTATCAATTCATCCAGAGAAGGAAGAGGTGGTGGCTCCTTTACCCTAGGAAGATCTGGCTTAGGGCCTCGTTTACTCATTGAGAGCCCCCCTCCAGCTATGATAACCCTGCTTCTGCCATCGCCTTCCTCAACCTGCAATTGGCTAGATCCTCTACCTCATCATCGATCCCAAATGGGTCAACTTTAAAGGGATCTCTGCCTTTGCCCTCTGCATACAGCTCACTCCGAGCCTCACTTCGTAGCCTCTCCAGAATCACTTCCTCGGGAGTCGTTGGGCCGCTCTTAGGCAGATTGGTGTCTCCCAGGAGCCTGGTGCCTTGCAAGATGTATTTGGCTGCGGCCAGGGAGGCTTTGGGATTGCCGCTGTCGAGCTGCTGCTCCACCACATCCAGAGCTCGATTGGCCAGGGACTTCAACCGCTCATGGGCTTCCTGCCACATCTCTGACCTCTGACGGTTCAGCTCGGCTATGAAAAGAGGATCACGATTTCTCCATTCCCATACCGTCTGCCGGCTCACGCCCGCCGCCTCAGATACGGCTCTATCACTCTTGCCCTGCAGCAGATGCTCGATGGCATTCATCTGCTCCTGAGATAGCTGTCGGATTTTGTCTGATTTTGTCGCCTTCTCCATCAAATTCACCTGGATTCCTACTTTTGTCCGCTAATTAGTCCTATTTGGGATATTGATTATTTAAACATTAGTACAATGAGGATAATAAAATGACTGCAGTTTCCCGGTCATGCTTCTCCTTTCACTCCTTTAACCTGATTGAATGGACAGCTCGGGCAGTACGAGGTCACCAGCCGGCCACATCTATCACGCAGGGTCTCACAGGGCCAAGGTGAATAGGAATAGTTCCAGGTTTCCTGCACTTTGTCCAAACTGAATTTGTGATCATAGTCCTTCTGGTTCTGGAAAAGTCTCGCAGCCTCATCTGCAGTCAGGCCGATATATTGAGCTTTTATGGCCATTGCCAGCCGGAGATGATGCCCTTCCGAGCCTTCAAGAGGGACCTTATCATCCAGAGCTCTCTGCATACAGTAATCAAGAGATTTGCTGAAGTGCACCTTCACTTTGGGCTCGTAACGAACGGAAACTCTAGGCATTCCCCCTGAGCCGGACTCAGATAAATCCGGAATCTCCAGGAGATGCACAAGACCAGGGTGAGAAATGGGACCTTCCAAAGGTTCGAAGGTATCAGCATCAATGAACGCCGACCGGCTCTTGCTCTTGTTATGGTAGCAGACAGGCAGCTTAACCAGATTGCCATATTTGCCGTTCTTGTCCTTCAGACTCTTCTGCTTAGGCCATGCTTCACATTCAACGCCTGACTCGGAGTTTATCTGCCTGATGAACCGGAATGCGTTATAAGTCCTAGTCCTGCTGAGGAATATCCAGAGATGGTAAGAATCTACACTGCCAGAGGACTCCAGCAGGAAAGGGATTCTGTAGGACCTGCAGGTTGAAACCAACCTGGCTACTTTCTCTCTGGCATCCGTCTCTCCATTATGGGAGTCAATGTCATCAACGCACCAGGTAACTGTATCGTCAAGAGCAATCTCATAGGTACCTAGAGTGACTTCTCCTATTATATGCCGCTTGATCTTATCTTCAGTTATCGGTGAAGGGACCTTCCAGAACTCCCAATCTCCTGACTTTGAATTCTGAAATTGCTGCGCATGGCTATCGGTCCTATTCACAAACATCGAATAGAGAGCTTCCGAGGTTGAATTGCGCTCAAATTCATTCTTCTGAAAATTATAAATTCTAAGTTTCGCGACATTCTCCCTACTATTTTCTCTACTATAATGTATAGGGAAAATGTCGTGATTTTCAGAATTTATGCCGCTGGAATTATATAATTCAAAGCCCTCGATGAAATCCTTTACAGATCGTCTTTCTGGTTTTTTGGCGTTCTTCTGTTCTCCATAGATCCGAGGAAGCTCAATCTTATCATCTACTCGGACCTCAAAGTAAGGTGTCTTAATGAGTTTCCCCTCGCCCCACTTGCTTTCCTTGATCTTCTTCACTACAAGCTCACGGTTCGTCCCCCAAGTTGCAGCCTGTAATATGCGATCCAGCCGGCAGCCAATGAAATAGACCTTCGATTCAACTATTCCATCGGGATCCCTTACTCTGTTGACAGCCTGCCATGTTGCTGCGTCTACTCCCTGGCGACGAAGCCTCCTGGAATCCAGCCATCTCTCCTCTGAATCTTTGCCTCGCGCCAGAGCATCGCAGGCGTTGGCAGGTATTTCGGCCATGCCAACCGTGATGCAGACTCGTTCCTTTCGTTCGACCCCTAGACTGTGATCAGAGCGATAGTAGTCTACAAAAATGCCTTTGACTCCGAGTTTGGAGAGCTCCTCAGTCAGCCAAGCTGCTTTGTGGCTATTTGGAGCTAACAGGTAAATGGGCTGCTTCTCTCGATCGGCTATGGCCTTAATGGTTTCCAGGATGAGTGGCAGCTTTTCAGCAAAATTAGTGTTTCCCAGCGTCCACCTATCAGGGATGAGGGTCAGCTTCTCTGTAGCACCTCGAAGATCGGGGAATATTACGTTCTTGATCTCTTTGCCAGCCAGCTCGGAGAAGTAGCCTGGACGAGGCTCAAAGAGGGTTCCTGAGACAAACAGACCCCTTGTATGGTTGACATGAACGGTCAGAAACTCGTTAAGCGCTCTGTACTGCCTGATCTGGCCGGCAGAGACATAGACACCGCCGCTTTCGCCCTCGTGCTCGGATATGTAGCCTATTGAGACCTGGCTCGTTGACAGGATGGTAATAATATCCCTCAGCATCAGGACATCATCATCCACTAGCTCATGGGCAACCGCAAGTTTTCGGAGCTGAGCCCATGCCTTCTTGAGATCTCTCCATCCCAAGAAGCTGGGGTTAAATATGCTCCTCGAAAGATGCTGCCCTGCATGGCCTGACTCGGCCAGCTCCATGAGCTCCTGGATAGTCTGGACATTACTCTGGCAGAAGTCCAGCCAAATCTGGTATATCTTATTCAGCATCTTGTACTTATCAGGGATTTTCAGCAAAGCAAAGGCTCGCACGCTTACGGCTGGAGGCAGGGAGAGGACATGGCCCTCATCCATCATGACGACCTCAGCCCTGGAGATCTTCGCCAGGACATCTTTGGCAGTCTTCCCGCGGCTCAGCATCAGTGCTTCCAGCTTGGCATAGGTCAGGGCCATCACGCTTGGATCATCGGCTCGCAGGATCGCCAGGACTTCGCACCGCTCAGAAGCACTGCATTTCCGGCAATCAGGCAGATTTAAGGGTAATTGCCTCAAGATAGGATTTTTCTTAAGGTCCGGCTCAATCAAAGGGCATTCGCTGTTGCCTGGAATCCGCACGGCTCCGCTTGACGCCTTTGCGACAGTCTCCTGCAGTATCCGTCGCGTTGGTGCCAGAACGAGGAGAGGCCAGCCTCGCTGCTCACAGGCCATGACGGTCGACGTAGTCATGCCCGCTCGGATGGGCTTGGATACAGCACAGCTTCCAGATTCTATTATCTCTTCCGCGGCTCGGACTCGTCTCTGATCACAGGAGAAATCTGTTATTTTCCCCTGCATCATTGTCTACCCCTCGATATAACGACTTCAGGCAGACAACTTCTGGAGACTTCACCATCGCAGCATACCGAAGATCTCGGTAAGCTATCTAGGAAAGTCACACAAACCTTTAATAGCAAACGATGACTGTTTGTTATGAAGATCACCTGTTTGAAGTCTTGTGCGTTTCATTCTGGTGCCTTCGGGGCAGATCTCTAGCCAAGGTCTGCCCACTACCAACCTTCTCTAAACCATCGATAAAGCTCCTAAAAAGCGGCCCTGGTTTTGTATTATTCGACTCACAGAACGCTTTCAACTTTTTGAGCTGGGCGGGATACGCTCTAAAAGCGATCCGCTCGATCATGCTTGTGCGTTTCATTTTTAGTGCTCCTTCATACTGCAGGTCGCGCTAGCCAGGCGTTCCCCTGTAGGGCCACATTTAGGCCTCTTTTGAGATTCATTTAATATTTAATATAGTTGATGCCTAGTCGTACTCGTTCCGGTTTTTGGTACATTTATAGCAACTGCTCTTTCATGTCCGTTTGTCTTGAACGTTGCAGGTTCATCAACTACTAACAATTTTCCAAAAAAGCCATGTAATCGTATCATCGAGTTCATTCTATGAGACCCCCTATTTTTGTGTGAGAGGTGATTGTGCATTGTCAGAAAGAAGTATTTATAGAAGATCTGTGCGGCCCGAAAGTAATCTATTACAGACAGTTCGATGCCTTTGTGACATAGCCGCGACAAATTGACACCTGCCAAGAGGCCTCCTGTGTGGGCGGAAGGTCGTGCTCCAAAACAGTCTCAGAAGGATACCTCTCCTTCATAGATTTTTGCCCCCAGTCCCACCGCCTCCTCGACCGCCGCCAGGTCCTTCATCAGGAATAACCTCTCGGTCGCTGTCTCCTTGAAGGCCACAGAGTTCTTCAGGATCTGAGCATATTTCGCTGATTTGGGGAGCTGGACCACATAGCCCTTCAGGTCCTCCACCAGGTCGTAGTCGAAGCCGTTGCGCTCCAGGAGCTTGAGGGCATTGTTCCTCGCGCCGGTGGACTTGAACTCGAATCGGTACAGGTCTTTGTTGTAGTAGTCCAGGAGAGCATTGAATAGCTCGTGGTTATCGAAGAACTGCTTGAAGACCCAGAGCTTGCCTAGCTTGAAAAATGTGATGTGCTTGCGCTTTGGGATGACGTCGAAGGTATTGGCCTGCATATCGTTGGAGATCCTCTTTCCGAAGTGAGCCTACTGCTCATCCTCAAAGTAGTCTAGATCCACCCTCTTAACGGTATAATTGGCCACCTCTGCCACGCCTATACCGTAATCTATCATCAACTGGGCGAGCTGTACCCCATCTATGAGAACTATCTTCTTCTCGATTCTGCTCACGTAATCCCTGGCATCTGGCGAGAAATAAGAGGTGGTAATTATGATACCTTTCCGTGCCCTTTGCCCCTCCAAGCTACCGGCAAACGCTTGTACAACTGGTCTTCCGACGGTATTATTCCATCTCTTAGCCTGGATGTAAACGATATCAAGTCCCAATTTATCCTCCTTGATTATCCCGTCGATGCCGCCATCTCCGCTTTGGCCTATTGCCCGACCTGCATCTCTTCTTGAGCCACCATATCCCATAGCCACAAGTAAATCGACAACAAGACTTTCAAAGAATTTCGGCGAGCAGGCCATTATCCGATCAATCAGCTCCTGAGCTAATGCTCGCCTTAGCTCCTGGTAACTGGCTTCCAGAACTTCCTCAGGAGTTTGAGTCTCAACTGTGGTACCATCTTGGCCATTGTCATCATTTGTGAGAGATCCAGAGTCACTATTTTCGGCCTTACGAGAAGAGGGCTCACGCCATTCTTTGATCTCAGGATATTGCATAAGCAGTTTAATGTCAATCCGAGAGGGTTTGCTCTTCAAAAGTTCCAGTCCATCCGCAGTTATACGAAAAATACCTCGCCTGGTGTTCTCAATGAGACAAGCCTTCTTGAGGTAAGCCCGAGACCATGCTACCCTATTATCAAACCTTGCCTGTCTTCCGCTGGGAAGTAGCTCCTTTTTCTCAACGTCAGAAAGGTTGAACTGGGCCGCCAAGATCTCAGAAACGTCTCTGTGACTATGCTCCTGCCCATCTTTCACAATCTCCAGTAAAGGTAGCATTAAGGACTGAAAATCGGGAATAACCATCAAGTACCTCCTCTTAGCACTTTCGACATTCCCTCATAGAAGATATATAGTATACGCATTAATCGCCTTAGATATAACCAGTTGATGGAGGCTGTTATGCCTCCACCGGCCCATTGGCACGCTCACCATTTGGCCCTTTCCACCCCGGCAGGCTGGCCCGGAGGTCTAATGCGTGTTCCGCTTCCCTCTTAGGCTGAGGGAAGTACTGACGGCTATGTTTACATGGCTTGCCAGGATTGTAGGTCGCGGCGGGACAAGAACATCTCGCGGCAGTCACGGTATAATATGCATCCTTCTTGTTGCTTAGAACCAGCACCAAGCGGCCACCATCCAGGCTAACCTCTTGTGGTAATGGATCGCTCGCGACTTTCTTGAATGCAAGAAGAGCTTTCACAGAGTCGATGCTTTGCGTTTTTGGGCTTTCAACTTGGTAGACGAGTTTTTTACTCATTGTACTTCACCACCCATATACATGTCATAGTCATATATAAGACTTATCATAGGAAGGTATATAAGGAATAAGTGCTTACATTGTGTCATGGCTCAGACCTATCTTGATGACGAATCGTTGCAGATCTTAAAAGATATCAGAGATGAGATGAAGAAAACCGGCATGCGCGGCGCTACTTTGGGGGATGCAGTGCGAAAATTAAAACGCGCATACGATGAGAAGATGGAGAGTGTATCCCCATCCGTCATCTAGGCATCGCGTCTTTGGTGAAGTACAATGCCATGCTATGATAGGCTCTGGAGCATATAAAATTTAGCAATCTTTATCATCAATAAACGAAATCTTAGCCCAATAATAGTAATAAAAAAGAGATTGGTTCCCGCCAGGGTCTAGCCACCCTGACAGGAGAACTCCGTCTGCAGGAGCACAACCGTATGACTAAACTAGCCTCAGCCAGCATAAATACCTTTGGGCCTTCACCCAAAGTCGGTTTCGAATCGCATTCAGAGCAGCTCATCACCCTGACCTATGGACAGCTCCAGGATCTCATAGTCCAGGCAATCCAGGAGGCCCTCCAGCCTTTGCAGGATCGCATTTCTTCTCTGGAGGATAGAGTAACCGGTCTGCAAGAAGAAAACGCCGCCTTGCGCGCAAAATTGGCCTCCCTGGAGAAGGATCGAGATGTTCTCTCTGATAACCAGCTCATCCAGCTCCGACTTATTCATGAGCTGAAAGAAAAGGTCAACCAAGAATCTCAATCTCCAGCAACTACCACCAAGAAGACCACAGACCATATTGATGATCTGCACAGGTTGATGATCGAGGATAAGACAGCTCAGGTCAGCATCGCGAAAGCTGCCAGGCTACTAGGGATTAGCAAAGAAAGGATGCGACAGCTCAAGCCCCTCATACTCAAAGACGATCGTTTTGAGATAGGATGGACATCTGTGGCAGGCAGAAAAGGAACTGTTATTAGGATACGAAAATTTCTCTAATTACTACCAAATTTGGTATTGGTGGTTAATCAATAGCTGTAGAGAGAGATAAGATAATGTCAAAATTATAAAGAAAGGCAATTTGGGATTATCAGATTGCTTATGATATACCTTAATCGGAGATAGAGATAAAATATATAGTAATGTATATAAAAGAATATAGAGAGAATAAAATATTAAACGTCTAATTTTTCTATATATAAAGCGATATTTTGACTACCAATACCAAATTTGGTAGTACGAGCACCACAAACTTTATAAATTTATACTGTTATATCAGATTTGGCCCGAATGTCAATTCTGCTTGCACATATATTCTCTTCGGGCCCCGATCTATCTTTTAGAGCATGCCCGCACGGTCCTTCAGGGCTCTAATGTCTGCCTGCATCTGTCTGATCTGTTCCCCTAACCCTGGCTGGATCTCATCTCTAACTCTCTCGACCTCATCGGCAACGTAGGGGGATGCGCTTCGTATTCTCTTCGATTTTCAATATCGTTGGAATGGCTTTTAGCATCTGCAGGGCTGTTATGTCTTGGGTATATTCGCTGCGTCGTGGAACATCGTCTTCATACTCCAACGTGGATATATCCGAGACGCGTGCGTTGGACGGTCTATTGTTCTGAACGAACTCTGCGAATGCCTTAACCTGTGATTCTCGGCCTTCTATCAGTACCTCTACCACCTGCTTTTCCAGCACCGTCCTATTAGAGGCATAAAATCCTGGTATGCGCAGACCCATGGCACCGCCTAATAGAAGATACCTATAGCCCACATCGTGGACTTTGGGGCCGGTTATCGTGATTCTGAGTTTCATCTCATTAATGAGTCAATGCGTTTTGTATTTGAACTCTTGTACTGTTGCATCCTGTGATGGTAGGATATTTTGGAGGGTCGTTTGATGCTGGCTTTACCAGACCACCACCATATTCAACCCTAACCTCCCGAAAAGTTCAGGCGCACAGGTTAAGCGCCTGAAGTATTTCCCTCT
>LAHU01000818.1_pt1 | contig 12736 bp, 14 predicted proteins | sample 329631 | NCBI WGS metagenome assembly LAHU01 (sample SAMN03275698, study PRJNA271635) | activated sludge metagenome | isolation source: sample C-0 Zero hour mixed sludge faded in reactor as a methanogenic...
CTCCCCTACCGGGCTTGCCTTCCTGCGCGGTGTCACACCCCTACCCTCCAACGGACCCGGACGTGTTCCGGGACGTACACCCCCGTTGCCTGCTGTTTCTCCCCGACCATCGGCTCCCTCCCTGGATTCCCTCCCTTCAGAAGAGGATGGAGCCCGAGAAGACCGTCATGGCAGGGCCTTCCATCCGGGTCTCAGCCCCGAGGGTAATGGTGAGCGGCCCGCCCCGGGTCTCCACATGGACCGTAGCCCCAGTCAGTCCCATCCGGTGCACGACCGCCGCCGCCGCGGTTGCCCCGGTCCCGCAGGACCAGGTCTCATCCTCGACTCCCCTCTCAAAGGTCCGGACCCGGATGGTGTCCGGGCCGGTCACCTCGACGAAGTTCACGTTTGCGCCTTTCGGAAAGAGGGCGTGGCTGCGGATCGGCGGTGCCACGGTCGGAACAGGGACCTGGTCGAGGTCCTTTACCAGGATGACCGCATGCGGAACACCCGTGTTCACAGCACGGACCTCGTACTTCCCTATCGTCTCCAGGAATTCCCCTTCACCAGTCGCCGGGATCGCAGGCCTCGCGAACTGCGGTTCCGGCATCGCGATGGATGCAGAGAAACCCTCATCCGTGTACCCCATACGGACGCCAATCACCCCGGCTGGCGTCTCAACCGTGCAGGTCTCCCCTGCAAGCCCTGTATCGAGTGCGAACTTCGCCAGGCAGCGGATACCGTTCCCGCACATCTCGGCCTCGCTGCCGTCCGGTTGGAAGAGGCGCATCCTGATATCCGAGGTCGCGGCCCCGGATAGGAAGAGGACGCCGTCCGCCCCGATGCCGAAGCGGCGATCGCAGTACAGGGCGGCAAACTCCGCCTTCATCTCGTCGGGAATCGCACATCCTGCCGACTCATCGACCAGGACGAAGTCGTTCCCGTTACCATGTAACTTTGTAAAGAAGAGCTCCATTGATATCTCCCGTTCACCGAAGAGCAGTCCAGCCTGGCAGGCCGGGCACCCGGCCACTCCGCGGACCGCGATAGTAAGGTCTCATGTAGCACCACCCAGGCAGCGGTTCTCCCCGATCTCATGGTTGAACTCGGCAATATCCCACCCGAGGTGGTCGCGGATGATGATGTATGCCATCTGGGGGGGGATCGCTCCCTCCTCTGTCACTATCAGGTCGATGTACTCCGGAGGGGTTACATCGAAGGCAGGGTTCCGGACCCGGACATGGGGGAGTGCCCGGGCGATCTCATCCGGGAGCACCTCGCTCGTATCCCGCTCTTCGATCGTGATCAGCTCACCGAGTATGGTGCGGGGGGCGAACTTGTAGGTCTCGGTCGCGACCATCACGGTCGTCCGGGCTTCCCGGGCGGCGAGGGCGATCGGGGCGGTCCCTATCTTATTCACGACCGCTCCGTTCACCACGACCGCATCAGCGCCGGTGACCACAATATCGATACGGGGCATGAATGTCCTGACTGCCGAGTCGACAATGTAATTCGTGGTGATGCCGGCGGCATCAAGGGCCCGGATCGTGAGGAGACCCTGGTTGCGGGGGCGCACCTCGGTCGCAAAGACCTCTATCTCCTTGCCGCACCGGTGGGCTTCGATGATACAGGCGAGCGCTGCCTCGGAGTTGCAGTGCGTGAGGACGGTATCCCCGTCGCGGATATGCCGGGCACCAATCCGTCCAATCGTCGTAACCGCCTCTTCAGATGAACGGATAAACGCATCCGCCCGCTCCCTGACCCTCTCCTTTGCTTCGGGGACTGACGAGGCGGCATCCAGCGCCCCCATCACCCTCCGCACCGCGTTCGGGAGGGAGACCGCGGTCGGGCGCGTGGCCAGGAGGAGAGATGCCGCTTCTTCCATCCTGCTCCGGAAAGAAGCAAGATCAGTGGCCTGTAGCCCGTCTGCGTGGTCCCTGAGGGCTCCAACCGCGGCCCGCGCTATTCTCCCTGCGCCGCGTATTTCCATGCCTTTTATCTGTTCCGCGGTATCAGTGAGAACCATCCCGCATCAGTGGATGTACACAGCCGGGAAAGAGATATCGCTTGCGGAGGTCGCGCGGGGGATGACCATGTGCCAGGGACGGGTTGCCGTAGTCTTCGATAGCGCAGGGACGCTCCTGCGCACATACCGGGTCGCACGGGACGTCATCTCAGGCCAGCTCATGCCGGGTGTCGAGACGGTGATGCTCACCTTCAGCGACCCCGCCCGCGTTCTCCTCGTCCTGCACCTTCATTCCCAGGCAGTGATGGAGGAGGACCCGGACACCCTCCTCTCTCTCTACCTGACACGGGAGCAGGCCGGGTTCGGGGTGAGCTGTACGCGCTCGGTGATGACGACCGAGGAGATCGCGAATGTCCTCTACCAGGACACCAATGCCCAGCTCCGCGACCTGCAGGAATGTATCCGGAACGTCTGGCACACCTGTAGGGGCGAGGAGGTTGTCACTATGAACAGCGGGGTCATCGTAAACCTCGACCGCAGCGGGATCGAGTTCACGGTCACGACCGGGGGGAGCCCGTTCCCAGGTGCAAAGGAGGTCATCACCACCCTCCACCGGATGGGCGTCCCCACCTTCATTGCATCGGGGGACCGGGCTGCCAAGCTCGAGCGGATGGCCGACTACCTCGGGATCCCACGCGACCGGGTATACGGGGTCGCCACCCCGGGCATGAAAGCCGAGATCATCCGGGAACTCAAGCAGGACTTCCAGAGGGTGGTCATGGTGGGTGATGGAATAAATGACCTCAATGCGCTGCGGGAGGCGGATGTCGCGATTCTCAGCGAGGAACAGGGTACAGGGAGACCCAGGGAACTCTACGAAGTCGCCGATCATGTCATCGAGAGCGTACGCGAGGTTACCCGGATTGTCACAGATCTCTGTTCGTCCTGAATTCACTGCCCGCTGCGGGTCTCTGGTGAGATAATAAAAGGTAATAACCTGTGAGCGTGATTATTGGTTAAGCGAGAGGAGCGCGAATGACCGAGTTGATTACCGTAGAGAATGTATCCATGGAATTTGACGGGTGCACCGTCCTCCAGGACATCTCGTTCTCCATCGGAGAAGGGGAGACGGTCGGTATCATCGGGAGGTCCGGTGCCGGCAAGACGGTCCTGATGCACCTGATGAGGGGCGTTGACCAGCCCCCCACCAGGGGCAGGATCATATACCACGTGACCGCATGTGAAAAGTGCGACTACATCGACGTCCGGAGCAGGGCAGGGACTCCCTGCCCTGCGTGCGGGGGGTCGCTCGCAGCCCTTGATGTTGACCTCTGGCACTGTGGGGATGAGATGATGCGCCGGCTGATGCGCCGGACCGCCATCATGTTTCAGCGTACCTTCGCTCTCTACGGGAACGACAGGGTCATCGAGAACGTGCTCCATGCACTCGACGATATTGAATATCCCCAGGACCGATCCATTGCCCGCGCAGCTGACCTCCTTGACCAGGTCCGGCTCTCGCACCGGATGATGCATATCGCCAGGGACCTCTCAGGCGGGGAGAAGCAGCGGGTGGTCCTCGCCCGCCAGCTTGCCAAGGAGCCTTTCACCCTCTTTGCAGATGAGCCGACCGGGACCCTTGACCCTGAAACCGCCCGGCTCGTCCATGCTATGCTGAAGAGAGCCGCCGATACGAACACGATGAGCATGGTCGTCACTTCACACTTCTCATCGGTCATCGAAGACGTAGCCGATCGGGCTATTCTCCTCGAAGCGGGGAAGATAGTCGCCATAGGAGAGCCCGGCCAGGTGATCACGCGCTTCATGAAGGACTTCTCTGACACCGAGGAGTTCTCTGCACCCCTCATCGGGGAGAAACTGGTCTCAGGCAGGGACCTCGCCAAGCGCTACATCTCGGTCGATCGCGGGGTGGTGCGGGCGGTGAACAATGTCACCTTCGAGGTTGCCGAGAAGGAGATTTTCGGGATCATCGGGAAGAGCGGCGCGGGAAAGACCACCCTCTCCCGGATCATCGCCGGGATCATCGAGCCCACGTCAGGGGAGCTGAACATCCGGATCGGAGAAGAGTGGATCGATATGACCAAGCCGGGGATTGAATTCCGGGGCAGGGCAAAAGGTTATATCGGCCTCCTCCACCAGGAATACGACCTCTTCCCGCACCGGACCGTCCTCGACAACCTGACCGATGCCATCGGGCTCGAGTTCCCTAAGGAACTCGCGATGCGCAAAGCCATTATCACACTCCGGATGGCGGGTTTCACCGAGGAGAAGAGCCGCGAGATCCTTGACCGCTATCCCGGGCAGCTCTCAGAAGGTGAGCGGCACAGGGTTGCACTCGCCCAGGTCCTGATCCGGGAGCCGCGGATCGTTATTCTCGATGAGCCGACGGGAACGATGGATCCCATCACAAAGATCGATGTGAAACATTCCATCCTCCATGCCAGGGACGAGATGGACGAGACATTCATCGTCGTCTCCCATGACATGGAGTTTGTCAAGGACATCTGCGACCGCCTCGCGCTGATGCGGGGAGGCCGGATCATCGCCATGGGGAAGACACAGGATGTCCTCGCCAGTCTCACTGAAGAGGAACGGGACGTGATGGGGAAGGCAGGCGCACCGGGAGCCTGAATGCCCCTCATCAGGCTTGACGGTGAGTCCCGCCAGGCCCCGGATAGTGCTACCCTGGGGGACCTCCTCCCGGCTCATGATTTCTCCTGCGTTGTGGCAGTCATCCGGCCAGGTACAGGAGAGGCCCGGGAGACCGAGAGCCTCCGCCTTTCCACGACGGCGGGCGAAGTTGTCGTTGAGATCTTTGCAAAAGGGCGTGCCCTCCTCCCCGGGGGTATCCCGGCGGCCGCCCTCCACTGGCAGGACCGCTCCGCAGTGGCATTCGGACCGTTTCCATCCGGGATCTCTCCTGCCCGGACCCCTGCACTCGCTGAACGGGGTGACCTCATCCTGGGGTGCGGGGGATACGACCCCTCCCGCTCCTATATCATCTTCTCGCGCCGTCGCCACACTGCTGACCATGGCACCCCCGCAGGAGGCGGGGTCATCGGCCAGGTGGTGAGCGGCAAGGGCGTCCTGGACCGGTTCAGAGAGGGGGACCGGATCCTCTCGGCCACACCGGTCGTGAATATCTCCGATACCTCGCGGTCGTTCTCAACCCGTGACCGCAGCCTGGTCCTCGAGGAGGGCATGGAGATTGTCACACGGGTTGACCTGACCGCCTGGGGATACTGCCCAGGATCAGTCTCCACCGTCGCAGCCGGGACCGTGGAACACCTCCTGCTCGCCCTGAAGGAAGGGAGGTTCCACGTGGAACGGGCACTGTCAAACCATATCCGTGACGGGCGCCACGCGGGGACTGATCTCACACCAGAGGTACGCGGGGGACGACGTGAGGGGACGGTTACGGTCCGGGTCGCGGGGACGGGGACGGGCAGTATATACCTCACCACGACGGACCTCCCCGCATCCCCGGCCCACTCCATCGTGGGCCAGGTCACCCACGGAATCGAGCTCGCCCGCCTCGCCCGCGCGGGTGACGTTATCGAGGTGCGATGCACACCCCCGCGGCTCGATCTCCTCGGGATGCCGTTCCCTGCGGCAGTTGCCCTTGCCCGGTCCCGGGGAGTCAGGGTGGAGACCGATACCGGCGAGGAGAACAGGGTCGTGATCTCCCAGGAACCGGGTACAACCCTTGAGTCGCTCGCGGAAGGCGTGGTCCGGCTGGGGACTGAGCCACTCTCACGTGTCGTCGACATCACGTTATACGACGAGGCCGCACCGGAATCGTGCGAGATCTTCCGGAGGATCACCGGCCTCCAGTTCCACGAGGTTGGGCAGATCCCGTTCTCATTTCACTTCGAGGATGTCTACCTCTTCCGTCCCCGTATCCCCCGCGGGGTGAAGATCATCCCCGAGAATACTCCTTCAGGTGAGGTCCCTGCTGGCACGCTGGCCATCACAAACGATTCCCGGAAAGGATCGGGGATGGTCGGTGTTCGGCGGGTCCCGCACCGCGAGTTCGGACCCACTTCGGAGCCATTCGAAGGGACAAATATCATCGGCCGCATCCTTGACGTGGAGAAGCTTTCGCAGTTCCGGGAGAAGGACATGGTATTCATCCGGGAGGTGAGCAGGAGATGACCACACCATATACTCCTACATATACCGGGACCGTGACCCGGTACGTCTTTGTTGAGTCCCCGGAGATGACACCCGGAGACCTCGCGGTCCGCGCGTACGAGATCTCGTCAGGCGTGATGATCAAAGAGACCTGCTTCGGTCTCCAGGTCACCGGGACCGAAGCCGAAGTTGACGCGGTGATAGCCCGGCTACGGGAACTCGATCCCACGCACATCTTTGTGAAGGACCGGGGGTTCCCCCCCGGCGACTCCCGCCGGTGCCGGGCCAACCTCGGGGGTGCACGACCCGGATACTTCGGGCACGAGTACGAGATGCGGCTGATCCGCCACATCTCAACCGGGCTGGCCCGCCTGCCCGGGCGTGACCCTGCCGTTGAGCCGCACCCCCCTGTTCCTGACCTCTCCCCCCGACTCGACCCAGCCCGGCTGAAAAAATACCTCACAGAACCGGAGCACTGACATGGCCAAGGTCTTTATTTACCCTGCCACGAGCCTTATCCTCTCCGACCTCGTGAAACGGTTCGGACACTCCCCCCTCGGGACCGCCCTCGCGATCCGTGAGCACATCCAGACGCCGGGGCTCGACGCCCCTCCCCTCCAGATAACCCCTGAGGACCCGAAGAAAGGGCTCCGATGGGCTGCGGTAGAGGTCCCGTCAGGGATCAGGGGGAGGATGTCCCTCTACGGTCCGTTGATCGATGAGGCTGAGGCTGCAATCATCGTGAATGATGCCGAGTACGCCTTCGGCTGCATGGGATGCGCACGGACAAACGAACTTGTCAAGTACCTTGTCAGGCAGCGGGGATTTCCGGTCCTCGACCTCATCTACCCGCGGAATGACGCAGAAGGTGAGGAGTTCGTCGCCGCGATCAAGAAGTTCCTCGACGGACTCGGGAGGAAGGGGCCATGAGCCAGCCGGTCAGGATCGCGCAGCTCTCGTGCGGGCCCGAGTACTCCGGCGTCCAGAAGGAGATCGATGATGCGGCCCGTGCGGTCGACGCCGAGGTATTCTTCCCTGACATCCGCCTGGCCGATATCATGCGGGACTTCCAGTCCTTTGGCCTCGAAGTGCGAAGCCCTGACCTGCGCCTCGCGATTGCCCGTGCAAAAGCCCTGGTCGAGGGGAGGGTTGATGCTGACGCAGTCTTCATCGCGAGCTGTTTCCGCTGCGCGGAGGCCGCGATCGTGCGGAACGAACTTCGCCGCTACATTCACGAGAACTCAAGCCTCCCGGTCGTCTCGTACTCCTTCACCGAGCGGACGACCTCCGGGACCCTTCTCACGAGGATGGAAGCCCTGACCACGATCGCCAGAAGAAGGGCCCTCCTCGCCCGCGAGCACCAGGTAGGACTGACGATGGGTGTTGACTCTGGATCAAGCACAACAAAAGCGGTGATCATGAACGATGACCAGATCATCGGCACAGGCTGGGTCCCCACGACCGAGGTGCTTGAATCGGCAGATGAAGCGGTCAGGAAGGCCCTTGCAGAGGCCGGAGTCCAGCGCAGTCAGATCGAGGCCGTGGGGACGACCGGTTACGGCCGCTACCTCGTGGGAGAGCACATGAAAGCAGACCTCATCCAGGAGGAACTGACCGTGAACTCCAAGGGGGCCGTCTACCTCGCGGATACCCAGCGCGGGCCCTCGACGGTGATCGACATCGGGGGAATGGACAACAAGGCGATCTCAGTCCAGGATGGTATACCCGGGACATTCACGATGGGCGGGATCTGCGCCGGTGCCAGCGGCCGGTTCCTGGAGATGACCTCAAAACGGCTCGGAGTAGACATCACGGAGCTCGGTCCGCTCGCGATGAAGGGGCTCTCACGGGCGGTCCCGATGAACAGTTACTGTATTGTATTCGGGACCCAGAGCCTGGTGAATGCCCTCGCTGCCGGCAATACAAGGGAAGATGTCGCCGCCGCAGCCTGCCACAGCGTCGCCGAGCAGGTGTTCGAACAGCAGCTCCAGGAGGTAGATATCAAGGAGCCCGTGATCATGGTCGGCGGGACATCCCTGATCCAGGGGCTGGTCCGAGCCATGGGTGAACTCCTCCAGGCTGAGATCGTCGTACCTCACCACTCGCAGTATATCGGGGCGGTGGGATCCGCCTTGCTCTCATCCGGTTTCTTGAAAAGGGACTGATATGCAGGCTATCGAGTACTTCGAGGTCGAGTGCCCCGAGACGGTGGGAGGAGCACTCTACAAGCGCCTTGCCGAGGTGGTCCTCCTCGACCATGACCTCCTGAAGGTGCTCGCAAAGGTGCATTTCCGGATCGATCCCCAGGTCCCCATCTTCATCGCCGTCGGGGTCCTGAAACGGCTCCCCGGGCCGGTGAGGGCAAGGGACTTCGCCGACGTAAATGTCCAGGAGAGGAAAGCGACAATAAGCATCGGGAACGAGACCTATCTCGCTGCATTCCTCACGCGTCTCTGGGACCGGTTCGGCAAGGAGCGGGTGGACCAGCCGGACCGGTTCACCATCGTCATCGAGGGGGATGCGAAGGAACTGGAAGACATCGCTGATATGATCGTGACAGACCCGAGCGAGGCGCTCTACAAGGATTTGATCTATGCCCTCCAGGTGATCCAGCCGGAGGGGTTCAAGGTCCGCCGCCAGTTCTACGGCAAAGGGAAGTTCTGGTTCGTTGCGAGTGAGAATACCATCCGCGAGGACATCCTCATCGAGATCGATGAGCTGTTTGCAAAGATGGGGGAGTCGCGATGACCCTTGTCCCGGTCACCTACAAGGGAGGGGTCTACCGGCACGAGCAGGTGATCGACCTGATCGAGGACCTTGGCGGCTCTATCATCCAGAAGCACCTCATCGCCCAGGAGATCGTGCTCCAGGCGCTCATCCCGAAGGAAGACCTCCCATTCGTGAAGGAGTTCTCCCGCCCGCTCCTCGGCGACATCACTCCCTCGCCCCTCGTAGGGACCGAGATCGCGGTGGTGACGATGAGCCTCGAGATCCACCATCTCCCGCACGCCTCCTGCGACATCGCCGAGTACATCCGGAGGTTCGGGGCCAAGTCCAACATGGTGGGGCTTGCCCGTGGCTTCGGGAAGCGGATTGCCCAGCTGAACGACGAGGAGAGGGATGTCATCAATGAGCATGACCTTGCCATCTTCCTCTTCGGGAACTTTGCCCACTGTATCGAGCAAAAGATGCCTGTCCTCCGGAGAGGGATCGAGGTCCCGATTGTCGTCTGCGGCGGGCCGGAAGAGGAGACGCTCCGGAAGATCATCGATCCGCCGGTCGATGGCTATGTCGGGGATATCGGCCGGTTCATGCACCGGACCAAGGAGTCTGAAGAGATAGGCAAGCTCGACGAGATCGTCTCGGTGGTGACCGGGGTCCTCGACCGCCGCCGGGAGGAGATCGCAAAGGACCCGCTCTCGGTCTCGCCGGCCCGTATCATGGACGTCATCCGCGAGCAGGTCCCCGAGATCGCCGATGTGCTCTCCCCGACGCCACTGACAGTCCAGATAGCAGGGCTCCGCGTCAAGCTGCCCTACGATACCTTTGCGCAGAGGGTCAGGGCCTGCGAGCTGGAGGAGGGTGTGCACCTGGGTGACGTCAGCCAGGTCCTCCCGTCCCGGATGCGGGACTATATCCTGGTACGGATCCGGCCGTTCTCAGAGACGGGTATCGTGGTGTGAAACCATCCCGGGACTGGTCTTACATCCCCTGATCTCCCAGCGGGACAGGTTGTCCCGTTTCGGGTACTTTTCTCATTTGCCAAAGGGTCCGTTCTTCTGGCAGGAGGGTCTGTCACGCCCGGCCAGGGATCTTCCCACGTATATGGGGAGGGAGGAACCGCAGGTGTAACCCAACGGTGAGCGTCACGGGATATCCCTATGCATATGGGAGGGAGTCGGGGGATGGCAATCAGTCGGCCGACCCGCCCACGTATATGGGAGGAGTAGGTACGCGACGGCACAGCCAAATGGGTGTCAGCGGCCCGCCCACGCACACGGAGGGAGATTATCTGCTTTTCCCTTCTTCCTGCCGATAATTACCTGTCCGTGGGCAGCACCTCCGGGACATGTTTCCTGGGACACCGCTCACGTTCAAAGACCTGGCAATTCCGGGGTGAGATGGGGGGATAAATGTACAGGCAGGACGAGAGTGATGCGCTCGTGCCACACCGCCGGCAGAGACACCCGGGAAGGAGGAAGGAGGGAAAAGAGGGGAGAGGGGGAGAGAGGAATCAGGCGGCAAAGACCCCTGCTACCTCGTAGTAGCGGTAGTTTTTGAGGTTGAACGGCTCGGTGCTGAAACGCCAGGTCCGGCCGGAGGGCAGGCTGTCAAGGGTGGCGATCGCGTTCTGCAGGACGCAGCCCTCCGCATCACAGAGGAGGAACGTGACCGATAGGCGGCGGGCTGTGCTGGGGCCGTCATTCTTGATCTTCCCGGTGATGTACTTGTTCCCTGCATCGTCGGTCTCCAGCCGGTCCTCGATGATGCGGACATTCAAACCGGCATTGTAGCGGTACTCTTCGAAGCCAAAGGGCCGGGTGATATAGGCCCGTTCCGTGACCAGCGTTTCGGTCTGCCCGATTACCGCGCCCGCTGCGCGAACAGTGGGAGCGGCCAGGGCAGTGGTCGGGGCCGCAACTGCCTGGGCTGCACCGGAAGATGCCCCGGCGCTGCCTCCGCCGGATGCCGGGACTACTGCGACAGGGGCCTGTGCAGCGGGAGTGACCTGCGGTTGTTGCGGACCATCCAGGAAACTACAGCCAGCGGTCAGCATGGTGAGAACCAGGAGGAGGAGGACTGCAGGAAGGAGAAGGACACGGAGGCTACGCGGCGGGACCCTGTCGTTCGAAGGGCCGTGGGCCCGGGATATGCCGATAAGATGGAGCGATCGTCCCATAGGCCTCTCGCTGGGGCGGAATGCGGGATAAAGGTTCCGGAAGGTCCGGGAGGAGACCCGCTTCCTGGCCTTTCGGAGGCGACCGGGTTTCCTGGTTTCCGGCCGCCTCGCCACGGGCCCTGCTCACCGGGTACATCAGCAATAGCCCGTTGGTACGAATCCACCCAAATACCCGGTACCCACCCGGCAGGCCTAAAGGAACCACCCACGTTACCAAATACGGGTCTGACTGAATAGCCAGTACCCTGCTGCGAACGGGTTCACAACCTCCAGAAAGGCTGTTTATTTCCATTCTGAGAGAGGAGTCCGCGATCTTTTAATGCAAAGAAACAGCGGGCGCAGATGCGTGCACCGGCTGACGGCTGGCGTTCTTTCAGGAGATGGAACGGGTAGAGGGCATAATATACCTCAAGCAACGAAGGCCATTTCCATTCCTCTTTCCTGGCTGCCGGGACACAGAAAAGACCAGCCGACTCTTTCATGGTGCAGACCCGGCTGCGTGCCTGGCCCGCAACTGAGAACTCCAGTCCCTGGTCCACCGACTCGCTGTAGATAACCAGCTCGTCGAAGTCGAGGTTATGCCCGACCAGGACGTCGCACCGCTCGTAAGCAGACCAGAACGCGGAGAGTGCCTCCCTACAGGGCACAATTTCCGGATCGGAAGTCTCCACGCCGGTCCTGCCAGCGCCGGCATGGGGCGCCGGGGTGCGGTAGGTATCAGGAGAGATGCGGAATGTGTGTTCCTCCTCGATATCATCCGGGCTGCGACAGAGGACCCACCCGATACTGACCAGCCGGAACGGCAGCTTCCCTGCCTCTTGCAGGCCCGTCGTCTCGGTGTCCACCACGAGGACCCGGGCGTTTTCCCAGGGACCCGGGGAGCGGGCAGGCTGTTGAATCATGAGAATGGCAATAATGAATCAAGTTATAACCTTTTGTATGTGACAACCGGGTTATGCCATGAATACGAACCACCCCGGGTTTTAACCGGGTTAATTACAGGGAATCTATCCCTTTCTCTCCTGGATAATTGAGGTATTCCATCCAGGACTGCCGATTTACCGTGCAAGGGGCAAATAATTCCTTTCCACTTGCCAGGCAAGAAAAGAACCGGCAGCCTATTCGCTGGCAGATCGATATGATGTCGGGTTTGTGGATACCGGTCTCTATACTACGGATGTTAATACGGGCCTGTTCAAGGCTCCTGCGGGATCGTGAGTCCTGCTGACGCCCACGGACTCCTCACCGGCTCACCATTTCCCTCTGCGGCATTCAGGTATTCATCCAGGTGAACCCTCTTCTGTTTGAAGATCTAAGGGAGTCACAATGTCCACTGTACGATCATGGCGGCTTATCGTGCTAGTCCTTGCTGGTGCACTTCTTGCACTGCTGTCTGTTATTACTCTCCAGTACATGGTTGCCTTGGTGATTCTTGTTATAATAGTCAGTATACTTCTCCTGAAAGACGGAAAAACCTGGATCGAATCGCTTGTCGAGAGACTGGCTGAAGGAAGACAACATAACCCTGCTGACCTCGCCCGTGTCGAAGAGAGTCTCACGTCCCTGAGATCTGATATCACGCGGATCGAACAGAGGCTCGTAATCCTCGAGAGAGAGAGAAACCGATGAAGGCATTGCCGGTATGGGCATTGAATGGAGGCTGCATGCAGGGGCTCTGCCACCTGAACTACGCGGTGCTGGGATCATTGACCAGGTATCAGTAGTTCACTAATTTT
>LAHU01012280.1_pt1 | contig 12632 bp, 13 predicted proteins | sample 329631 | NCBI WGS metagenome assembly LAHU01 (sample SAMN03275698, study PRJNA271635) | activated sludge metagenome | isolation source: sample C-0 Zero hour mixed sludge faded in reactor as a methanogenic...
CGCCATCCACCAGTACATGAATCAGCATTATAATCTCGACGATATGGATTACGGCGAGCTGGCCGCCAAGGTGAAGCTGATTGCCATCGACGAGATGCGCCACGCCGAGATGCTGGCCGAGCGCATCAAGGAACTCGGCGGCGAGCCGACATCGGACCTTGACGCGAAGGTGCAAAAAGCGCAGAAATTCGATTCGATCTTTCCGTTTGACGCGAAACTGGAGGACGATACCATCGACGCCTACAACCAGTTTCTGCTGGTGTGCCGCGAAAACGGCGACAGCATCAGCATGAAGCTCTTTGAAACGATCAACGATGAGGAGCAGGCGCACTTCAATTATTTCGACAATGTCAGTGAGCACGTAAAAAAACTAGGGGCCGCCTATCTCGCCCAAATTGCCGGAACCCCGGCGGATACAGGCCCGCCGTCAAAAGGGTTTGTCACGGGCGGGGGAACGGCTGCATGAAACCTCGTTGGTAAGAGGCGGACAATCCATCGGACTGTCCGCCTCTTGTCTTTTTCCTGCATCCCGCTCGGGGAGATCATTCAAGCAGGATTTATTTTGAGACAAACGACAGGCTCTGCGCCCATTTTTTTGTAAACTTGAAAAAAGCCCGAAGTTCAACCTGACAGTGTTTCTCTATATGGTTAAGAAGGCCCCAGATAAAAATAATGATGCCGAACATTTCCAGCCCTTCCTCCATTGCTTCCACGATAATGTATGTCGTGTTAATACCGTACTTCTCGGCATAATACCCTTCTATCATTTCAAAGCCCAGGCACCCGCTCAGATAAACAATGGCCGCAAACAGGAAGGTAATTTTGCTTTTTTGGGGGAGCTTCCACCAGAATCTGACGAAAAACAATGCAAGAAAAAGAACAACCGGGATGGCAACAACAACCCAGCTGAAGAAAAAAACTCCGTATGTTTCGCCTTTCAACAATGGTCTTACGATAGACGACAGTCTTTCGTGAAAGGATAATAATTCATCAATAGTCATAACCAGGAACCCGACGGCAAGCATTCCCCAGTGACAGCGCCAGGATGTTTTTCGTTGAATTTCCACAACGGCAATAAAAGTAAGAAGCACAAAGGCTGAAAACAGAATTGTGCCGCTGAAGTAAGTAGGTATGTTCTTTTCAATTCCGACGTAAAAAAGGCGGCCAAGGCTGGCATAACGGGCATAATCCCCCGTTGAGACGGCGGCATAGCCTATGACGAAACTAACTGTATTCAAAACCAGCGTTGCGGCAAATAAGACAAGGACTACATAAGATGCGTGAAGTGAAATTGGCTGTGCCTGTATATCCGTGATCGGATTTTTATTTTTTTGCAATAGTATGGCTCCTTTTTGATGGTAACGCCACGGTCATAGCATAAAAATTATTTTCCAGCATAATCTGCAATGCTGCAAATTTGCATAGAGCAAGGCAAAGATTATTGTGTCAGGCTCCCGGGTAGAATGATTGGTCAAGAAACTGAAATCTGGTATAAATACAAAAAGTCTTGTTTTTTATTTTTTACCTAATCAATCCGGCCAGGCGTTCCAGGCGCAGACTTTTTTCTTGTCTGTCCCATGACCAGTAGATGATAAATGCCTTACCCAGAACGTCTTTGAGTTCCACAACTCCCCAAAAGCGGCTGTCGAGGCTGTGGTCGCGATTATCCCCCATGACGAAAAGCGATTTTTCCGGCACGGTGAGCGGACCGAAATTATCCCGCGGGCCGGCTGCGGCCGGCAGGATGACCGGGTCGGTGTAAACGCCGTGAGGATCCGCATAGGCCTCGTCATTGATGAAGATCTTTTTGTTTTTCATCTCTATCTTGTCGCCCGGCAGTCCGATGACACGCTTAATGAAGTCTTTCGAGCGGTCCTGAGGGAAAATGAAAACAATGACATCCTCTCGCTTCGGGTCCGTGACGGGGATGATTGTTTTGCGCAAAAAAGGTATTTTGATGCCGTAGATGAATTTGTTGACGAAAAGATGATCGCCGATCAGAAGCGTCGGGATCATCGAGCCGGAAGGTATTTTGAATGCCTGCACGACAAAGGAAATGATAAACGCGGCAATTACAAAAGCGATCAGGACTGATTCAATAAATTCTCTGAATTTTGATTTCGGCCTGTCGTGTGCGGTGTTTTTCTTCTTCATACTATGAAAATCCTTATACCCGTCCTCGCCTGTGCGGCGGGAATTTATTTTTTCGCCGGTGGGGCGGTTTCTTTTATATAAAATTGCAGTTTCAGCCTACCGATGTCCACTATGTCTCCGTCTTTGAGGTCATGGCGCTGTTCTATGGCGCTGCCGTTGACCTTTATGGTTTTGCTTCCCGTCGGGGTGATGAAATACCCGGTCTTCCGCCGGTTGACAAGCGCGACGCGCCTGGGGGCGAAAAGCCCCTTCAGCCTGATGACGGAGCCTTTTTCGCTGCCGATGTTGGATACTTTATCCCGGATAAGGTAGTCTTTAGGTCCGCCGGGCCCCTTGATGACGACAAAGCCGCCCAGAACATCCGGCTCGGTCGTGGCGGCGGCAAGGAGAATTTTCCTGCGGTCTTCAGGGGTGATGACGATCGTTTCAAACATGGAGCGTCCGCGTCCGGCCGCATTTTTAGCATTTTCAAACCGGTCTTTGTCAAGCAGTATTTCCAGCGCGTGGATACCGATAATAATGATATCTCCGTTGAATATTTCAGAGCGTTTCACGGCGCGGCCGTTCAGATAGGTGCCGTTGAGGCTTTTCAAATCCTCGACAAACAGCTGGTCGCCCTGTTTTTCGATAATTGCGTGGTGTGATGAGACGGCCTGATTGTCGATGATGATATTATTGTCCGCTTTTCTGCCGATGGAGATGATGTCTTTATCGAGTTCGATCTCCTGGACGACTTCGCCTTTGAATCTGAGCAATATCTTTGCCATTTATTACCTCCGGTCATGGACGGTACCATTTCTTCTTGCGAATATGGCCGACGACGGCCGAGATGTTGTCTCCGCCGCCGTTATCGTTGGCGATGTCCGTGAGTATCTCACTGGCGGCGCGGACATTGCCGGCGCGCAGGATGATCTCGAGCATCTCCTCGTCGGACAACATGTTGTACAGGCCGTCGCTGCATAAAAGCAGTATATCGTCGGCTAGGACGGTCAATTCACCCAGATCCGCGGCGACTTCCTCGTCCACGCCCAACGCCCTTGTCAGGACGTTTTTGAAAAGTGACTGCGATGCTTCCTCTTTCGTGATCCGCTCACGGCCTAACTGTTCCTGAACGAAGGAATGGTCGCTGGTCAACTGCTCGATGCTGCCGGACCTTATCAGATAAATACGGCTGTCTCCGACATGGGCGAAGCTCAACTGGTCCCGGGCGAGCAGGGCGGCCGCGATGGTGGTGCCCATGCCGCTTAGTTCCGGAGTGGACAGCGCCGCCTCGTACACGGTGCGGTTGGCCTGCATGACGGCGGCGTTGAGGCGGTTGGTGGCTGCACAGTAGGAAGGGGCATAGTCACAAAACGCTTGAGGATCTTTCCGCAGGAATTGTCTTACCGCACGGACGGCAAGTTCGCTGGCCACCTCCCCGCGGGAGCGGCCGCCTATCCCGTCGGCTACGATCAGAAGCCCGAGTTTTTCATCTACACAGATGCGATCCTCGTTTTTATCCCGTACGCGTCCCTGATCGGTTTTGCCTCCCGCCGCCAGTTTCAAGAATGCCTCCCGTTGTGATATAGATGGGTATAGGTGAGGTATCTGCCCGCCTGTCCCTGTGTGTAATCAAGCGATCGGCGGCCTCCGGTGTGCATCAGAAATTTTCCGTCAGGTTATCGTCTTCCTGAACCACCACAATGCGGGAAATGCCCTCAACGCTGATTGTGTGGCGCCCGATGACGAGTTTTCTGGAAAGAGGGGTTTCTCCGCTTTCCACTCCGTCGATATACACTTTCGCCCCCGGCCGGGCGGAGGTGATCGTAACCGTGCCGCCGCCGGGGATAGATTCGTTAAGGGTCAGCAGTCTGCCTTTTTCAATGATGATCGTTCTGTCCGGGGAGCGGTAGAAGCCGGGCTGTTCTACGGAGAGTTTATGCTCCCCGGCGGGAATGTTCTGAAAGACGAAAGGCGCTGTGCCGATTTTTTCGCCGTCAAGATAGACGTCGGCCGCCTCACTGGTATAGAGGTCCAGTTTGCCCACACCCGTGGACAACTGAAGGATGAGCGCGATAATGAAGCCCAGGAGCACCAGGACGGAGCCTCCGTAGAGCGCGTACTCTTTGCGCTTGATTTTGTTCAAGTCGCGACTTGCGCCATCGAGAACCTGCCTGGCCTCCGGCAGGTCGGGGTTTTCGTCGAGCGCCATCTGGGAGAGTTTTATGGAACTCAAAAGGCAGCGTTTTTTCTGAGTCGTACGTTGCCGGCAGGCTTTTTCCCACTCCGCTTTGGCCTCCTGCAGATAGGCCTTGTCTTTACGGGGGCGCAAGAGCCGGTCCACCGCCTCTTTAAACGCCTGCGCCGTGCTGAAGCGATCCTGCGGGTCTTTGGCGATGGACTTGAGAATGATCCGGCTTAGTTCTTTCGAAATCAGAGGCGCTATTTCATGCGGTGCAACCGGTGTCTCCTTGAGATGCATTATGGCGGTCTGGATGGGGTTTTCATGGAAGAAGGGAAGTTTTCCGGTGACCAGCCGGTACAGTGTGATGCCCGTCGAGTAGATATCCGTCCAGGGGCCTGTCTGACCGCCGATGATCTGTTCGGGGGCGATGTACGAAGGCGTGCCGATCCAGTTTCCTTTTTCCGTCTTGGTCGAAATCTCGTCGCCTTCGATGATGCTGGCAATGCCGAAATCCGATATTTTTACGCGCCCGTCGTAGGTCATGAAAATATTTCCGGGTTTGATGTCGCGGTGGATAATGCCATGCTGATGAGCGTAATTAAGGCCGGCGAGCACTTCCGAAATAATGCGCAGTGATTCTTCGATGGACAGGTTTTCCTTGTCCGTCAGCAGCTCGTCGAGCGGTTTTCCCTCGACATATTCCATAATCAGCGTCAGGTGTTCGTTGCTGAAATCGATGAGCTGTATGATATTGTCATGATTGAGTTTTCCGAGCAGTTTTGCTTCTTTTTCAAATCTGCCTTTTATGTTTTCGTCATTGATAAAAGTTGACTTGAGCTTTTTGACCGCGACGCGCCGGCCAATCGACAACTGATATGCCTCATAGACATCGGACATGCCGCCCTGATTTGAAATGAGCCCTATGATTTCGAACCCGTGAATACGGGTGATACTTTGTATTGTTTTGTCATTGCTGGTCATTTTTTTCGTCCAAATGGCTAATAGCTTGATACGGTTAAGGAAAATTAAACATAACCGGCTGAATTATTCAATCCATTTTTCGGATGCAGGACAATTATTAAATGCTCTTTCTTGATTTTTCGGCACAACGAAGGTAATCTTGAGCCATGCCACATAAAAAGACGGTTAAAACCATAATATTCTTCTGCCTGGCCTGGACAGTTTTTTTTGCTCTGAATTCCTGTACGTGCGCCTTATGGACAAGGCAGGATTTCGGAAAGCTGGAGCAGGCGGCCCAAAAGAGCGATGCAAAAGCGCAGCTGCTTGTCGGAGAGATCTATGAGTTCGGCGTGGGAGTTCCCGCCGATGAAGGGATTGCCGCCAGGTGGTACCAGATGGCGGCAAATCAAAATGAGCCGCAGGGCCAGTTTTATCTGGGCATGATGCATGACCGGGGTGCGCCTCTGGAGTGGGACGCAGCCGCGGCCCTGGGCCGGCTTTTCCAGTCAGCCGAGCTCGGCTATGAGAAGGCGCAGATCGCACTGGCGCTGCTTTATTTCAAAGACAAGGGGCTCAGGGAGGAAATCGCCGGAAGAATCGAAAGATACCGCGAAAACGCCAGACGCGGAGACGCCCCCGCCCAGTATGTTCTGGGATGGGCCTTCGCAGAAGGGGTGGGCTTGAAGATCAATCCCCGTGAGGCGGTTGACTGGTACCGCAGGTCAGCCGCTCAGGGATACACGAAGGCGCAAATGGCGCTGGGCGGAATCTATCTGGCAGGAAAAGTCGCGCCTCTGGATTTATCCGAAGCGGAAAAATGGTACGAAAAAAGCGCCGCGTCGGAATTTGTGGCCCGCCTGCAGCTTAACAGGCTGCGGCAGACAGATGCCCGACGGCACAGCAAAGATCAGCACGGAGAACTTCTGCGGCACGCGGATGCTTCACTTCGCAACTACATCCATGTACAGCGCCTGCTCATTGAATCGGAAAAAGGAAAGAATAACGCCCTTGTCTTGCGTGCCTGCCGCAGCATCGACGGGCTCGACCCTGCCTTCGGCGATATCTTTGCCGTCTGCGAAGCGGTTTATCAAAACAACAGTGATAGAACGGGCAGCCGGGTTGAAGCGGCCCGGCAGGCGCTCAAGGCAAAAGACTGGAACAGATTCAGCGTCATCGCGTCCGGATTGATGGAGCCTGATTTTGACCCGGAGCAGATCAGAGGGCTCGTCGGCTGCGCCTGGAGGGCGCTGGACAAAGAAACAAGAGCCGCGGCATACAACATAGAGGCGCAGTTGCAGCAGCTGGAAACAGCCGTCCGGTCCGATATCTACCGCAAAAACAATGCAATGCTGATTCCCGTCTGGACGGATGCCTTCAAAGCAGCCCTTTCCCGCGCACGCAGAGAAAATCCGGCAGATCCGTCTTTGAGGGCTCTCGCCTTAAGAGGCGCACAGGTCATGCCCAATCTTCAGCAGCTGATGAAACGGCAAAAGCCACAGCAACCACAAAATTCGGTTGTCGCCGCAAAAAAACCGCCGCAGGTTCTGATCCCGGGGGAGGAGGACTACAAAAAGGCCCATGAGATCTTTGCTGCGGGCCGTTTTGCAGAGGCGGCGGGTATTTTTGAAAAAACGACAAGGATCCGGGGATTCCGCCATATTGCTCAGTCATACATTTATATGGGCATCTGTAATCTGGCGCTCATCAACCCGGCCAATGTCAGTCAGGCGCGCAAGCTGCGGATGAAGGGCATTGTCTGTTTTCAAAACGGACTGCGTTTTGACCGCCGCGCGGCACTGCCGGCCGGGTATGATAAATACGAGCCGGTATTTACCGAAGCGAAAGAGAAGATGAAATAGATGGCTTTCCGCTATAGCCATAAACGCGATTTTCCGCGGCTGTGCACCGGTTTTTTGCGCCGTTTGACAGCCTCCGGGAAGTGAATTCGTTTTACAGGAGAGATCAGTTGTGAAAAAGAAAATTATTATCCGCAGTCTGCTTGTTTTTTTGTTGATGGTACTTCCTGGCCTTTTTGCATCGGCACAGGAGCCGACCGGCTATAAGGTAGTCAAAGGCGATACGCTCTGGGGCATTTCCGGGGCGAAATTGAATGATCCCTTTTTATGGCCTGGTATATGGAAGGAAAACCCGGACATTTCCAACCCGCACCTGATCTATCCGGGGCAGGTGGTCAGGATACCTGCTTATTTGATGAAGGGCGGGGAGAATATGGCTTTAGAACAGGCGCGGGAGGAGTCGGCGCCGTCGGCCCGTGCGCATACAAAAAACCTTGCCGCTGCCCCTTCCGGCGTACCGGCAAAACCGTTGCCGTCCGGTTGGAAAGGAGAGCCGGCTGCAAAACAGCGGTATAAAGATATCAGGGGAGTTGTACTGTATGACCGGACGGTGGTCGAAGGGGAGGTGCTCTTCATGAATGCCGAAACAGTGAAACTACGCACCTGTGACGGCAGGGTCGTGTCTTTTTCTTTTATTAATGAAGTTGAAAATTTCATCAGATAAATTCCAGCCGCCCCGGCTTTCCGTGGGCGGCTGGAGCGGCTTTTTATCTTGCTTATTATTTTGTCCCTCTCAATGAAGCCTTCTCTATTTGCCCAATTCGATGCGGTAGCGGCAGCAGTCATCGCCTTTCACCAGCAGCTTGCTGAATCCATCAGTTGTAAATTGCGGGTTGGCCTCCCCGGCCACGCCCCGGACGAACTCACCTAAAATGACGTCGCAAAAATCAGGTTCCATGGAGTAGCTTTTCACTACCGGGCAGGTGATAATTTCTTTTTCAAACGCCTGAGGTGAATTTTCAATATAGCCGTTCCAGAAGTTCGCCACGGAATCGTCGATGGTGTCGCAGATGCCGGGCAGTCTGGTGCAGTCTTTGTAGTCCTCTTTTGTTGTTGCTGTCCGTTTCATTATGAGGCGTGCGTTGTTTTTTCCCATCCTGTAATATTCTTCTTTCAGTCTTTCCATAAACTTTTCTCCCCCCGTTTCCTTTCCCACGCGGTAGAGAATCATCATCTGGTAGGCGAGTCCCTCTGTCCAGTTTTTGTAGCGCTTGCCCATTTCCTCTTCATTGACGGGGTACTTTTCGTATGCCGGAACTTCTTTTTTCATCCTTCTGCCTCCTTGAAAAAATTTTAATGATCATCAGATTTTACTGCGGAACTAAAGTTTGGTTTTCTGCAGAAAGGAGATGAAGCGCTCGTTAAACATCTCGGAGCGTTCCATGTTTAAAAGATGGGCCGCGTCGGGAATTACCGTAAGTGACGAGGTGGCAATTCTTTCATGGATAAATTCTGAAGCACTCACAGGTGTCCCTTCGTCTTCGGTGCCGACCATGATCAATGTCTCGACGGAAATCCGACTGATTGCTTCACGCAAATCCATGGAGCGGATAGCCGCGACGCAGCCTGTTAATCCTTCGAAAGATGTCTCGACAATGCTTTTTCTCACTTGTGCAACATCCTGTGCAAGCCGTTGCTGTCCGGCTTTGGTAAACCATCTGTCCAGGACCGCGTCGGCAAGGGCGTCCATGCCGTAGGTACGGGCCGCCTGTGTCCGCTCATCCCATTCGGCTTCGGTAATAGTCATAAACGAGGCGGTAGCGCAAAGGGTCAGGGAAAGCAGGCGATCATCATGGAAAGTGCCCAGCACCTGCCCGACCATGCCGCCTAAAGAAAGACCGCAGAAATGAACCTTCTCGAGTCCGAGATGATCCATCAGGGCAAGGGCATCAGCTGTCAGAAGCTCCAGAGTGTAGGGAGCGGGAGACGCTGCAGATTTACCGTGTCCCCGGTTGTCGTAACGCAGTACGCGATAACCCGCTTCGACAAGCGGCGGCACCTGGTATTTCCACATGCCGAGATCGGACATGAGCGAATTAGAAAGCATAACCGTATCTGCCTTGGACGGTCCGTCGAGTTGATAATTCAGTACAGTTTTATTTATTTCAGCCTGCATCATGGGTCAACCTCCCTTTCTCATTGGCCTTCAGCCTTCCTCTTCTGTTTCACCGCTTCCAGAACTTTCGGCAGGATGGTGCCGGTTTTCCCCTGGATGAGGTAATCGGAAACTCCCTCCGCAGTGAGAGGCGTGGCCTCGGCATTGATTTCGATGATAACGGTTTTGCGGCCGGCACGCTCCTGTTTAGCCATACGCGGCAGCATGGCAAAAGGATAAACAACGGCCGAGGTTCCGCAGATCAGCATCACGTCGCAGCCGGCCACCTCCTCTTGACTATGCTTAGCGACATCCGGGGGGATGGCTTCGTTAAAATGGACCACATCGGATTTGAGCACCCCGTTACACTTTTGACAGTATGGCGGCAGGCGGTCTTCAGCCAGCATGCGCTCCAGTTCATATTGCTGCGGGTCGTATCTTGTGTCGCACGAATAACATCTTAAAAGTGAGATGTTCCCGTGGTAGTCCAATACTTTTTTGCTGCCTGCTTTCTGGTGCAGATTGTCGATGTTCTGTGTGACGATGCTTTTGAGAATGGACATCTCTTCCAGTTCGGCCAGGGCGTGATGCCCGGGATTGGGGCGGGCGCTTTCCATATCCTTAAGCCAGGTGACGGCGGTCATCCTCTCTATCCAGTAGGCTTTCGGGTCGCGCTGAAAGCGGTAATAGCTTTCGTATGCCTGCCTTTCCGCGTCCGGGTTTCTGGTCCAGACTCCGTTGGGTCCGCGGAAATCAGGAACGCCCGATTCGGTGGACATACCCGCACCGGTGAGTGCGACGGCGTATCTGCTTCTCGCCAGCTGCCCGGCGGCTTTTGCAATCAAGTCTTCCATGTTGGCCCTCTTTTCTCCGTAGTGTCTCTTTTTCAGTAAATTCCCATCGCGCATCCGCCCGCCAGCGTCGCGCCCAGTTCACGGCATTTTTCCAGGATTTCCTCAGTGATGTTTCCCCTGGCGATGACCGGATGAAACACGGTTTTGAATTTATATCCCAGCGCGATACGCTCGATAGAGTTTAACGCGCCCGTGCCGTCGTTTCCCGCACTGACAAAAATGACGAAAGGCTTGCGAAAAACCCTGCCCGCCTCCTTGCCGTATGTGCGGTCGAAGAAGTCCTTGACCATCCCGGACATGTAACCGAAATTTTCCGGAGTGCCGACGGCCAGCCCGTCGCATTCCAGCAGATCGTCGAGCGTCGCGTCTGTCGCCCTTTTGAGCGTGACTTCAGTCCCTTCAATTGATTTTGCTCCCTCGCGAACGGCCTGTGCCATTTGCTGAGTGTGTCCGGTCTGGGAGTGGTAGATGATGAGAATTCTGGCCATAACAAAAAATGCCGGCGGCGGATAACGGGCAAGGGGCTATAGATTATGGGCTAAGGATTGTGGGCGGGGACGGCAGTTCTTTTTTTGAATCTGCCGTCTCCGCTGCCGTTTCAGGGCATTTTGCCGATGATACCCAAAAACCCGCCCGCCTGCAGCGATGCGCCGCCGACGAGCGCACCGTCGATATCCTCGATTGCAATGAGTTCGGCAATGTTGTCTTCAGTCACGGAGCCGCCGTAAAGAATGCGGACATCCTCCGCCATGCAGCCGTAAATTTCCACCAGCAGGCGGCGGATGAAATCGTGGACTTCTTCCGCCTGGACGGGGCTGGCCACTTTGCCGGTTCCGATTGCCCAGACCGGCTCATAGGCGATGACCAGGCCGGCCAGCATCTCCACGCTCACATCGGCCAGCGCCGCGCGCACCTGACGGCCTATGACCGCCTCGGTGATACCTTTGTTTCTTTCCGCCTCTGTTTCACCGACGCAGATGATCGGTTTCAGACCGGAGGCCATGGCTCTGAGCGCTTTTAAGTTGACAGTTTCGTCGCTTTCGCTGAAATATTTGCGCCGTTCGGAATGGCCGACGATAACGTAGCTGCAACCTGTGTCTTTGAGCATCACAGGAGATACTTCGCCCGTGTAGGCTCCTTTGTTTTCAAAATACATATTCTGCGCGGCAAGAGCCACAGGTGAGCCCCGCAGGGCATCGCTCACTTTTTGCAATGCAGTAAAGGGAGGGGCCACCACGACCTCGCCGTTTTTCAAATCGGTTATGCCTTCTTTAATTTCTGTCGCCAGACGTACCGATTCAGAAATGGTGTTGTGCATTTTCCAGTTGCCGGCGACAATCCACTTTCTCATGATGTCCTCCTGTCTCAGCCCAGCGCCGCCACGGCGGGCAGTGTTTTCCCTTCCAGAAGCTCCAGAAAAGCGCCGCCGCCGGTGGAGATGTGGGACATCTTCTTGGCGTAGCCGAGTTTTTTGACGGCGGAAGCGGAGTCGCCGCCGCCGATGATGGTGGTTCCCTCGCATTGCGCGCAGGCTTCGGCGACGGCCTGGGTGCCCCGGCTGAAGGCGTCGATCTCGAAGACGCCCATGGGCCCGTTCCAGACGATCGTCTTCGCGTTGCTCAGGGCCTCCGTGAACAGGGTGATCGTGGCCGGCCCGATGTCGAGCCCCATCCACTGCGGGTTGATCTCCTGCACGGGGACGATCTTGGTCTCGGCTTCGGCGTCCCGGTTCTCGGCGATGACGCAGTCGACGGGCAGGTAGATCTTCACGCCCAGCTTCTTCGCCGTCTCCAGGACCTCCCGGGCCTTGTCGACGAGCTCGGGCTCGACGAGGGACTTGCCGACCTCGACGCCCTGGGCCTTGAGGAAGGTGTAGGCCATGCCGCCGCCGATGATGAGGGCGGACGCGTTCTTGAGGAGGCTCTCCAGCACGGCGATCTTGGAGGAGACCTTGGCGCCGCCGATGATGGCGACCATGGGCTTCGGGGGATTCGTGACCATCGGCTCGAGGTACTTCACCTCCTTTTCCATGAGGAAACCGCCGACCGAAACCTTGACGAACTTGGCCAGGGTCGCGGTGGAGGCGTGCGCGCGATGAGCCGAACCGAAGGCGTCGTTCACGTAGAGGTCGCCGTAGGAGGCGAGTTCCCTGGCGAGTATCTCCTGCTTGGCCTCGTCCTTGGAAGTCTCTTCCTTATGGAAGCGGGTATTTTCCAGCATGACCACGGAACCGGCCGGAAGGGCCTCGATCGCGGCCTTCTGGCCCATGCAGGAGGGCAGGAAAGTCACGGGCTTGCCGAGCTTGGCTGCAAGATACTCGGCCACCGGTTGCATGCGGTGCTTGCCGGCGAGGTATTTCTCGAGGTCGAAGGCCTTGCCATCCCGCACGGCCGTGTCCTTGGCCTTGGCGGCGTCCTTGTCCGGATCGCCCAGGTGGGACATGAGAACCAGGCGCTCGGCGCCCGACGTCAAGCACATACTTGATCGTAGGCAGGGCCGCCATGATGCGGGTATCGTCCTGCACGACCGAGTCCTTCATGGGCACGTTG
>LAHU01011180.1_pt1 | contig 12557 bp, 8 predicted proteins | sample 329631 | NCBI WGS metagenome assembly LAHU01 (sample SAMN03275698, study PRJNA271635) | activated sludge metagenome | isolation source: sample C-0 Zero hour mixed sludge faded in reactor as a methanogenic...
CGGGAAGCGAGGATCCGGTACGATATTCTTCTCGTATTGCAACCTCCGCTGCGCCTACTGCCAGAACTACCCAATCAGCCACGAGGGAAGAGGTGACATCATCACATGCTCAGACCTCGCGGGTGTCATGCTCGGGCTCCAGGAGAGGGGATGCCATAACATCAACCTGGTCTCCCCGAGCCATGTCGTCCCCCAGGTCATCACCGCAGTCTTCGAAGCCGCATCGGCAGGCCTCCGGATCCCGATCGTCTTCAATACTGGCGGGTATGACGACCCGGAGACCCTCCGGCTCCTCGAGAGGGTAGTCGACATCTACATGCCTGATTTCAAGTACTGGGACGAGCAGACCGGCAGGGACCTCTCCGGTATCCCCGGGTACCCAGTGGTCGCCAGGACAGCAATCCGGGAGATGCACCGCCAGGTCGGAGACCTTGTCCTTCGCGATGGGATCGCCGTGCGTGGTCTGCTCGTCCGCCACCTCGTCCTGCCCGGGGACCTCTCGGGTACAGCGGATGTTCTGCACTTCCTCGCCAGAGAGATCTCACGGGAGACCTGGGTGAATGTCATGGACCAGTACCACCCCGTCCAGTCACCCGGACTCACCTCTGTAATCGGGAAGGACCCAGCCTACTCGGCTCTTGCACGGCGGATTACTGATGAGGAATACCGCGACGCCATTCGGCTCGCCCGAAAATACGGGCTCCACAGGGGATTGACCGGGCAGGGCATGTGAAGTCAGACAATATCTTCTTCACCGGTGAGAACACTTTGGCAGCGACCATGAAATCGGATTTAGTAGCCATATTATGGCTTAATCTCCCGTTTTAACTCAATAATGCCGCCTTCAACCAACGGTATCGCGCCGTCACCATGGATTCTCCAGACCTGTGAATACCAGCACTAGTCCCTCCGGCTAACCGGCTACACCTCCGCCCAGGATAACCAGCCCTGGAGATATCAACACCAATACCACCGGTCAATAGACCATACCTCACCCTTGAATCTCCAGCCCTGCCGAACCGGTGAAGATACCCCCCCTCCCAACCCCCCGGATCCGCGAGTTGGTCCCGGACTCTCCCCACGGGGAGACTCCGTAGCGCTATATCCGTTTCCGGACCACACACTGACGTAACTATGGCATCAGGCCGGATCCCGATCGGGAGGTTCTCCCTCATCACCCGCATCCCGGAGAAAGCACTCCGGTGCTACGATTCGCGTGGTATCCTTGTTCCGTCTGCGAAAGAGACTCTCACCGGCTACCGTTACTACACCCAGGACCAGATCGCGCAGGGTGTGATGGTTAGGACTCTCCAGGGACTTGGATTTCCACCTACCGAGATCGGGGTTATCCTTGCCGCACGGGAGCGGCGGGACGGGGAAGCCATCCGGGAGGTCTTTTCCCGGAGATCGGATAAGGTCAGGTCTGAAATAGTCCGGTTACAGAAGATTGGGGCATTCCTCGAACGACAGGAAGCCCCGCTGGAGCTGATCTACATGTCACTTGCAGAACCGGTAGAGAAGGACGTTCCTCCCCTCCGCGTCATCGCACGCCGTGCAAAGGGGATATATAGCGAGACGATCACCCTGCTGATACAAGGGCTCTGTACCGAACTCTCGGCCTCGGCGAACCAGCCACCGGCAGTCAGTATCACCGGGCCCTTCATGTCAATTTACCATGATGAGGAGTGCAGGGAGAAGGATGCCGACATCGAGTGCGCAGTGCCTATAACAGGAAAAATCACGGTATCTGACCCGCAGACCTTTGTGCGGATAGTACCGGGAGGGAGAATACTCTCGCTCGTGTACAGAGGTCCATACGCGGGTATACACGAGGGTTGGAGCCGGATATTCACCTGGATAGACGAGAAGGGTTACCAGATTAGTGGACCGGGGAGAGAGGTGTACCTGAACGATCCCTGCGAGGTCCCTGAGGAAGACCTCCTCACCGAAATCCAGGTACCGGTATCAGGAGGACCGGGCAGGAGAAAGGAATAGCGGGATTGTGGGGGGGCTGGGGACACCTGATCATCCGCTCTTCACGAGCCAGGGGGATATGGTAAGATCCCATACCCGCTGCAGGGACCTGCGGTCCATTCCAAATAAGGTAAGGGTCCACATGCCGGTCACCATGGCCGTCAATGCACACGCAAGGTCATCTGGGTCCGCCTCGGCACGGATGCGCCCGCGGGCCTGGAGCTCCCTGATAAACGTCGCATACGTGGTGATGTCCTCCCGCATATCCTCCTCGAGGATGGCCTTGATCTCTTGATTCCGTGCAGCAAGGGAAGTTATCTCGAAGATGAACGTTTCGAGCCCGTCATACATCCCCAGGAGAAAATCGAAACGATCCGAGTACTTCGCATTCTTGTCTTCATGGGACAGGAATTCAGCAAATGTGATTCGTGCGTGCTCGCGGGCGCAGACTGCCATCGCCCGGAAGAGGTCTTCCTTGCTCCGGAAGTAGAGGTAGAGTGTAGCCCTGCTCACCCCGACCCGGGCAGCGATCTCGTCCATCGTCGTCGCATGGTAACCCTGCCCGGCAAAGAGGGTCCAGGCCTCCTTGAGGATACGGTCCTTCGCCTGCTGCCGGTAACCCGGGACAACCCGTGGCATGTCTCACCTGTGAATGTGAGCGAGATGCATTTAAACTATTACCCGAGTTATATAACTAGACGTATCGTCAGTATTGATCTCCATCTCCCCCCAACCTACCAGGGAGCGGGGATAACAAACGAGTGCGGATCTCATGAAAAACCCATTACCGTCTTCATGTCATGAGGGCAGGTGGTCCAGCCGCGTACCAGGGGTCCGTCTCCCGTACTGCCTGCTGGTACTCCTGGTCCTCCTTGCCGTGGCATCCTTTACCCCGGCGGTATCTGCCGAAGACCCCCTCTCCCTCCCCTCTGTCGTGGTCCAGGACTACCGCGTCTCTCCCACGGTCCTGATGCCCGGTGAGAACGGGATGATCACGGTGACACTTCGGAGCAGTGCGAGTAACACCCAGACAAACGCGGTCTCATTCGGCTCCACGTCCCAGCAGTCCACCGCAACGACCACAACCCAAATCCTCCCGTACGTCGAGAGCGTCACCCTTGTCCATAGGGATCTCCGGGTCCTCGGTGGCAATGGCCAGTTCGAAGGGAACATCGGCCCCGGGCAGGTCATCCCAATTTCCTTCTTAATCCAGGCCCCTGGCCAGAGCGGGCTTTACTTCCCCGAGGTCTGGATCCGGATACGGGGAGGCCAGAGTGTCAAGTACCCTGTCCCGGTCAACGTGAACACCCAGATTACCGTGATGCGTGAGCCGTCCATCACGGTTGACAAGGATATCCCGGACCGCGTCAGACCCGGTGATACGATCAACGGTGCCATCACCCTTACGAACACGGGGGGTTCCAGGGCCGATAACATCAGGGTCACCTTCAATACCAGCTCTCTGCCCATCGCATGCAGGGGGACGAGCACGCTGCTTATCGACCACCTCAACGAGGGAGAGCACGTCTCCTACAATACGAGCTTTCTGGTCGACAAGAACGCCCCGCTCGGCCTCACCGACGTCCCGGTCCAGGTACGCTACACCCTGATTGACGGGACCGAAGAGTATCAGCCTGACTCGCTCGGCCTGGACATCAGGGGCGTTGCCGAGCTCTCCATCACCTCGGTGGAGACCAAGCCATTGCGCGTGAGCGAGGGGGAACCGATCGACCTCACAATACGGGTGCAGAATACGGGTACAGGAGAGGCGAAGTCGGTCGCTGCATCGGTCGACCTTCCTTTTCCCGGGGTAAAGGAGGGATTTATCGGGAAGATCAAGGCTGGAAACGACGCTCCTGCACTGTTCACCCTGGACGGGGGCAGGGCAGGCGACCATCCCTACACCGTAACCATCACCTGGACCGACGACTGGGGTGACCACTCGTTCTCGCGGCCCCTCACCCTCCCAGTCAGCAAGGCCGACGGAACGAGCACTCTCGTTGTGATTATTGTTCTCCTCGCAATAGGGGGCTTCCTCGGCTACCGCTACTGGAGGGGCCGGAAAGGGGACTCCTAATGCCTTCTGACCTGAAAGTATCCTTCTTTCTGGCAATCAGGTCACTCTCACGGGGAAGCAGGGGGAGCCTTGTCCTCTCGATCGTCATCATGGCGATGGTCTTCACCAACATGCTCTTCCTCCCTTCCATCGTGAACGGGGCCGTGAAGAACGCGGAGTATACCATCATCGCCTACGCGACAGGAGACATCCTGATCTCGCCCAAGACCGATGACCCGTATATCTACGAGGTCTCTAGCCTAACCGACAGGGTCAACCGCCTGCCAGGGGTGGTTCGGACCCTTGCCGAGTATGACAAGGGTGCGACGCTCCGGAACAAAGGCAAGACACTCGGGCGCAGTGTCACGGCAGTCCACGCAGAGGATGCCCGGATCGTCACTCCGTTCCAGGACCACATGAAGGAGGGCGACTTCATCAGTGACGGGGAGACCGGCCAGATCGTTCTCGGGGCCTTTGTTTCAGGCCACAAGGACGAGAGCGAGGATATGATGCCCTCCCTCGGCGGGGTACGGGTGGGGGACTCCGTCACAGTGGAGTACACCAACGGGGTGGTCAGGAACTACCGCGTAAAAGGGATATTTGAGACCAACTCCTACGAGGCCGATACGCTCGTCTTCGTCTCCTGGGAGGAGATGGAATCGGTCGAGGGTCACCGGGTTGATGAAGCATCCGCAGTCCTTGTCAAGGTCGCTCCCGGGACTTCGCCGGATGATGTCAAGAGGGAGATCCTCCGGAACGGCGTGCAGGAAAGGGTCAGGACCTGGAACGAACTCATCGAGAAGGCAATGGGACAGGCGGTCCAGAGCTGGATGATCCTCTCGGGTATCACGACCATCGTGAGCCTGATCATCGCGGTTGTGGTCCTCTTCATCGTGATTATGATAAAGACCCTTCACAGCAAGCGGCAGATTGGGATCCTCAAGGCGATCGGGCTCGATAAGACCATCATCATCAACAACTACCTCTTCCAGGTCCTGATACTGGCCCTGCTCGGCACAATAGTCGGGGTCATCGTCACCGAGTCCCTGGTCCTGTACCTTACCATCTTTCCCCTGAAGTTCCCGGGAGGGGACATCATACCCGTAGTCGGACTGGGAGACCTTGCCTCAAATGCTCTCCTTCTCGTGGCAGCCTCTGCGGTGGCAGGGTATGTCCCTGGCTGGATGGTGGCAAAGGAGGAGATCCTCGAGGCAATGAGAGGCCAGCCATGATTGAGGCCAGGAGTATCGTCAAGACCTACACCATGGGGAAGGTCTCGGTCCATGCCCTCCGCGGTGTCACCATCACTATCCCGAAGGGACAGTTCGTCGGGATTATGGGGCCTTCCGGATCAGGCAAGTCGACCCTCCTCCACCTCCTGGGGCTCCTCGATCGTCCCACCAGGGGTGAGGTCCTCATCGACGGGACCGATGCCGGCTCCCTCTCTGACCGGCAGAGGACGCAGTTCCGGCTCCGCCGGCTCGGTTATGTCTTCCAGGACTATGCCCTCGTCCCGGAACTCACGGTCCTCGAGAACGTATACCTCACGTCCATGGTACGCAGGGAGCAGGAGAGCGCCTATATCGCGGCAGCGAGGAATATCCTCGACCGCGTCGGGCTTGGTGACCGGGTGGACCACCTGCAAGGTGAACTCTCGGGTGGAGAGCAGCAACGGGTCGCAATTGCACGGGCAATCGTGAACCGCCCCGATATTCTCTTTGCCGACGAACCGTGCGCAAACCTTGATTCACTCAACTCCCGCACGGTCCTTGACCTCTTCTCCGAGATTAACAGGGAGATGCACCAGACGATCGTGATGGTCTCCCACGAGGACTGGCATAAGGATTACTTTGACCGGATCATCACCCTGCACGACGGGGAAGTGGTATCAGATACCCTCAGTGGCATTTGAGTGTGAGTTCTTCCAGGGCTGCATTATCCGTGTCTTTCATGGCTTTTCGTCCGTATTGGAAACAGTCATGCGAGCATGCATAACCATGACGGGTTAATGGCAAAACCCGGTATACAGGGGGTGAGGGGCGGTCGCCTCATATCCTGCAGTCCCATAAGCGGCACAACCCGGTATCTGGGGGGTGACGCCGGTGGGTCAATGCCAGTATATGCTCATGAACATCGTACTTTCCTGTCCCTGCTTCGGGAACACCGCCAGAAGGAGAACAGAACGGTTCAACACCCTACAGGGTATTTCTGAACTGGGCTGACTGAGAACAATACAGCAATTACGGAGAGCAGATACTCTTTTCTTCATTCGGATCCTGGCATGGGATAGTCCTATTTTCCCTCATAGTCTGAATGAACCAGTCACATCTTCTATCCGCACCCAACCGTTGAGGGTAGTTCCCGTAGATGGATTGTATGATCCAGTAGAGGGTTTTTCGGAAGAATTCCGACTGACCCGGCCAAGCAAGTCTTCTACCTCCCGAGAAGCCTCCGGAAATGAGATTCATGGTGAAACAATGACTCACTTACTGAATGGGCCGGATTATTCCCTTCGAATAACCCCATACCCCGATTTTTCGCTGATAGTAAGAGGAGACAATATTCACATTTGTCGTGCCAATCCAATCGTATCAGGGTGGGACAGCCGGGGGGCGATGAAATGATTCAGCTACAGGGTCGGTGTGCAGACGATACCTCAATTAAGACAATTTCATCGGATTCATTAAGCAGGTATGACGTAATTACGAACTTGGCTATCTTTGAGAATTTTAAACAATCCGGTTTTTGATGACCACCTTTTTTAGATTTCTTACCTAATGATGCACAATATGCAAACAGGACGGCATCGGCCCGCACACAGTCCCGGATGCCGTATCCCTCACCAGGACTCTTGAGGTACAACAGATGCAGTACTCTATTGAAATTATCCTCCTTACCATTGCCACACTCCTCATCATCAGTATCCTTGCCAACAAAGCGTCCGGGAGGCTTGGTGTCCCGGCGCTCCTGATATTTCTCCTGGTAGGGATGCTTGCCGGGTCAGAGGGGCCAGGAGGAATTGCTTTCGACGACCCCTGGATCGCCCAGGCTGTCGGAGTCATTGCCCTCACCTACATCCTTTTCTCCGGGGGCCTCGATACCTGCTGGTCTGAAGTCCGGCCGGTACTCCCCCAGGCAGCAGTCCTCTCCACCATCGGTGTCTTGCTCACCGCTCTCTTTATGGCAGGTATCGCGATCATTGTGCTCAGGGTCTCGCTGCTTGAAGGATTCCTCCTGGGAGCCGTCGTTTCATCAACCGATGCTGCTGCAGTCTTTTCCATCCTGCGAACAAAGAGAGCGAGCCTGACGGGAACCCTCCGGCCGCTTCTTGAACTCGAGTCTGCAAGCAACGATCCGATGGCGATCTTCCTTACCATCGGTGCTATCTCACTCTTCCTGAATGCGGACTTATCGCCACTTATCCTGATCCCGCTCTTCATACAGCAGATGGCGCTTGGTGGTCTCATTGGATACGGTATGGGCAAGGTGATGGGCTACCTCATCAACCAGCTCAAGCTCGCGTTTGAAGGTCTCTACCCGGTACTCACTCTGGCTCTTGTCATGATGACCTATGGAGTGACTACCACCCTCGGGGGGAGCGGGTTCCTCGCCGCATATATTGCAGGGTTGGTCCTCGGCAACAGCATGTTCATCCATAAAAACAGCCTGGTCCGGTTTCACGAGGGGATTGCCTGGCTGATGCAGATCGCGTTGTTTCTCACCCTGGGCCTGCTGGTATTTCCCTCCCATCTCATCGCGATTATCGGATCGGGGATGATAGTATCCATGTTCCTCATCTTTGTCGCTCGGCCGGCAGCCGTCTTTCTCACCTTATGTCCCTGGAAGATGGCGCTTGGTGAAAAGGTTATGCTATCCTGGGTTGGACTGCGGGGTGCGGTCCCCATCGTCCTTGCCACCTTCCCTCTCCTGGCAGGCATCCCCCAGGCTGAAACGATCTTCAACCTTGTGTTCTTTATCGTCATCACCTCCGCCCTTCTGCATGGGACTTCCATTCCTTTTGTTGCCCGGCACCTTGGAGTGTCAGCTTCAATGCAGGTAACCCCCCGGCTGGCAATGGACCTTGGAGACGGATGCACGCCTGGCAGCGACCTGATCGAGCTGACCGTGCCACTGGAGACCTGGGTAGCAGGTAAGCAGATAGTGGATATCAGCCTGCCTCCCGGGACACTCATCATCATGATTGAGAAACGGGGGGAGCGGTTCGTACCGTGCGGCAGTACTATCCTGGAAGAAGGTGATCACCTCCTCATTCTTACGAGGATATCGCAATCGGACCAGGTCCGATCGTTGTTCACCTCTGAACCATATTCTGGTAACCCTGGTCAGTAACAGGACCAGGGAAGATATCCTTCCTCATGCGAACAGTACCTGTTCCACGAGGAAGTTCACATTGGGAGATTACGCATCTTCGCAATCCTGTCCTGGCACCCGGGAGTGCCCGGTGGTTGGTCCTTCCAGTGGGAAGGATCGTATCCCCGGGATTGGAAAGGAGCAGGGGGTAATTCCTGATGCCTTCACCATCCCCTCTGAAATGAAAAAGGACGCCACTACATTGATTCAGCTACCGAAAAGTGTGGAAACATGGAGCTAAGGAAGATTTGCCATCACCGCCCATCCGTATCGTACGAATCGGTTTCACACCAACCAGTCTCATACCAACCAGTTTCATACGACATTACCTGTCCTTCTCTTCCTGCCTGGAATAACCCGGGTATGATCCCGGGTCCATGACAGGGGGGATGGCTGACTTATTGAAGGGGCTCAAATCATTCTTAGACCCTGCCCAATCCCCCACGGATGCGTTACGATTGACAGGAAATCCCTTGATGACCTGGTGGTGGCAGTCCGGTAGTATTAGGGTGGACAGGCCTGGTGGCGGTTCATCCTCTGATCTAGAGGGAAAGGTGCAAATTCTGAAGGGTTACCAGTGCGCAACACGTCGTCGGCGCTCCTCGTGTACATAGGAGGCCAACGTGCCGACCGTGCAGAGGAGAGTAAAGAGAAGAAACGCCGAGTGAATACTCTTGAGAAACTGCGGGGCGATGGTGGGAGTCAGGTTGACCTCTCCGATGAAGAGGGTGAAGGTGACCATCGCAAGGGCGAGGCTGATTACCTGGCCGATGGACCGCATTGTCGAGATCATGGCGGATGCAACGCCGTAGAAACGTCGGTCCACGGCACTCATGATCACGTTCGTATTCGGGGAGGTAAAGAGGGCAAACCCAATGCCCAGGAGGATCAGGTTGGCCGTGATAAATGGGACCGTGGTGGCCGGCGAGAGATACGTGAAGAGGAACAGCCCGATCGCAGTCACGATCATCCCGGCTGTCGCCACGATCCTGGGCTCGATGATGTCAGAGATCCGCCCTGCAACAGGGGAGAAGACCATCTGTATCAGGGGCTGGACAACGAGGACCCCGCCTGCCGTGAGTGGATCAAGGCCCTGTACAACCTGGAGAAAGAGCGAGAGGAGGAACGATACCGCGAATGTTGCAGCATAATTAATCATAGCGGCAATGTTCGAGAGAAGGAATACCGGGTTTTCCTGGAATATCCGCATATCGAGAACAGGGGAGAGTGCCCGCTTCTCGAACCAGATGAATGCCACAATCCCCCCTGCACCGGTGACCATCCAGAATAACGCCGAGAGGGAAGGCAGATCAGCAAGCCCGAACATCAGGACCGTCACCGCCCCGGTGTAGAGGGCTGCCCCGGGAATATCAAAGTGTTCCCCGGCGGCCTCGCGCCATTCGCGGGTGAGGTGCCGCTTCGTGACAAGGAACGTCAGGAGACCAAGCGGGACGAGGGAAAGGAAGATCCCGCGCCAGCCGATCGCCCGGGTAATTGCCCCGCCGAGGAAAGGACCTGCGCAGAGGCCGAGATACATGGCAGCGACCGTGATGCCGAGGGCCCTGCCTCTCTCCCGCACCGGGAATACTGCAGTGACGAGTGCAACCGAGGTCGCAAGGACCACTGCACCCCCTACCCCCTGCACAATACGAAGGAGGACCAGGACAAAGCCTGAGAATGCCACTACTGACAGCAGGGAAGAGACCGTGAAGATGGCAAGCCCAGCGAGGAAGAGACGGCGCCGGCCGTAGAGGTCGGCGAGCCGGCCGCACGGGAGTATGACCGCGGCAGTCGAGAGGAAGTAGGCCGTGGTAATCCAGGAGAGGAAGATCGCGTTGAGATGCAGGTCCTGCCCGATATCAGGTAAGGCAATTGTTATCGCAGAACCAGCGAACGGGACGAGGAACGACGCCAGTGATGCAATTAGAACTGTGACTCCCCGGTCGTCATCCATCTTCGCTATCCACCTACGACAGGCCCAACCCGTCCCATCGAGGGAATTATATCGGTGTTCTCCCGATATCACGGTATCCCTCGCATAACCCGCTGCCAGGCCTGACAGACGTGCGGCAGCACCACCACAGGCCAGCGGATGATGATGAACCGGCTGCGATTCGGATAAGAGGAGGCATGTTCACCGGAATTGACGTTGGAGGCACCAACACCGATATTGTCATAGTAGACAGGGAGATCCACGCCGAAAAGGTCCCAAACCGTGCAGGGCTCCATGCGGTTCTTGACAAGATCCCGGTTTCAGGGAGGGTCGCGGTGAGTACTTCGCAGGTCCTCAACCGTATCCTCATCGGCCCCCGGGAGCCGGTCTGCACCATTGTGATACCCGGCCCCGGGCTGGTATACCAGGGAGCAATCCCTGGAGCAGTGAACCACCGGGGGGATATCACCGAGCCCCTCGGCGAGCAGGCATTACTTGGGACGCTCTCCTCCAGCCTTACCAGTCCGGTCGCGATATGCGGGAAATTTTCCCTGCGGAACCCTGCCCTCGAGGATGAGGCAGGCCGGCTCGTTGCAGAATCAAATCCCGGGCGGGTTGCCGCACTCAGCCATGCAATCGGGACCGGAAGCCTTCCGGCGCGTATTGCTGCCACAGAATGGAACGCACGTGCCATGGCAACGTGCAACAGGATACTCAGTGACTTCCAGGCGGTGCGGGCCGATCTCCTCTTCTTCCGGGGAGACGGGGGACTCTCCTCTGCCAGTGTCGTAAGGCAGAATCCACTCCTGCTCCTCCACTCGAGTCCTGCTGCTGCCGCAGCAGGGGCAGTATATGCTTCGGGGCTTCGGGAAGGCCTTGTGGCTGACATTGGCGGGTCATCGACCGATCTCGTTCCTCTCGCTGACGGGAAGCCCCTGCTCGCTCCCCTCTCACCCGGGGGGACACCGCTGCCGGTGTGGGCTGTCATCTCCTCTTCTCTCCCGTTCGGTGGGGATTCCCTCCTCGCAGGAGCCCGACTCCATCCCCGGCGCGAAGGGCCGCCTTTAGCGTTCGGTGGTCCCCTGCCTACCCTGACCGATGCATTGAACCGGGCTGGGGAGGAGATCGGGGACCCGCAGGCTTCCCGCTCCCTTGACCGCGAGGAGGCTGAAGAGTCCATCGGGTTCTTCATCCGTTCTGTTGCCAGGGTTATCCGTGAATCCGCCCCACCAGTGCTGATCGGTTCGGGTTTCCTCGCGCCATTTCTCATCCACCGAATCGCACGGGAAGCTGGAGTACCATGGGTTATTCCGCCGCATGCCCCTCATCTCAATGCCCTCGGGGTTGCAGTCTCACGGGTGAGTATCGTGTACCATGTACATGCCGACTCCGAGCGCCGGAGGTTTCTTGCGAATGGCAGGCCGATCGCATTTGAAGGGAGATGGGACGACGAGGCTGTCCTCAGTTTTGCTGCTGACCTTGTCCGGCATGATGCAGCCGCCATGGGTGCCCCCCCGTCTGACTGCGGGGCTGCGCATGCCGTTATCAGGGACAGCTGGGAGATGGTCAGGTCGGGCCGGCGGACAGGGAAGATCTGGGAGATAGAGGCATCCATCCCGCCAGGTATCAGCATGGAGGCCCCATGACCACGGGCATCGTCATCCACCCCGTGTACCTCAGGCACGAGCAGCACCCTTCACACCCGGAAAGAAGGGAACGGCTTGCGTACACGATGGACCAGCTCACCGAGGAGGGGGTATTTGAAAGGCCGGACATCAGGGTGATCGAACCGGTAACTGCGACACGGGCGGATATTCTCGCTGTTCACGAGGAACAGTACCTCTCCTTCCTCGAGGCAGCTGACAGCAGGGGTGCCATCCTTGACATGGACACCGTACTCCCACCGGGAGGCCTGGCCGATGCCTTTCTCGCCGCGGGCGGCGGTATCTCGGCCTGTTCAGCAGTCATCTCCGGGGAGGTGGAGAATGCCTTCGCAATGGTCCGGCCCCCCGGCCACCATGCCGGGCGCGGCCACGGAGGCGGGTTCTGCTACCTGAACAACATCGCCATTCTCGCGCGGTTTGCCCTGCGATCGGGTTTCCGGAGAGTGCTCATCCTGGACTGGGATGCTCACCATGGAAACGGGACGCAGGAGATATTCTGGGAGGACAACAGCGTCCTTTTCATGTCAATCCACCAGATGCCCCTGTATCCTGGTTCCGG
>LAHU01030577.1_pt1 | contig 12422 bp, 24 predicted proteins | sample 329631 | NCBI WGS metagenome assembly LAHU01 (sample SAMN03275698, study PRJNA271635) | activated sludge metagenome | isolation source: sample C-0 Zero hour mixed sludge faded in reactor as a methanogenic...
TCCGAGCCGTAATCGGCGGGGAAAAAGACGTGCCGGGGCGCTTCACGGTTACGTACACGGTCACGAATAAGACCGGCCGCACGAAGTACGATGTGACGGCGGGGCCGGACTTCGGGACCAGCGCCGCGCCGCTATGGACGGCCGCGAAGGGCAACCCTGACGACATCGCAAAGCGGGTCACGTTCCAGACCGGCAACAACAGGGGCTATGTGATCCGTCTTATCGACCTCGACAACTACCGGAAGAACAAGCGGCCGTGGGCGGCGGCGCAGGAACTTGGCCGGTACGAGTACGACGGCGCGGTGGGATCGTTCTGGGGCAAGCCCGCCAAGGCCCTGGACACCGGCAACTGGATGCAACTCGACCGGCGCGACGGCAAACAGGTTTTGCGGATCACGGTCAGCCGCCCGTTCGGCTCGTCAGCGAATCTTTCGACACAGGGCATGAGGCCGAAAATATTTTGCATACACAAGCAGCCCGTGATCGGGACGCTGCGAAGCGGCGAGACTGGGACGGCGACGATGACGCTAGAGTGGACGGAGGCTTAGGTAAGGAGAGTATGAGCATGAGAACGAAATATCTGGCGGTGTTTGTTGCGCTGGTCGTCATCGGCGCGCTGACGATCCTCGCGGCAACGGCGCTGGCCGATGTTTCCATGCCGCAGACTCCTGCTGATTGGCAGCGAGCCGTTGCGGAGGCAAGGGACATTCAAAAGTTGCTGGCGTGGGCTATCGTGGCGCTGGTCGGCGGGCTCGTGGCGTTAGTCGGCGCATTCCTGCGGATTCTGGTAGGCATGGGCCAGCGACTTGTTGACGCGCTTAATAGCGCGGCGGCGTCGATGCAGTATTGCCGCAAACACAGCGGCATGGAGGATGCAGGATGACGCCGTTTCAGCAGCGTCTTTTGACCGCCTTGCTTGTGTCCGCGAACATCATCGGAATCGGCGCAATCGCGCTCATGCTTTGGCTCGCTGATACGCTGGGGGTGCTGTGACGGACAAGCCATGCCCGTTTTGCAGAAGCGCGGCGGTCGGTATCGCGTGGGGATTCGACTCGCTGACCAAGGAGGACTATTGCGCGATTAGGTGCATTTGCGGTGCGCGTGGGCCGAAGGCGACTACAGAAAAGCAGGCGTGGGGTTTGTGGAACAACCAACAGGAGGACGGGAAATGAAGATGCTGTGCGCGGTGCTGGTGCTGGCGGTGCTGGGGTTTGGAGCGTTCGGGGCGCAGCTGGCGGTGGACGCGAAGAGCGACGACGCGGGGGCCGTGCAAGGCGAGGTCAAGATCGTGTGGGGCGCGAAGGTGCAAACCATCGCGGAGCGGGCCGCGCTCATCGAAATTGGCAACGAGGCAAAGCGGGCCGCGCTGGACGCGGAATGGGAACGGTCACACGTTGGCGGCAAGGCTTTGATCGCCGTTCGCCGTGGCGGGTGGGTTGCGATTGTCGGCGGTCTTCTGGCGGCTATCGCGGAACACAACGACTGGTTCTCTTCGTCCTCGAAGTCCAGCGAGCCGGAACGCCCGACCTACTACGTGGACGGGAACATGTACAACCTGACCTACGGCGACAACTCTGGTAACGATTCGGCCATCAATTTCGGCACGCAGGCTCCGGTTGCCGAGGAATGACGATGCGCTACGCCATCATCATCTTCGCGCTGGCCGCGCTGTGGCGTATCGGGCGCTGGGCGCAGGGCCGGTGGGAGCGGTTCTGGTACGAGGTGTTTCCGTGGGGCGTGGCACTGCTGATCCTGCTGTCGGCCGGGTGCGCGACGACCACCCCGGCCAGCGTCTCCAGCCCCATCGTAGTGTCTCGGACCAACGAGGTCACGAACACGATGGACCGGATCGCGGCCTGCGTGTCGTCGGGTTGTCTTGAGTCCGACCCGGCGTTCTATGGGTCCAGCCTGCCGTGCCCCGGCGCGGACGTGGACGCCGGAAACTTCGCCATGTGGCACGCGGTCAGCAACGTTCCGACGACGCACCTGCTCAATGCCGGTGCGCGTGGAGATACGTTCTGGACTGCGGCCTGCGAATACGCGGCGAAGGCGGGGAGCAACGAGGTCATCAACCTGCTCATGTCCGGCCACGGCACGCGCCAGCCGGACACGCTCGGCGACGAGGCCGACGGGATGGAAGAGGGGCTATGCTTCTATGACCGCACGTATTGGGACAACGAGAACGCGGACAGGCTGGCGTCGTGCAAGCCCGCCAACTTTTTCATTGTCACCGACACATGTCACGCGGCAGGCGTGCTCCGCGCTCTTGGCATCTGGACGATGCGGGCTGTGACGTTCGGGCGGTACCAAGACCCGCGCTTCGTCCCGGTGGTCCTGCCCAACGCGGAAAAGCTGGCGCATCATGCCATCATCCAGATCGCCGGGTGCCGCGAGGAAAAATATAGCTACGGTGGCGTGACGGGCGGGACGATGAGCCAGCACATTGACGCTATCCGCGAGGAGAACCGGGCCGTCACTCGGGCTGGGCTGTTCGAGGAACTGCTGAAGCGTATGCCGAAGAAGCAGCAGCCGGTGTGGGTTGAGATCGGCCATGTCACGGATGAGATGCGGTTCGGGAGGGCGTTCCCGTGAGCGCGGTCGGACACATCATCGCAGTCGGCGCGGCCATCTCCGCATTCGGGTACTGGCTGTTCGGGCAGAAGAAGCCCAAAGATGGATTCAGCGTCAACCCGAAGCGCTACGACAAGGAAGTGCGGTCCGGTTTCAGCGCGGCGAAGACCGCGCTCCAGCGAATCAACTGGCAATTCAAGGGCTGGTCTGTCGGCCTGGTAAACGTCGTTCAAGGCACTCACCTGGTCGGCGGCCATTGGTGTGTTTGGCATAACGGAATGTGGGTGCGCGGGTGGAAGCAGAAACGCGAGCTCGGCCTGGTTGCCAACCCTGACGGGTCGCTGGACCGCCGCCCGGTGGTCCATGAGGCCGGCCATGCTTTCCTCGACTCGCACAAGCAGCCCTATGACCACGAGGCACAGAACAACGAGTGGCAGCACAACATCATGAGAGCGGCGGGGATTTATTGACGGGCAACCCGGCCAAAGGCTATTTCTCGACGCTTGAGCCGGATCTCCGGCCGGTCCCGGGTACGATCTTTTTCCGCCTTCGGCAGGCCGCTGGCAATCTGTTTTACTTCCGTGGCGCCGACGGAAGCTACACCTGCCCGCCGAATGACATGAAGACAGACCTCGGCAGCATCCCGGCGCCGGTCCATTGGCTCGCCGATCCCCGCGAGTACGCGGCCAGCTACATCACCCACGATGAAGACTACTGGCGCGCCTATCGCTTGCGCCCGTTCCCAGGCATGAGCGAAAGCAGCATCCGCCACGGCCTACTCAACTACGCCATGGCCGACGAGGCGGACCGGCTCGACGTCGCTCGGCTGTATTTCCATGTTGTGCCGATCACGAGACGCCAGGCCGATGACCGATTGAACGAGTCAATCTTCACCGGCTATCGCTGCCCCGGCTGGAAGCGGCTCCTTATCTGGAAGGCGGTCCGCATCGGCGGCTGGGCGCCGTGGGCGAGGTATCGGAGGCGGCAGCATCAGCCGACAAAATAATTATTATTTTCTCGCTTGACGGATTCTAGTATTTGGTGTTTTCTACGCGGTGTGAGGATTCAGTTGTCAGTTGCAGCTATGAAAAAGGAGGCCACAAGCATCTTGTACCGGCGCACGGTTTTAATAGGGGCTGCCTCACCACGCCCCGACCTCCTTGGCCGCTGTGCCGGTACTTTCATTAAGGAGAGCCAGCTATGACAGAAGCCGTCAGCACCACCCGCCAGCAGTCAGCCACAATCAAGGACTTGGTTACAAGCGATAAGTTCAAGACCCAGGTAGCCGCGGCGTTGCCGAAGCACCTCACCGCAGATCGTTTCATTCGCGTGGCCTGCACCACGCTGATGCGCCAGCCCAAGCTGGCCGACTGCGACCAGGCAAGTTTCTTCAACGCACTGCTCACGTTGAGCCAGTTGGGCATCGAGCCCGACGGCCGGCGCGCCCACCTGATCCCGTTCGAGAACCGCAAGCGTGGCGTGACCGAGGTGCAGCTCATCATCGACTACAAGGGGCTGGCCGAACTCGCCATGCGGAGCGGCGAGGTGTCGAACATCCACGCCGACGTGGTTTGCGACAACGACGAGTTCCTTTATGACCGCGGGGAAGTCGTCACGCACAAGATCGACTTCCGCAAGGACCGCGGCGAGGTGTTCGCCGCCTACGCGATCTGTACCTTCAAGGACGGCACGAAGAAAGCCGAGGTGATGGGGCGCAAGGAGATCGAGGCGATCCGCTCGCGCAGCCGGGCCGGACAGTCCGGGCCCTGGGTGACGGACTGGAACGAGATGGCGAAGAAGACATGCTTCCGCAGGCTGTCGAAGTGGTTGCCGCTGTCGCCGGAGTACCGGGAAGCCATGGATCACGACGCCGATGCGCTGCCCGATGCCGAGTTGCCGGACATCACGGTGCCCCGGCCGTTGCGCCGCGCTGATGTCACGGTTAGCGATGCTCCGCAGCCCACCGACCAGCCGCCGGCAACCGAGGATCGCCCCAAGCGGACGCGCAAGCCAGCCGCCGCTCAGGCCGAGCCGCCGACTGACCCGCCGCCGCCGCGGGAACCCGCGGAGCCTTCGGAACCCCCGCAGAACACCATGACCGCCGATGAACTGGTTGCCCAGATCGCCAAGCTGGAGGCCGTGCTGCCCAACGGTCCCAAGCGCCGTGCGCGTGAGGCTGTCGGAGCCAACATGGCCACCGACATCGCCACGCTGGACCCCGCGGCCCTCGACCAGTTGTACAGCCTGCTGCTGCTTGAGGTGGGCTGACCATGAGGGACACCCCTGTTTTCCGCGCATCAGGCGCGGCACGTATTGCGCTATGCCCGGGTAGCGCCAAGGCCGAAGCCATGGCAACCGCGTTGACCTGGGGGGTGCCAGAGGCCCAGCGAGCCGACGCCGAGAAGGGCGACCGGGTACACGCCTATTTGGCGGCCAAGGTGGAGCCGTTGCGAAAGGTTCCGGTGATGTCCGACGACGAGCGGGATGTCGCGGAATCCCTGTGGGCGGCCAAGGAGCGCCACCTCAAGGCGAGCAAACTGCTGGACGAGCGCGTGGAGTGGCACGTCAAAACCGATGGCTGGCGCGGCACCTTGGACTATTTGGTTACGCGCAAGCTGGATTCAGCCTTCATCAACGACTGGAAATCCGGCTGGGGCGACCAGGACGACCCGGCGCAGAACGCCCAGCTTCGGGTTTACGTGGTCGCCGCGGCTGATACCCTTGGCCTGGACTGGATCGAGGCCGCACTGACCACGCCAAGAGGGGTAATCAACCCCGTGGTGTACGACAAGGCGGCAATCGCGGCAGCCACGCAGGAAATCGCGGAGATACACAAGGCGGCGTGCCAGCCCAACGCGCCCCGGGTGCCTAACCCTTCGGCGTGTAAGTTCTGCACGGCTTTCGGCACCCAGGCGTGCCCGGAGACCTGCAAGCTCATGGACAACGCCAAGACGCTGCTGCCGGAATCAGAGATCGCCACCATGCCGGCGCCAAGGCTGGGCGCCGTGGCGGCACAGTGGAAGCTCGTGGAGAAACTGGGTGCCATGCTGGAATCCGTGGTGCGGGCCCGACTGCAAGCCGGGGAGGAAATCCCGGGGTGCGCGCTACGACCCAGCGGGAGCATCGCCAGCGTGACCGACGCCAATATGGCGTTCGCCATGCTGAAGACGCTCACCCAGGAGCAGTTCTTGTCGGCCTGTAAGGTCTCTATTCCTGGCATCGCCGACGCTGTTTACGCCGCGGCCAAGGCAACCGGGGAGAAGCTGACCAAGGACGCCGCACGGAAGCAAGTGGAGTCCGTGCTGGCCACGGTTATCGAGCGCAAGGACAAGTCGCCGTCGCTGATCATTACAGGGTGATCCCAGTGCTTCGGTTTGACTACATCGGAGACCAAGGACCATGCCACCTGCCGGAGTGCAATCCACGCCGGCGGTGTGGTCAAGACGAAGGCAAGGAGTTCGACAATGCCGACCCGATTGATACGCGCAGGGCTATTGACCTCGCCAGCGTTCAACGCGCTGACGATACACGCCAGGGAGTTCTACCGCAACCTGTTGTCCGTGGTTGACGACTGGGGGCGATACGACGGGCATCCAGAGGTGTTGCGCCCCGCCGTGGTGCCGCTGTTGCTGCACGAGTACTCCATCGACAAGGTGAAGCAGATCATCAAGGAGTTATGCGATGCCAAGCGTGACACCGGGCAGCCCTTGGTGGTGATCCACAACGGAGACGCCTGCGTGCTTGAAGTCACCAACTTCCAACAGCAGATGCGAAGCAAGAGCCGCTGGCCGATTCGTAAAGACGAGTTCGACGGATGGAAACCTGCTGTGCCTACCCGCCAACACACCGAGCGGACCCCAGTGGACACCCGACCGCCCGACGGCAAGCCGAGGAAGTACGAAGCCGAGTACCAGCAGATCATGGCCACCGGCAAGGTGCCCACGCTGCACTACGAGACGTTGCACACCATTTTTCGGCAGTATCCCAAGGTTGACCCCAAGGTTGCCTCCGAAGTGGTGTGCTCCGCGCTGAAATCAGAGGGCGGCACGATATATGCCGTTGACGGCTATCTTCGCATGAAGGTTTCCAAGGCCGAGCAGTTGGCCACCAAGGGCGCGCCAGCGGGATCAGCAAAAAAGCAGGACAAGAGCAAATGGGCAAAGCCTTCGGAAATGTGAACAAGGAGGTTGACCGTGACGAATGAAGCGCAGCGGAATCAAGTTCTACGGGCGCCTGCTGCCGGATTGGGAAGGCGACCTTGCGGCGGCGTTCCGCGAGTGCTTCCGCGTGTTGAAGGACAACGGCGTGCTGGTGTTCAAGTGGTGCAGCATCGAGATCCCAGTTGCGAAGGTGATCGCGCTCGCGCCGATACCGCCTTTGTTCGGGCATACAAGCGGGAAAAGGCAACAGACGCATTGGATGACTTTCTTGAAGCAGAACAACGATTTGAGCGGCCGGCGGTAGCCGGTACGCTCGAAATGCTGGTTGGGCCTTCCCGGCCAGCGGAAGGGAAACCGATGATGAAGATGTTCTTGGTGGGATTTTTGGGTGGTGGATTCTTCGGAATGATCCAAGGGATCAGGATTGTTGTTTCAGAATGGCGCGATCCTGTGTTCAGCGCGTCAGAGCGGTGGATGACAATTGCCGCTGGCGGAATTGCGTTGATCTGGTGGACTGCGTTTGCGGCGGTGTTCGTATGGTGAAGCCCAACGCCCGGCTTGACCGGCCCGAAGGGGCCGCAGGCGGAACGCATGGACGCTGACACAAACGCAAGCGCGGCCCCTTCGGGTACGGTCGGAGCCGTTGTTGGCCTCTGGTCGGTCCACGTCATCGTCTGCGGGCTGTACGTGGGCGCGTACAAGTTCGACACGGAAGCGGAGGCCAGCGCCGACGCGGAAGACCGCCGCCGCAAGTTCGGCGTCTTGGGATGCCGGTACATCGTAGAGGCCAACGCCGCCGGTCAGACTCCGGCGGCCAAGGAGAAAGCCAATGAATGACCAAGACGCAACGCGGGCCGCCGGTAGTTCTGCACCGGCCTGTTCGCATCCCTCGCGTATCGAAGTCGGCGCAACAACGGAAGGCATGGGGACCGTGCTCGTGTACTGGTGCCCTGACTGCGGGGCTCTCAAGCGCACCATGACCAACTGGCGCTACACGGATTGGCCGTGGCGGGAACCACGTAATGCGAACACATGAGTCACCGGACTTTTCCCGTCGCGGGAAAAGTTACGGTGAACGGAATTGATGGAACGCTGAATTGAACCAAGAAAGGATGGTGGAAGATGAGTGGTTGGGAAATGTATTGGCTGGTTACGCTGGATGGTATTATCACAATGGCGGGGGCATTGCTTGGCGTGGCTGGAGTAGGACTGTTCATTATACTCCTATTTCTTCCGCTGATATTAGACGAAAACATAATGCCGAAGAAACATGCATTCACTGCCGTTAAGTGGATGGCTATTCTTGCAATAGCGTCTGCGCTGGTCGTGGAAATGGTGCCGAACACAAAGCAGATGGCGGTCATCATCGTTGCGCCAAAGCTGATAAACGCGGCGGCAGACAATGATCGGCTGATGCAACTTCCTGACAAGGTGATTAAGTTGGCCGACGACTGGATCGCCGAACTATCCCCGAAGGATGCGCCAAGTGAATCGAAATAGTTCCATCGCTCGCCGTGAGTTTCCGGCGGCTTCCGCCGGTAAACTCGACGGCGTTGTTGGCAGTTTGGATTCTGGAAAGAAGTGACCATGCAATACGGGATTACGAGGCGAGGAACGCAAGTACGCTTGCCCGACGGACGCGAAGCGACCGTCGTTTACAATTCGCTTGTGGGCGTAGGAATCAAGTTTGGCCTGCACGATCCGCCGCCCGAAGCGTTTGTCGGCACGGACGGTAACACCACGCAGGACGGCAGACCGGAAGGCTTTGAATGGGAACCGGACGCACTGCTGCGTAAACCGGAAATGACGGAACGGCTTGGAATGCCGTGCGTCTGTGACGATAGCGAAGTCGAGATCACGCGCATTGGTCTTCCTGCCAACACGAACATGAGGCTTGAGGAACGGAGCGCAGCGGAGTGACGAATAGCCTCCATGATCTGGTTGTGCATCCGATTTCCTTCCGGGATGCCTGCGCTTTCATCGCCATGCACCACCGGCACCACAAGCCGCCGCAGGGCCACAAGTTCAGCGTGGCGGTCCACAACGGACACCTTTGCGGCGTGGCGACGGTTGGCAGGCCAACGGCGCGGCGGCTGGATGACGGGCTGACAGCAGAGATCACGCGCAACTGCACGGACGGAACGCGCAATGCCTGCTCGAAACTGTATGGCGCGTGCCGCCGCGTGGCGAAGGAAATGGGCTACGCCCACATTATCACGTACATTCTCGCCAGCGAGGACGGGGCCAGCTTGCGGGCGGCTGGATTCGCTAAGGAGTGCGACACGCCGGGGCGGTCATGGAGCGTGCCAAGCAGGCCGCGAGACGACAAGCACCCGATCGAACCGAAACAGCGGTGGGGCGCGTGGCTCGTACCGCACAACAACAAGCATGAGACTGAGGCGGCTCCGGGCCGCCGATAGTCTCCATGCGCTGGTTGGGTGTGGATTGGAGAAACGATGAAACTTGGAACACAGATACGGTTTGAAGATGGGCGCGAGGCAACCGTGGTCTACAACAGCCTGATTGGTGTTGGGATCAAGTGGGGTTTGCACGATCCTGACCCGAAGGAGTTTGAAGGCACAACCGGCAACACGGTTGACGAGCGCAAGCCGCTCGACTGGCCATGGCAACCGGAAGCTCTGTTGCGGAAACCTTGGCCCGGATGCGAACGGCACGGATTCAAACCGGAAGAATGTGTGCCAGATAGGTACGACATCACGCGGGACGGACTTACACCCAACATCGCCGTCAGTGGCGGCGGCGGAGCCGACGTACACTGAACGAGCTTGTTGGGTGTGGATTGGAGGAACGATGAAGAAACAGAGAATCAGAACATGGCGAAAAGAAACCGTGGACATGATCTGCGTCGTGCTGCATGAGCGCGTCCAGTTCTACAACCGCCACGGGGCAGAGGCAAACGGAACAGTGTTGGAGGAAATACGCAAGGCGCTCCGAGGCGAACAACTCGCGCCACCTACACCCAACAACAGCGGTCATCTTCGGACGACCGCAGGGAGGACGTAAGATGGACCGCATGGTTGGGCAGTGTTGCACCGTGGAAATGGGCATCCTCGACGGTACGCCGTGCGGGAGGCGTGCAGTCCTCGAAGTCACCGAACGCGGTGTTCATCGTGGGTGGCGCTGTGCAGCACACGCATCCGACTGGAAGGACGCGAACGGGCATTCCCATGTGTCTGTCCATAACGATCGCAACATGATTCCGGTCACGACGCCCAACATTATATAGGACGATCGATACGATGGCAGCGCGTAGCTACATGCAAAGGCGCAGTGAGATACGTAGAGCGGCAGGATTGCTTGGCGCGCGTCGCCGGTGGGGGCGTGAGGCAGAGCCACGTCCTGGCATGGTCGAGGTGCTCAAGGCTACGTTCGAGGGATCGGCTGTCGGTGGCGGACCGCATGTAGTTCGGGTGTTTGCCGGCGGACCTGAAGAGGCGTGCGTTATGGATGTGAATAGGGCGTTCTTCGCGGCGGGATGCTGGGCGCGTATGCGAAACAGAATCTTGCGACGAATTGCTAAAGCGGCGACAGGGGAGCAGCATCATGCCAAGTGATCGCATCCCACCGTATAACGAACAGGCTGAACGCGCCGTGCTGGGGTCGATATTGCTTGACGCCGGCCGCGTGATAGATTTGTGCGTGGACCGCGGGGTTTCCGCCGATGTATTCTATGTGCCTCACCATGGCACGATATACTCCGCCGCGCTAGACCTGTATCAGCACAACAAGGTAGTGGACCTGCTAACCATTCAGGACAGGCTTAAATCAAGCGGAGACTTGGAAGCCACAGGAGGGTCGGCTTTCATAGAGCAGCTCTGCGACGCCACGCCGACCCCGGCACACGCCGAGTACTACGTGCAGATCGTTTTGGAGAAGTACGCCTACCGGATGATGATTGACCACGCGCGCGGCGTGATCGACGCATGTTACGCCGAGGAAGACCAGGCCGAGGCGATCCGCGGCAAGGCCGAAATGGAGTTCTCCCGCATTGAGAAGCGCGGCCAGTTGCCGTCGTCGAAAGAGTACTTGGATACCTTCTTGGCGATGTGCGACAAGGCCAGGGAAACCGGGTGCGCCGGGATTCCCACGGGGTTCCTCATGTTAGACAACTTCCTAGGCGGGTTGATGGAATGCGCCTACATCGTGATTTCCGGCGAGCAGGGTACTGGCAAGACAACGCTGGCTCGGAATATAGCGGAACACGTAGCCAAGCAAGGGCACGCCGTAGATGTGTTCTCAATGGAGCAACCGGGACACATGATCTGGGGGGCTATAGCGGCACGCGAAGCCAAGCAAAGTTTGTACTGGCTATCCCGCGGGCACCGGTTGAAAGCAGACCCGGAACTGGTCCGCGAGGTGCAGGCCGATGTCCTCAAGTGGCCTATCCACGTTGACGACCGGCAGCATACCCCGGTAACGCTTTGGAGCGCGGCGCGTAGGGCCGTGAGCAAGCACGGCGCCAAACTGCTAATCGTGGACTACTTGCAAGCCATGGCGCCCGACAAGAAATACGAAACCCATGAACTCGCTACGTCGGCGTATTCTGCTACATGCAGGGACATAGCAAAGTATCTCAAGGTAACGGTAATCGCCCTGTCGTCGCTGTCCAACACCGGCACAACAAGGTACTCCGGTCAGATCAATTATGACGCATGGGCACATATCCGGCTGATGAAATCAAACTGTTGGGAGCCAAAGAATCAGTTGGTAGACGTGAGCTTTGAAAAGCAACGCTTCGGCCCTCCGGCGGCAGACGAGCAGCTTTTACTGATCGGCGACGAGCAGCGATTCGAGGAGGTAAAAAAACAGCGGTAGGGGGGCAGACAGCGAATGAACACGAAGAATAACACAGAGGTCTCCGCGGCGCGGCGCTGGCAGTTGGACCGCATGGCCAAGGGGCTGTGCGGGGTATGCGGCCGGCGGAAAATAGCCGAGCCCAGGTCCAAGACCAGGTGCCGTGCCTGTTTGGACGCCGACAAGCGCAGGGCGAAACTCCGCACCACGGGCAGGGATCCCACCACGTCCGACCGGCGCAAGGCCAAAACAAGGCGGGACGCGCTGCTCGCCGCGGGGCTGTGCATCTGGTGCGGCCGTAGGAAGATCATCGCGGGCGGCCGGAGCTTGTGCCTGGTTTGCCTGCGGAAAACCGCCATGCAGCGTAGGCGTAGAACCGGGGGCTTGCCGTGGCGCAAGGGATGCCCAGGGCGACCTCCGATAGGGGCGCGGCGATGAGCCACACCACCGACGCGGCCCGCAAGGAGATAGCCGACGCCAAGCTAATCCTACCGGCTGGATGCGGGACGCTGGCGGACGCGGCGAAGACACTGCACGATGCTCACCAGTACGCGCTTGGCCAACTTGAGCAGGCCGTAGAATTGCTCAAGGCGGCAAAGGAGCAGCGAGACGAGGCGCGGGCGGCGTTGAGGGAGGCGATTGACGCACACACAGGAGACAACCCCGTGGTTGGTTTGGGATACACAAACGAAATGATGGATCGCTGGCGCAAAGCCGCTGGGGAGGGCGAATGACACCGGATCAAGACGCTGAACTGCTGCGGCAGATCGGAGTCTTGCATACCCGTCGTGTTGTACTCAAGGCAGAACTTGACCGCTGCACACGGGAGCTACGCGGCATGAAGAAATCCGACATCTTCATGCCGCGTAGCTCCCG
>LAHU01003888.1_pt1 | contig 12407 bp, 24 predicted proteins | sample 329631 | NCBI WGS metagenome assembly LAHU01 (sample SAMN03275698, study PRJNA271635) | activated sludge metagenome | isolation source: sample C-0 Zero hour mixed sludge faded in reactor as a methanogenic...
CCCCTATGATCTTATCGTTCGGGTCAATGAATCCCTTGCTCGTTACTATCCCCGTTGCTTTCGCCATGTTATTCCCTTTCGCGTCCGGTAATCAGTTTATATTCCTCGTCTGTGACTTCGGTCATATCGTCACAAATACCTTTATCATTTATATCCAAGATTGTATCTTCGGTTATGTTGCACCAACCTTTCCAATAATGTAGGCATTCCCTTACCATGCACCGAACTCTTGCCATGTTATTCTCCTTCATTTACAAGGCTCTTTAACCTTTTGCCATGATGCCCACTGTTTGCCTGCTAGGGTAACTTCTTCATACCCAAGTTCTGCCATGCGTATGTCTCGATAATAAGAGCCAAAAATTACACCCAAAATAATTGTAATTACTGCGGCTACTCCGATGATAAATACTTTAGTTTCTGCTTTCATATGTTATTCTCCCTTCGCCCTCTTTACTGAATTTTTGCAATGACCGATGGCATCATAAGCAGGTTTTCCAAACTCCCAACACCATCTGTTATGGATACCGTCCTTCAAGCCCTCTCGCCAAAGTCTTTTGCATTGTCGGCATTGTTTCGGGATGTTCGGGTGCTTAACCATCCTTCGCCCTCTCGCGGAGTTTGGTGGTGATATTTCTAGCGGTTACATCCCAATAGATTTCAAATGTATGCGCTCCGAAAGTTTCTATGCTTTCCTTAACCATCCACGGTTCAACCTCAGTCACCCGCTCAATCTCGGCTGTGACGTAGGAGTCAATCACATCTTTAATACGAGTAATTGGCTGACCATCATAATTGTTATTTTTTATCTCGTGAATCGCCCTTGCTATTTCCGCGTGCATTTTAGCCCTATTCACTCTCGGCCTCCTCCATAACAACTGTTGCCCATTCTGTCCATTCAATAGGTAAGGGCAATGGTGTTATTGCACCTGATGCATCAAGCCTAACCTTCCATGTTCTGTATTGAAGATACCCTTGTTGCGTGTAGCGTATTTCAATCACTCTCGGCCTCCTTCTTCAGCGCGGGGTGTGAGTCACAAACTTTCCAACGCAATCCATACCAAGAATGCAAAGTACAAAATATTCCGAATGCTTTTGTAATGCTATGGTTACAGGTCATGCAACAAATACTCTCTCTATAATTCGGCGGTGTCGGCATCAGTCCTCCTTTAAGAACAGGAAAGGGGCGTCAATGACTTGGAAGCAGTCCAGCCGGTCATGGTATTCGCCCCCGCATGTCTAGATCATGCGCCTGTTACTGAAAACGTTTTCACTTTGAAACGCCCATAGCTGCCCCCGCGAAACTGCCCGAGCCCTTGGCGTTTGCCGAACTCCAGCAACTCGCGGATCAGGCCGCTGTCGATTTCCTTATTGTCCAGAATTGAAACGGTAAACGAAATCTGCGTTCCGGTCTCGATGTAGTCAGATTTTGCCAGTGCGACCCGCTGCCCTTGTGGGGTCTGTACCCGCAGTGGGCGCTCGAATGCACCATCAGCTTTTTCCTTTCCGAAATAAATCCGGCGCGGTTCGACAATCACCAGATTTCCAATCTTGCTTCGCAGGTTCTTGATGCCAAGCTGGTCTTTGAGGATATTCCCGGCATTCTTGAGCATCCCCACTACCATGTAGTCGTAGATAAAGATTCCTTTGTCCTCGTCCCGATGGAATCCCGTCCAACCTTTCTCGTCCAGCTTGTCTTCGACGGTATCGACCTCTGTTTCATCGATGCCGTTTTCCTTCTTGGTTGCGATATAGGTGCTGTAGATTTCCTTATCCATCGGCACCGTCCCGAGCATTCTCTCGGTAAACTCGATCTCTACTGCTATGTCTGTTGTTCTCATTACCCCTCCTTGTTATTTCACGTTGCTTTACCATTCCCTTACACGACGACACTGGACTCTTCCACAAGCTCACGATACTGTATTTAACTATACCTAGACATCACATAGCTTCACGATACTAAACTTAGGCCGCGCCTCACTACACTCTACCGACACCAGAATCAACTTAGCGATACCAATACTGTATTCAACTACCTGTACCCGACTACACCATCGCAATAGATTTCATTACTTTACTGCTCCAGCTCTTGACGTAGCCATAACCTTTCTCCACATTGCCATTACGGCGCTTTACTCTTGCTTGGTAGATTTCCGGTTCTTGTAGATTTCATAGCGGCGGCATTCGTAATTGTTTCTCCCGCAAAATTCAATAACGGCATCTGAACATTGAACGCAAGGTGGCATGTCGATTTTGACAAGTTGCTGGAGAGTATAGCGGTAGTCGCAGGAGTAGTGATAAACAACATCCGACTCCTGCAACTGCGCTAGTATCCGATCAAGTGGTTTTTTCGTCCTGTTCGAGGATGATGACATTACTGGTTCTCCACCATGCTTCATTCTTGGTTTGGGCAGCATTGGCAAGTCTCGCTTTACCTGACGCCCATCGACGCAGAGCAGCGATTTCCGATTCCTTGGTCTTGGCAATGATTGGGGTATGCGGGAGTAAGGCGCTGATGTCTTTGGTGGTAATCTCCCGATCCTCCGTAAAGGCAATCGCCAACGATTCCTGAATAACGCTTTCAATTTCCGCGCCAGTGAACTGTTCGGACTGCTTTGCCAGCTCCTTGAGATTGAACTCTTTGGGTTCTCTTCCTACTTTCGCCAGATGGATTTTGAAAATCTCGCGCCGCTCATCCTCGCTTGGAAGATCAACGAACCAGATTTCATTCCATCTGCCTTTCCGCAGGAACTCCGGCGGCAACTCACTGACATCGTTTGCCGTGGCAATGAAGAATGAGCGATTGGTTTTCTCCTGAAGATAGTAGAGAAACGCCCCCATCATTCTTGCCTCAACGCCGCTTGAGGTACGATAGGAAGACTTGAATCCGGCAAACATCTTTTCGATTTCCACATATGTTGCGATATAACCGATTCCGTTATATCTCTTATGGTTACCCATAAGGTCAGACTATATCATTTGAGTTTTGGCGTCTCAAAGCCGCGTAGCATGTCTGACAAAGGCCGTTACTGTTATGCGGTCGATCATTACGCCCGCATTTCGTACATTCCGTGTATGTTTTTGACCAAAAGCCATTCGCTCGCGTTTTCTTTTGTTTTTGGATTTCGTGCCGATGTATGTTTATATGGCAACTACGGCATAATGTGATTAGGTTACGGAGCGAGTTATTTCTATCGGTCTTAACCACGGAACGGCCTTTGCCGTCCTTATGATGTACAGTTAGATGTTTCGTGCCACCACAGTTTTGACAAGTATAATTGTCTCGTAATAAAACCTTGTCTCTCTGCCCTGAAAAGTATTCTCTATTCCTGATTAAATAGCGGCTCTCTTTTGTTTGGCGCTGATACCATTGCGCTTTTGCTTTCGCTATTCGGTCTTTGTTTTCAGGAGACTCTCTATAAGCCTTCAAGTAGCACGATTTACATAACCCTTTACACATAAGTTCTTTGATTGTGTGACATGCCCTGCATTTAGACACCATGTTACCTCCGTAGTATAGAGAAGTTTTCTATACTATAGCATAACGTAAGTAACAACTCAACTGTGCGCTTCGGTTTCTCTTGAAACCTACTCCCTTTCGGGATAGTCGTTGAACCTTCCGGTGCTAACCGGCTTGGCTGCTGATTGTCCTTAGTGAAAGAAATCACACTAATAGGAGGTTCCAGCAATTCACACAGTTTAACCTCGACCAAATTTATAATCGAGAAGTATGATCGAATCGCCAAGAGCGTCAAGTGTCTTGAACAGTTCCCGAGTATTGGCCTCCGTTTCTCCTACCAGCCCGCCCATGAGCTTGCCGATGTCCAGACGATACAAGGGAAGGCCGAACCAGTTTGAGAGCGCTTTGGCAAAGCGTGTTTTGCCGCAACCGTTTACCCCGGTCAGCAGGCACCCTTTTGGATTGTTCAAGCCATACTTTGCGGCGCGTTCAGGATCGTCATAAATTGCCTTGATGAGCTTTGCCCATTCCTTCAGGCTGAACAGCCCGCCGACTTCGTTCTGATCGATGTCCGTAGGCAGATACTCCAGATACCCATTGGATTTGATGAGCTCGGCCTTGCTGGACAGGATGTATTTGGCGTCGATGGTCTTGCGGTTCGACTTTACTACTGACGCCCGAAGAAACCGCTCCGCCTCGTACAAGGTAAGGCCGAGTGCGGATTGTGACAACGTTTTCACTTCGTTGTCCTTGAGCTTGGAAGTAATCATCGGCTGGAACTTGGTCTTTATCAGCTCCGATAACCGATCCTCACTTGGAAGCTCAAGATCGGTAACGGCAAACAAGTGTCGCACTTCAAGAGGCAGAGCCGTAGTTCCTACAAATACTGCATAACGATACGGCTTGCGGTCTTTGATGATGTTGACGATTTGCTGAACGAACAGCGGTTTGAATCCAATATCATCCCAATGCAGATGAAAGTTCGGGATGATATACACTGCGGCGGCTCTGCCATTGGACTCTTCCAGCATCGGTGCTAGTGCCTCCGTAGGCGCTGGAATTCCGTCCTTGGTGTTTCCCCATCCGGTCAGATTCGACCATACTTTGACGGCCAGCCCATTACGCTTCAGATACTCATTGATGTCCGGCAGCTTTGCCAGTTTCGCATTGAAATCCTGCGAGATGTAGCGCTCAATCTCAGGGATCGCCCGTTCTACTTCTCTGGTTTGCACATAGATCAGCGGCACCCCGCTTTGAAGATGCAAGCCAAGATTTTGATTCATTTCGACCTCGCTTTCCATTTATCCCGAAGCGCATCAAGTTTGCTTTTTTCTTCGGGTGCCAGTGTTTCGGACTCAAAGATCACCGGCATAGTCAGAGCAACCAATTGTGATGTGTTGTAGTACAGCACCGGGTCGCTGGTATTGTCGCTGATCTTGATAATCAGATCAGGCCCAAAGGTTTCCTGTATCAGTTCATGAAACATTCGTTGCGTAGTCTGTTCGACCGCCCCGGATTCGTAGGTAATGGTCTTGAGGATAACGTCCCCCGGCAACTTGACGAGAGTATTCTTGGTGCCGGATATTGTCTTGTACTTTGCGCCCTCGGGCACAAAATCAACGAGGCGTTTCGTCTCCATCAAGACCTCTACCAACCCCATCCCCCGAAACTGTTTCATATCCCGCTCCCCACGGATCAGACATGCAGGAGACCCGAACCAGTCTTTGCCGATCCCAATACGTTTTGCAATGTCGAACCCTTGAAACAGGCGTTTCATCTCCCCGCCTTTTGGGTATGCACTACCCGCTGAAGTTCGGGCTTGTTCTTTACTGACGTTACGCTGGCGTTCAGCAATGCGGTCAATTCGTTGATGTCCGTCTTGCATTTTCCGCCCCGGTATCCTTGTGCGTCGAGCTTCATGTTGCCAGTCATAAGATCAATCTCCAAGATTATCTTTTCCATATGCCCTCCTTTTTTCAAAGTAACGATAGTATGATGAGTGTTTGCAGTTCTCTTTCCACATTTCCGATCCGGGCTCACATACGATGCAGCGGTAGGTGTCGTTGGTCAGGTATTTCACATGCTTACTCGGCCATTCCAACGCTCTTCCGCAAACATAACACATAGGGCCGGTATGGCCCTGCTTTTTGAGAAGCTGCTGTCGTAACCGCACTATTTTATTGTGAGGTGTGACAACGTTTTCAGATGATTCAACAGGGCCAGCGTTTGATGGGGCGCTGTTTAGGTTATCATCCTGCTGAAGTTTTTTGAACTTGGCGCGAAGCTCGTCCAGCTTACTCATCGGGTTATTTCAAGCCGGAGTTTGGTTCCTTTTCGCGTCTTGTTCGTTACCTTGAACTTTCCATGAGTACGACGATTGACCTCCTGACCGTGATACTCAGCCATAAGATTGCCCAAATCTTCAGTAATCATGTGGTCATATACGACTTCGCCGGTAGCATTGAACCCCATTGAATAATGGCCATGCTTCGGGCGAACCACCAGATCGCATTTCTGTGTTGAGCCGCCATAGAGGGTGACGTAGGTGTTGGTATCTACTACCATCCCCAAGTTCTCGGCGGCCTGCCGCAGTCTGGTAAGATCGATGTTCATTGTTGCGTTTACTGTTTGTGACATATGACCTCCTTAACAAAGAATGCCGTGCTCATCGGCTTTTTCGATTGTTGACATATCGCTGATCTGGACACTGAAGAACTCTTTAAGCAGTTTCTTGTCCGTACCCAAAATCTTGCCCCGAAACTCTATTCCGAACTTATCATGAGCCTTCAGCCGAATGGACATCTTTTGCCCGGTCTCATCAATCAGGATTGGAATTTTGTAGTTATGAGTGGGCCGACCATTGGTACTGACGATCAGTTGCATAACCATAAGAAAGGGGATTGTGACGCTGCATTTCCGATGAAAGTAGCGATTCCCGAGGCTACCCTCAGTGATCGAGGTACTCAGGAAACGTATCCCCGGCTCCTCTACTATTTTTACTTGCGCCCCATTCTGATCTTTCCAGAGATAAAACCGATATGACAACTGAGGCGTTGCCCGATACTCTCCGGTTACTGATTCGATAATCATATCTCTACCTCCTTTACCATGTTAGAGGGGCGGTCTCCCGCCCCTCACAATGCTTACTTCAGAGTTACGGTTTTGTACTGGTTCTGGTTACCCATCCAGACCAGACACTTCACGAACCCGTTTGCTCGGATCATATGGTGAATAGCAAGGGCATTGGGAATAATGCTGCCACTCAACAAGAGGAAGTCCTCTTTGGTCGCCTCGGCAAGAGCGGTAGCGATTTTGGCCTTGAGATTATCTGTCTGGAAGATGTTGACTCTCCCATTGGTAATCTCTTTCAGGTCACCATACGCCTCGGCTGACTCGTAAGAGTGTTCTCCCTTGTTGATGATCCAGACATTAGGCATCAGCCTTTTTCCCGATCTTTTTGGCAGTCTTCGCTGCCTTCTTTGTTGCCGCCTTGCCCTTGTCGCTGCGTTCCTTCTGCTTCACCCGTTCGACCTTTTCTTCAGTGAGATTGCCCTTGATGAGGGCGATCTTTTTCGGATCGTTCGACCCCTCCGTCAGCGCCTCAAGGCACAGTGCTTCAAGAGCCTGAGACGGGCTGGTAGCGGTGTATCGTTCCGTATAGGTAGCGATGGCCTGTTCGACAACGGCAGCCTGTTCCCCGGAGAACTTGAAGGTCATTGTTACGGATTCGACATGCTTACCGCCGGAGCGCTTCACACGTTCCTTCTTGACATACTTTGCTACGTCGTCAAATGTGTTTTCCTTGGCGAAGTCGATGAGGTCATTGACCTCGCTCTTCGGCATGTCATCAGTCATGAGATTGGACACTTCCTTCAGCTTCGTCCAGTCTACACCTATCAACTGGGACTCGGTGATCTTGTGCTGGTTGATGACCTTGCCCATGTTGACGAAATGGCGGGCCTTGCGCGGGTGCATCATCGGAAGATCGTGTTCAACATAGGCATCGAATGAACTGAATCCCCACATCTGCCAAAGGTCTTTCAGGAATGCCTCCGCCAGTTCTTTGGCGATGTTGTAGTCAGCCTTGTGCCCGAGTGCCGCGTTCTCCTTGATAGACCTCCGCAGGTCTTTGTCATCCTTGCCTTTGACCTTGGTAACAACCGCTGCTTTTGTTTTGGTGATAGTCTCTGCCATTTTGCCCTCCAGATGCTTTCTTATTTTGTTTCCGCGATGGAAACCGCTCTGTACTCTTTCATAAGAGCAGTGAGAGTTTTTGTTGCCGTTCTTGCCCGAACCGCTGCCGATTTGTTGCCTTTTTCGATATAAGCAGCATGTTCGTTAAACAGTGTGTCCATTGCTGTCCGTATTTCTCCAGCAATGTTTGATGTCGTTCTGATCGCCTTCTTTGCCATGTTTCTCCTTTCTCTGACAACGTTGTCAGTTCTTGCGCTGCTTTACCGAGTAAACAACCGTTGTGCCCTGTACGATTGTCAGGTCGTTGATCTGATTCTTGGACAGGTACTTCTCGGCCTCGGCCTTAATGATTTTTACACAATTCATGAAGTTTTTACCAAGAACCTTAAATGCCTTCTTGGTGTCAATCTCCTGAATGACCCGCTCAGTGACATCGACCTGAAACGAATCCCCGTAGGTTGTCCCTATCGGGATGCCGACGGCCTTGATCTCGTCCATGATCTCGTCATACTCCTTGGTGTATTTCTCCTTGAGAGCTTTCGCCTCTCCTGCCCTGTCAATCAGGGCGCGTACATCTGTAGCCTTTGCCATAACTACCTCCTTTCTAGTTGTAATACGCATCGGAGCACGATAAGCAACAGCATTGCTGGTAGCGATCTTCAGGGCTGAACTCACTACCGCACCAGCAACATTCGCGTATTTCCGTCATCCATGCGTCGGGGCAATGTAGCTCATGTACGATTACCCCATTTACCGATATAACTTGACATGATTTGCAAAACATAAACCCCCCTTTCGGTGTTCGGATTCAAGCGCTGATTGGGCGCTGTCATCCATACCGATTCCTTCCATGCTGTCGCTAAAGACCGGCATCAAAGTCTTATCGTCCTTTTATTGGTGGCCGATTAATCCATCCATGTATCCAAGAAGGAGTATGAGGTTGATGGCTTTATAACCCTGCCCTTATGCCTTGCAGGTACTCTTCCCTATCTTGATACATCCTCGTCTGTTTCGGTCAGACTGTATATTCGCCAGCAATTCCGAAAAGTTCCGCTGCCGATATTGAAATTATACAAAATTAAAAATTGTTTTGTCAAGTATTTTTATGCCTTGAAAATCAATGAGTTACGAATTTATTTTCAGTGACAAATTTTGTCACTCGGCGGCGAAATATATAATGAACCGCGCGCGCGAAGGGTGCTGGCTTTATATCGCTGGCTTTATAGAACACGCGTAATTAAGACATATATACATATATAAAATATGCGGCGGGTTCGCCGGATCGGAATGGTACAATTTGAAATCGGCGGAAGTGAAAACATTTTCAGATTGAAAGGAGGAACCGTATGAAAGTACGGGCAAGAGAGTACCGCAGTCAATTAGGAAGTTGGGGTATTGATGAACGCCATATTAAAGTGGCAAAAGAAAGAAGAGCCTTTGACCTCATGCTCAAGAATTTACGCGAGGAAGATGTTCAGCAGCAGCAGTTTACCGCCTTCTTGGAGGGCGAAGTCAGTGCGTTTCTGAAGAGCAAGAGGAGGAAATAAAATGATCTGTGAAAGATGCGGTTATACGACAGGGGATTTCAGCAGAGATCATGAGTTCGAGTTGTGCGATGAGTGCAAGGTATATCTTGACCACTATTATCGGGACGGCCAGCATGAGGAACTGTATGAGGATCGTCGGGCGGAGCAGTTGTTTAATGCGGAACTGGCTATAGCAATCGACAAAACAGAGAAGAATATCCTCAAAGTATGCGACTCGTTGATCGAGGGGTTACAGGTCGACCGGCACGGAAGAGACGTCATGAAATGGAAAAAGCATATACTTTTGCTATTGCTCATGACCGTGCAGGAGCTTGTGCATGGGGATCAGTGCTTACATTGTGCGTTAGCACTGCGGTTGAACCGAATCATTAACACGTCAACGAAATGCTCGTTGTGTGTATGGGAGAAAACTAACGGCGCCTGTTCAAACGGAGACTCCTTATGGAGACTGATCTTTGATGACTTGGCGACCTTAAAAAAGCTGATCGAACAATACGAAGCGCCTGAGCCGACATCGACGAATACCGGATTTACGGAGGCATTCAATGAACGTCTTATTGACTCTGAAGTGTAATTTTCGTTGCGCCCATTGCATGTTCTCCTGCACCAGTAGAGGCAAGCACATGGGCGATGATGTATTTCAGCAGGTCTGCTACATTCAATCCCAAGTGCAGACCGCTCCCAACGTCATTGGTGGGGAGCCTACATTGGCTCCTAACTTTGACGAAAAGATTGCCACCCTTGCCGAATCGGCATCTTCCGACAATCTCCGGATTGTCACAAACGGGTGGTTTTATTCGTCGGGCAACGTAAGACGGAAATTTCTGAAGATGGTAGAACGACTATTGTCCCTTGATGACCATATTCAGGTATTCATTCATGTCAGTAATGACCGCTTTCATAGGGAGTTCTGGCAATACCCTGACCAATCTACTAAAGTAGTCAATTGGTTGAGAGGGATAGAGCATAATCGCCTTTATCTCGATGACTATAATGATGATAAAAAATTCTATCCAGTGCAGCCTTTTGGTCGTGGCAAGGATCACTATTCAGGAGTAGCATCTTGGTATCGTATTGACTGCGCCTGTAATGTTGCCACTTCAGATGAGGAATTTGATCTCTATCAGGCATGGCAAGAGGCATTAGTGTACCCGAATGGGGATGTCAGTCCGTGCTGTTGTGCTGGTGGAATCATGATTGGCAATGTCCTGAAACACTCATTCCATGAGTTGAATGAACGCCTTGAGCGGTATCTTACCTATGCCAGAGAGAAGCACAATAGGTACTCTGGCGAGGAGGCCATGAGGAAATGCGCTCGAAGCTGCAAGCGCATGAACCGCAAATTTGATTACCGAAAGGAGAAATAGTATGCAAGTACATCCGACAAAAGGGCTCAATCCGCGTATGACGTGCTGTTATCGTTGTGGTGAGGGAAACGGTCTTGTGCTGTTGGGCGCTCTTGACACCAAAGGAACGTGTAATAACTGCGGGTCATTGGTGTATGGCGCAAGAGGCAAATGTCCGCAATGCCATAAGAGCGAAGGCTACAGCAATCTGGAACCAATCGGAGAGCATGAGGTTATCCCAATCGGTCTTTGCGATAAATGTGAGCAGGAAGCAAAAGACCATGCCAAAATCGTTGCCGATGGTGGTATTTACTGGCGCTGTGCCTCATGCAAAAAGGGAGGCGTTATCAAGGCCAATGAGTTTACCGCTGAGATGCGGAAGCTCAATAACTACCCTGCACCAATACCCTTCGGCGTTGAGTTTACCGAGAAAGACTGCCCTGTGTGTGGGCCAAAGGAGGAGCAATGAGAGATTATTTGACGATCAGCAGTGTTCCGTATGGTGAGCCTTGCGCTCAGGTCGGGAGTGATAATTATGACCGCAATTCACGCCTTGAATGCAAGGCATTCATTGGGCAAATCCGTCGGGAATTAGGCGACGAACCTAACGGTGCAGTGCTTGGGGTAAAGAGTTTCCCCCACGATTTCGGCAGTTATCGGGAAGTCGTCGTTTTCTATGACGACGATTATGATGCCGCTGTTGACTACGCTTTCAAGATCGAAGCAAATGCGCCTGAGTTTTGGGACAAAAGGGCGCTGAAGGAGCTTAAAGAAGGGGGTTATACCCTTGAGAAGGAGGGCCAATGAGAACCATAAGCGTTAATCTCTATCGGTTTTCCGAACTGTCTGACGAGGCCAAACAACGGGCGCTGAATGACCATCGCTACTACGAGACAGAATACATGGAATGGTGGGGATCGACGTATGAAGATGCCAATATGATCGGCCTGCAAATCAATTCATTTGACGATTACACCATTGACACCGAGCTTATGGTGGATGCAGAGCAGGTAGCCAAGAATATCGTCATGGAGCATGGAGAAACCTGCAAGACCTATCAGCTTGCAAGCGAATACCTGAGCCTGTTACGGGAAGATCGTGATGATGACGATTTCAAGGCGAAGCTCTCATGGGAATACCATAATATGCTCCAAAAAGAAATGGCATATCTGGAGTCCGATGAGCATTTGTCCGAAGTCTTGGATGATCCCAGTATATTCGAGTTCTATGCCGATGGCTCAAGATACCGCGAAATCAAGGAGGGTTAATGCAAACACCAAAGAAATATCGCCATCTCTTAGGGAAATCGGTCAAGGTCAATGACAACAAGGAAGCAGGATTTGTTGCCGCTGTTGACCGGCGGAAAGGTATTACTGTCGAAGATATTGATGGAAATCAGCTTATCTGCCTTAATAGGGCCGATTTCAAGCGTGCTGGTTCCCTGTATTATTACCAGCAAATATTTGACCTGCTTATCGAGGCTATTCGTAAAGGACGGATAAATTCACAACAGATTTATAAAGAGTCCGGCTACATTATGGAACTCAATCGTCGACCATTCGAACGAACGTCGCAATGTGCCTTTAAGTGAAAACGTTTTCAGATCGGAGATCCCTATGGAATTGGTAATAATCATCATCATTCTGGCGCTGATTGTCAGGAAATAAAAAGGAGGGCACTATGGGATTGGATGTTTATTTGTATCGTTAACGGGCGCTGAATAAAAAAAGGGGCATAGCCTAATAGAATATCCCTAATGGGTATCCTACAGGCTATGCCCCTTTTTGTCGTTTTAGGCCAAAAAAAAAGGCGTAGCCTATTGAGGATGATCCCTCTTTAGGCTACGCCTTTTTTTTATTTCAA
>LAHU01003488.1_pt1 | contig 12371 bp, 5 predicted proteins | sample 329631 | NCBI WGS metagenome assembly LAHU01 (sample SAMN03275698, study PRJNA271635) | activated sludge metagenome | isolation source: sample C-0 Zero hour mixed sludge faded in reactor as a methanogenic...
CCAGCCCCCCGGGTTACCCCGCCAGTCAAATGACGCAGGCAGGGTCTCGTCTGCAACCGGGGACACCGGGTCCGTGGCAAGAAACGCCCGCCCACCCAGGACCCCGGCCCGGTGGACGACCCCAAGGCGCTGCTGGAAGTCCCTGGCTGACATGTTGGAGAGCGAAGTCCGGCCGGCCTTCCAGGAGAGGTTATTCCGGGAGACATACCCCTGGATAAGGTCCAGGCGGGCGGTCGCTTCATCCACGGATGCCCGTGCAAGGCTGGCCCCCTCCGGAAGAGCAGCAGGGTCCTCCGCCGTACCCGGGGACGCAGCACCAGGGCCGGAAGTGTCCAGGGTGAGAGACAGATCCCCGCAGGACGGGCACCCTGCACCAGAAACCGTTGCCGTACCTGCCAGGACCAGGAAAATGCTGCACAGGAGTATCCCACAGAATGACAACACTACCGGCCGTTCCATACCTCCACGCGGTGGGTGCGCTTCGGTATAAACCTTCCCTCGCTATCCCTGGTGGGGTACCCCGTATTTCCACGCCTGGGAGGGGAGCCCCGCCCCTGGCAGTGACCTACCGCCAACCAAAGTCCTGGCAGACGGTTCTTTCATCCACGGGGCTGCTGCAACGCCGGTCCTCGCCGGACGCCACCCAGCACAACCACTTCCGGGCATGTTCCTGGAAGGGAATGGTTCACGTCCCGGTTCCCACGTTCCAGCACCAGACCAGGCAGTCAATACCGGGTATTACGGAACGGGAAATGAGGTGATCCCTGCCAGACCGGGAAACGCGGAACCAGTAGGTAGCAAGGACCAGTTACGAGGTACTCACAGGCGGGCGGACCGTGATGCAGCCCTCCCATACCTTCCGGTAACTACCGGCGGGGTCCCAGACGCGGAGCGTGACAGGATAGGTCCCGGGAACCGTGTAGAGGTGTGCAGGGCTCTGTTCGGTCGATACGGCCCCGTCACCAAACAGCCAGTACCACCTGGCAGGGGACCCGGTTGAGAGGTCAGTAAAATGCACCTCAAGAGGAGAGAAACCCTCGCGGGTGGAAGGAGCGAAGTTCGCAACCAGGGTACTGGGACCAGGGGAAAGAGTTGTGGGAACGCTTGTCGGCGTCACCGTAGGCAGTGTCGTCGGCGGTGGGGAGGTCGGGATGACCGTAGGCAGTGTCGTCGGGGTCGGCAGGGGAGCACTCCCACTGACATGGATACAGCCGCTCACCGTCTTCTTGTAACTCCCACCAGGGCCCGTGATCTTCAGGGAGACCGGGAACGTCCCGGCCTGTGTATAATTATGGACCGGATTTGGCTCGGAAGAGACCGAACCATCGCCGAATGTCCAGTACCACTTCCCCGGAGTCCCGGACGAACGGTCAGTGAACGCCACGGTGAGCGGGGCAGGGCCGGAGAGGGGCTCTGCCGAGAAGTTCGCAACCGGTAGTTCCCCGGGTAAAAGCGTGGGGACAGGCGTCGGCGGTACTGTGGTGGAAGGGACCGTGGTAGTCGGCACGATGGTGGGGGGGGCATTGACCCGGAACTCCACCGGCACGGACGTCCCCCCACCCGGGGCAGGGTTGCGTACCACCACTTCCACAGCACCGGGTGTATCCAGGTCTCCGGCAGGTACCGAGGCAACCAGGCGCGTCTGGTCGGTCATCGCCGTCTCGCGGGCGGCCCCGTTCCAGAGGACCCGGCTTGCCGGGCAGAAACCGGTCCCGGTCACCTGGAGGAGGAGGGGGCCACTCCCTGCCTGGGCCGAGGCGGGGTCAAGCCCGGTGATGACCGGGACCGGGTTGTCCGGGCTCCGGACCGTGACCGGCACGCCATTCGAGACACCGCCGCCAGGGGCAGGGGTGAAGACCGTAACCTCTGCAATGACAGGCTCTGCGAGCAGGCTCCTGTTCACGGTAACAACCAAGGTCGCGGAGGATACATAGATAGTCAGCTGGTCGGTCCCGTTCCACCGGACAGAACTCTTAGGGGTAAAGGATGAACCGGTCACCGTGAAGACCTGGTCATCGCCACCGGCCGGGACCTCGGACGGCTGGATACCGGTCACGACCGGGACCGGCCAGGGAGGAGCGAAAACGGTAAAGAGAAGAGGGTTCGAGACGTAGCCCCCCACGCCACCGTTCTGCACGGTGATGACCGCGTCACCAGGAAACGCGATATCAGCGGGTTCAATGGACGTGCTGAGCGTTCCATCCCCAGCCCGCTCCGTCGAACGCGGGTCCCCGTTCCAGCAGATCGTGCTCGTACCCGAGAAACCGGTTCCCTGGACGTTCAGTCTGAGACCTGCCCCCCCTGCCGTTGCATTGGAGGGGTCTATCCCGGTGATGACCGGGACGGGCTCCTCGATCGCGGTGACCAACAGGTCCAGGGACCGGGAGACCCCACCCCCGGGCGGGGGGTTGCTCACCGCAATACTGACGTTTCCTGGGGTTGCCAGGTCAGCTGCCGGGACCTGGACGAGGAGTGACGTTGGGTCGAGGAACGTCACCTCTCTCGGGGCGCCATTCCAGAGAATGCTGCTTCCCCTGACAAAACCCGAGCCATGGGCTGATAGTGAGAGCGGGCCTGACCCGGTTGGGACTGCGGCAGGGACAAGGGAGTCAAGACAGGGAAGGGGGTTCTCAGGCTCCTGTACCACGACCCTCACCCGGGCCAATGTCTCGTTAATAGATAGCGGTTCTATCGTGATCCCGCTTCCGTAACCCCCGTTGGTCCGCGTGTCAGGGACCGTGTGCTCACCGAGGATGATACCGGTGGTATAGAGGTCCTCCTGGTCGAAGTATCCCCCGTACCGACCTGGCGAGGTCTCGAGGTCCTCCCTTCCGTCTGCTTCCATCAGGCGGAGGAGCTTGACCAGAGTCCGGGAGTTGTCATTGCGAAACGAGGACAGGTCAGGGGTATACGCAGCGTCAACGTGCCAGATGACAAGGCCAGGGGTGGTAAGGGGCGTGGTCCCCGAGAAGGACGTCCCGTCCGGTGACACAACCGGGACATCCGGGGGAATATTGCCGGTCCCCGGGATGCGGTACTCAACCAGGAAGAACTCGGTCTGGGGGGCCGTTGCACGGTACGGGTGGACAATGAGGGCCGATGGAGAGAGGGACGATGGGGTGAGGTCAATCTCGCGGTCCCCCTCCGTCACCGCGGCCGGGGTGAGCCACCCGAGGAGGAACTTGGAGAAAGCGTTGTGATCACCTACCCTCGCGTCCATCATGTCAAGACCCCCAATCCCGCCTTTCGGTCCTGCCGACGGGTCCCTGTCAGCATAATCAGGAAGGCCGAGGGCGTGCCCGGTCTCGTATATATCGCGGACTGGGGAGTAGAGGGGATAGGTGTTGCCACTCTCGAAAACGGAGGAGTAGGGGGAGAAGACAAAGGAGTTGAAACGAAGCCCCTGGACAGGGTAAGACTGGAACGCCACGCCCCCGTTCAGCTGCCTGGTCTCCCAGATGCTGCCGGAACCGCCCTCGGGGCCGGCGAACTTGATATAGACCATGTCAACGACCCCGTTGGCGTCGTTATCATACTGTGAGAAGTCCACCCCCTGGTCAGCAAAGTACTTCGCGGCCTGGTACACGATACCGCAGCGGGCGAGGTCGTTCCCGTGGCCTGGGTACTGGCTCTCGGCCCAGGCCGCCGCTTTTTCGATATCAGCCCGCGAGTAAGGCAACTTGGCCCACCCCAGGACCTCACCGGTGAGGATGAACTGGCCATACGAGGAACGCTGGTAATACCGGCTCACGCTCTCGTAGGGGGCGAGGTCAGGGTCACCGTCCCCGAAGAACTTCCTGTTGACATCCGTGGTGGTCTGCCCCGGGTACGGTGAATCATCAGTCAGTTGAACGAGGATAACGGGTACGCGTATGATCCCGGCAGAGGGGAGTGAGCCGAGGGATGCAGGGGGAGGAGAGAAAAATTTCCGGGCATTTCCAGAGACCGGCATGAACGGGGAGCTGATACGCTCCCGTAAAGAGAATATATTCTTCGGATCAGCCCCGGCCGGGCTGCTGGCCTGCAGGATACCAGGGAAAGGCCCGGGAGTCTGCGACTGCGGGATGCAGAGGAGATCGGCAGGGGACGGGTCCCCTTCCCCTGCTGCAGAGACGAATGAGAAGCTCGTAGAGAGGAGGAGGACCAGGAGTAGAGCAGGTGTCCTTCCCGTACCGTTTACGCAGGCTGCTGGCAGATCAAACACCGGCATGGCGTCAGCCTCCCGGTCTCTTAAATGTTTTGGGAGACCCAGGGGTTTACACTGCTTCACGGGCGATGAATACGCAAAATCCACGATGGACACATTCATCCTGCAATTCAGGGAACCAGTGGCAATCACGCAGGATAGACAGGAATGCAAGGGGAACCTCAACGGTATTACTCGTGGCCATCCCCCACAAGGATCAGCAGGCTTTGATCAGGGATATATAACAACCGGGGGTGCCAGGGCGAACCGCATGATACCACAACCAGGCAATCTGCAGGCATCGATCAGAGCCAGGTCCCGCATTGGCGGTACGCGGCACCTGCCCGGGCAACCCGGGTGATGCACATGAACGGTCGATCGCCGGAGTATCTATAGAAGAGAGGGAAGGAGGGATAGCCTGTTGGCAGGTGCCAGGGAAGGACTATCCTTAGCCTTCGACCATGATGTAACTGGAGATAACTTTCCGGGCGTTCCCGGCCTGGTTCCAGACGCGGAGGGTCACCGGGTAGGTCCCCGGCGACCGGTAGACATGGACCGGGTTCTCCTCCCCGGAGGTGGACCCGTCACCAAACATCCAGTACCACCGCTCCGGGCATCCGGATGACTCATCCGAGAAGGTCACCGTCAGGGGGACCTTCCCGGAGCGGGGCGTTGCATTCAATGCGGCAATGGGAGGGCCGGCCGGGGAGACAGGCGTGACGGTGAAGCCGTACGGACCCGATGTCCCCCCGCCCGGGGGTGGTGAAACGACCCTGATATCGATCCCGCCGGCGGTCTGGAGTTCCTCAGTGGTGACCTCCGCCGCGAGCTCGGATGCGGATATCACTTCTGTGGCAAGGGGAACGTTGTCCCACGTGACCTGGCTCCCTTTCACAAATCCGTGCCCATAGACATTGAGAGTAAATCCATTGCTTCCCTGGCGGGCTTGCGAGGGAGAGAGCCCGGTGATGACCGGTTCAGGGTTGAGGGTGACATCACGGGTGAAGGCCTTGAGGCAGACATCGACCGTCGGATCCCCGAGGGCCTTGCGGATGTCAAACCACTCCTTTCCGTCGGTACTGACATAGCCCATCCCTGACCCTCGCGCATGGCTCGAGTAGTTCGGCATTGCATACTCCACGCCGAGGGGATATCCGAGATTGGGCGTCGTGATACGGAGCACGACCAGGAATCTTTTCCCTTCACTGACCCGGATGGGATGGGAGAGCGGGATCACGTAGTATCCCGGCATACTGATTGTTCCGGCGGTTGTCTGCTCGGGCGGGGCAGACCTGATGGACTGGAACAAACCAGGGGTAACCGGGCCGGCAGGATCGCCGATATACACCTCGACCTGGTACGAGGACCAGGGTTTCAGCGCATAGAAGCCAACTGCACTGATATCTTCCGTTGCATTCGCCACGAAAACATTCGCCCCCCAGGCCGTATCGGAAGACCCCGTCCCGGCGAGGTTGATCAGACCGAACGGGTCGTGCTGGTAGACCCGGTCATAGTCGTCTGCGGGACCTGCCAGGAAGACTACCGCAACGTTGGTGTCGAAGTACGGGCTCGTGTTCATCATCCCGAGGGTCGTGTCATAGTAGGAGATAGAGAAGAAGCCATTCTCTGCGAAATTCGGGCCCCAGCTGTTTTTGACAATGAAGGCACCGTCACCGGGGGGTGGGTTCGGCGTATTGTTCAGGGAGAAATGCGAGGCAGGGAAGGTGTCGTCCCACCCGACCAGTGTCACCGCGTGATTTCCCTTGAATGGTCCGTTGTAATAGTATGAACAATAGGTCTCGTTGTAGAAGTCCCCGATATCCCCTTTTCTCCCGTCCTGGTGCTCATAGGCAACGAATACCCCACCCGATGCCATGATCGCAGCCTTGATCTGGCCATTGTCAAGGGGCCCTGACCGGGGCGGGAGGTAGTGCATCTCCCGGAGGTGTTTATGGACCGGGAGGACCTCGGGGGACCACGTGGAGTCCCAGACATACGGGTCATCGGCCTCGCTCACCGGGCCCGACCAGCGGGAGAGATAGGCCGTCGTCATAAGGGCGTCTCCTCCTTGAATGGGGTCACGGTCATATCCCCAGGCATATGCCCGTGAGAGAGTATTCTTGGCATGGTTCTCAGAAAAGTCCCAGGACTCCCCGGGGAGGAGCGTCGATTCGAGCGATCCATACGTCGCAAATACCCAGCATGAACCGGCACTTCCCTGGTTCTGCACAGGGCTTACTCTTCCGTGTTCCCGGAGATCGAACCGTGCCGGGAGGACCGGGGGGACGGGATAGAACTTCTGGCCCGCAAGGAACGAGAGGTTGAGCGGGCCCGGCACGTACCCGAGGGACATCTCGCCAGGCGACACCGTTTTTTTACCAGAAAACCCCGTGAACACCGAGGAGAGGGGAGCCTTGACCAGCTCGTCAGCCATCACAGGGACGGCAAGCACGAGGAGGAGGGCCCCCGCCACGACTGCGGCAGGAAGGAACCTGCACCAGTCTTTACGTAAAGTAATAAATGCATCCATATCTCGCCACCTTCTATAACCGATGTACCGGGAACTGCAGGTCCCGGTGGACAGGTGAGGGGACTCGGCTGATAAAATAAACCTTCCGATTTTTATTAAGAGATGAATTGAAGTTATTTTTAAATAAAAACGTATTAATACGCAGATTTGAACTATTCAAACCAAGCCGGGCAGATAAATGATCGAACCGCGTGATTCGTGGTTCAGTATCCGCTTCGGAGGGTGATTTGGGCGTATCGTACGAATTTCGTACATTTTTAACAAAAAAGCTAATTCTTCGGGCGTATCCCGGTTTCCATCAAAACCAGGTGGTCCGGGCTAGTTGAAAAAAGTCAAGTACCAGGTGATTCGCCCTGTTTCAGGACTGATATCTCCAGGATTTCCACGACGGTCCCCCACTGGAAAACCGTGGAAATATCTGAACGCAGCTTGGCCGTGAACCGCACGCGAAGCCCGTCTTTCTGGAAATCCTGTGGCATGGTGAGCGGGAGATACCGTTCTCCCCCGTCACCGAGGACCCCATAGAACCCCCCTTCCACATCGAGGAACCTGACCGTTCCTGTCCCACTCACGGGTTGCTGCTCCTGGATAAACCGGTGGGCCCGCGAATACACTAGTCTACCATCTGCCGAAAGGAGGGTGACATTCACCGAGTACCATCGCCCGGTCATGGGTAAAAAGGAGATCACCACCGGGTTTGTGTCGTTCACATCCGAACAGGTCCGCTCGGTCTTGGAAGAGATGATCCCTTTGTCGTCGACAATCTCGTATTGAAGGATGTAATCAGATGCCTGCGAGGACCTGGGTGTGAGAACAAACTGGACCGACTCTGTAAATTCTGATTTGCCACCCTGGGAAGACTTGCACAGGGGCGCATGATCGATGTTGCCCGCAGCGATCCGGAACGCCGAGTCGGCGATCCCGTCACCATCCGCATCGGTTGCTATTTCAGAGAAACCGGTTCCATCCGGAGAACCCCAGAAGTCCCCCCCGGTGAATCCCCCGCCGATAATATTGGAACCGGGTGCCTTTCCAAGGTCCCAGGTGTTCTGGGGGATCGTGTCATCGAACCCTGCATTATGGGTATTGGAGATGATATTGTCGACAATGACATTGCCGGCGGAGTTCCAGAAAAAGAAACCCGTCTCCGTGTTATTCGTCACGCTACACCGCGTGATGGTCGTGTTCTTCACGTTATTCAGGAATATCCCGCGGTTGTTCCGGGAGAGGAGCAGGTTCTTCAGTATTGCATCGTTGGAATCAATGAGCCAGATCCCATAGCGGTTCCCGGTACAGGAGATGTCCACGAGATTGAGCCCGGTCGTTTTGTTTACCACTATTCCGGCACCATACCCATGGACCGTGAGATTTTTCACGGTAATGTTCTCGAGGAGTTGATCTTCCTCCCCGATTTGAATACCGGTCTGTCCGGACGCGTCGTTCGTCAGGAAGACAATTGAATGTCCCATCCCATCAAGGGTCACGTCGGATGACTGTATTGTAACTGACGCGAGACCTCCTGCCCAGGAGAGGTCTGAATCAAGTGTGTAAAGCCCCGGCTCGCGCACTATCACAGGACTGGTATTGGTATCCGCCATGACAGGCGTGAACACTACCAGTACCAACAGGAGAACCGGGCATATCGATGGCCACCGCATACAAATCCCGTTCTGGTCATTGTATCTTCAATACCACTATAAAATACTTACTCGTGCAGCGGCAGTTTTCAGGAGATATCAGAAAAATACGGTTAATGAGAAGAGGGAGAGGGATACCCCCGACCAGATTCGAACTGGTGTCGCCGGATCCAAAGTCCTGCATGATTGACCGCTACACTACGGGGGTGCAAGGAACCTGCTCGTATCCTACACAAGGAACGGTCGGTATTCCCAGGTTTGTTTGGTTTTCGAGATATATCAATCCAGCAGGGGGCAATAGGGACACCCCGTTCCACAAGAATGCTCTGCCTGACCATGATCGACTGACCTGCTCCGGTTAATGCATCCCAGAGGTTCGTTGCTGTAGACGTTGGGGGGAAAACGGTATCCTTATACAATATAGCATTATATGGTTTATGTAGTGATCTGATAATGATTGCCTGGATAGAGAGATACTTAAAAATTATGGTCTTTTTACCGAACCCTACTCGGATCAAAGAGAAATGTTTTTTATATGTCTTGTACTTCCACCACTCCTCCAGGGGCCTTGTACCCAAGTCGTCATCACCGGTACCACTCTTCCACGGCACCTATACCACGTATCCAGGTGCCTGGTACCCAGGTCGCCATCACCGGTACCACTCTTCCACGGCACTTATACCACGTATCCAGGTGCCTGGTACCCAGGTCGCCATCACCGGTACCACTCTTCCACGGCATTTATACCACGTATCCATAGGGAACTGGTGGCCGTTCCCTGCAATTGCAAAAGAGAGATCCCTGTATGACACCGGGCTTTAGGGAATGATCCCTGGACAGCAGGGGTCCACCGGGGAGTGCTGAACAGCCAGTGGTCGATGGAGAGAAGATCCAGGCAGGAATGACTCAGGAAGGATGGTTACGGACAGGACGCTTTCAGGCAGGAAAGACTTAGCCAGGACAGGCAGCTGAATAACCGCCAGGGTTGGCAGTGACCCAGCTGGCCAGCTGTAGGAACTGCCTGGAACACCGCTCCCCTGTGCAATGGGAATGGGCTCGGACCATCGTTCCCTTGTTCTCCTGCTGCACACGGGCCTGGTAGCCGGGATGAGTTCAGTCCTGTCTTTTCCTCCCCGATCAGGCACACACTCAGCCCTTCGCATCACCTGGATAGACCAGGCGGTAATCTGCCATGAAATACCCCGTTCCCCACTCTGCAAGGAAATACGCAGTTCCCACTATCTGCGTTGTGAAAAACATAGTCTGTTTCAGTACCCCTGATCCTAAATTCCCAGACCAGCACTCGATCTCCCCTGCCCCCGGGGAAACCAACACGGAAATACCCCGGATAACGACCTTTCGCAGACCGCGATACCAACATACACCTTGCATCTCCAGGAGAATTACTCCCTGGAATGGTAACAAACGGGGTGCCCATCGCAGGCTACCAGCACAACCTTATGGCAAAACGGGGATAGTTCCCCGGTTCCAATCTATCAGGTACTCCCCGGGGTGCATGGAGCCCACAGACAGGTCTGTCTTGTGAGGCCGGTCAGAGAGAGGCATTACGCTAATACAACGTATTATACACACGATACGACAGGAAAAGACCCTCCTGATAGTATACCAACCGGGGAAACAGACAGGAATATCCCTCTTTTCTCCATCACCCAGGGGATAATAACTGGTATCAAACATCCCTTTCTGTACGTGATGACCCCGAGCCATCACCCAGGGAATAATAACTGGCAACAATCGTCCCTTTCTGCACGGTTACCCGTTCTCCATCATCTTCGGGAAGACATAGTACTCCGTCGCGTTTTCAGCGCCCTTCTCGGCCTCTTCTCCTTCAGGGAGGGAGTATCCACCGGTGTGGACCGCATTCCCCCGGTGACCGGTGTATCTGAACGTGAATCGGCGACGAGGGGAAAGAATTCCTGGTAGACCCGGCGCCGCTCCTCGAGGTCGGTATGCAGGTAGATCTCGGTCGTCTTGATTGAAGTATGACCCAGGTTCTCCTGGACCACACGGAGGTTCCTAGAGCGGCGGTAGAGTTCGCTAGCATAGCTGTGTCGAATCTTGTGGGGGGTTATCCCGGGTGGGGCATACTCGTGGAACACGTGCTGGACCGTGCGGGGAGAGATCGGGTTGCCATGCTGCCCGATAAAGAGAGGGCCTTCCTTTCTCCCGCCCAGGAACGTTAAGATCTCGTCAAGGGACTCCCCGTCTATGAAGACTGCCCTCACCTTCCCACCTTTTCCCCTGATGCGGATCATCTTCTCGGTGAAGTCAATATCCCGGATCTGGATGCCGCAGAGCTCGGAGACCCGGACACCGGTCGCATAGATAATACGGATGATTAAGCGGTTCCGTTCGTCCTCGATGGAATTGATGAGATCGATGACCTGGTCGTGCTTGAGGTACCGGATCTCCTGCCCCTTGAGCCGCGGCCGCTCGATGACGAGGACCGGGTTGGTATCAACAGCCCCCTGCTGGTTCAGGTAGCGGTAAAAGGAGCTGAGCGTGGACATCATCCGGTGAAGTGTCCGTGCACCGAGGGTCTTCTCAGACGAGAGGAAGACAAAGAAGTCATTGACCATCCGGACCGGGACCTCCACGCTGGTGTCCAGGCGGACCTTCTCAGCCGGTGGCAGGACACCCCTTTCAATAGCTTCGTAGCCCTGGTTCCGGACGATCCAGACGAAGTTACCGAACCGGCGGACGACCTGCTCGTAACTAGTAATGGTCCGCGGGGAGTAGTTCCGCATCCTAAGGTGGTGGCGGTAGCGGACGAGCCATTCTGAAAAAAAACCGCCATTCATTGGTTATTCTTTCAGAGCGGCCGGTATATTAGTTTTGCGCAGAATCTCCATTTGGCGCAAAAATGTTGCAGGTATCACTTTACCCTCTGGCGGAGGGTGAGAGGACCTGCTGGGAACCCGATCATCTGCCAGGTACGGTCCGGGAGACCTGGTACAGGGAAGGGTGAGACCAATCGATCCCTCGATATTGGTCCCTCAATACCTGTCCATCAATACCTGTCCCTCAATACCTGTCCCTCGGCATGCACCTCCGGCACTAGGCAGAGAGAGAAGCAATATTACCAGAAGATGTCATTTGCGGGAGTATCTGGCGGGGAGAGGAGGAATGGACAAGTCGTCCAACGGCACCCTTGGTTCAGTGCACTGGTCACGATAATCATTCTGGGAGAGGACGAACGGGGAGATCATCGACCGGGCCGGCACCCATCTCACTCCTGTCGGAAAACCGCATGACCGGTGATCTGATCGAGCCTCACAGACGCTCTATTCCGGGCGATCTTCACCGGGTTAAGGTAATTCATCGTGTTATCACCAATTGTGTCAAATATTGCAGGGAGAACAGGCATCCTTGATCCGCTCCTCGAAACCGGGTGATCTCCCGTTCGTACCTCCGTTCAGACTGGTACTGATAGCAGGAAGCCCATGATTGGTTCATCTCCCGGCACTGTTCTGCAGAGCACCCACTGGACCCCCGGCAGCCCTCGACGACAGGCACTCATAGAAACCTCGTGAAAACGTCCTGGTAAGACTATGTACCCGATGGGTCGACACAATCTCCCCGCCGTCCGGAGGAGGGGGAGATTGATCAGGCGTCATGCAAGTCAGCCTGAAACGGGGCAGGTCTCCTGAACAAAGGGGCGTGTCCCCCTGATAGACGAGAACGTATCACCAGTCCATACACGAACCGGAGAGAACTCGCCTTCGAACTGAACCAGTTGACAACACCTCGAAAAGACCGGGTCTCATGCTCACACGATACCGAATAATCTCGCCACAGAAACTTAAGGATTAAGTAACTGTTCAGCCCTATTTACCAATTTTTAGAATTAACTAACGATTGTTGCACAATTGGGAAATAGAGCCCATAATACCGGTAGATCTTTATATAATGAGATATTATCAATTATCAACGAGAAACAGACATGGAGCGCGAAGAAATCATCCAGTCATACAAATGAGAGTTCCGATAAACCCCC
>LAHU01002261.1_pt1 | contig 12355 bp, 12 predicted proteins | sample 329631 | NCBI WGS metagenome assembly LAHU01 (sample SAMN03275698, study PRJNA271635) | activated sludge metagenome | isolation source: sample C-0 Zero hour mixed sludge faded in reactor as a methanogenic...
GGAATATTAGCGAAGTACTGAAACTGGAAAAGGGAAGTATATGAAAGTAAAAATTGGCTACTTCGCAATTTCTGATGCCTGGACACCTGCCGGCTGTTTGCAGCAGGCAATTGAAGCTGAAAAGATAGGATTTGACTCGATATGGGTAGAGGACCACCTGATAGCGATGCCGGGGGGGACACAATGTAACTTCGCCTGGACGGTCATGAGTTCCGCACTCCAGGCGACCAAACAGGTGCCTTTCATCACCGGTGTCACGGCACCCATCATGCGGTATCACCCGGCCATCGTTGCCCAGGCCTTTGCCACCATGGAAGCAATGTACCCGGGACGTGTAGGGCTCGGCGTGGGTACGGCTGAACCACCGAATGAGATGGCGGTCTACGGTGGCGAGTGGCCTTCGAACAACACGCGGCTTGAGATGCTCGAAGAGGCACACGGTGTCATGAACCAGCTGTGGAAGAGCGATAGTCCGTCAGCTTCACCGGAAAATTCTACACGCTCAACAACGCGGTCCTGCTAACCAGACCAAAAGAGAAGGTTCCCGTGTACGTCAGTGCTATTGGACCCCGTGCAGTGAACCTGGCAGGACGCCTCGGTGACCACCTTATCACACTTGCAAACAATCCCCAGTACGTCAGGGAAGAGCTCCTGCCGGCACTCGAGGCTGGTGCCAGGGAATTGGGCAAAGATCCAAATGCCATGGAACGCGTTGCACATTTCTCGTACGTCTATGACCCGGAGCAGGTGGTCCGGCCTGAGGACCTGCAGCAGGATGCTGGCACGATCAGTGGAGGTGCTTTATCGAGGGCTATTACAAGCGAAATGATTCAGATCTTCCATGATACAGAAGATTTTATCAAGAAAATCGAGGAGTATACGCAGATGGGCAATCATATTGCAATTGCTGACGCCCGTCTCTCGAGTAAAAAAGTCATCCAGGGACATCAGGCAGGGGATGCCAGCATCAGGATATAAGGACGTTCTTCCTCACGTCAGGTGATATAAGACCCGTATTTAGGTTCATCGAAAACTGATCCCCAAAACGTGAGATGGCTCATCAAGCATTAATCCATCCAAGATTCCACCCCCCATTGTGTGAACCGGGAGGGCAAGATGGGTGAAAACAGAAGAATGAATCCAATAGCAATGAAAGGAAGCCAGGACAAACGGAGTTCTACATGAAATAGCGAGGAAGCATATCTCTCATCTCTCCTCGTATCCCCAGTTAGTCATTGGACGTGGGTAATCCTGCAACAGGATATGCCGCAATGATCTCTCCTACGAGATGCATTGCCCTGGATGGTTAAAAAAGCCTGAAAACCGGTTTGTATAGTAGTGGAGAAAGGCCGGTCCGCCTCGTTGTTTCTGCTGGCCCTGCCACCGGGCGGGATAACACGCACTATTCCTTCTGCTTTTCACCGTGTGTTCCGGTATTGGCAGCTTCATAAGGGTCTTCATCCCCCCGGGCCTGATGTTCACTACGAAACCGGTGTCCATTGGAATGGTGGTCAGAAAAACTTTTTCGCGATAAATAATACGGGGTTCGGCATATGCCGTCATGAGCTCCGCAAGCTTAAAGTCTGGACAGCATATCCTATGCATCATGGATATTGTTGCAGATTTGATGAAGCAGGTGGTGACAGGGGACAACCTCTCCCAGATCGCCCAGAAAGTCGGCGGTGACGAGAAAGGCGTGCAATCCGCCATGGGCATGGCTCTCCCAATGCTGATGAGTTCCATGGCAGGGACCGCCTCCAAGCCGGGCGGAGCGGATCTCCTCTCATCGATGATGGGCCAGATGGGTGGTGCCAGTCCGATGGACAACCTCGGAAGCTTCCTGGGCGGTCCCGCAGCAGCAGGGGGTTCAAGTATGGTCACCAGTCTTCTCGGGAGTCAGCTTGCCCCGATACAGAATGCGATAGCCAAAAAAACCGGACTTCCACCAGCAATCGTGGGGAGGGTCCTGGAGATTGCAACCCCCATGCTTCTTGGCTATGTCGGGAAGTCCTTTACCGGGCAGAAGGTGGAACCGCAGGCCATCACCAGTCTCCTCGGCGAACAGTCCAGGATGGCCATGCAGGCTTCACCCGATGCGGCGAACCTGGCAAAGCAGTTCCTGGAATCGCAGCCTGAAGCGGCTGGCGTTACCGGTATGTTCAAAAAACTGCTGGGAAAATAAATTTCCTGGATATTATTACCCGGCAGTGTTCTTCTGCCGGGAGGCACAGTACCACACTATCCTATGGGACCGTCAGCTGTTGCACCGTCTGTTGACGATGGCCTTCCCGTTCTGGGGGATAGCGATACATGGTATAAGGATCACTGCCGTATTCCCGGTGATACGACAATGTCCAGCGCAGGACCGGTAGATCCAGGTACCCATTATCACCCGGGTGCACCTCATGCCGGCAACCAATCGTTCCCTTAGTTGTCCCCTGGTATCACCCGCCGGAAACAAGGATATGGTATAGATAAGCTGTTCCAGGCAGTACCTGCCTGTGTCAGTGGTACCCTGGCTGGAATACGTGGGTGGGGGGACCTGACAGAAATGAACGGGATGGCCGGGCCCCTGTTTTCTTAATAAGTGCCGGCATTTTCCGGGCGGATATCTTCATTCACTCTTCATTCATTCTTTCTTCGGCCAATGTAGTGTATAAAAAGGGAAAGAGGGAAGTGAATGGAGTTGCGTCAGGCGTTTAAATAGTCGTATATGTATGCAGCAGCAACCGCCCCGAGGACCGGCCCGATGACGTAGATCGGGAAGTAAATCCAGAGGTTGCTCCCTCCCAGGACCCAGTCGCCGACATAGGGCCCGAACGTCCTGGCCGGGTTGAGCGAGGCCCCGGCAATGTTGCCGGTGGTTGTAATGACGCCGCCAACGGTGAGGCCAATGATGAGGCCTGCAAAACCGGGCGGGGCGTTGCGGTTCACCGCCACACACATGATTACGAGCATCAGCAGGAACGTCCCGATACACTCGGCGAGGATGGCCTGGCCATATCCTATCCCGGGGAAGGGAGCCGTGGCGCCGAGTCCTCCTATTGTGACCGCGTCCATACCTGCGCTCGCTGCAAAAAGGAAACTTGCGATTACCGCCCCGATGAGCTGGGAGATGATGTACGCGCCGGTCTCCCTGGCAGGAAACCGTTTCGTGGCGCAGAGAGCAATGCTCACGGCCGGGTTGAGGTGAGCCCCGGAAATAGCACCAAGGGCGTAAATTGAACCAGCGATGGCAATTGCGAAGGCCATCCCAATGGCGAACCAGTCCGCGAGCCCTCCAAGGGCTCCGATACCGATGTTAAAAGGGGTACCTGCGCTGGTGCCGTTTGCCAGCATCAGGGTTATCGCCGCTGCTCCTGCCCCGAAGTAGACCAGTACACCGGTACCAATCATCTCGGCGCAGCATCGCTTTGCGAGTGACACCATCCCGCCTTCACTCCCTGAAAGCCGCGTTGCATTCCTGGCAGAGCATGCGGGGCATCTTTTTTCCAATTTTTTGTGCCGGGAAGGGGTACCCCCCCTCCCAAATATCGACATCGCGGCGGATGGTGTGCTCCATGCAGGTTCCCATCCCACAGACGATGCAGATTGCCACCGCGTCGGTGGTCCTGGCCTTTTTGGCGCAGATGTAGCATTTCATTGTGATTGCTCCTGTATGATATGCATCCATGAGTTGCACGGTTTCAGGATGCCGGGTTCTGGAATTCCTGGTTTTTCTCCGGGTACGAGCCCGAGGTCAAGCTGGACCCGGAACGATCCGCACGAGCAGGATAACCCGGGTATCCGACTCTTATGGCACGTTCCGCCCGGTAGTACCATAATGGTTTTGACCTGACGAATCTCCCCCTGTGATGGGATACACCCATGTGATACTACCGGAGAGTGGATTGCTGAGCCTGGCACCTTGTGGTTCCGGATTATCACTCCTATTTCCCTTTGAAAACGGTGAAAGGAATCTTTTATAAGCGGTTAACAGTAGTGTACCAGTTGTACCCCTGTCATGCCTGCCTTGACCATGGTTTTAATACTACCTGTTGTGAAGATTTTTCACATGACAGACCGTCCACTCGGTGTGACAATCATCGGCATCCTCTGGTTCCTCGGAGGGCTGCTATTATTATTCGGCGGGCTTGGGTTCGCCGCGCTCGGAACTGTTATCGCCGGACCTATTGGTGGAGTGATTGGGCTCATTGTTGGATTCATTCTGATTATTGCCGGTCTTATAGAGATCATCCTTGGCATTGGGTGTTTCAAGGCCTGGGGATGGGTCTGGACGATAGGTGTCATCATCACAATCATCGGCCTGATTGGTGGACTTTGGGGCATCGTTTCAACCAGCTGGAGCTCGATCATCGGCGTCATCTTCTCGGTGATCATCCTCTGGTACCTCTTCCAGGCCAATGTGAAGGCCTATTTCGGGAAAGCCTGACCCTCCTGAGAAGATATTACCTTTTTTCCCGGTGACAGAATGGGATAGGACCTTGTTCGACTTCCCCAAAGAACGGGGTTCCGGTTGCCAACTCAGCTTGCGGCAACCTCTTCCGACACCGTGCGGGAAGGTCTCCTGGTGGTGTCAGGGTAACTAACCCGGGCCAAAAAGGGAATGGGTATTGACTGATATCACGGGTAACCTGCTGGCAGGATTGCATGTCGCGTATCTGCAGCCGGTAATCTTCGCTGAAATCGTTTCAAAACCCCATTGACCCCAGAAGCTGCAATACCTCATCTCTCGTCATTTGCCTGTTATTTCCATTATTTCCTGTTATTCAAGTCAATCTCCCGTGACTCCGGTTGGTTTCTATCCGGGTTAACGGCCAATTCCTGGCTCCGGTGGCTTCTTCCGGGAGATGATAGTCCCTTTCTCCTTTCACCCCAACAGGCCCATACCCGATCGTAAAGACGAATGCCGCGTTCTGGTTCATGGCAGGCAGATGGGTTTTTCCTCTCGTAGGTCCAAGCAAAAAGAAGAATGGGGCATTACCATACTGGGGATGTCCTCCTTGCTCCGATACAGATCCGGCATGGGGGCGTGGAGAAGGTAAGGCCCGTCCTCGTCATAGGTCACGGTGAGTCAGGTACGCTGCTCGCCTGCCCGATCTCGTCCCGTGCTCCCCGCGATATGCCGTGTGTATCTCTCTCCCTCGATGATTTTACCGAGGGTGGTCTTGATCTCTTCCATGAGAGTTACATCCTCACTGCGTTCCATTGCACGGTTCACCCGGCCAATGTGATCGGAAAGAAAGGGCGCCTTTCACCTGGTGCAGTTTCCCTCCTCACAGGGGCTGTACCAGGTAGGAGAACAAAGCACCGTTCACGGTCTGATAATCAGAATGGGTAAAGTGAGTGGTTGGAAGATTTGCTGAAACACGGGAGGTGCAGCAGTTACCAACCGCCTCTTTCATTCCCTGGATCGCCTCCCCGTGAACGGGAAATGGAATACGCAGGTGTCTCAGCACATGTATTGCATTACTTCTGGATCCTCCCGGGAAGGATTCGGATTATCCGGTTCTCAAGGGAGAACACTCCAAAACGAATTACTATCCCTGCCATGCACATGACTGTCCTTTGCAACCCGTGGTAACCGGGTGTATCAGAGCCTGTACAGGTGTTCCTCCCTCTCCCTCATCTCCCGGGCCGCAGGTGATCGTTTCCTAAAAAAGGTCTTCTGTTCCAGTGACCTGGTCTAGCAGTTACCGATCTGCACGATGAGATCTGTTTTTACTGCCCGGGTACATTCTTCACCACGGTGATCTGATGTCAATTGACTGGTACAGGGAATTCGTCGATACCGGGTACAGCCCGTCGAAGGATGATTTAGTCTGCCTTTTCTCCTTTGAACCTGCTGCAGGGATCAGCAGGGAGGAAGCAGCAGGCAGGATCGCATCAGAGAGCTCCACGGGGACCTGGACAACCCTCTTCTCACTACCCCAGAGGATGCGTGACCTGCAGGCGACTGCCTACTCCTTCGAGGGGAAGTACGTCAGGATCGCCTATCCTTCAGGGCTCTGGGAGGCAGGGAATGCCGTCCAGCTGATGAGTGGCATCGCAGGGAATATCTTCGGCATGAAAGCACTCCGGAGTCTTCGCCTGGTTGACGTCTCACTGCCACCCTCGTATATCCAACATTTCAAGGGGCCCCATTTCGGGATGGAAGGGATCCGGGATATGATGAAGGTCCACGGTCGTCCGCTCACCGGGGCAGTCCCGAAGCCCAAGATTGGTTTTTCGGCTGCTGAGCACGCCGAAGTCGGCTATGAGACCTGGATGGGAGGCTTCGATTTCGTAAAAGATGACGAGAACCTCACATCGACCCCCTTCAACCGCTTCGAGGAGCGGGTCGCGGCCCTTACCCGGATGCGCGAGAAGGCCGAGCGTGAGACCGGGGATGTCAAGTCCGCATTCGTCAACATCACGGCAGAGACGGAGGTCATGAAGAGGAGAGCCAGTCTCCTCGCTGAGAACGGGTGGAACTACGCGATGATAGATGTCGTAGTGGCTGGTACCGCTGCGGTCATGACGATGCGGGACTACTGCTCGGACCTCGGCCTGGCCATCCATGCCCACCGGGCGATGCATGCCGCGTTCGACAGGAACGCCAAACACGGTATATCCATGCAGTTTCTTGCCAAGATGATGCGGTTAATAGGGGTGTCCCAGATCCATACCGGTACCGCGGTTGGGAAACTTACCGGGACAAAGCGCGAGGTTACTAGCCTTGCCGACGTGCTGCGCGAGAAGAAGACCCGGGAAGTCCCCGGGGTCCTCCTCGAACAGGACTGGGGCAGTACCAGGACGGCATTCCCGGTGTCATCAGGGGGTCTTCACCCCGGGTTGGTCCCCGATGTACTCAATATCTATGGAAATGAACTCGTCCTCCTCGTGAGTGGTGGTATCCACGGTCACCCGAAAGGGACGAGGGCCGGAGCCCGGGCCACGATGCAGGCCATCGAAGCCTGGCAGGATGGGTTGAATCTCGAAGAAAAGGCCAAATCCTTCCCGGAACTCGCCCAGGCACTGGAGAAGTGGGGGTATTACAAGCCGAAGTGAACAATACGGGGGCTGACCAGGTCTCCCCCTTTCACACTCCGCGTTCTGGCTCATTTCCCACCCTGCGGCCTGCCCGCAGGGTCACACTTTTCCAACCGGGAGAATGAGTTTCCGGGAAGGCCAGGGCAAGGGTGCGTTCCTCCATTTTTCCCAGTCTTTGTTCCTGCCGGTATGGGGGATTACGGACCTAGGTATCATCTCTGCCCGCCCAGGTTAATATCAAACGATGAAGTATAAGACCTTCATTGGTAGTATGCCCGGTTTTAGATGAATTCGGGACTGCCTGCGAACAGGGTTCATATAGTATTTTTTTATTCAGGAAAGATGATCAGACGAATACGGTTCGTCGAACTCGTACCGCATATGAGAGGTGAAAGACGAACGGGAATGTCTGCTGGAGTGAGGAATCCCGCGAATGCTCCACCACTCATTATATATAAGGAGGACACCGGTGCGATCCATTGTGCTTAATTAGATGGCGGGTAATTACTCTGCCAAGCGGGAGAATCTCCCGGAACCCGGGATGTCGTATGCTGATCAGTGTTGTGGAAGACCAGGATGTGACGTTCGTCACGCTGGTGCGACGTTTCGATGCGTCCAGTGCCATCGAAGTGGAACCTGAACTGGAGCGTGTCCTCTCTTCGGGAAAGAAGAAAGTGCTCTTTGATTTTTCCGGGACAGAATATATCGCAAGTGCCGGGCTCCGTGTCCTCCTTGCGGTCTCGCGGACCGTCCTCCGGAACGGGGGAGCCATCGGGTTGTTTGGGCTCTCCCCCTCGGTGAAAAGGGTCTTTGACATCGGAGGATTTTCCCGGATATTCCCCATTTACCCGGATCGTGCCACTGCTCTTGCGGGAATACGGGGATGACCGGCCATTCGGGAACTCTCTTTCCGATAATGATAATTGTTCCGGCAGCTGGCTTGAACTAGGTCTTTCCTCACCACCCGATGGTGCCGGGATGCACTAGGTCTCTTGTTATTTCCGCCATACCTTGCGGTAGCAGAGGCATGGTCCCGGTACGTATGCCCGGAGTTACCTGCCTTCTGTGCTGTCTTCTACGGTATTCTTCTCTTCAGGCTGGAGATCCCCTTGGTAAAGGTCAGCCCAGGCCTCCTGTGTCTCCCTGATGATGCGGCTGGAACGGAGGTGCTGGAAGAGGGCATAGACGACAAGGAGGTAGGCGACTGTCCGAACAACGATCAGGGGTATCGTCAGGGGGACTTTGAAACCTGCGAGTGTCGCTGCGTGGGACACTCCAAAGAGGCCAAATGCGGCGCCAATATAGAGGGGCAGGAATTCCCCGCTCTTCTTTGCGCACAGAACACCGAGGATGACTATGGCAATGCAGAGCACGAGATTGACAAAAAGGACCGGATCCCATTCGAATGCCATACGATGCAATTCCTTTTGATAACCTTGTTGGTTGTATCAAAACAAAAAACCAGCCCTGTTCAAATCAGAGGCGGGAGGGTGCGGAAAGAAATAATCTCCTGTGATTTCTCTTCTTGAACAAGCATATTCACGGTTTCATAAGAGTATGTTCCACTCAGGTCGTCCGGGTAGTGTGCACTGGAACTGATTATCAGTCTCCCTGACTGTCAAGGGTTCGAAAGAGCCGATATGATATAGGATCTCCTGATCCCTGGCTTGTGGATGATCCAGAGGCCTGGAACTCCACCTCTTTTCCCTGCAGCTACTGGTTTGATACACCTAAAGGACCAGGTATGGGGCACGGAAGAAGGGAGAGTTCACTATCCCTTGTGACACATTGTTCCAGTGGACAGTTACCATGGATATGAGTCTGATTAAAGAGATGAGCCGGGAAGAACTGGAGAAGTACCTTGAGTTCCTGCTCTGGCACTACCGGGTCGTCGATGCGTTCTGGTTTATTTATACCACGGAAAAATATGGTCAGCCCGTTGCAGAATCGCTCAACGAACAGGTCTGGGGGAGGGTTGCAGCAATGGCAGCGAAGGATTTAAAAACCAGGTTCGATATCACCGGGACCGGGCTTTCAGGGTTCGTCAAGGCGCTACAACACTTTCCATGGGCAATTATCGTCGGTTATACCATCGAAGAGAGGAAGAACGAGGTAATGATATCGGTCCCGGTATGCCCGACCCAGGAGGCCCGCATCAGGCGGGGGTTAGGCGAATATGTCTGTCGTGAGATGCATAAAGCAGAGTTCACTGCGTTCGCAGGCGAGATAGATCCGCGGATACAGGTCGAATGCCTCTTTGCCCCGCCTGATCCCCATCCCCCTGATATGTTCTGCCAGTGGCGGTTCACGATCCGGGAATAATATAGATTGAGAGGACAAACTAGTTTCTTACCCTCATCTGGCGGTTATCCGCTTGCGTTCAGAGATTGAGGAGAAAGAAGAACGATCAACCTCCCTGTTACACCCCGGTGAAGGCGTATGGGTTTTTTGGTGGTAGGATTGGACCCTGCAATGGTTCATGGAGATATGCCTTCACCCGGTTGAGCACCTCTGTATTCTTCGGCAGGTTTACGTGGCAGTAATAGAATGGCCGGCACCCGAAATGGACCGGGTCCACCGGAAGGATGTCGTGGTGTGCACCTGGAAGGAGTGAATCGGTATGAGGCACAATACCGTCACCCAGGTAGGTCGTCTCCCAGCCGGTATCCCGCGAAAAAGCCCAGGTCTTTCCATCAAGGAGGGGAAAGAACCCGGGATCGGCGGTAGTGTTGGCCGTCAGGATACAACGGTAGGTAATATCCTCTCGTATCCCTGCTTCTCGGAGTTCTGCCATCCTCCGGCTGTCAGGTCGGAACTCCCTGACAATGATATCCTTCTTTGGATCTGTCCCCGGCGGCAGGAAAACCCCCGTGAGTTTTTCTGTGATCGCCTCGCCGTGGTTCGGGTCATGAAAGAGTTCAGCAATGGACGATCCATTGTTTGGTGGTCCAAGGCCGATGATCTGGCGGATATCGCCGATGATGGCATCCGTATCCATTACCTCGAGCATATAACGTGCGATGCATGTGCCCATGCAATGGCAGACCAGGTCAACCGGGCCCTCGTACAGGGAGTTCTCCCGTTCCTTCTTGATGAAACCGGTGAGTGACTTTGCTATTTCCACGAGGTTCGCACCGTTCATCGTGGCATACGAAAAGTTCCAGAATGGAATCGATTCGGCTTCGAGCTGTGGAACAAAGCGTCTCCAGATCCCTGGATTGCTCATCCAGCCGTGGACCAGGACAACCGGATACCGCTCACCATCCATTCATAGAAGTTGGAGATACACCCAGTTAAACCATTCAGACATGAAACAGTATAACCCTCCTGAAGTAACAGGAAAAATTTCACGGTACATTCACCAGATAAACGGAAGATGTGTGACATACCAGGTACGTAAAGAAAGCGAAGGCACTGGTCGGGAAACCGCTTGGCCGTGCATGAGACGTTCCAGGTGGGATGAATCACCAAGAAGGTTGTGGAGATGTACCTGGTGAAAGCGACTCAGCCATACATCCGGAATACCTCGTGAACTCTGCCAGACCACTTCAAGGAATCGTGACAGGTTAACCCGGGCCCAGATTCCCGACATTTACCGTATGCTGGAGATTATCAGGATTTTTTAGTGTTGGGAACCAGGAGGCCCGTTTTAGCCTGACAGCAGGGATGTACTCCGGGACCCAGGGGAGTCAGGGCCGGTTTCACCCTCTTCTCCTTCAGGGCAGCCAGGTTTTCCAGTGCCCGGGGGGCACCATTACGTCATGGCATATGCCGTGATATTCTGTATGTATTCCTGGCACGGTCTTGCAGGTGACCGTCTCATCCCAACATAAAAACAAATGGTACGGAACCGGATGCCAAGAAATAGAGTATAACCGAAATATTGTATGACGGAAAAAATAGAATTAGAGGCGCGGGCGCCTGTGTTTCGGCAGGCAGTCGCGGCAGTAGACCGGTCTCCCCTCGGTCGGCTTGAAGGGTACTTCGCACTCTTTACCACAGTCCGAGCAGACTGTCTTCGTCATCTCGCGGGGTCGGTTGTTCCGCGGCCCGCCAAAATTTGATCGAAACATTGTTTTACTCAAACAGTATGATACTGCAAGTTTACATTTCGAGTTATACTATTATAGTCTTTTGGAGATGTGCACAGGGAGAGTTCCTCTCATTCGTGTAGAAAAAGCCAAAAGAAGGCCTAAATAAGCTTCAATCGGGGTATTCAATCCCTCCAGGGGCAAGGATGAGGAGGGGCCAGGAGGGATCTTCCGGGAAAGGAGCGTTCCAGGCCCGCTCGCCGGTGATGGCAAGGCATCCTATCCCTGGCCAAATAATGCGGTAATTTCACCACGGGCCAATTCATGGCCAGTAATCACCCTTTCGAGATCTGAATATACGAAACCCGGTGCAAGACCGCTTGGGGAGTCAAGTGCATATAACCGTATGATATAACGGTGTACAGCCCCGGGTGGTGGGCAGGGGCCAATGTACCCTGTGCTTCCCGCACTGTTCTTTCCTTCAACGGCATTGCCGGGAAGGCTGCCCCCTTTGGACATCCCTCCCACAAGTCCGGGGATTGACGGGGGAATATCGGCTACCAGCCAGTGCGTAAATGATCCAGAGGGAGAATCAGGGTCCTGGATGACGAGGACCAGTTCTTTCGCCGCAGGGGGGATCCCCGTCCAGGAGAGCGGCGGTGAGGTATTGTTTCCCTTGCAGGTGAATTCCACGGAAATACTGTTTTCCGGCAGTATTGCAGAAGACCGAATGGTAACGTTGCCTCCTGCCGGGGAAGTCACGTCCTTCCCGGCAGGTGTAGTACACCCGGCAATGAGGAAGAGGGTGAAGATGAGGATGATCATCCCTGCAAGGACGATAGGCTCTCTCACGGTCAGACGAATCATAAAGCGGGGATGGGGGCTTCCGGGAGAAAAACCTGATCCTGGTTGAGTCTGACCCGTTTTGATAAAAGAACGGAAGGATATCCAGGCGAACCTGTACCCTGGTGGAGATGAACTATCCATAGAGTAGGCTTGGACCGAACAGGTCTGATGGCTCTTTGCCGATCGGTGCGGGTTCCATTTAGATTCCCAATAAATGATGACTGAGCAGGCATGTCCTTATCATGTCTAAAGGGATTATTCCAATGGCTCTCAATGGTCCGACTGTCGGCAGTAAAATTTCACAATTTTCTAATATTTATAGCTTAAATATATAACTTAGAACAGATGATTAATAAATAACACATGCCGATCGTCGAGAATTCGAACGTCACCATCGCACATCTGGGCATCGTGGCAGGCATGATCGACACACTCGGCATTGTTGA
>LAHU01023968.1_pt1 | contig 12261 bp, 7 predicted proteins | sample 329631 | NCBI WGS metagenome assembly LAHU01 (sample SAMN03275698, study PRJNA271635) | activated sludge metagenome | isolation source: sample C-0 Zero hour mixed sludge faded in reactor as a methanogenic...
TTGGATCAGGTGCTTGGGTGGCTTCTGTCAGACAGGTCAAGAGTGGAAAAATTCAAGAATGCCTTCAGTTTTATAACTGATAACTTTCCCGATATCGATGAAAAAACCAAAAGCATCCTGAAAACTATCCAGGAAAAAGGACTCGCGTCCTCAAGTTTTACGGAAGCTTTTGAGGTTGTGGGACAAAAAAGCTACGGCTGGGAAGAAAACAAGTAGGTCCTTCCCCCCGGGGTCAACCTCAAAGGAATTTTTTTGATGCGTCATGCAGGCAGAGGAGAACGTCAAAGCGTGATCCTCTGCTGTCCTAATGTACTTCGCTCGCCCGTTGTCGATAACAAGCTTTATTCACTCGGACTTCTTTATCTGCGCAATGCCGCCAGGCAGGCAGGCTGCGAAAGCATCCTCGTGGACGCGTATTTCCTGGAGCTGACCGTCGAGGAGACGGTAAAGAGGATCGTGCGCGAAGACAACCCTTTCCTTTATGGTTTTATGGTCAATTCGCCGGAAATGCTGAAAAGCGCCCTGTCAATAATCCGGCGGCTTCCCCGGGTCGACCGTAAGGGAGGAAGGATCCCCGTGGTACTGGGCGGAATATATCCGAGCCTGGAATACAGGGGCCTGATGGAAGCGAATGATGAGATTGATCTCGTTGTCAGGGGTGAAGGGGAGGAAACATTCAGACATGTCCTTGAGGCCCTGCGTGATTCAAAAGATTTTGGCGGCATACCGGGCCTGTCCTGGCGGACAGGTTCAAAGATCTGCCATAACAGTGAGAGGCAGCTTGCCTGTGACCTCGATGTGTTCGGCGATTACGATCCCGGTACGATAAGCAGCGTGATGCCGGGGATGAGCTGGACCATCAGTTCCAGCAGGGGCTGCAGCGGAACATGTTCTTTCTGTCTTGTCGGCCTGAATTTCGGAAAAAAAGGGGTATGGAGAGGCCACAGCGCGCAATGGGTCGCGGACCACGTTGAAGAGATGACAGGAAAATACGGTGCCAGGCACATCAGATTTGTCGATGACGAATTCGTAGGATGCGAAAGATCGGCAGATCGTGCGATGGAGATAACGGAGCTTTTAAAAAAGCGGAAGGTCAGGCCGAAATTCAGCATAATGTGCCGGTCGGATACGGTGAGGAGATATCCCGCGGTCTTCAAAAAGCTCCGGTCCTCAGGTCTTGCCAATGTATTCCTGGGTATTGAATCCGGCAACGACGAGGTCCTGTCGCGTTTGAACAAAAGACACAGCGTGGAAGATTCCATGAAGGCGGTATCGATACTGTGCGATCTTAACGTTCGTGTCCAGGGTGGCAATATAGTGTTCCATCCCTGGATGTCTGAAGAGACCGCCCTTAAAGATATCGGTTTTTTTCAGGACCTCCTGGAAAGACATGATAAATTTGTTTTTTTCACGCTCAACGGTGTCGATATTTTCAGAGATGCCGGACTTGGCGAAGGGTATAAGGGGCAGGGAGGGAATTGGCAGTTAAAATGGGAGGCGCAGGATGAAAAGATGCAGGCGATATACGCTTTGTGGATGAGAATCGAAAGAACGATCCTTTTCCCTGCGCTGGCCAGTCTCGGGACCATAACACCTCGGATAAGAAGAGACTTCTGTTTCTGGCAGCTCAAGGCCTTTAAAGGTCTTATCGCGGGTTTCAAGGATGACAAACGGTACCGTGAAGGTATATTATTTGAGATATTCCTTGAAATATGCGGTTTTTTGCGCATGCATGGGGGCCAGAAGGTGATGAAGAGTTTCCTCGCCCGCCGGACCTCAACGCCTGAAATGGAAAAGGAAGTGTGTTTTGAACGACATTACTGAAGGCGGGGACATTGTACCCTTGAGGATCCGCAGGATCGCGCCCCGGCCGGAATTGGACCACACAAAAAAAGCCCACGAAGCGAGAGGGATCACCGCTCCCGATCCCGAAAAGGACTTTGTCGATATTGACCTTGAAGAATTCGTTTCCCTGGATCTTGCCGGGGGCAGGATCACCCTTGAGCCTTCAAATCTATGCAATCTTCGCTGCCGGTATTGCGCGGTGCCGAAGGATGACCCCTGCGATATTGACTGGGACAGGATAGCCTATATCTTTAAACTTGTAAAACTGCGCGGCATATCAACCGCCGTTATAACCGGGGGAGAGCCGGGAATTTTCAGGGACATCCGACGGATAATATCGGACCTGCATTCCTGGGGTTTCTATGTGTCACTTCTGACGAACGGTACGTGGGCTTCACAGATGGACCGTGCCCGTGAGCTTGTCGGGCTCGGCCTGACCGAGGTGCATGTGTCCATGAAGGAATTCACGAAAGGGTCTTTTCTCTCGCTCACCGGGCGCGACCTTTTCGAGAGGTCCCGCCAGGGGCTCGAGAACATCTCCTCTCTTCGCCGCGACGGGCCGCTCAGATATTTCCACATGAACCACGTCATCACCAGACACTCTTTCCCTGTGCGGAATATCATCGATTTTTTTGATGCCTTCGATTTTTGCCCCGATCTTTTTCTCATAACAATGGTCGAGCCCATTAAAGGGAAAGACTATGACCTGATACCGCAGCTGGATATGTTCCTCCGGGAGTTTGATGTGCTTCTTTCCTACCTCGATGCGCGCGGCATCCCTTTTCGCGTCGAGGGGGTACCGCTTTGCATGCTGGGAAGCCGCATTGCCGAAAGCCTCGACAGGGCGCACATGACGGACAATGATTACCGGGTTTTTGTCACCTTCAAGGATCGCAGGGACAGTGTTTTTGTTTTCAGGGGATGGCAGAGGTTTCTCCAATTCGCCCACGGAAAGGATTGTGACGCATGCGCGTACCTCGGGCAGTGCCCGGGGGTCCACAAGACGATCCTCGAATACTGGCGGGATGATTGCCTCAAGCCTTTAACCGCCGGGGAACAGCAATGAACCTATGGAAATTTGTTGCCGCGAACATCATTCCTCCCCTTAAGGAGATCAGGGTCAGGGTTGCCGTTTCGGTTGCCCTTCTTTTCCTTACCACCTTCCTGTATGTCATTGCCATCGAATCGGGCCGTGCCATCCTCAAGAATATAAGGATCCTCATAACGGGGCAGAATGAACCCAACTTTGTCATGGATGCCGTTCGCGGCCTTGGTATCAGGTTTTCCGACAATGCCCTTGTTGAAAGCGGGATCATAACCCTCATCGCCTTCACGCTCAGCTATTCTTTCATCTATTTCCGTGACTTTATTTTCGAGACCGTGGCGGAGAGGGTAATACATTTTCTCAGGCACAGGTTCTTTTCCCATGTCATCCGCCTGCCTTACCTCACCTTCATCCGTTACAATCCGGGTATGCTGGCGAAAAGGCTCTTCATCGATTCCTCGCACATAAGGATGCTTGTCATGGAGATCGGTCTTTTGAGGATCGCCGACATCATTCTGATAATAGGGCTGTTTATATATCTGACATTTTTGCATGTCTGCCTGTCATTCATCACCTTTGTCTTTCTCGTTCTCTATTTTTTTGTGTCCACTGCCACATCCACCCTTGCCCGTAAGGGATTGAAGAGAATGGACAGGACATACGAAAAGGCGCAGTCATATTCCGTGGAGGCCTTCACCAACCTTGTCGGCATCCGGGCGAATTGCAGGGAAAAGGCGGAATCGGAGAAGTTCCGCACCCTTTCCCTGGAGCACGAAAAGACAACCATCTCACTTTCCAGGGCGCTGACGTTCGATAAAATACTCACGAACTACCTTGCCTCCATCGGGCCCATCCTGGTCCTTTTTATTGGAGGATTCTTCGTTCTCAACCATACCATGAGCTACGAGACGCTTATCATCTTTTCGATCGTTCTCGGTATCCTGATTATGCCCATCAACAACATCACGCTGATTCCGATGCGCATCCAGAGGATCCGGGTGGCAATGGAGAACATGACAGGATTCATGAACATGCAGAAGGAAGGCCAGGGGCGGGCGTCAGGCGCCGGGTTTGACGTGAACTGTGTACCATACGGCGATGAGCTTATCAGCTTCAGGAATGTGCGTTTCGCGTATGAGAATTCGCGCAGGACCATCGGCATTGACGATCTTGCTATAAACCGGGGTGAGTTCATCGCCTTTTTAAGCCCCAGCGGCTACGGGAAAACGACCATCATGCGCCTTCTCTTTGGCATGCTCGACGGTTATGAAGGAGAGATACGCATCTGCGGCAAGGATATAAGGCAGGTCGGGCTCGATCAGATCAGAGGCCTCATCTCCTACCTGCCGCAGGAGAACTATGTGTTCTCGGGGACCGTTCTCGAGAACCTGCTTTACGGAGCGAGGGAAGGGCAGCAGATCGAAGACGGCAAGGTCCGGGATGTTCTCGGCAAGGTCCGCCTCTATGACGAAGTGATGAAGATGCCCGAAGGGCTCGATACGAACATCGAGTACATGGGCCACAATCTTTCCGGCGGTCAGATGAGGAGGCTGTGCCTGGCGAGGGTCCTTATGAAAGACCCGGCCATCCTCATCCTTGATGAACCTTTTTTCGGGCTTCCCCTGGAGGACCAGCAGATCATCATCAGCACATTGAAGAACGAGCTTGCGAAGATCACCATCATACTCATCACGCATCAGGCTGATTTCGCCGGGTATGCCGACAGGGTTGTAATGCTGGAACAGGCGCCACCGATATCGGGCAGGGGCGCGAGAACATCACCCGGCACTCCGCCGGCGGAGGAGATCATCGCCGTCGAAAAGCCGGGATAACGATACCGGGACGACTGCAGGCGAAACGCCCCGGGGGACTTATGAAACAAGAACAGGAAAAGCATTCCCTTTATGAATTGTTTCTTGCAACGACCAAACGGTGCAACCTTTCCTGCGGGTACTGCAGTGCCGACGCCAACGCATGCGAGGATTCCCTCGATGCGGATATCGCCGCTGATGCCGTAGTGAACTGGATCGGAACATCCGGCATCGACAGGCTTTCGCTCGTTTTCACCGGAGGGGAACCTGTGATGTGGGGCCTTGAAAATATCCGCCGCGTCTGTAATCTGGCGAGATCTGCCGCCTCAAAGGCTTCCATACACCTTCATATAGGTATCCAGACGAACGGGACACTGATAGACGATGACTTTGTCTCTCTTTGCAGGGACCTTGAGATCGAACCATCGGTGAGCCTTGACGGCCCTCCCGAGATCCACGACATTCATCGCCAGGGGGGGCGCAGGACCGTTGAGGGTCTGAAAAAACTGCAGAGCGGCCGGGTCCCCTTTGCCGTCATCACCTGCCTGACGGGAGAGATCGCACGTAATATTACCGGGGTCCTTGAATGGTACAGGGAAAACTCATTTCTGAAGCTCCGCATCAACGATATAGGGGCCGTCCTTCCGCCGCGGAAAGCCGATTCTCTTGCCGCGGATGAAATACTGGAAGTAAAAAAGGCAGTCTTCAGGCACATTGCCCGTTACGGGGATGAAGGTGTGCGGGAGCACAACCTGCTCAGGCAAATAGGGGCGTTGAAGCAGATGTTCACCGGCCAGAAGGTGAAAAAGAACTTTTGCGATGTCTTTGATTGCGGTGCAGGGCTTAACGTGGCCGCCCTGAACCCTGACGGGCGGTACTGTCTCTGCATAGAAAAGAGCATGACCGACGGTCTGCCTGTCGTGTCCGGTTTTTCGGAGCTGCGTAATGCAGGCAGGGAATATTTCGGCAGGGTCAAAGAATGGGATGAATGCGGATACTGTTATGCGAAGATCATATGCGACCAGGGGTGCCCGGTTTATCATAAATTCGACAAAGAATTATTTTCCGGACAATGCACCGCCAACAAAAACCTCTGGAGGTTCCTCGTCGGCCATATCGATCTAGTCCTCGGTCTCTGAGCCCGCCCTCTCCTTTTTCATTTCACTGTAAGCGCGCCTCCTGATGTCGTCCTGGCTCATCGTGTTGGGCCTTGCATAACGGGAAAGGACGAATTCGATCTCATGGAGGGCAAGCCCCGGCCATTTTTCAAGCAGCAGAGCGACAACGCCGCAGATGTGCGCGGCGGCGAAGCTGGTGCCTGTCTGGCGCACGTATGAGTGGCCGAGCCCGCATGTTCTGATGCCGGCGCCGTAGCCTCCGAACATTGCGGACCCTGTGCCCCTGCGTATGTCCTGCAGTCCTGCCGCTTCTCCGAGCTCCACTGAGATGACGCCGGGCAGGGCGGCCGGGTATATGGTCCTTCCTTTATTGTCCGATGAGGCAACAATAATGATATTGCGCCGGTTTGCCTCCTGTACCAGCTTGAGAATGGGAACGATGAACTTTTCCTGTCTGACGCCCAGGCCCATGTTCACAAGCCCGATGTTTTGCTCTATTGCGTATTGCAGGCCTTCCGACATGACACGGAAAGAACCCACGGCCAGGTCGTTGAGCACCTTGATGTCGACGATCTTTGCATCCGGTGCGACCGTGGAGAGGATGCCGGCGGCGCCGGTGCAGTGACAACTCAAATCGTGTGTCGCTCGGCGGCAGTATGCTGCGGGCGATCCCCCGGCCTTTCTGAGAGAATGTCACCGAGGAGATGACCTTCCCCGCCAGGGCGGGGTGGGTGGCGTCAATACCGCTGTCAAGGACCGCCACGGTGACGCCTCTCCCCGTACATTCGTTGAAAAAGCCGTCGATCCTTTCGTGTTCCCCCAGGTATTTTACGATATCTTCCAGCATGTCCGGTAACTCAATTGTACACGCAGACACCCGGGGCTTTCAAGGCAATACCGGCGGAAGCATCCACGAAGATTGGTGATTTATCCAGCGAATTTTGATAGAATCCTCACGCAGTGTGCACATGAAGATCTTCCTGTTCAATAGCCTTAACATCATTCCTTCCAAATACTGGTTCTATCCGGAGCAGGCCCGTGCCCCCTTCATGAAGGTGCCTCCGCTTGGCCTCTTCTCTCTGAGCGGTTCCGTGAAGGGTTTCAAGGGATGTGAAACGGTGATCATTGATCTTAACCACGAGGCATCGCGGGTGCCATATCCTTCGGAAAGATTTCCCGAGATGCTCTACCGGTCAGTGAAGGAGAGGTTCTTTGCCGATCTGGAAAGGGGTGAGCGGTTCCTGGCTGGTTTTCAGACTCTTTGCAACTCGCACCACTTCGCGGTCCTTCTGGCACAGCAGCTTAAAAGCGATTTTTCTGAGAGCATCGTACTTTTCGGAGGGGCCCACGCTTCAATTGTGGCTGAAAGAACCATGGAAATGTTCGGACATATCGACATGGTGCTCTGCGGAGAAGCGGACATCACTTTTCCCGCCCTGGTCGAGGGTCTTCTTCATGGAGGCGGTCTGGAGCATGTGGAGGGCCTCTGCCGCAGGGATGAACAAGGCCGGGTCAAGGCCGCAAAGGGGTCACAGATACCCCTTGACCTGGACCTCCTGCCTTTTCCCGACTACGACAGCTACCAGTACCCCATGGAACTGTCCTACATCGAGATCGGCAGGGGCTGCCCTTATAGATGCGCGTACTGCGCGACAAGCCTTTTTTTCAGCCGGATCTGCCGGTACAAATCTTTCGACAGGATCGTGCGGGAGCTGAAGGCATTGAAGAAAAGAACGGACACACTGGAGAACGTCAATTTCGTCCATGACAATTTTTTCGGTGGCAGGAAGACATCCCTGGAACTGTGCCGCCTGCTGCCGGGGGTGCAGGACGGGATGGGCCTCGGGTGGGGATGCAGCGCCCGCCTTGATGTGCTTGGTGACAGGGAGGTGCTGGCGCTTCTGAAGGATGCCGGATGCAGAAAGATCTTCATCGGGGTCGAAACAGCCTCGGAACAGATGCAGCGAAGGATCAACAAGAACGTGGACCTGAAAGACGTGCACAACGTTATCGAGCACCTCAGGGATGAAGGTTTCGAGATCATTTGCAGTTTCATGTGCGAATTTCCCGATGAGACGCCGCAGCAGCTGGAGTCGACGCTTCGCCTTTGCGCCTTCTGCAAACTCCAGAACATCATGTTCCAGATGAACCCGCTCATAATCCTGCCGGGAACGCGGATACATGATGGACTACGGCGGCGGCCTGACATTCAGCCCCGAGCGCAGCAACAGCGAATATGATAAGGGTTTTCTTGTTTCGGAGAGCGTCCGCGGGATGCTGGGAAGCTCCCCGGAGATCTTCTCCGTTTTCCATACCCACCCCCTGGAACACCCCCAGCTCAAGGACATTTCAAACCTTGCCGAGTTCCTCATCAACTTTTTTGCCTATACATGCCTGGGAATTATGTTCTGGTCTGCCGGGCCTGCGACCATCGTCGATATCTGCCTGGAGCTGAAGAAATACTGGGGCGGCTCCAGGCGCAGCTTCATTGAAAAATTCTCCGGGTGGATCCGCCGCAATCATGGCCATATAGAACCGATCGCTGAGTTGTTCCGGTTCGAGAGGGACTGCCGGGATGCGGTTTTCGGCAGTGCTGCGGCCGAAACCGTGAAGTCCCCTGAATATTCGGCGCCGGCACCGGAGAGGCTTTTTTCGGATATAAGGGTAGCGCCGGGCGATTATGTAAAATGGGGCAGCTACAGGACCACCCCCAATGACGTGAAAGATGACTTTATCAATGCGCTGAGATCGGCAGCGGCACCGGAGATGAAAAAAGGCGGGGAAGATATTTTTTTCATCATCAAGGGGGAGCCTGAAAAGGATAAAGGTTTTTACAGGACAAATGCCGCATGTTATCCGGAGGCGGCCGGCAGGCTCTTCGCGAGGCTCGTGGAGGGCGGGGAAACCGTCGGCGGCGCCCTCAAGGGGTCGGGCGATGAAATGCCGCTCACGGAATCGATCCAGTGGGTGTTGCACTTTTTCGAGAAAGGATATGTTAATATAAAAAACTGAACATGCGGCACGGGCCGCCAGCCTGCACCCGCATGTCCCGCAAACACAACAGAGAAGATGAAACCCAGGAAGATATTGTTCATATATGCGAACCCGCTCAGTCCCGAGAAGAAACACCTCCCTTACGGGCTGATCTGGATGAGCCAGAATTTGCAGGATTGCGATGTGAGGATCGTCGACGCGTTCATGGAATACCCCGCCGATCCCTCCGCGGGCATCAGGAAGGAGATAGCCGATCATTCCCCTGACCTCATCGGGATCGGCCTGCGCAACATCGACTCCCAGACGAGCATAGAATTGAAGAAGGGCAATTTCTCCCCCCCCGACGGCTCCTTCAAGACGATCTACCTCATGCCGGAGATCGAAAAGCTGGTGTCCTGTGTTAAGGCCTCCACAGAGGGAAGAAATATACCTGTCATTGTGGGCGGCGGCGGTTTCCAGGCCGCGCCCGCGGCGGTGCTCAAGTCCCTCGGCCTGAGATACGGCATTACGGGTCCGGGAGAAGGTTCTTTCAACAGTTTCGCCGGACATTGCTTCAATGGCGGACCGATGCAGGAGATCGCGGGGCTTGTAGAGTACCTCGGAGATAACAGTTTCAGGGAAACCCCCAGGCGTTATTACCCGGACGGATTTTGTCATTTCGTCCATCTCGACACCATTCCTGAAAACCTGAAAGTGAACCTTGAACAGACCACGGTCGGAGTGAAGACCCGGTATGGCTGTCCGGGGAGATGCAGCTATTGCCTCGATCCCCGCATTGAGGGGAGCACCGTGCGTTACCGCGACATGGACGATATATTCAGACAGCTCATCGAATACACCAAGGACGTGAGGATAAACAAGATACACTTCACGGACCCCGAGTTCAATATGCCCGATCTCGAGTTCAGCACGGTCATATTGAAAGAGATCGTCCGCCGGGGATTTGATTACCGTTTTGCTTTCAGTTCCCAGTTTGTGGCGGCCCCGATGACCCGGCAATTCGCCGGCCTTCTTTACAAGGCCAATCTAAGGGACTTCGGTTTTACCATCGACAGTGTGAACGACGATGTGCTGCGCATGAACGGAAGGCGCTGCGATGCCCGGACGATAAGGGAGAATATCGATATCTGCATCGATAACGGGATCTTCCTTATGATCAATTTCATTGTCGGGATGTACGGGGAAACCAGGGAGAGCCTTGAAGAGGTGATAGACTTCTGCAGGTCCTATGAAAAGGCCCCTCTGCAGTTCAGTTTTGTTTTCGGGCTAAGGATCTATGAACAGACGCCCCTGGGGAGGATGATCGATGGTAACCACGGCACCTTTTCACCGCACGTCTATGGAAAGAGGACCTTCCAATGGCTTGAGCCCTGCTATTTTTCCGCCCCGCAGTCACCGTACGAAAACTACCTGGATTTTAAGGAGCACCTGGGCAATCAGAAGAACGTTGTTATGTAGAGGGACATGAAAGTTTTTCTTTTCAACAGTCTGAATATATTTCCCCTGAGCATTATCACCCTTTTTCCCGAAGAAGCGCCTCCTTTCCAGGTGATGCCCCCCCTCGGATTGTTCAGCCTGGCGGGGTCCATAAAGCACATGAGCGAATGCGCGGCCAGGATAATTGACCTCAATCATGAGGCATCACTGCTTGACGATGCTCCGGGAGAGCTTTTTCCCGGACTGTATCGAAAGGTCAGTCAGATCATATCCGCGGCGGCCCCCGGCAACGGCAGGTTCCTGGCCGGTTTTCAAACGCTTTGCACATCCCACCATGCCGCGCTGTACCTTGCCCGGAGGATCAAGGAAGATTATCCCGAAAGTGTGACGCTTTTCGGCGGGCCCCAGTCTTCCGCTGTCGCCGGCATAACGATGGAATTGTTCCCCTTTGTGGATTATGTCCTGAGCGGAGAGGCCGACCTCACCTTCCCTCTCTTCGTTGAGGCCCTTTTAGGGAAGCGCCCCCGGGTGTCCGTCGGAGGCATGCATTACCGGGACGGAACCGGGAAGGTCATATCAACGGCCGCGGCCCCCTTACCGGACGATCTCGACGCCCTTCCCATGCCGGATTATGACTGCTACCCCTACCCGGTTCCGGGACTGCTCGTGGAGGCGGGACGAGGGTGTCCCAATAATTGTTCTTTTTGTTTTACGGGAAAGTTCTTCAGCAGGAAATGCCGGTACAAATCAGCCGGAAGGATCGAAAAAGAGCTTGAGATGCTCAAGGCGAAGTTCACTGCACTGGGAACGGTGTCCTTTCAGCATGACAATCTTTTCGGCAGTACAGGGGAAGCCAGGGACCTGTGCCGCTCGCTGGCCGCTATGACAAAAAAGCTTGATTTTGACTGGAATTGCTTCATAAGGCTTGACGGCCTCAATGATGAGGACATAGGCGGCCTTTTGAAGGACTCGGGATGCAACAAGATCTTTATCGGCATAGAAAGCGGTTCCGAGGTTGTCCAGAAAAAGATCAGGAAATACAAAAACGTGGCCAGGGCATACGATATCATCCCCCGTCTTTGCGGCGAAGGCCTGGAGCTTGATCTTGGCTACATGATAGAGTTCCCGGAAGAAACGCCCGATGACGTCGAGAAGACAATGAGGCTCGTTGCCTTCAGCAGGCTCTTCAATGTGAATTACCAGATCAACCCTCTCATGATATATTCCGGAACGGACATATTCAATGAATACAGGGAAGGCCTGGTATATGACCCCGACAGGGACACAACCGATTACAATGAACGTTTCTTCTCTTCTCCCGAAACACACGCCATGTTCAGGCTTTCACCGGAGATATTCTCCGTGTTCTATTCCTTTCCGCTGAAGCATGACGAGATAAAGGGGCTCGCCACACTGTCGCACTTCATCACGCGGTCTTTCGTCCATACTTGCCTGGCGATCATATTCTGGTCGGACCGGACAAGGCGTATTGTCGATATCTGCATGGAGTTGAAGCCGCACTGGTCCCTGGACAGGGCAAGGTTCATGGAGTATTTTGAAAGATGGGTATTTGAGGGGTTCTCTGATTGCCGGCCCATACTGGATATCTTCAGGTATGAAAAGGACTGTTTTGATTGCGTCCTTACCGGGAAATACACCCTGGACACTGTTTCCGATGGACCCGCCGTGCCGGGGGACCTTGCAGGCCTGAAGGCTGTGCCAGGCGACAGGGTGGTTGCCGGACGGTACTCAACAACCCCGCCAATGGTGTCCGATGCCTTCAAAAAAGCGCTGGCTGAAGGCATCCCGGCCCCCGGGGTCGAACCGGATGAAGGCGACCATGTATACTTTATGAAAGGCATTGTAAGGAAAGAGGAGAGGTCATTCAATATTGAAGTGTACCGGTACCCGGGCATGGCAGAATGCATGTTCGATTCTTTTACGCGCCATGACCGTCCCGTCAGTGAATCGATAGACGAACTGGCTAAGGATACAGCCTACCACGAGGTGC
>LAHU01006153.1_pt1 | contig 12252 bp, 3 predicted proteins | sample 329631 | NCBI WGS metagenome assembly LAHU01 (sample SAMN03275698, study PRJNA271635) | activated sludge metagenome | isolation source: sample C-0 Zero hour mixed sludge faded in reactor as a methanogenic...
GGGATGCGCTTGGTCTCGTTCCTGCCACGGTCGATCTCTCCCATCTGACAGGTACGCAGATTTCAGATTTCAGTACGGCTACCTACACCAATAACCACAATACTGCCCCTGTCTTTTCAATAGGTGATTCATCATCGTCAACCGAAATTATCACCGCCACCGCACTGCCGGGCAGCTATGACCTCCGGACTCAGGGCAGGGTGAACGGAGTGAAGGACCAGGGAGAACTGCGGGAGTTGCTGGGCATTTGCGGTGACGGCGGCGTTTGAGTCCTACTGGGAGCGGCTGCGGGGAGACCCCGGGCTTGAGCCGGACTTTTCTGAGCAGTACCTGGTCTCCTGTAACAGGGAAGGGCCGGGGTGTGCGGGGGGGGACAACCATGCATTCGATTACTTCATCTCAAAGCCAGGGAGATCAGGGGGAGTCGGGACGGTCAACGAGTCCGACTTCCCCTACGCAGCATTGAACCTCGCATGCCGCAATCTCACGGTGATACCCAGGTTCCGCGTCCCGGACGGGCAACAGTGGAGGTATGTCGTCAATGACTACACGGTTCCCCCGGTTGATACCCTCAAGACCGTGATACGGGACCAGGGGCCCGTTGCTGCCTATGTCTACGTGACCGATCTCTGGCAATTCTACCGCGGGGGAATCTTCGAGGACCCTGCGGCCAGGCCGCTCCCTGGCCAGACGAACCATGCAATCCTGTTGCTGGGCTGGGGCCATGACCCGGCCCGGGGCAAGGACTACTGGATCGGGAAGAACAGCTGGGGGACGGACTGGGGTGAGGACGGGTGGTTCCGTATCTATACTGACCAGGCGAGGATTGGGGAGGGCGCTGCCTTCCTGACACTGCCGGATGCGAACCCTGCCCCGGCCATTACCCGGGTCTCCCCGGACAAGGTGACGTCAGGGGACCCCGGGTTCTCCCTCCTGGTTGAAGGGACCGGCTTTGTGCCGGGTAGCACGGTCCTGTGGAATGGCTCGGACCGTGAGACCTCGTTTGGGTCGAAGACCCGTCTCCTGGCAGCGGTCCATGCCGCCGATATCGGGGAGCCGGGGATGGCCCTTGTGTCGGTTACGAACCCTGCTCCGGGAGGGGGTGTGTCAGGGAGCCTTCCCGTGCAGGTAATGGCCCCAGTTACACCGGTCCCGACTACCGTGATTCCTACTACGGTGCCCACGACAGTTCCACCAACGGTGATCCCTACCACGGCTCCGACCACGGTCCCGACTACAGTGGTACCAACGTCGGTTCCCACGACGGTTCCAACTACCGTGATCCCGACCACGGTCCCAACGTCGGTCCCAACTACGACCATGGTACCGACTACCGCCCCGCCCACCACCGTGCCGACCACGGTGTTCCCGACGACGACCCCCCCGGTCCCTCCGGCAGGGAGCGTGAAGGCTGACTTCTCCGCATCGCCCTCTGTCGGGCCGGTCCCGCTCACCGTGACGTTTACTGACAACTCGTCAGGGCCGGTCACACGCTACTCGTGGATCTTTGGCGATGGTTCGACCTCCTCGGAGAGGAAGCCTGTGCATACCTACCGAATCGCGGGTTCCTACACGGTATCGCTCCGGGTCTCTGGTCCCGCAGGGTCCTACCGGAAGACTGCACCGTCGTGTATCGTGGCCGGGCCAGGTGTGACAACGGTCCCGACCACCCTCCCAACTACCGGGATTCCTCCCACGGTCCCGACGACGGTGGTGCCTACTTCCATTCCGACTACTACCGTGCCGACCACGGTTCCTACGACCGTCCCGACGACAATGATACCGACTTCTGTCCCGACCACCCCGGTGCCCACCACCCCGGTCCCGACTGCAACGACCGTTGTCCCGACACCAGTACCGGGAACGGCGCTGGTGGCGAACTTTTCGGTCTCTCCCGCGATGGGAAGTGCTCCCCTGACCGCCTGGTTCACCGACCTGTCGACCGGGTCTCCCGGCAGCTGGTACTGGACGTTCGGCGACGGGGCAGTCTCAACGGAACAGGACCCTGTCCATGTCTACCGGGAACCCGGTACCTACCCGGTCTCCCTCCGGGTCACCGGGGCGGGGGGGTCCTACCGGAAGACGATGAGCGGAGGTGTCACGGTCTTATAAAAAAGCATTGTGGTTGATATCCACAAAAATGATTGATTTTCCCAATCAGGGGCCTCTCTCTTTTTTTCCAGGTAGGTTTCGCCTCACTATCCTCCCCTTGCGATATAGACAGTGCGGCACCGCGTGTACCCCCCGTGGACGAAGCTGAGGGTTCTGCGCGCGAAGGGGGGGATCAACAGGTGGTGGATCCCGGACAGGTGGTCAGATAAGGCATTTAACCGGTACGGCACAGGGTCTCCTCGATGGGGAAATTACCCTTTAATTTCATCTTAATATTAATTCCAGCCTATTATTCACAGTTTTAATCTTCCCCTCCCTCACCTGGTGGTGCCCACCTATGCCGCACCAGGGGGTGATCCAGGAACCTGGATTTTCTACCCGCATGACCGTGATCGACCGCGGTTCTTTCGATCTTTCCGTTTGACCGAAAAGTTCATTCAGAGAACCAAACTGGTCAAGAAGGGATCCGCTGAATCATACCCTGATCCCAAAAACATGGGAGTTCCGAACGCGGTTACATACGGAGCGCCACAACGTTTATAAGCGTGTAAAGTGCAAAGTGATTTATATTCAATTCAGAATTCTGGTTGAATCGGGTGATGGATGCACGAATGGTGTATACGCGATACTACACCGGTCGATCTGTCTCTTGCCTGTTCTATCCGGAGATTTCATGTAAAAATTCATTCAAGGTGGCGAAATCATGTGCACATATGACATTATACCTCACGCAGGACGCATCAGGCACCTGATACTCCTGCTGGTGGTGATGCTGGCCGTTGGGCTCGTACCAGCGGCTACCGCGGCGACCGCGAGTTTTACTGCAACTCCGGTCACCGAACCCTGGTTCGCGCCATGTGTCGTCCAGTTCAATGACACATCTGATGCGACGGGTCCAGGCATTGATAACTGGACATGGAATTTTGCTGATGGGAGTCCTCCAGTAATAACTCTCGTTTCAACAAACCTGACTAACACCTTCAGTAATTCAGGTATTTTCGTTGTTAAGCTCGTGGTGAACGAGTCCGGAGTGCCAGATCCGGCAGAAGAGCAGATCAACATCACCCCCAGGGCTTCCTTCTTTGCCAATCCTGAAGATGGTTACATCCCGTCAGTTGCCGGTTCTTCTCTCCCGGTTGTATTTACTGACAACTCAACTGGCTCCCCTTCTTCCTGGTCCTGGGTTTTCGGGGATGGAACAGCCATCCCAACCGGGTCCGCTGTCGAAACCCATAACTATACACTGGCCGGCAGGTTCACGGTCCGCATGACTGCGACACATATGGGCCTCAGCAACACCACGACCCGCCAGGTCGTCGTCAGGCCTGGGAGCTACTTTACCCAGATACCTGGGGCAATCTCAGTGAAGGCACCGATGACCTGGTCATTCTATGACAACTCGACCGGATCACCCAATGCCTGGAGCTGGACGTTCGGTGACGGCACTACCGGTTCCACGTGGAACCCCGTACATACCTTCAGCAGGGCGGGGATCTACCCGGTCACCCTGACCGCCAGCAATGGCACCGCAGTTGGTGGACCTGTTATGGGAGAGCCGTTTTCCAAGGACTTCACCGTCAGGCCAAATGCCAGCTTCACGATGTCACGCTCCCGTGGGACGGTGCCGCTCGGTGTCCAGTTCAACAGCACAACCCTTGGTGTGCCGGGATATGGTGCATGGTGGAACACTACCTATAGATGGACGTTTGGTGACGGGAACACGTCGACCGAGCAGAACCCCTTCTTTGTCTACACGAAACCTGGTCGCTACACCGTGAACCTCACGGTCACGTGTGGTGAGGGACCATCTGCGCTCTCGGACACCGCGACTGCGACGGTCTGGGTGAACACGGCGAGGATGCCCCCGTTCCGGGTCTCCATCTACAACACGTTCAACCCGCTCCTGAAGGCGAACAAGGCCCATGCCCAGGTCAACGAGCCGGTTACCTTCTTCGCGTACGTCTCCCGGCCGCTGCCGACCGCCACCGCGGTGGACAAGATGATTTATGCCTGGTACTATGGTGACGGCTACAACCCACAGACCGGCCAGCCGAACCTTGGATCGGTTGACGTGGTCTACGGTCCGCATGGCTGGGTCACACGCCATGCCTATGCAGAACCCGGATCATACCCGGTTGCCTGTGCGGTAGTCAACCCGGTTGGCGACCCGACGATCACGGTCCCGACACCCTATACGATCACCCTGTCGAACATCCCGCTGCCAGGTGGAGGTACCGCCAATGTCAATGTCCAGATTACCGTGCCGGCTGGATACAAGCTCCCTGATGCGATGGCCTACACGGTGGTCTACATGCCTGACTTTGTTGAGGTGAGGAGGTAAGGCCATGTCCCGCACTTCTTCCCTTTCATGGGCGGGGGTCCTCGCGGTCCTCGTCATCGCCACCCTGATGCCCTCCGTGAGCGCCGCTCCGGTGGGACCCCTCGACCCGATCACCGAGCCGGGGGTCTATCACCCGCTGACCAATAACATCGAATACGACGGTCTCGTCTGGGAGAGCGGTATCCAGTACTTCTACCCCTACATAGAGATCTGGGGCGATGATGTCATCATCGACGGAGACGGTTACTCGATCACCGGTGTGAACTGGGACGAGACGACCGCGGTCCAGCAGGCTGCGATCTATGTCCGGCCAGGTGTGAAACGCTTCCAGATCCGGAACTTCACCATCACCGGCAAGTTCGATACCGGTATCCTCGTAAATGGCAACAACACTGCCCGGACCGAGGACGGCTGGATCATCAATAACAATGTGCACCACCTGTCATCGCGGGCTGCCACCACTTCCCAGGGGATTGCCGTCGGGGACACGACACGGGTTCATATCATCAGCAACACCGTGAGTGACAACCCTGGCGAGGGTATCATCGCGACAGACTGTGTCGTCCCCGAGATATCCCGGAACATCGTGAGTAACAACGCAGACATGGGGATATCGCTTGTTAATGCGGGATTGGACTACGACCTGGTCTGCAGCTGTTATACATTCGGCAAGGTTTCCACCAACCAGGTCACCGGTAACGGCAAGAATGGTATCTACCTGGTCCAGTCATTCGCGGATGCAGCCAGTAATGCCTGCATCAATAACGGTGAGGATGGGATCAATGTCACCGGTCGAAACCCGTTCTGGTGGTGGGCAGGCGATTATCAGTATCCCTCGATCCATCGCAACATGGTCATGCAGAACGGGCGTGACGGTATCGCCCTCTCCAACAGCATCTTCAACTGGTACTGGCCACAGGATCCTGACCGTCCGATGGACGTATGGCAGAACCTGGTCACCGGGAATGGGAGGTACGGGGTCCTCGTCGCCGACCATTGTGCAATGGGCCGGGTGTCGCACAATATCCTTATGAATAATGTCGTCACTGCCATCCAGGCCACGCTGACCGAGAACTTCCTCTTCGACAATAACATATTCCTGAATAACCCGAAGGGCTTCGTCGGGACCGGGATCACCTCCTCCACCATTAGAAACAGCATCCTCTTTGGATGGGACTCAACCGGGATCGAACTCGAGCCATTTAATGACCTCAACCCGTTTATCCGTGACCCGCTCGTCTGTCACGATGTCAATATTATGGATAACATCCTCGCAGGTGCCAGGTTCAACATAACCCTCCCGGTCTTCGAGCCTGGGAAGATAGAGGTACCGGACCTGAAGGACCCCGAAGTCTTCAAGACCATCACCAGCAGCGGGTCGAAGACCGATGCCGGTATCGGGACCGGAATATACCTCCGCGGGTCGAGTTCCCAGCTCCACACGTTCAATAACAACATCGCCGGGAACTACGTGCTGGGAGCCCATGACGGTGTCCACCTCTACCTCGCGGACAACAACAACATCTATACGAACCATGTCCTCGGGAATGGCGGTCTCCCCCCTGACATAGGCTACGGTATCAGCCTCGAGTTCTCGGAGAGCAACCTCCTCTACGACAACTACTTCAACAACTGGCGCAACATCGGCGGTGTGATCGGGAACCGGAATGTCTGGACCCTCTACAAGCGCGGGGTGCCGAACATCGTCGGCGGCCGGAACACAGGCGGTAACTACTGGGCCCGGCCGGACGGGAACGGGCACTCCCAGGTCTATGCAAACAAGCACGACGCCGAGGGTTTCATATCAGAGAATTATGCGATCGATTTCGCCAACATCGACACGCTGCCTCTCTGGAACCCGCTGAACGTCACCCTGCAGCTGGTACCCGAGGGTGACCCCCAGACCCTGCCCGCCAGGGTGCACGGCATCGGAAGTGCAACCGGCAGGCCCGATCTCTGGGTGTGGGACTTCGGTGACGGGACACCGAAAGTCGACGATTATTATCTGAACGATGTATGGCATGAGTACCCGCTTGCCGGTCTCTACCAGATCAGGCTCGATGTCTATGACCTGCCGGGTCGGTTCGACTATGATGGATTGTTGGACCTTGGTGGAGCCACTGGCAGCGCCGTTGTCCCGTTCATAGCAGGGACCCCTGGTCTCCTCTCGGTCTTCACCGCGGACCCGGCATCCGGGAAGGCACCCCTCGCGGTGACGTTCACGGACCAGTCGATTGGCAGCCCTGAGAACTGGACCTGGGACTTCGGAGACGGCCAGACGTCCAACCTCCGGAACCCGCCAGCCCACATCTACTCACGGGCCGAGGTCTACCCGGTAACCCTCACGGTGCAGAATGGTACGGCTTTCAACACGAGTGTCCAGAACATCGTCGTGAACCCTGATGCCAAGTTCTCGTGGCACAAGGCTGACAAGGCGAGTCCGCTCACCATCCAGTTCACCGACGAGACGGCCGGCGAACCGGATACGTATCTCTGGACCTTCGGGGACGGAGCGACATCCACCGAGAAGAACCCGGTCCATGTCTACAAGGAAATCGGTGTGTATGCAGTGGCCCTTGCGGTTAATGCCCACGGCCTGACTGACAGTATAAGCAGAACGGTCGACCTGAGCGTGAGCAACACGCTTGAAGCGGCCTTTGCAGCAACACCAAAGACCGGGGCCATCCCGCTCACGGTCGCCTTCGTAGACCAGTCGACCGGCGACCCGACCACCTGGGAGTGGGACTTCGGCGACGGCTCTCTCAAGTCTTCCGAGCGGAACCCGACCCACGTCTATGAAAAGGACGGCACCTGGACCACTACCCTCAAGGTGGGTAATGGTTCTGCCTGGTCAGGTCTGACCCACTCGGAGAAGATAACGGCAGTCCTTCCCGAACTCGCTGCGGCATACTCTGCAAGCCCGCGGAGCGGTCCGGCCCCGCTGAAGGTTGACTTCACTGACCTCTCGACCGGGAGCCCGACTGCCTGGGAGTGGAACTTCGGCGACGGCTCGGTGCATTCCTTCGAGCAGAACCCGACCCACACTTACTCGGCAAAGGGCCACTTCCCGGTGACTCTCACCATCAGGAACGCAGAAGGGAAGACTGCCGTGGCAGACAGCCTGACCGTTGAGGTGGGCGATCTCACAAGCCCGTCTGCAGCCTTCACCGCGACCCCACGCAGTGGTCTGGCCCCCCTGAAGGTCCAGTTCGTGGACCAGTCGACCGGGAACCCGGTTGAATGGAAGTGGGAGTACTGGAGCGAGAAGACTGGCCAGAGGATAGGACAGAGCAATGACCAGAGCCCGGTCTTCACCTTCAATGACCCCGGGACCTACCGGGTCGTCCTCACCGTGAGGAATGACGTTGGAGGTTCCTCAACTGAGGACCGTTCGACCTTCATCGCGGTGAGCACGCTTGGAGCCCCGACCGTGCAGTTCGAAGGGAGCCCGGTTGACGGGACCCTCGGACCCGCTGGCGAAGGGGTCCGTGTCCAGTTCCTTGACAAGTCCGGTGAGAGCCCGACATCCTGGCTCTGGGAGTTCGGGAATGGTGCGACCTCCTCCCTGCAGAGCCCGTCGTATATCTACACCAGGGCAGGGAAGTACACGGTCACCCTGACGGCGAGCAATGCAAAGGGCGTCAACAGCACGACAAAGACCAACTATATTTACATCAGGAACACGCCTCCCGAGGCCTCGTTCTCGATGAAACCCACGAACGGGACCTCGCCGATGATGAGCCAGTTCACCGACACCTCGGGCGGTGCCGGTATCAGCCGGTGGGTCTGGAACTTCGGTGACGGGGCAACCGCGACCGTCACTGACCCGGCAGCCCGCAATGTTGTCCACACCTATGTCAACCAGGGGACCGCTGCGGTAACGTATTATGCCACCCTGACGGTGACCAACGATGGCGGGTCGGATACATCCGATTCAATCGCAGTCACGGTGTACCCGCAGCAGGGCCCGATCAGCCCTGATACTCTCCAGCTCTACCAGGGCTGGAACTTCGTATCAGTGCCGAAGAAACTGGCTTCCGGGAACCATACCGCAAGCCAGGTATTCGGTACCCTGGACATGGACAAGCACGCCATCCTCCTCTATGACGCCGTGTCGGGGGCATGGAAGCAGGTGAAAGCGAACGACGAACTCAAGCCGCTCGATGGGATCTGGATCTACGCAAAGAGCGAGGCCTCCATCAAGCTGGTATTCAACGAGACCGCAGGACCTTCCGTTCCCCCGAGCAAGTTCCTGAAGCAGGGGTGGAACGCGATCGGACTGGCGAATGACGAACCGACGGTTGCCCGCGACGCCCTCCTCTCCCTCGATGAGAAGTGGGTGAACGTGATCGGCTACCATGACGGTGCCAAACCGGATGATCCCATCATCCGGGGAAGCTCCGATCCCACCAAGAGTGACCTCATCCGGCAGCTCTACCCGACTAAGGGATATTGGATCTGGATGAGTGAGGACGGTACCCTTCAGGGGATGGTCTAGATGAACATGATACGACAGATGAAGGGAGTACTCTCCCTCACCCTCATCCTCGTGCTCCTCGCGGGTATTGCTAGTGCAGCCCCCGTGATCCCGCAGCAGTATTATGGGCACGTCACGATCAATGGTGTCCCGGCAACGGATGGCACCCTGGTCGTCGCATTGATCGGCGGCACTGACCGCGGAAGCATCACCACCACCGGCGGAATGTACGGCGGACCCGGGGCCTTCGATACCAAGCTCCTCGTCTCGGCTGATGACAGTGAAGTGGGACAGATCATCACCTTCACGGTCAATGGCAACCCCGTACCACAGACCTCAACGGTGGTTGCCGGTGGAGGTTCGGTCCAGCAGCTCGACCTCACGTCAACCCTGGACAACCCTGTACCGGCAATCGCGGCACTCTACCCCCCGGACATTGATGCCGGAAGCGGGCAGTTCACCCTGTCGGTCCTCGGCCTGAACTTCGTGCCGGGTTGCGTGGTCCAGTGGAACGGGGAGGACCGTACCACCGTCTATACCTCCGCAAACCAGGTCTCGGCGACTATCCTCGCGGCTGACGTTGCCATGCAGGGTACTGCAAGCGTCCGCGTCATCAACCCGGCCCCCGGTGGCGGCTCCTCGAACACGGTAACCTTCCTCATCACCGAACCTCAGAACCCCGTGCCCCACATCGACAGCCTCGACCCGGCCACCTGCGTGGAAGGGGCATCGGGCTTTGAGATGACGGTCCATGGGAGCAATTTCATACCGGGAAGCACGGTCTACTGGAATGACCAGCCGAAGCGGACCAACTTCATCTCAAGTACCGAGCTCTCGGTTGCAATCGCCACGGCTGATGTTGCGGATGCACGCGACAACCTGGTCCATGTCAATAACCCGGCACCTGGCGGCGGCGACTCGAATTCAGCCATCTTCAAGGTTAGTGAATACATCTCGCCGCTCTCCATTATCCCGGTCGGCGGTGACGTCTTCATAGGCGAACAGCACCTTGACGTGCGAAACGCGGTCCCGAGCCCGATCAAGCAGGTCGTCTGGTATGCACCCGGCCACGAACCAGGACGTGATGCACCGGATGGACCGCCCTATACATTTGCCAGCAAGGTGGACTTCTACGTCGACCAGGCAACATTCCTTGAAAAGCTGGGGAACTGGTACCTCTGGGACGGTCATGACCCCGGGGCAGTCGCGTTCGTCGTCAAGGAGCCCCAGATCTCGTTGAAGATTTACGACCCGAACGGCCCGGTCAAGAACCCCACGATAGAGGGCATCCCGGTCCGTTTCATAGGGACTGATATCGATTTCCTCATAGAGACCAACCTCTACACGCTTGCGATCCAGCGGAACCCCGGCCTTGCAGACGGGTTCATCCACATCAACATCGGCAGCCCGAACAGCGTGAACTACACGGCCCTGATGACCGTAGCTGATGTGTACCGCAGCCTGCACAACCTGGTTGTGCCGAACAGCTACTTCCGCTGGTCCGCGAATTCCCCGGCTTTCTCCATGCCGGTCCGGAATAACTTCTGGGAGACCGCGGCGAAGAAGCAGGACAAGACCCTGCTGTACGCTGGCGGTATCTACACGGTTTGGGCGAACTGTACCGCGAACCGGATGAACGTCAACTACAACGTTATCGGCAAGACAACCTCCGCTCCTGACCAGGTAAACATCGTCGCCGAAGGCGTCACGGTGACGGCCAACCCGCCCGTGATGACCCGTTCGAACAGTTCCTTTACCGCGACTGTGACTGGCAGGCCGAACACCGAGTACTACCTCTGGGTCAAGGAGTGCCCGCTCAAGCGGACCGGCGAGTGCTGTGACCAGCCCCCGATGATCAAGGACACCAACCAGGACGGCGTGGAGTTCGACCCGCCCGGCAGCACGGTGATCGGCAGCCATGTCATGAGCCCTGCCTGCTGCAACCCCGGGACCCGGATCATCGACACGGTCCCGAAGAAGCCAGTCTCCGACGAGCGCTGGCCTACCGACAAGTGGCACCGCTACTATGCCAAGATCACGACCGACAACGATGGGGTCCGGAACGTTGACTTCGAGGTGAATGACTGCACCGAGCCCGGCACCTACACGCTCCATGCAGAAGGCACGGACGTGAACGGCAAGACGATCTGGGCAGAGACAGCGGTCACCATCAACCTCGGCGTCGTCACGATGACCCTGAACCAGACCGCCTACCTCGGCGAGCGGATCAAGATCACCGGCACGAACACCGATACCACGAAGACCTACCTGTTCCTCCGCGGCCCGTGCCTCCAGCTCTGCGGGGTGAACCTCCGGAACAAGCAGCCGGTCATCAACAACGTGCCGTCCTCGTTCGTGGTAGCGAATGTGACCAACCTCGACATCACCTGGGCCCTCGACCAGGACCCGCTCGTGAACCCCGCCGAGGCGGTCTGGGACACGAGCAAGCTGGGCATCGATGCCGGTGAGTACACGGTCTATGCCTCCTCGAAACCGAACGATTACTGCACGCTGACCGGTAGCTGCCCTGGCTGCGTCTGTGCTGCCTGGACCTCGCAGAACATCACGCTGCTTGAGCCCGGCCTGCTGGCGAACATCACGCCGGAGTGGGTCAAGACCGTCTGCACGGAGGCAGCGACCTACTGCGACCCGAAGACGTCCATCTGCGGCGACCCGTGCAACCCGACGATCCTCCTGTCCGGTACTGCGACCGGCCTGATCATACGGGATGGCGACCCTGGTGTCACCCTGAACTCGGTCTACCACAGGGATGCCTATACCAAGCAGCTCGGGTTCTGGATGTTCGGGCGGACTGGCAAGATCGGCAGCGTCCACTACATCCACGACTACATCAACGTCACTTGTGACGGAACGTTCTCCACAGATGTCGCGAAGGTCATCGCGAAGAGCACCCCGCTCCAGCAGATCGAGCCCGGGACCTATGATGTCCTCCTCGTCCACCCGATGTACAACCACGAGTTCGACGTCGTTCACCAGGACGAGGCGGTCAACCCTGTCCCACCGAACGAACCCAACGTGAAGTATGTCGTCTCCACCTGCCCGACCCCGTGGAGCAAGGAGTTCGTGATCGAGGGACCCGGTGCGAAGTGGGAGAGCGAAGCCCGCGACGCACTGATGCTGGCCCTGAACCGGACCTGCGTGGACGATAAGTATCTCTGGCTGTCGTTCACGGTCCGGGACCACAACGCACCGATCGCTGACTTCAGGGCAGAGCCCACCGAGGGCCTTGTCCCACTCGAGGTCCTCTTCACCGACTACTCGCTCGGTGACCCGATGACCTTCCACTGGGACTTCGGTGACG
>LAHU01005366.1_pt1 | contig 12206 bp, 7 predicted proteins | sample 329631 | NCBI WGS metagenome assembly LAHU01 (sample SAMN03275698, study PRJNA271635) | activated sludge metagenome | isolation source: sample C-0 Zero hour mixed sludge faded in reactor as a methanogenic...
CCCGCTCAATGCAGTTCTCAAACCCGCACCATTTCGTTTTTTTTTGCCTATGATCCCCGCAACAGGATGTGACAAAATAACATAGCATCCGCAGGGAACGGACCTATACCTGGAGATCCCCACTCCCCGAAGCGTTTATTCACAACTGGTTTACCGTTACTCTCCCGGTCCAAACCAGAGCGATCCGTTATTCCTGCCACAATCCAGTGAATGAGGGCCCGTCCTAACCCCTGGAACACATGCGGGGAAATACTTCAATAAGAATGCGGTCGTACCGGTTACGACGTACATATTTCCCTGTACTCGGTACTTCACCAGGCGTGTTCAACCAAGGCGTGTATTTCCAGCCAGGTACTGCCATATTCCTGCCTGATGTGAGTGCAGGGATTGGAGAGGTCCCCTATGGAAGCCTATGCCAGGCCGTGGAATACCCGGTTCGTAATGCGAGTCCTGATCCCTCGAAACCAGGCAATAATTACTGTGTGGCATCACGGGGGAATCGGTCCATGACTCCTGGTACTGAGCGGCAGTCTTTTGTAGCGAAAGTACCGGACCGCCCCGGTGAACTGCACCGTATCGCGGCGGTCATCTCCGCGCACGGGGGGAATATCAACCGGGTCCAGTTCGATCGCAGGATTGACCCAACGGTTCTCTTCTTCGAGGTGACCACCGGGGCTGGACAGCACACAGCAATACGCACAGAACTTGCAAAAGCCGGATACCTCCTCACCTCGCTCCGGCCCCGAAACACGCTGCGCCTCCGCATCCGGATCCCCCACAAGAGTGGTGCGCTCCTTGAGCTTCTGACCCATACAAATGAAACTGGCGCGAACATTGACTATGCTGACTTCGATGACAGGAGGGATCACCCCGACCTGCTGACAATGGGGCTGACACTGGACGGGAACCAGCCGGTCGAAGACCTGCTGGAACGGCTGAGTTGCCGGTACCCACTGGAAGTCCTGGAGTACGACACCGCCGGGAAGAACCTCGACGACTCGGTCTTCTATTTAAGGCTGGCCCACGAAATACGTGAATTCGTGGGAGATAAGGAGGATACGTTTCTCCTCTCCTTCCTCGGGGACATCAACCACGTTGCCCAGGAGCTTGCAGACAGGGGAAAGAATCCGCGGGAAGTCTTTTCGCAAATCCGCAAGGGGGGTATCCGGCTCCGGGAAACGAGCGGGAAGGGGTTCTATGCAGACATCCAGTCTTTCATGCTCACACCTGCCACCCGGCTCATCTGTTGTCAGCCACCCTGTGGCGGGAATGTGTACCTCTTCGACTCCCCCTCCGGCCAGGTGATGGTGGATACCGGTTACGGCCTGTACCACGATGCGATCCGCCTGCTCTTCCAGAGCCTCTGCCCCGGCGGTCTCTCAAACCTGGCCCGGATCATCATTACTCACGGCGATGCCGATCACTGCGGCGGGGGAGGATATTACCCGGTCAGTGCACTCCTTCACCCCGGGACCGGATCTATCATCAGGACCGCGAACCGCGCATACGGCTCCAGGAGCGAGAACTCAATCCTCGAAGAGGTCTATACCACGATGATCAACCTTTTTTCAGGCTTTCGGCCCCCGCATAGCATGGAGATCCTCCCCCCTGCCCGGGAACAGGACCGCCGCGGCATCTTCCCTGTACTGGCCCGGATCACTATCGGGGATATCCCGTTCGAAGTGTTGGAAGGGCTGGGTGGGCACCAGCACGGGCAGATCTACCTCTTCTCCCCGGAACAAGGGGTCCTCTTCACTGCCGATACGGCAATCAACTATCCATATATATCCCCAGAAAGAACGGATTACAACAACATTGCAGTGTTCCTTGTGACTTCCGTAAACGTGGACAGTGGGATCGCCCGCGAAGAACGAAAAGCCCTCCACTCCCTTGCAATGGAATATGATAAGGCAAGGCTGCCAGGATCACGTCCCTGCCTGCTCTGCTGTGGTCACGGACCGGTATCAGTCCTTGATAAAGAGGGTATGGTCCCCTTTGGAGACACCATCCGGTATACTCCGCCTTCCTGATCCCCCAGTTTTCCCGTCACCCCGTATCTTCAAGGAGGGCGAATACGGCAAGGACCATTGCCTGTATACCAAAGCGGATGACAGGGAGAGCAGGGGGGGCAAACGTGCCGGTATGAAGCCGTTGGGGAACACCTTCACCAGCTCTCTTTTCTTCGGGATCGATCCCGACCCGGAAGTAACAGAGCGGGACAGGAGGGTCATCGCTTCCAAAGAAGGCAAAGTCCTCGCTGCCGGTGAGTGGCGCGATTGTCCGGACTTGCTCCTTCCCAAACGAGTCTGACAGGGCGTCCATCACTCTGACCGACAGGTCCGGGTCGTTCCAGAGAGGGGGGACTGATTCCACTATACAGAACAGCGGCTGCCTGCCAGGAGGAGTCCCGAGCATAGCTGCCGTGCCTGCAAGAATACGGGAGACTGATGAGAGGAGGAGTTCCCGGATTTCAGGTTTAAAATACCGGAGGTTCACCTTGAGCGTAACCTCATCGGGGATTGCATTGTGTTTTGTTCCACCATTCACTGCAGCGACCGTGACCACAGCAAAGTCGTCGGGAGGGACTTCGCGGCTCACGATCGTCTGGAGGGCAAGGATGGCATGGGCTGCTGCCACGACAGGGTCCCGGGTCTGGTCCGGGTGGGCAGCATGGCCTCCGACTCCCCGGATGACCACATCGATCGACTCTGCCCCTGCCGAGAAGAGGCCGGGAGCGGAGCCGATAGTCCCAAGGGGGAGACCGGGGCCTACATGCAGGGCGAAGGCAGCGGAGGGCCTTGGAAAACGAGTGAAAAGACCATCAGCCAGCATGCTGCGGGCACCAGATACCGTCTCCTCCGATGGCTGGCCGACGAAGAGGACCTGCCCGGCCCAGTGGGACCGGAGGGATGAGAGGACGCGGGCGGTCCCGGCAAGTATCACCATGTGGACATCATGTCCGCACGCATGCATCACCGGGACCCGGTTCCCCTGCGTGTCCTGACTCACCTCGCAGCTCGCGTAGGGGAGACCGGTCTCCTCTCTGATGGGAAGAGCGTCCATGTCTGCCCGGATCATCACGGCAGGACCGCTTCCATTGGCGAGGAGCCCAGCGACCCCGGTCCCACCGATCCCGGTGACCACATCCACACCCCGCTCGCCGAGGGCCCGGGCAAGGACTTCCATCGTCCGCCTTTCAGAACCAGAGAGTTCCGGGTGGGCATGGAGATCCCGGTACAGGGCTTCCAGACCGGAGATGTCCCCTTCTACCAGCGCATGTATCTCCCGGTCAAGAGCCCTTCGCTCACTCATGCCCTGTATTGTACCATCACAACGGGATGAACATGGCGGGCGACACTCTACCCATTTATAAAGGTTTTATTCGGGGACCACCGGTACGGGATTCCAGTGGTATTCCCAAGCAGGAGCACGACAGACTATTACTCATTGCACTGCATAATTTACTGCGAACAGCAGTGGAGGTACGGAGTGCCGCCAACACGGGTTGAAGACATGATGCGCCTGATGGCATCCAGGATCAGGGCAATCGCTAACCGGCTTTCACCGGACGAGATAGACAGGTTCATCCAGGAGGTCCTCCAGGCGAGGAGAATATATGTCATGGGCGCCGGCCGGTCAGGCCTCGTCGCAAAGGCCTTTGCCATGCGCCTGATGCATCTCGGACTGATCTCATTCGTGGTGGGTGAGACCATCACCCCTGCCCTCATGAAGGACGACGTCCTGGTGATTTTTTCCGGATCGGGCAGTACGAAGACCATCGCGGACATCGCAGAGACAACGAAGGAGATCGGCGGGCGGATCGCCCTTATTTCCGCCAACCCGGGCTCCCGAATTGCCCGGATCGCCGATGCGGTCGTCATCATAGAGAGCGAGAGGGACACGGTATCAGATGACACCGCCGAGTTCGAGATACGGCAGATGATGGGGGAGCACAAGTCCTTTGCTCCACTCGGGACACTCTTCGAGACCGCGGCGATGATCTTCGGGGATGCAGTCATCTCACGCCTGATGGAGATCACGCGGACAGAAGAAGCGGCCTTAAAGGATCGCCATACCAATATCGAGTGAGGGAGAGAGCCGTGAAAAAAGAGGCACGCATCTCCTCGCGGGTGCGGGGAGTCGAAATATCCGGGATTCGCCGTCTTTTCGAAGCGGCGGGTCCGGGTTCCATCAACATGGGACTTGGCCAGCCCGATTTTGATACGCCTGAGCATATTAAATCGGCTGCCATCAGGGCCCTTGCGGAAGGACGGACAGGATACACGAGTAATGCAGGCATCCCTGAGCTGAAAGAGGCAATCAGCAACAAGCTGCAGAGAGAGAACCAGGTCTCCTGCCCGCCTTCAGGGATAATCGTCACCGCCGGTGCGAGCGAAGCCCTCCATATCGTGATGCAGGCCCTCCTCGAACCCGGGGACCGCGTCATCGTGACGGATCCCGGGTTCGTCTCGTACGATGCGCTCGCCAGGATTGCCGGCGGAGTGCCTGACGGGATCCCCCTGGACGCAACGATGCATATCGACCTGGAGACCGCGAAGGAGAAGATCGACGGTGCACGGCTCCTTATTCTGAACAGCCCTGCCAACCCGACTGGTGCAGTAGAGCCCGAAGAGACGATCCGTAGCCTGGTCGAGTATGCAGGGGACAAAGGGGTGACCGTGGTGAGTGACGAGGTGTACGAACACTTCATCTATGATACTAGTCACGTGAGTGCCGCACGGTTCGGAGAGGACGTGATCACGATAAACGCGTCCTCCAAGACCTACGCAATGACCGGATGGCGGCTCGGGTTCCTCGCAGGGCCGGAGGAGTATACCTCCCAGTGCCTGAAAGTCCACCAGTACTGCCAGGCATGCGCATCATCGGTTGCCCAGTATGCTGCACTCGCTGCGTATGAAGGCCCCCAGGAGCCGGTCAGGCTGATGCGGGATGAATATCACCGCCGGCGGGACCTCCTCTGCTCGACCCTCCGTGAGCTCGGCTTCTCGTTCCCTCTCCCGGAGGGAGCGTTCTATGCATTTGTTCCAATGGACAAACCACTCCTAGAGGATATCCTCTCCAGGGGGGTCGTGATAGTGCCGGGGGACGCATTTGGAACCCGTGCACCGGACTACGCACGGATCAGTTATGCCGTCTCCCAGGACCAGATCCGGGTGGCACTCGGCAGAATCCATGCGGCAGTCGATCAACACCCGGTGAAATAACATGGTCAGCACATTACTCAGGCGACTCTCCGAGGCGCATGGCGTCTCGGGGAGCGAAGGGAGCATCGCATCGATCATCCGCAGGGAGTTAAAAGGCCACGTCGATGAGATCCGGACAGATGGGATGGGCAACCTGATCGCAGTTAAAAAGGGCGGGAAGTTCTCGGTGATGCTGGCTGCTCACATGGACGAGATCGGCCTGATGGTGAAGTACATCGAAGACAAGGGCTTTATCAGGTTCGTTGCCCTGGGAGGGTGGTTCCCGCCTGTACTCCACAGCCAACGGGTCATCCTCCATGGGTCATCAGGGAGAGTCACAGGAGTCATTGGTGGTAAACCACCCCACAAGATGGAAGAGGAAGAGCGGAAGAAAGGGATCAAGATCGAGGACATGTTCATCGACACCGGGGCACGGAGCCGGGACGAAGTTGCCTCACTCGGGATACAGATGGGTACCCCAGTCACGATTGATCGTGACTTTGCTGAACTCTCATTTGGTAGGGTGACCGGCAAGGCCTTTGACAACCGGGCAGGTGTGGCGATGCTCATCCGTACGATGCAACAATTGCAATCCCCCCATACAGTCTACGCGGTATTTACCGTCCAGGAGGAAGTCGGGCTCAAAGGTGCCCGGACCAGCGCTTATTCCCTTGACCCTGACATCGCGATTGCCACTGATGTCACCATCCCCGGTGATCACCCGGGTATCGAGAAGAAGGATGCCCCGGTTGAGATGGGTAAAGGTCCCTGTATCACTATAGTAGATAGTGCGGGCCGGGGTCTTATCGCCCATAAAGGTCTCGTGGACTGGCTCTGCTCGGTTGCTTCCGAGTACGACATCCCGGTACAACCCGAGGTCGGAGACGGTGGCACCACCGATGCGACGGCGATCCACCTGACAAAGGGTGGTATCCCGAGCACGACAATCAGTGTTCCCTCCCGGTATATTCACTCGCCGGTTGAGGTTCTCGATATCCACGACCTTGAATGCGGAATACAACTTCTCGTCGCAGCCCTTTCCCAGAAACCAAGATTATGATTCTTTGCCGGGGGGTCTGCGGTCTTCCGCAGTCTTATCCGGATGAACCCCACTTTTTATGCGCGTTTCCCTCCACCGCGTTTTTTCGTGCGCGTTTCATCTGATCCACTCTCCTTGCGGGGTCCGATCCACCTAATCTCGTTGTTAGTTCAATATCGGTTTAAAGGGCATATTTCTTTTAAACAAGCGATTAAATCATCGAAAAAAAAAGTGAAGGACATACTACAGTATGCGGGCTCCTCCTTCAATTCAGGGGATGAAACACACCCGGAATCAGCACAGGTCGATGATTTGGGGTGATTTTTGGGAAATGTTTATATATTATCAATTGCTTAATCCTCAATGACTAAAATTATCACCCCGAATTCAGATCGCTCAACCCAAGGGGGAGATCGCCCCTGTGGGGGGCAGTAAAGGGGTCAAAATTTGAGAAGGAGGCTTTCATGAAAGATAAGTGCACATTGGCCATCTGTATGGTCATCAGTATTGCCCTGCTTGCCACGCATGCAGCAGCGGCAGGGTCGCTGTTGATCCAGTCTATTCCTACGAATGCGAGCGTGACACTCGACGGAGTACAACTGCAGAACACCCCTGTCGTTGCAGGGCCGCTCACTCCTGGAAACCATACTCTCGGGCTCACGCTCCCGGGATACCTCCCGTATTCCGGCAACGTGACCGTAGTGGATAGCGTCCAGTCCGATGTCACCATCACGCTCACCCCCATCCCCCCCACAACCGGGGCGATCAGCATCAATTCCGTTCCCCAGGGTGCAGCCATCACGGTGAACGGGACTGCATGTGGCGTAACACCCGCGACCGTCCCCAACCTCCCGCCGGGGGTATATACCGTGAACCTGACCTATCCCGGTTTTCAGCCATATTCTAACATCAGCGTAACCGTGACCGCAGGCCAAGTCACCCCCCTGTTTGCCATATTGATCCCGTCCACGACATATGGGAATGCCGCATTCTCCTCGGTCCCCACCGGTGCGATGATCAAGATCGACGGTGCGGATACCCACTTTGCGACAGATAACACGATCTTCTTCATTCCCGCCGGGGATCACACGTATACCCTCTCATTCCCAGGTTACTATGACTATTCGGGCGAGATAACCATCATCGCTGACCAGACTATCACCGTCCCCACCGCCATCCTGGTCCCACTCCCAAGCCCTGGGAATATATATATCTCGTCCATTCCCGACGGTGCAACCATTTATGTGGACGGGGTCCTGAACGGGACGACACCAAAGATGCTCACCTTGCCGGGCACCCTGGCAGGGATACCCTACACAGTAAACCTCACCAGGCCACAGTACCGGAAGTGGTCCGGTGTCGTCACGGTCTACGCCGGCCAGACGATCACCTATCCGCAGGTAGCGCTCGAACCCCTCCCGACGTACCTGATCATCTCTGATGCTGGTCCAGGGGGATCAATCAGCCCGCTGGGGCAAGTAACCGTCTCTGAAGGGGATACGGCAGAATACACGATCACCGCGAACAAGGGGTACCATATCGCGAATTTCACCGTGGACGGTGTGATCAATACCACCCCGGTCTCATCGCCCTTTATATATACGTTCCCAGATATCAGGGCGGCCCATTCTATCTCTGCCGGGTTCAGCTTGGACGTATTCACCATTACCCCTATAGCAAGTGCAGGCGGGTCCATCAGCCCCTCAACTCCCCAGGTAATGCAGTACGGGACCGACCAGACGTTCCTAATAACGGCGAATACGGGATACCAGATCACAAACCTCGAGATAGATGGTGTGCCTGACTATAGGCCGAAAAAGTCCCCGTACACGTATACATTCCCGAATGTCACCAAAGATCACTCGATACGTGCAGAGTTCTCAGTGTACGAATTCACCATCACACCGAGTGCCGGTACAGGCGGGTCCATCAGTCCCGACATCCAGCAGGTAGTAGAATATAACCAGTCCGCCTCCTTCGCTATCACTGCCAACCCGGGATTCGAGATCGCCAATATCACGATTAATGGTGTAATCGACACCACCCCGAGAAAGTCTCCGTATACCCACACTTTCAGGAACGTCCAGGAAAACTACACGATCAATGCCCAGTTTGCAGTTCCGACCTACACCATCACCCCCTCTACCGGCCCGGGAGGATCCATCAGCCCCTCAACACCCCAGAAGACTTCGTTTGGAGGATCGGTCCCCTTCACCATCACCGCAAATACAGGGTATAAAATTGCCAATATCACCATTGATGGTGTAATCGACACCACCCCGAGAAAGTCTCCGTATATCCATACATTCCCGGATGTCACCGATAACCACACGATCGCTGCCCAGTTTGAGATAAAAACATTCACCATCGCAGTCACGGGCGGATCGAACGGCAGCATCAGCCCTTCCGGGAGTGTCACAGTACCATATGGAGAATCACAAGTCTTCCACGTCAACCCGGACTCCGGGTATTACAATGACCGACTCCTCCTGGACGGCGTAGAGCTAGCCCACAACATCACCGGCGGCAGTTACCGGTTTGATAACATCACCTCAGACCACGGCCTTGTGGCCACGTTCGTTCCTCCGCCGGTGGCTTCCTTCACCGCAGTTCCATCATTCGGGACCGTGCCCCTCACGGTCAAGTTCAATAACACCTCACCCAATCCGATCACAGCGTTCGTATGGGTCTTTGACGACGGAGAACTCTCAGCTGAGTACAGCCCGACCCACACGTTCAACCATGCTGGTAACTATACGGTGTATCTCAAAGTGAAGAACGACGTACTGAACATGAGCTCGGTTGCGAGCCGGAATATCACTGTCGTGACGTACCCGGTGGCAAAATTCGCCGGGGCTCCAACCGCCGGTGTGGTACCGCTCCTCGTCCAGTTCCAGGACCTCTCTGATGGCCAGCCATCACGCTGGCTCTGGCAGTTCGGAGACGGCGGCCAGTCTACCAGGAAGAACCCCTACCACCTCTACGAAGCTCCCGGGAAGTACACCGTCACGCTTACCGTGGCAAACCGTGCCGGCGTGAACTCGGTAGCCGCCTACGAGTATATTGTCGCTACCGAGAAACCAGTCGCTTCCTTCACCACGAGGAAGACAAGCGGGGTCGCCCCATTCACCGTTCAGTTCAATGACACATCGTCCGGGAGCCCGCAGGAGTGGTCCTGGAAGTTCGGAGACGGCGTATTTTCAGAAGAGCGTAACCCGCTCCATGAATACAAGAAACCCGGTGTCTACTCAGTCTCGCTGACGGCAAGGAACAATGCCGGCTCGAGTACCGAGACAAAGAACGCCTACATCACGGTGGTCGAGGCCCCGGTCGCCTACTTCACCGCGAACCCGTCCGAGGGCGATGCCCCACTCTTCGTGCAGTTCACGGACAGGTCGACAGGAAACCCATCGTCATTCTACTGGACCTTCGGAGACGGCGCATCCTCCAACCAGAAGGACCCGGTCCACGTATACAACAAGCCCGGTGTCTTCACGGTGAACCACACCGTTGTGACAGCAGCAGGACCCTTCTTCGCGACTGACACCATCACGGTGACCCAGGCACAAAAAGTCCAGTTCGAAGCAGACCCCCTCCGTGGCACGTCCCCCCTCACCGTCCAATTCACAGATACCAGCAAGGGGTCGCCGGTGGAGTGGAACTGGAACTTCGGGGATGATGGTTACAGCGACGAGCAGAACCCGGTCCATACCTACCACAGGACCGGTGCCTTCAATGTGACGCTCTATGCCCAGTTCCCCGACGGGTCCTGGCAGAACCTGAAGAAACCCTATCTCATCGAGGTGCTCAGCGCAGCTTGAGTACATTTCCAACCTTTTTTCACCGGCCTTCTTCATCCCCGGATATATTCTCTCCATGTGATGCAGTCTTTCCAAACCCGGCTGCATCGGCAGGGTCTGCCCTTGAACCGTCATTTGTCAGCCTTTTGCTATCTGGTGGGGTACGGGTGATGAACCCGATTCGGCTTGGGAAGGCGTTTCATTCCCCACCGGGTAGCGTACACAATTTGATGTAAAATTGAAATAGACCCTGTATCCACCTTAAATTCGCAAACAGGAGATACAGGGCAATGGATCTAAAGGCAGTGGTACTAGATTACCTTAACGATAATGAAGCCGCGATGAAGATGATGATCACCTGGTTTTTCAACGAGGTGATGGACAAAGAAGCAGAAATTCAGGTAGGAGCCTTACCGTATGAGCGAACTAAAGAGAGAAACGGGCGTCGGAATGGACATAGGACTCGTTCATTAAAAACCCGATATGGTAAAATTCAGTTGAACAAGCCAGTATTGCGAGATATTCCGTTTGTTACGCAGGTGTTTGATCGGTATTCCCGAACAGAGAAAGCTTTGGAAAGCGCGATACTCGAATCGTATCTCCAGGGGGTATCCACGAGGAGAGTAGAGGAGGTTATCCGATGTCTCGGAGTGGAGAAGATATCGCCTTCTTATGTCTCCAAACTCGCTCAGGAACTTGATGAGAAGGTCAAAGAATTCTTTTCACGGCCGATTGATTCATCTATCCCATACTTGTTCGTTGATGCATCATATTTCAAGGTCAGAGAAGGTGCTCGCTATGTTTCGAAGGCGCTGTTAATCATTGCAGGAGTCAAGTCTGACGGCTATAGAGAGATAATAGGGGCTCGAATCGCAGACTGTGAGAGTGAATTGACCTGGGAGGATCTCTTCACTGATTTGAAAGAGAGAGGGCTTGAGAGCGTGGACCTGATCATATCAGACGGTCATAAGGGCATTCAGGCTGCAGCAAAACGTTCTTTTCCAGGCTCCAGTTGGCAAATGTGCCTTGTCCATTTTATTCGAACAGTACTACGGAAAATTCCAAAGAACCAACACCGGGAGGTCTCGAATATGCTTAAGTCCTCTCTCCACGATGCCAGGAGATTACAAGAATGCGCTGACGAATTGTATATTAGAGGTTTTTCCAGAGGAGCAGAGACAATAGAGCGGTTTCTTCCTGATTTGCTCAATTATATGAGCGCTCCCTTTGAACATTGGACACGGATTCGAACTACGAATCTTCTTGAAAGGGTGAATAAGGAATTGAAAAGGAGATCGAGAGTTATTGGGGCCTTCCAAATGATAGCGCCCTCCTTCGTCTCGCCGGTTCTCTCCTCATGGATATCAATGAAGAGCGGATCACGGGTCGTCGATATTTATCTGTTCAGAGCGAGATATCTTCTCTGGATACAGGATCCAAAATTACAGCTGATTAGGTACACTGCCCTCCTCCTTGAAATAGAGAAGATTAAGAAAATTCGTCTTGCGGTTGGTAAGATCGTTATCACCGAACTGACGAAAAAGCAGAAGTCCATCCTGAGCGCTCTAGGACCATCTGCTTAATTTTTGGGAAGTCAGGCTATAAGGAGTGAAAGTAATTATCTATCAGTAGTACTCCCTAAATAACGTCAAAGATTTAAATCTCTACGGAAATACCGTATGAATATAACTCACCAACAGAAAGCATTCGTCAAGCGACTATTACCCTGGGCTAAAGCAAACTACCGTCCCTTCGAGTGGCGCAATAATCGGAACCCTTATCGGGTATTTATCGCAGAGACATTACTACGGCGAACAACGAGCAAAGCAGCAGACCGTATTTTTTGTAAATTTATTGAGAGATATCCTTCTATTCATGATCTGGCCAGAACCAATCCTGAAATCTTAGCTGACGAAATGAGGCCAATAGGCCTATACCAGCAAAGGTCGAGAGGTCTGGTCCAAGCAGCATGTTTTCTTGACCGAAATTATAATGGTAATTTTCCAGCGACCTTGGATCAACTCCTAATTATTCCGCATGTTGGGGAGTATGCTGCGAGGTGCATACTTTCATTTGGCATGGGGATACCAGTACCAGTCGTCGACTCGAATGTCCAACGAGTAATTTTTAAGGTCTTTGAGGATCAGTACTTCGCTAATATTC
>LAHU01000707.1_pt1 | contig 12128 bp, 11 predicted proteins | sample 329631 | NCBI WGS metagenome assembly LAHU01 (sample SAMN03275698, study PRJNA271635) | activated sludge metagenome | isolation source: sample C-0 Zero hour mixed sludge faded in reactor as a methanogenic...
GACAACCTTTGGGGATCGACGGATCCACTGTCCAGCATTGTGAGAAGGGCCTCACGCTCTGATATCATGGCCATCCTTTAGAGGTAAATCATGTTTGAGAAGATTCTGGTAGCAACCGACGGATCGGAGCATGGATACAGAGCAGCCAAGGTAGCCCTGGAGCTGGGCAAGATTTCCGGCGGCAAGGTGACCGCCATCTATGTGGCGGACACGGTCAAGACCAGCCATCTGCCGGATGACATGCTGCTCTTCAGCATCAGGGAGCTTCTGCTCAAGGAGGGAAAAGAAGCGCTCAAGCAGGTGGAGAGCCTGGCCCAGGAGAAGGGGGTGGCCTTTGAGAGCGTGGTGGTTGAGGGCAATCCCGGCAGCGAGATCATCAGCTACGCCGAATCGGCGGGCATGGACATCATCATTCTGGGCGCAGTGGGGCGCACCGGCCTGGACAAGTTTTTGCTGGGCAGCGTGGCGGAGAAGGTGGTTCGTAACTCCAAGATACCGGTATTGACCATTCCGAGGGAGCAGGCTTGAGCATTCTGGTCCAGGATGTCATGGTCCGGGATGTGGCCTATGTCACCATCCCCGGCAGCAGGGACGATGTCTTGAGGACTCTGCAGGAGCGGAAGGTCTCGGGAGTGCCGGTGATCAAGAAGGATGAGGTGGTGGGCATGATCACCAGGAGAGACCTGCTTCGGAATCGTGAGGAGGATCAGACAGCTCTGCTGATGACCCGGGACGCCATTGTCATCAGTCCGGATAAGACCGTAGTGGAGGCGGCCAGGCTTCTGCTGGAGCATGATATCCGAAGGCTTCCGGTAGTGGAAGACAGGAAGCTGGTAGGCATCATCACCGTGGCCGATATAGTCCGGGTGGCGGCGGAGATGGGGATAAAAGATAGCGTCGAGCCCTATCTGGAGAAGGAGACTGTGGTTCTATGGAGCGATATGCCCCTTCCCGTGGCCGGAGCGATCATGGAGTATGCCGGGGTGCAGGCCTGCCCGGTCATAGATACCGACCTCACCCTGGTGGGAATGATCTCCGACCGGGACCTGATCAAGGCCAGCGTCATCGAGGACAGCGTAGAGAAGACGGATATGTCTGCCGACGGCGGAGAGGATGCCTGGATGTGGGACCGGTTTGTGCAGACCATCAACAAGTACTATACCGTCTCCCGGATCAGTTTGAAGAACATCCTGGTTCGCGAGGCCATGCTCCCTGCCATAACCGCATTCAAAAAGGACGAGGTGAGCCAGTGCGCCGCGGTGATGCATAAGAAGAGGATCGATCAGATGCCCGTGATCACGACGGGGGGGAAGCTGACCGGGATGCTGAAGGACAAGGATATACTGATGGCGATGGTGGAGGGGAGATAAAAACTATGGAGTTGCGTTTAAATATCTGTTTCTAATTTTTTTAATTTTCTATTAAGGTGCCTATTCATGCCAATATTCGATCTATTTTCCACTTTGTGGAGTCCCGAAATTATTTCGCCTCCCATCTAAGCTTGGACACATAGTCCAGGATATGAAATTGAACAAGACGAAGGTCCGTTTTATCCTTCGTCAATATCGCAAGCATGCAAGCACAAAAGAGATCTCTCGGGACGTTAAAGTGTCTCAGCGCAGAGTTCAACAGATCATCAAGCAGTATAAAGAAACGGGTCTGGAGCCTGTCTTGGGTGAAAAAGTTGGTCGCCCCTTTAAGCCCTATGATGAACAGGAATCAGAAATAGTCCAGGAAGCCCATGCCCGCTATCGCTTCGGTGCGCGGATGCTGGAGGTGGTCATCAGGAAGCAATATAAGATCCGCATATCACACAATCGCATACACATGTACCTGAAGCATCAAGGACGGGCTCAGGACGATGAAAAGAAGCAGAAACGCAGGAAGTGGGTTCGCTATGAGCGAAAGCATAGCCTTTCCGCTGGCCATATCGACTGGCATGAATGGGATGGGACCAGTATCAAGGTCTGCGTGATCCTGGACGACGCATCCAGAATGGTGCTGGCCGGAGGTGAGTTCTTTGAGATCAATACCGAGAACAGCAAGCTTGTAATCGATCAGATGGTTGAAAGGTATTGGTGGCTCTGTCCACTGAGGGAGCTGATAATGGATCATGGGAGCGAGTTCGGAGCCCACAGAATTCACGATGACGGTAGTTGGAGCAGCGAATTCAAAGATCATTTGAAAAAATACGGTATCAAGCCAATATTGGCAAGAATAAAGCATCCTCAGACAAACGGAAAGCTGGAACGGTTTTTCGGAGAATATAAAAGGCATAGATCTGCTTTTTCTTCATTCGAGGAGTTTATCAACTGGTATAACGATAGACCTCATGGAAGCTTGAATTTCCAGAGCCTGGAGACTCCAGAGATGGCTTTTAGGCGAAAAATGCCCCTTGAAGCCTATTTTGCCATCGGCCATAGACTGTTCGGGTTGTGATGAATATATGAATAAATTAAAACATATTAAATTAGGACGGGCGCGAAATAATTTCAGGACTCTACAATCTATTTTCCACTTCGATCCTTCGCGTGGATTGCATTATGTGCCTCAATAATAGCAGGCTCATAAAGCACAAAAATTGAGATGAGATTCATCCCATAATGCGTCTACTTGATCCGGAAGTTTAGGTTAAAGATGATCCTGAGTTGCAGGAATTTCTGCATCCAATGATGCGAGATTTCAGCATTCCAACCTGCAACTCATTTAAGACGGATTTCACTTTCATCAAATACTCATGCTATTCTCCTGTTATCACTTTATATCCTGCCTTAGATACGATCCATTGGGCTTCGTCCTTCACTTCATAGACACCAGCATCCCATTTACTCTTATAAAGCCGATCATCCTCACCAACTCCGCTAGCCTCAGCTGTGAGATTTGTAAAGACTTCCCCATCAGGCATATTAGTGGCAAATAGGATGTCTATTGCCTCGGTCGACTTTAGGGTAAATGGGATCCATGTCACTTTGGATTTATCTTCTGATTGAAGGAACGGTTGTATACTGCTGCTAATGGATAAGCCTTTAGGCAGCGAAACCACCAAAGACACCCTTTTCAGGTCAAATTCCCCGACATTTTTGAGAGATACTGTATAATTTGCGATAGTATTAGATCGATTCGTCACATCAAACAAATATATGCGAAGAGGTGATTGAGCTTCAATCGTTCCTGGGAGATTCCATGCATATTCAGGACCTCCTTCTTCATAAGTGTGTATGCCCTCATAGTCGGAGCAATCGTTGGGTTGACAATGTAATTTCGTTATATACGCCACTGACCACTCCAATTCTGATATCTTGCATACGCAGTTGGATGAATCTTGAGCGGAGGGCGATGTTCCGGAGGAATTCATTTCTGAGCAACCAGACGTTATAAATAAGGATGCCAGCAAAAGAAAAGATACAGCTTTTCTCATAAATTAGCCACCTCCAAATCACTTGAGAGCTTTCTCAATCCACAACGAAACAGTTTATTCATATGCTTCACATCAGTCTATTTGCTGCTATCCTCATGGCAATCATCATTGTCGGTACAGTCTGCATCAGAATATGAGGCATTCGAGCAATTTCCAATTCTGCAATAAGGATTAGAGAAATAGAAGTCCCTCTGCATTTTAAATGTCGGAAATATTGTATTTGCCTCTAAAACCTCAATCATCCTCTGAGTAGGCCATGGTTCTCCTTTTATGGCCGCTTCAATGGTCGGCCTGGTTCCGCTTGTGAAACATGGCAACCAATCATATGAACCTGCTGCAGTTGTTAGATTGTATTCAGAGAGTTCATTAGTGATCTTAAGAAGTTCTCCTCTGCTAAGAGTCTCATGCTCCCAGTCTAATCTCTTTGATCCAGTTAAATTTGCCCACCCTGAATCATCATCTGTCTCAACAACTCCATTCGCCACGTCGGCATGGTAAGTCATGCTATAGCTTCCTACTTCGGTATCCATGAGGGAAGTTGCTCTTACACGTATACCATTTGAAAGATATGTCGGATAATCAGTAGGATTCTTTAGCTTTATACTCTTCATATCTTCATATCGTATTTTCTTCCAGGCAGAGAGGACTCTATTATTGTTGTAGAGACCTCTGGCATAGTACTCCGAAATTCCTTTCGTGCCGGCAAAATCCACGGCAAGAACGTGGGAAATCCATGAACCACTATTGTTAATTGTACGATTTCCATAAAAATAATTCATATTTTCTTTTATATCAATAGTACCTCCCTTTGAGGCATCCAAGTAATTAAAGGAACCTGCTTTTAGACCTTTACTCATTCCGGTTTCCTCAACTCTGGGCTCTCCAAGGTTAGTATATGTTGTCATGACTCCATTTTCGCCATGCCCCTCAAATCTGAATCTCATTTCCGAGTAACCAGGTATGATCAGCACTAATAAAATAAAAAAAAACATTAATATGTTTCTCATAAAGCATGTCACCGCCGATCTTTCTAATATCTCATTCACCGAGCAATTTTGCGCCCCATTTTTGCATTTTATACCAGCACAATCTTTGGAGTAAATAGCGGGTCATTTTGCTTGTCACCCTTGTCAATATGCCAATATGTATAACTAGCGCTAGTTTTCCAGAGTACCAGTCTTCCAGTCTCGATATCTTGACCGTCTTTCTTAACAGTGCCAAATGCCACGCCTATCGGGGCGCTTCCTATATCGGTGCCCTTATGCGTTTTCTTTAGCTGGGTGAACCAATAGAATGTCCGATCTCTAAAAGTATAAAAACGCCCTTCTTTATCATAATACTTATCTTTTCTCACCGTATTTTCAGGAGGAGGGGAATCTTCTACATTCTTAGCTACAAGGTCGTTTTTAATTTTCTCAAATAAGCTAAAATCGTATTCAGTATCAAGAGCTACTCCAAAACCATCCAACGGAGTCATTTTATCCAATGGTGATGGTTGAGGATCTTTAATTCCCCATCTTTTTTCAGTAGGCCATGATATAATGACATCAGGTTCGAAATCTTCTGGGCCGCTAATCTTGCCTTGGTTGGCAGGATCACAATATACATACTGAGGATTTGGACCAGTGTCCCATAAGATAATTTGAGCATGGCCTGCTTCACCCTTTTTCTCCCCACGCAGGGCTGCGCCAATGGCACAACCAGGAAACGCACAACGGGCCTTTGCCACACCATAAAAGACCATGTCTTCACAATCCCATATCCCAGGTTTATATTCTTGTCCTTTAAAAGAAGCCTCCAGATACTTAATCATAACTCCGAAATTCTCAGGAATTGTCCATTTGCCCATTTCGGTATACCCTTTCGGGCCTCCACCTGTAGCTGGCAAGGTCAATTTTACCATAGCTTTTCACCATTATATATTATCCTTTTCGATTATTTGAAATTGCCGGTTGAGAACATTATTTATAGAGTTAAGAGCCAGCCCAATGAGCCCGGGTTTAATCGAGAAAGGTGCGTCTCCCGATGAGGACGAATTTATGGAGCATATTCTTGCTGCCGATTGCTAATGGCTATGAAAGAATAATAAAAAAATCGTCCCATGGCTATAGCCTGTTCTTCTGGAGATCTCGCTGATGCTCAATCCTTCATTGAACAAATCCCCATGGTAGCTCCTCCGGGTCCCGCATCAACACAACCTATTAGTTTTGATCTCAGAGATTGAAAGCTAGATATTTGATATTTTTATCCGCCACCATTGCGCAATTTAGATCACCAGTGTCATTGAGAAAGAAAAACATTCCAGGCAATCGAAGGGTATATATTTTTAGCTACGGAGAATCCATTCTCCTAGTCGAGGTGTACTTTGTGAAGGCTCTCATACTCTCCGGTGGCTCCGGAACCAGACTGCGTCCGCTCACATTCTCTCAGCAAAAACAGCTGATACCAATAGCCAATAAGCCGGTCCTCTTCTATGCCATCGAGGATGTGATTGAAGCAGGAGCTGATGAGATCGGCATAATCCTGGGTCCGAATAAAGAGCAGGTCATAGACACCGTCGAATCCCGATCCTGGGATGTGCCCATACATTTCATCTACCAGGGCGATCCAAAAGGGCTCGCCCATACCATACTGGTCGCCCAAGAATTTCTTGACGACGATTTTGTAATGTACCTGGGGGACAATATCCTCAGAGACGGCATAGTGCATCATAAAGAGAAGTTTCAGGAGCTAAAAAGCGATGCCAGTGTCCTTCTCACCAGGGTTGAGGATCCTCAGCGCTTTGGCGTAGCCGATCTAAATCCTGATGGAAGCATCAAAAGGCTGGTGGAAAAGCCAAAGGTCCCTCCCTCAAATTATGCCCTGGTGGGCGTCTATTTCTTCAGGCCTTCCATAATCGAGGCCTGCCGAGCCATAAAACCCTCCTGGAGAGATGAGCTGGAGATAACCGATGCCATTCAATGGCTCATCGAACATGGATACAAAGTTGATGCATCTTTTGTAGAGGGATGGTGGAAAGATACAGGCAAGCCTGAGGATATCCTGGAAGCCAATCGCTTGATATTGGATGATATCTCCGCCAGCAATGAGGGTCAGATCAATGAATCTCATGTAATTGGCCGGATTATCATCGAGAAAGGCTGCTTGATTGAGAGATCGACAATAAAAGGGCCCTGCATAATCGGGAAAGGCAGCGTGATAAGCGACTGTTATATAGGTCCTTATACCTCGGTGGGAGATGGGAGCAGGATCACGGGAACAGAGGTGGAGGACACCATCATAATGGACAATTGCATGATAAGCAAAGCAGGAAAGATCGTGGAAAGCCTGATAGGCAGAAATGTCAGGATTCAAGAGGGAATAGCTCTGCCCAAAGGCAATAGATTCATCGTCGGCGATAACTCCGAGATCTCATTGTGATTTCGATGAAGCTGCTTGTCACTGGCGGTCTGGGATTCATAGGAAGCAATTTCATCCGGCTGATGCTCCATGAGCATGATGATATCCATATACTGAATATCGATGACCTGCGCCTGGGATCAAATCCGGAAAACCTGCGGGACCTTGATGATGAAAGGCGATATGAATTTTGCAGGGGAGACATTGCCGATGAGAAGCTCATTGCTGGCCTGGTCAAGGATGCCGATGCCATTGTCAACTTTGCCGCTGAGACTCATGTGGATAGATCTATTGCCCGGCCGGAATCGTTTCTGCACAGCAATGTCCAGGGAGTCTTTAATCTCCTGGAGGCTCTAAGGCATCATAACTCTTCCGCCAGGTTTGTGCAGATCTCCACCGATGAGGTTTATGGGGATATATTGAGGGGATCTTTTACCGAGGAGAGCACTATTAAGCCATCCTCGCCCTATTCCGCCAGCAAAGCAGCAGGAGACGTATTTGTCCAGGCCTATGCTCGTACTTATGGTCTTAAAGCCATGGTTACCAGATGCACCAATAATTACGGGCCCTATCAGTTTCCGGAAAAATTGATTCCCAAGACCATACTGCGGGCCAAAAGCGGCTTGAGGATTCCCATCTATGGCACAGGAGAGAATGTGAGGGACTGGATAAATGTAATCGACCACTGCCGGGCTGTGGAAGCTGTACTTTTAGGAGGCGGAAAGGGCGAGATCTACAACATCTCAGCCGCAGAGGAGAAGAGCAATCTTGATGTGGTCAAGATCATTCTCCAGGCTCTGGGCAAAAGCGAGGATCTGATAGACTTTGTGGATGATCGCCCGGGGCATGATGCCAGATACAGCCTTGATTCCACCAAGATCAGATCTGAGCTGCATTGGCATCCCCAGAAGAATTTTGCAGAGGGAATTAGAGAGACTGTAGCCTGGTATATGGATAATGAGAAATGGTGGCGCCCCCTCATGGATGAAAGAGTTCTGCACCCTCGACCGTGGACGCTCCGCTGGTGAAACATATGAAGATATTGATAACTGGCGGAAGCGGGCTTTTGGGGGGAAAGATTGCTGAGCTGGCTCAGGCCCGGGGAGATGAGGTCTTTTCCGGATATGCTCATAATGCGCCAGTCTTTGGCAAAGCGGTAAAATTCGATCTTCTGGATTGGCCGGGAATTTCTGAAACGATAATGAGGATCAAGCCGGAGATCATAATTCACAGTGCCGCTCTCACCGACGTGGATAGATGCGAGCGAGAAAGGGAGCTGGCATACAAAATTAATGTTGAAGGGACACGGATAATATCCGAGGCGTCCAAAAAAGCCGGATCATTTCTCATATATATCTCTACGGATTACATCTTTGATGGAAGCCGGGGCAGGTACAAGGAGGGTGACGACCCCCATCCCTTGAACTACTACGGCCTTACCAAGCTCCTGGGTGAGGGATTTTGCGATGGCTGCATCGCCAGATCCTCTGTGTTATATGGCAGCAGGCCCGCCAGCGGGAAGGTCAACTTTGCTCTCTGGATCATAAATAGCCTCAGATCCAACCAAACGATACATGTGGTCACGGACCAGTTCATAACTCCCACTCTCAATTCCAGTTTAGCAGCAATGGTATTGGAGGTGGGAGAGAGACAGCTAAACGGAACCTATCATCTGGCCGGAGCCAGCCGGATATCCAGGTACGACTTCGCAAGAACAGTAGCCAGAATGCTAGACCTTGATCTGAGCCTTATATCGCCCTGTCGGATGGAAGACATGAAATGGGCAGCACAAAGGCCGAGGGATTCATCTCTGGATACCTCCAAAGCAGCCAAACACCTTAAAGAAAAGCCTCTCTCAACCGAACAGGCCATGCAAAGGTTGAAAAGAGAATGGGTCTAAAAAGATCCGAGATGAAAGAAAGGATGAATCTGGCTCATTTTTCGGACTGATTTCAAGGCAAATGGTTTCCTGAGCTAGGAGGGATGCCCACCCCTGTAGCTCAGGATCGATCATTACTGCCTTCTATGCCTGGTTGGGTGGAATTGCACCCTGGACAAGCCCGGATAAGAGAGAGTAGCCTGTACCGCTCGTTGCTGCATTCACAGGCATGATCTGTACCGTCCAGTCTCCTGCCGGGGGGCTTTTCAGGAAGTAGTAATCATATTTCGACCCGGTGAGGTGCACCACATTTCGGCCATCTCCCTGAGCAGGCAGGACTATCTTGTTGGGCTGGACCAAGGTCAGCTTGAAGGCAGCATCCTTCCAGGACAGGCCGATCATCTCCCATTGATTCATGGCGGAGAGGGCAACCTGGCCTATTGAGGCTATCTGAGCCGGCGAGCCAAGATCCCTGGTGAAGCTGATAGGCGTGGCTTCGGGATATGCCAGGCCGTTATAGACCTGCAAGACCTCCGCAGATAGCATCGATCCACCCCAGGGGAGAGTGATGGAGGTTCCTGCTGGTATGGTGTAGGACTGGGGCTTGGACGGAGCAGGGGCCGGTGCAGTGGGCGTGGGTGGGACATAAGGTACTCCATAGGGATAATAGGAGTAGTAGGGGTAGTAAGGATAATAATACGAATACTGGCAGGTGCCATGAATGCACGTCTTCCCATCTCTGCAAACCACAGGGCTATGAGTGCAATGGCCTCTTCTGTCACATCTGTCTATGGTGCAGGGATCTCTGTCGTCGCACTTGCTCTGATAGTAGCACCTTCCATGATCGCATCTGTCTATGGTGCAGGGATCACCATCGCTGCATTTGAATATCTTAATGCATTTCTTGCCATCAAAGGTTCCTATGTAACAATTATCTGAAACATTGCAGTCCAGCGTGGTATGATAGCAATTTCCACCATAGCAGTAATCATTGGTGCTGGAATCATTATCATCGCAATCTATTGGCGTATTTCTGCATTTTCCATCGATGCAGGCATCATTGGTACAAGGATTTCGGTCATTGCACTCCTCGTTATCTTTGCACTTGTGCCGATCTGGGCGCAAAGACGAGCTCCCTGCTGAAAGGGCAGTGCTGTTGTTCTGGCTGCTACTGCTCAAGTTTTCCGCAACTGGGATTACAGCAAGAATTTCGCTTTTATTCTCATTGCCCCCGACGGGCCGATGAATGCAATCTCCATCCTGGCAATAATCCATTGTGCTCTCATTGCCGTCATCACAATCCTCGCACCTGACATCTGACTTGCCATCCGCAGCATCGGTCTCATTTGTGATTTGCTCAAGAAGAATGGACTGTCTAATGGGCTTAGGCAACCGATTCTCCTCCAATGACGGCGCGGGGGTATTGATGCATCCGGACGGGCCGCAGGTGTCAATCGTGCTGCTGTCGCCATCATCGCAGCTTATTGCTTCGTGATGGCAGCCTTCATCTCCCCGATAATCCCTGGTGCAGGGATTGCTGTCATCGCAATTTATAGTGGTGTCTGGAACAGATATTGAACTGGGATCGAATAGAGCATCCCGGGGTGACATAATGGATTTGTCATCCTCTGTACCATAAGCCGGGGCAAATCCTATTGGACCGCCCTCATCTGTTGTCTCCTGCCTGATCTCCATGGTTCCGCTTTGATCACAAATTTGAGACTCATGGAGACATTGTGTTCCATTGCACCAGTCCCTGGTACAGGGATTGTTGTCATCACAATTCCCGCACTGGGCGGAGGAGCAACCTGTTAGCAATAAGAAACTGAGGCTAAATAGAATGAAATGGCATAAAGTCCGGTTTCCTTTGATCTCTGCATCCACAATTCTCACCCCAATCCAAACCCATCCTCTTTTTTATATCTAAGTTTCGCTCTTCGTCTCTGCTCCCGGACTCAGAAATACGGGCTTGAAAGAGGACCATAGCAACCGCAGGCAGAATTCAATTGAACGCGAGGATTTAGTAGAGGATATAATTGGCGAGATTGGAAGATCTGATTCTTTAGAGTTCAGAAATGGGGAGTTGCAGATACAGAATCCTGTGGATTTGCAGTCAATGCGTTTTATTCCTGAACAGACCTAAGATAGGAAAGATCTGAGCCGTTCCTTTGCTTCTAAATTTTCTCTGCAGTCACAGGCTGAATTCCCGCTCTCCTGAGACCCTCTGTAACAGCTCTTCCGTCCGCTCCATCTCTTCTCTGCTTCCCTCCAAAGTCAGCCAGACTGCTCCCTCCGCCCCGCCTATTCCGCCCGCGGCAATTATTTCTGCCTCGACGCCGGTCAGGAGCCGGATGGCGTCAATCTCAGTGAAGACCTCCCCGGGGATAGGGAGCAGCCGAAAGCCGTTTTGCCCGGGAAGATTGAGGCGAAGGGCAAGGCTCATGAGATCTCCTGGAATGCGCTTTTCCAGGCCCACCGGAAGGATGAGACGCACTCTTCGCCCCACCAGAGCCTGCAGAGCGGCGATGCTCGTACCTCCCTGGGGATGGCCTATGAGCACAGCTGCCTGGCGATGGGCCAGATCAAGGGCATTGGCCCCCTTAAGGATGGCATCGCCCTCTTTCAGGCCATCTGCCACGTCGAAGATGCTCTTCCCCTTCTGCCAGATCCCTTTCACTATCACCACATCTCCAGGAAATCCGCTCTCATCGGGCAGCCTTCCCTCCGCAGTGGTTTTTCCCGGCGGAAGTACCAGGCCCCGGAAGAATCTCTTCCTGGAAAAGCCATACTCCTGGCCCAGACTCTTCAGAACTTCCTCGGCGACATAGCCATTGGTGGTTCCGGCAACTATGACCAGTGTGCCGGATTGGAGAGAGGCCCGTACGGCGGGGTGGACAGACAGGGCAAGGCCCATAAGCCGCTTTCCTGCGGCTGGGGTGAGCAGAAACTGCCTCATCTCTAGATGATGATTTTTTAATAGAGATAAAGCTACTGCAGGGATATGGAAAACCATTTTCTGCTGTCAAGATGGGATAGTGCTGAAATCTTAAATCTACGCTGGCCCTGGCAGCCTCTGCGACAGATAAAATATTGACGCTTCTGAGAGGGCAGAGAGAGTGCCATCTAAAATCACCAACAGCTCCGCGAGACGGTTTATGCCCCAGAGATGATTGGCATATGAGGGTAAAGGATGAGAATGATATTTCTATTCCGGATGCATGTTGAAATCCATGCCACCATGCTTATACTCTATTTGAATCCAGAGAGGGCAGAATTTGCTCATGCAGGAGCGAGGCATCAAGCTCGGGATATCCTGGCCCCGGACCGGTCAATCATTCCATTTACACAGATAAATCCAGTGACTGGAACTCAAATTCTCTTCCCGGGACATTCGCCATTCCATTCCATCAGAACAACGATCAGACAGCTCAT
>LAHU01004198.1_pt1 | contig 12006 bp, 4 predicted proteins | sample 329631 | NCBI WGS metagenome assembly LAHU01 (sample SAMN03275698, study PRJNA271635) | activated sludge metagenome | isolation source: sample C-0 Zero hour mixed sludge faded in reactor as a methanogenic...
ACTGGAAGAACTGCGACAATAACACTGACACCCCTGACGGCCCGGAAACCCGGTGCCACCTGACGTGCAGCACACCGGTCACAACGAAAAGGCCGGCTCCCCAGGAACCTAGTCTTCGCTTATCTCCGCCTCGTGAATTAGAAACTCTGTCAGGTTGACATCATGACTGAGGTTCAGTTTTGATCTCAGCCTGTAACGCGCTATCTCCACCGCCCGCGTGGATATGTTTGAAAGATTGGCAATCTCCTTGGTGGTAAAGTTCATCCTCAGGTACGAACACAGTCTCAGGTCATTAGGTGTCAGTGCAGGATACCTGGCCTTCAGCTTTCTGAAGAACCCTTCCTGCGACAGCTTCAGGTTTTTCATCACGTTCTGCCACTCCTCCGTCTGGGTGTCAAGTCCGTGATCAATAATCTGTTCCATCTCCCTGATGAAACGGGCGGGCATCTTTACAGAGCTTTCCTTGGCCGTCTCAAGCTTGTCACGCAGTTCCCTCAGGGTGTCTGTCTTTCTTATGAGGTAACGCATGGTAAGCATCAGCTCATAACTCTTGTAGTCGAGCTCGCTTTCCAGCCTGTTCTTGCCAACCTCATATTCAATCATACGGCGGTGGCCCTCGAGTTTGGAACGGAAAAACATAATCCCGGCTGCGGTAATTGCTGAGGCAGCAAGAAGGTAGAGGACCAGGGCCCATCCGGTCAGGGCAAAGGGCCTCCTGATGGTAAAACGGGTCTCCGTCATGCCCCTGCCGGCTGCCTCTCTTACCTGGAGATGATATTCACCATGCTTCAGGTTTAACAGTGAGAAGTTGTCGGTCGCCGTTCGATACCACTCCTCTCCCATCTCGGTGATCCTGTAAAGATACTCTCTTACTTCGCGGTCAAACCCGGATGGATTTGCAATATAGACGGTCAGGTTATTCGCCCTGCTGGGCACCTGTCTTTCATCACCTGACTGCGGGAACAGCGTGGCGCTCCTGTTACCCCCGCTGAAAACCAGGCGGCTGACGGCAAGCGCAGAGGCTTCCGAACTGTTGACCAGTCTGTCAACGTCATAGATGCTGAACGCCTGCCGTGTAGGAATGAGTAGCATGCCGGAATCCAGAGACATCACCTGCTGTTCCCGCCATGGCAGGTCAGCATACTCATGCACAAATTCCATGACCTTCTCGGCCTGCATGTCACGGGTGATGCTGAACAGGGCAATCCTGTTGTCAAGCACAAACCAGTAACTGTTCTTCTGAAACGGGATTATCTGCGTTGCTTTGACAAACTCACCCAGGCCCGGCTCCAGCGATGTCACGGGGAAAAAGTCCTTCCGCTCATAGTCAAAGCCATATAAATGATCCGCGGCGATGAACACCATCTGGTTGTTCATCATTGCCATGGAGATGATCCTGGCGCTGTCGCCGGCCTGGCTGAAATGAAGGGAACTGGTGACCGAATCAGCCTCCTCGTTCAGCTCCAGCCGGTATAAACCCTTCTGTGGATGCAGCGCCCAGACGTACCCGAGGTAATCAATCTCCACGAACCTGGTGGGTTCGGCATACCCTTCAATTTTGGCGCAGTACTCCCATTTGCCCCTTGCACCCCTACTGAATGAGACGAGACCAGTGTATGTACCCTGAACCAGGTACTCACCGAACGGCCTTACAGACCATCCCCCGGTGACATCCGAAATCCTGACGGCGTTCAGCCCGTCAATAAGAAAGGTGCCGTCATTGTGTCCGCACAGTATCTGCCCGTCATATTGCAACAGCTTCCAGACCTGCCCCTGGGTCCCGGGTATGATCCGAAGTCCGGAGAAGCGGTACGATCCGTTAACATTTTCTATGTCCGTAGCAAAAAGTCCGTGGTTTGTCCCCAGAAAAAGATAATCCCGGTCACGGATAACAGTATATATTGTTCCAAGGTCACCGCCTGAGTTCTCGTAGAACGCCACAGGTGAATTTGTATCAAGAAAATTTGCACCATCATCAAGCCCGACCCATAGCCCCTTTCCGGCATCCTGGTACAGCGACAATACAGTATTGTTGCTCAGCCCGTTGGAGTAATCATAGGTTTCAAGAATCCTGCCGCTCCGGTCACAGAGCACCAGGCCCCTGAGAATGGTTCCGAAGGCAAGGAGCGAATCATTCACAGCCAGCCCGGCATTGCAGGTAGCCTCTTTCAGGTACCCCGAGATCTCATTCGCCACAGGGGTGAACTTCGCTCCGTCGAACAGAAAAATACCGTCATTGGCAGTGCAGATCCACTTCTCATCCTGGCCTAAATCGATCAGTGCATGAATCTTGTGCGTGGCAAATATCTCGCTTCCGGGGATAAATCTGAAACCGGTCCCGTCAAACCAGTAAAGTCCCTCATCTATTGATTGCGCAATAAACCTCTCGCCTGACCTGAAGAAGAACAGCATCGAGGATGGGGCCGGAATCCTCTTTACCCCGTTGTAGTCATAAACATACACAGAGGTGAACGACTGGAAATAAAGGGTACGGCCTATCTCGAAAATGTTCCATATCTCGTCGTTCTCGGCAACATCGGCCGAGCCGGCCAGTGAGGTGTATGAAAGCACTCCGGACTGATCCTTCATCCAGAACCCGAAATCTTCAAAGGAACCAGTGAAAATCACCCCGTCACCGTTCACATATACAGACCTTGCTCCCTGGCGGTCGGGCACAGGGTAACTTCTCGCAGTAATACCGTTGTATTCGATCAGGCCGGCAGAATTGGCAAAATAGACGTAACCGCTGACCGGGTCCCTGCTTATCTCCCAGTTCTGGCTCTTCACCGGGATTGTTCCGGGAATAAACCGGCTGATGTCATTCCTGCCTCCAACTGCCTGGGCCTGGACCTGCACAGGCACTGAAAGAAAGGTGATGCAAATGACCTGAATCAGCAGTCTTAGAGTTCCCCCAACTGGTATCTCTGACATAAGTCCCGATTGTTACGCAACTTCCTGTTACCAGTGGTAAATATAGGAAAAAGTCAGGATCTCAGAGGTATATTTCAACCCTGTCTTCGCTGCCTGACGGCATACCTTCAAAGACACGCTCATCCACTGCCGCGCCACCGGGACGGTACTGGTTCTCAACAGGCGTGAACACCACATCACTTCCGTTAACGGTAATCCGTTTCGGGCTGCAACACCCTTCAATGACATGGTAAACAAAGGTCACGGTCCGGCCCATGATTATCATCGAAGCCTCAAGACCGTCAAGAGAGGCCGGCATCACCGGGTCAATAATTAACCTGCCCCATTCCCTCCTGATACCAAGGAGATGTGTCATGATGATACCGGCAAATATGCCCGGGCCACTTGAATAAACACGCCACCCTCCTCTCAGGGTGATTTTACCCTCAATTATCTCATTATACAGCTCGTCAGCCTGGTATCGTGTTTCAAAGATGGCGTCAGAGCTGCTGTAATAACAGTTTGACTGCCTTATATCAGAGTTGGATACAATGTCACGATACCCGACGGGAATTGCCTGCCGCAATGCCTTCATGAACTCTACGGCACGGCCGGTGCGCGCAAGAGACTCGGCGTATCTTATGTGTTCATGAACATACATCAGGCCTATCTCCCTGCCGAAGAACGTACTGCTCTCTGCTCTCCGGAAAATCTTCTCGGGGCCGCCGCTGTATCTCAGTGGCCGGTCCATCAGCCGGGCTCCGTCAGGTCCGGTGAGGTGCCTGCAGATCAGTTCCAGGTGACTTGCTGCCTGTTCAGGGGTGAAGATGCCGCTGACAATCCCCCGCTCCATCGGCAGGAGGCTGTAACTGATGCCTGTCACCGTATCCGACGGATGAAGCAGCAGGCTAATCCTGCCATCATCACCGGCGAGACCGTAACCTGCCACAACACCGTCTCTTAAAAGATACCTGTTGAAGTCAGTCCTGATATTCTCTGAGCAACTGTTCATCTCTTCGGCACCGTCATGATCGCCGGCCAAAGCGCAAACCTCCGCATACTGCCTGAATGCCTGGTAGTTCATCTCAACCGTCCATGATGAGATCAACCTGTCAGCCAGCTCCCTGTTAACCGGCTGCAATGAGTCATTCCAGTCGCCTCCTCCGTAACGGACCAGCGACTTACCCGGTACAAACGACCCTGTCACCTTTTTAACCAGTCGGTTAATATGTTCTCTAAGTGTATTTATGAGATTTTGCGCTTCATTATCTTTCTGAAAGTATGGCAGGGATTTATCAAGGAATCCAAAATCTCCGGTTGCCCTTATATAACTGCTCAGGGCAATGAGGCACCAGTAGATAACGTCTCCGTGTGCGCTGTCTGCCCTTATCTCATCGTAGCTGTCAAACATCCACCATTGCGGCCATCCGCCGTCAGGCTCCTGGTTTGAAAAGATGACTGTAAGTACATTTCTTGCCTCCTCATACTTACCCATCGCAATCAGCAGTTCGACAGGTCCCTGTGATACGTCGCGTGTTCCCCACGCGGCGCCACTGAACTGCTCAAGGCCGTAAGGGGTCAGAAAATGTGTGATTGCATTCATCCCGAACCACGGGAGTATCTCTGTTATGGCACTTATATCATCATCACTGCTTCTGATTGAGAGTGAACGGCTCATTTCTCTCCATTCCCCGGAGGCATCACCGGCGTCTGAAGCAAACTGCCTGTCCGCATCGTCAAAGAATACCGGCTCAATTCCGGCCGTAACACAGCCCGTGAAGCTCATGCTGAACCGGGTCAGCGGAGCAGTCTCTACAGTAAACAGGGAGTTGTCGTTCAGCACGTCATCTTTCCCTGAAAACCCGTTACCGCCGGCACGGTACCTGCTGCCGGAATACTGAATGGTTATCCTGTAACGCGCATCCGGGAACTTCCGGCTGATCATGCTTCCGGCAGCAGGCAATGCGATATACTCCCCGGCAACAGCGTCAGGCCTGATACTCCAGCCGTTGAGCTCATCAAAATCATGGGTAACCACCAGTGCCACAGGATCTCCTTCGAGAACACGGAAATCCATGTTGACCTGCGGCACCTTCCCGGATGTCCACGTCTGCACCTGGTACAGACTGTTGCCATGCCGGTACAGCCACCTGCAGTGGTTAAGTCCCATCTCGAAGGCCGATGGTACGCCGAGAAGCATCCTCTTCCCCCCTGCCACCACGAAAATCCTTTGCCCCGAAACGGGATTGATATTGAACTGGCTGTTGCATACTGACAGAAGGGTGTTGAAGTTGGTATTACCCTGGGTGATGTGAGAGTTGAAAACCCCGGATGCAAACGCTGTGGTTGACATTATTGACTCATCCGGAAGAAGATGAGCCCTGTTATGCATGATATGCCCGTGGGGACGGTCAGCCAGCAATTCCTTCCCCCTGAGCATCACGTGCCGGTTCATGTCGTAAAAGAATGATAACAGGCGGCCTCCGGAAAATTCAGAATACCTGCGTGGCCCCGGAAAAAAATTCTCAATCTCCTTCTCAGTCAGCTCCTCTGCCTGCAAGATGACCGGAGTGCTGAAAAGGTTCAGCTCCGGCTTCCGGAATCCTTCAATCCCGCTTAAGCCTCCCGGCTCGCGAAAGGAACTGAAGAGAGCCTCAGAATGAAGGCTTCCGGCAGCCCCGGAATGGTCATGGCTGAACTCCATTGCCAGGCCCGGCAGCCTGTCGAGGTCCGCTTCCGAGGTGGCCGGTGGATGATTATGCAAAAATGTCAGAGCAAACCTGACTCTCCTTGTCTCTCCTGCCCTGAGCACAAATGGCTCCTCCTGAATAGCAATTACAGATGACTCACCGGCATACTCACCTCCCAGGCTTTCCGCCAGCAATCCTTCCGGAATGCCGGTAGCCCGGTAACTCTTCCCGTAAAACTGCATTCCGTCAGTACAGGCGGAGCCGGCCCGGCCCAGAGAGGCCATCATCAGCCACGGCCAGCCACCCGACTCCTTCATGTTCTGACGGCAGCAGACCACCTTCCCGGCCTCGGGATCATCAAGTATCCTCCTCTCTGTATACTGGCTCACATAGTACTCATTTACAAGCCCCTGCGAAACAGCCTTCAACCCGGCATCCTGAAGACAGACAAGGTCCAGGGTTACCTCCCTGCCACTGTTGTTGAACAGTTCTGTCGTCCATTCCCAGCTCAGACTCTTTTCTGACAGCCTCAGACTGCATATATATCCGATGTCATCCCAGCTTCCGGCAACGCTGTATATGCTGTTCTCCACACGGTAATAACCTTCACTCCCGGGACCGGTAAGCAGATGGCTCTCAATTGCGCCGTCTCTCTTTCTCAGAAAAATTCCGGCATATGCACCTGTATAAACCGTTGCCTGGCGGAGACTGATCATTATGGTGTCAGTATGTATGCATGACACCGCTCCGTTCCCGAGAAACTCCACCGTCAGTCCTGCATTGTTGCTGATCTTCATTGCCTGTTTGTTTTTATCATAACCATGGTGCCCGTCCGTTTGTCATTCCCGGAGCCCCTCCCAGGATGAACTGCTGCCGGACACCGCTCAACCCAGGGTGATTCTGAGCTGAAGTTCCTCTCCGTGTCTGTGGCTGTAGGTTATCACCATGTGCCCCCCGGTGACACCGGTCTCAGCAGGTTTGCCGCCGATCTCCGTCCTTTTTATCCGTAAAGCTCCGGGACCCTCGAGCACGGCCTCTCCGGCCAGATCTCTGTCGCCGCATAGTGTCATGATTATCTCATTACCCTCCCTTCTGAGACCGAGAAGATCGGAAGTGGTATGGAGCAATGTCACTCCCTCCGCCACCTGCAGGCAGACAGGGGTAAGTATTGCCCTCAGCGGAGGCCATGAAATTTTTTCTCCGCTCAGCGGCAGTCTGACCGTTTCACCCGATGCTGGATGAGTATAGGTGACGCTGCCGCTCATCTCCTCGTTGTAGTAGTTTGCCACGAAGAGCAGTGCCCTGCCGTCACCGGTGAATCTCTCTCTGGCAATTATGAATCCGTTGTCAGATGCGGCATTCCGAAGTCTGGCACCAGATCTCTCCAGTAACTTCTCATAGAACGCCCTGTGAGCCTCAGTGTCAAATCCGGCCCACGTGCCGATGAATGTGACCTTTCCTTTTTTCACCCTCTTTTCAAAGCCGCACGGAGTGCCCCTGAGTGTGCGGGCAATGACCTCGGCACCGGACAGCGATTCGGAGGTGAATACAACCTGCGGGTTGTTGCACTTGATGTCATGGAGATCAAAAAGGTCTATGAGCGGTGAGTCTGTCACCTCGGTCCCTGACGGATCTGCCCCTATTGCATCACGAAGCACCTTGCAGGGCTGCTGAGATGTATCCCTGTCAGGAAGGTAAGGATAGATAACTGCATGGCCTCCGCCTGTGATATAACCGGCGATGGTCATCTGAGCCGGGGCATCCATTTCGTCGGTTGCAAAAACCCAGACCTGCCGATACTGCGAAAGTGACTCAGGCGAAGCGGTGCTGAGGTCAGCCATGTCGTAATCGACGTTCAGAACCTGCAGCGCCTTCAGAAGGCCGTCAAAATATGCAGGCCGCCTGACAGCTGATGGTATGTAAGTCAGTCCGGAAGCCTCACCGGCCGGCCTTTCAAGTTCCGTGGCATACCAGTGTGGATAGAACAGCACGCACACCCTGGCCCTGCGGCCGGAATTTACAATTATGTCTCCTGCCACCTCTGTCATGTGGCTCATCTTCTGCACTGCAGGCCAGGCGCTTCCGCGTTTTCCTTCTGCATCGAGTGGCGTGAACCAGTAAAAAGTGTCTCCTGAGTAACCCCTGCGGCTGACGTTCCGGCCCTGCGAAAACATGTAAAAGTTCCAGCCCTTCAGCCCGTTGGCAATGCTGGCCTTATAAAACAGCTCCATCTCGCGCGGGTTTGTCACTACATGATACTCCCGTGAACCGCTCTGAAACTCTGCCGCAAAGAGCGGCCCGCCTCCCTGCATTGCCAGCGTGATGTCATTGATAATCCTGTCGTCGTGAAGATTCCTGTAAGAGACATACTCGGGTATGTGGTCAACGCCGAAGATGATCTCACTCCGGCCCCTGAAGAGGTCTTCATACATTGTTATGTTCACCGGGAACTCGTAGCCGTTGCCGTAGATCCATCCCGGGAGATTATGATACAGGGGCACCGTGACACCGCGTTCCCTTATCATAGAGCTCAGCATCCGGAGGTAATCTCCGTAATATCTTCTCCAGAAGCTGTGCCATGCATTGTCACGTCCGCGGTCAGCCGGAGATGCATATGGTTCGCGGCCGTCAGGCGGCAGTTCAATCTCGTCAAAACTGCTGTACGACGTGCCCCACTGCCTGTTAACCTCACTGACAGTACCGTACTTCCCTGAAACCCATGAGATGAACCTGTTCCTGACCTCATTGCCGTAGTCGGCCTGCCGGGCCAGCCATGAAAAGACACCTATCTCATTGCAGACCTGCATCATAATGACAGAACCTCCGGCCTGAATCTCATGATTCCTGATGACGGGCATGACCTGGTCATACCACAACCTGACTTTTTCAAGGTAATCCTTGTTGAAGAGGCTGACACCGTCACTCATCACCCTCACCCCCCGTCGGGTGTGCATCCGCACCCCGTCACCGTATCTTTCGAGGAACCAGTCGGGCAGACCCGCACCCCTGAACTCTGCAAGTATAAACGGACCGGGCTTGACGATGGCGTGTAAACCATGTTCTTTGCACTTGCGAAGCCAGCCGGTCAGATCCTTTTCGGGGCAGGAACTGCCGTCGACATCAAACACACCCTCCTCCTCCTCATGCCAGGCCCATGGTACATATGTGCTGACTGCCTTCAACCCGGCGCTGACTGCTTCATCAAGATGCTTGTCCCACAACCCGCGCCTGATCCTGAAATAGTGTATCTCGCCGGAATTGAGGAAAATCCTGCGACCGCCGAGATAAAAATTGTTATCCTTAACACTGAATGTCATATGCTGTATTTTAATCAGGTCGACTGCAATCCTTCAGCCTGACCGCCATTGTTCCCGATTCCTCTTTTTTCCCTGAGCAGTTCCTTTATCTCCATCGTCCTTTTCTCCGTAAGGCTGTAACGAAAGGCAAAAACCAGAGCCAGCAGGCACAGAAGAACAGGCAAACCAATCTCCACCACCCGCATCATAAGGAGGGTGTAAGGCGACTGTTTCTTGAGGGGGCCGACTCCGGCACTGATTGGCGCGAGGCTGGTTTCAATGACATCAAGTGGTGATCCGGGCTCCAGGGCATAGATCATCCTGTTCATCTCTGCTACGCTGCCGATAAGGTGTTCAGTGTGGTCACGGCTCTTCTTCTGTTCATTTGACCTGGTGCGGAGGTGGACCAGCAGATCAAAGGAGCTGATCCTTGCCTTAGTAAGCTTTGATTGCATAATTAACGGCACTGTTGACCTTATCAGGCTGTCGGCTGCCGGAGCCGGCACACCTGCCGTAGCAGAGGCAAGAGCCTCAATGTTCCTTTCGAGAGCTGCAATGTTTTGCCTGGTAACTGCATTTGCATTCATCAGCACGTTCTTCCTTTGAGCTTCAATCTCAGGAGTAATGACTTTCTTCCTGCCCGGTTTTTTAACTGCCTCACTCTCAAGATATACCAGGTAGTCCTTCGATTCCTTGAGTGCATCAGCAGCCTGTGACTGTGCATTCTTCAGCCATGTGCCGGCAGCAGCAGCATCACCCGTGTAACCTTTCCAGTAGGAAACTTTAGCCTGCATATCGCGAACGCTTCCCTGAAGGCCGTCAACCTTTGTCACCTGTGTCTCGTCGAAAAGAGTGAGGGTGATAAGCACTCCTGCAACGAAGCTGGCAAATGCCGTACCGAGTTTAATGAACCACCAGTAAATGGAGTAATAGCTCCCCTCGGTGCGATGACCGGTACGAAGCTCATCCTCATCGCATATGTCGCCCACCATCGAAGATCCGAGAGTGAAAAAGAAGAGCATGCCGGCAGAAAGCATTATGGTGGGAATGATTACCAGGTAGGGATGCTCAGGATTGTAGCATACAATCTTTGAGAGCTGTGCCAGGGTCATGAGAAGCATGGAGATTATCAGAGTGTTCCGCTTACCGAGTTTCGGGCTGATCCAGTTGAGGGGGAAGACGGCAAGCACACCCGTGATTGCCCAGATCGTTCCGTTTATCCCCAGCAGCCGCGCACCGGCAACCTTGTCTCCTCCAAAGACATAAAATATGGGAATGTATGAGCCCAGCAGGTTCACAAAATTGAAACCCATTGCAAGGGTGAAGATGGTCAGCACCAGGTATATATAGTTCTTATTGGTGCCGACAACCTTCATATCCTGCCAGAAATGGGTTTTCTCCTGCTTCGCCACCCTGACGAATCCCGGTTCGCGCAGCTTCGCAGTCCACCAGAAAGAGAGCGGGATCAGAACAGCTGCGATCATCAGGGAAACGTACCGCATCCCGTCAGCTTCGTTGCCTCCAGGTCCCCGGAACACTTCCATATTAGCCAGGGCAAATAGCCATGGAGTGCTCATGGCGAACAGATTGCCCACGAAACTTTTCCCGCTGAAGAGGCGGGGGCGTTCGTGGGGGTCAGATGTCATCTCCATCCCGAGCGCACCATGAGGTATCTCAAAGACGGTTGTGGCGGTGAAGAAGAGCAGCAGGGCAAAAAGAATATAGAATAACTGGAAACTCTGGAACCCGGTCTCACTGGGGAACCAGGCATGCACCGTCTCTCCCTTTGGTATCCACCACAAGACAACAAAGAATACTGCCACAGCTATACCTCCAATAAGAAGAAAAGGCCTTCTCCGCCCCAGCCTGCTGCGGGTGTTGTCAGAGAGATGGCCTACAATCGGATCAGAGAAGGCATCCCAGAGCCTGGGAATGATCATAATTAATCCCAGCCAGAAAGCGCTGAGTCCCAAACTGATATTTCCCATCAACCCTACCAGCTGCCCGGCAATGTTGAATAACGCCACGGGGATGATACCCCCCGCAGAATAGGCAGCCAGCTGACCGAATGTTATTCGGTCATTGCCCTTTATCGATTTTACATGACTGGTTTTGCTGTCTTCCATCAGATTAACCTGTTTTAAACTATCAATAATGTATTGTCACCTCTGCCGGGACCTCGTTCACCCTTATATCTTTCCCGCTGAAGCCTGTCAATTCCCTGCCGTTCACGGTCACCCCTGCCGGCAGGGACCCGCCATTGAAGTTGCGTATCCTGATGCCTCCCTCCGGCAGACAGAGATTGCCCGTGATGCTGAAACGGTACACGTTCTCCTCCTTCCTGACAGAATAGGAGATGTCTCCGTAGTATGTGGGAAGGTTGCTGACTGACATGCCTCCGGGAGCATCAATCCAGTCATGGCACAGGGCTGCTGCAAGAACAAGGGTACTGTCATATTCATTCTCGTACACGAATATTGACCTGACGGCATTGATGAAGTCGCTGCCACACCAGGTGTGCGGCATATCTCCAATGAACCCGGGATAGCGTGGATCTTTCCATACAACCTCTGCCCAGTGATTCCAGGCATGCGGACGCTGATCATCAAGAAGAAATTCAATCAGCTCATGAGCCCTCTCCGGTTGGTCAAGCATTATGAATGAACCTATCAGCCTGTTTTCATAGGGGGTATAGTTAACCCATTCCCGAAGGCCGTCACGCCTTCGAATGAAGAACTCATAATACTGCTCAAAGGTGTTGTAAACCTGGGGCACCGGGAGATTTTCCAGTTCATTGCAGGGAGTCAGTGCGACGGTTGTGGAGGTAGGATCAAAATCTCCAAGCTCCACGCAGCCGGGGATGTAGTCTATCCCCCTTACCTTCATCGCCAGGTCAACGGAGTTGTAAAGGTTTTCCCTGAACTCGTCGCGTATCTGTGCAATCCTTTGTTGATACTCATTTTCCCCCAGGATAGCCTGTATCTCAACTGCATCCTTCAGCCCCTTCATTATGAAGAAATTGTCCCAGTATGAGTGCATCGGCCTGGCTGAATAACCCTCATGGCTGATTGATTCGGGCACCAGCCCGTAATAGGCCCTGATGCTGTCAT
>LAHU01007089.1_pt1 | contig 12002 bp, 19 predicted proteins | sample 329631 | NCBI WGS metagenome assembly LAHU01 (sample SAMN03275698, study PRJNA271635) | activated sludge metagenome | isolation source: sample C-0 Zero hour mixed sludge faded in reactor as a methanogenic...
TAGAAGCCCCGTCCTTTAGGGCTGGGAGCATTCACTAGAAGAGGGATCTTGACACCCGCTGCGCGGGTGTCAGATTCAGGTCAATGGTTTATGTCTATTCTACTTTCTAAGGCAGGACTTCACTTTAGCCTTGAAAGCGGCTCCCTTCATGCCAGCAGCACTACGAGCACAGGAAGTCAGTCTCTCCTGCTGTGCCTTGATGGCCTGCGGGTTTCCCTTTCCTACGGTGATGAACCCCATTTTTCCATTGTGCATCCTTACGCGGGTCTGAGGATCACCCAACTTTCCAACAGGTATTGTTCTAGCCATATGTTTTCACCTCAACCATCAAAAAGTGTTCTACTGTATATAAGCATGTTTAAAAAGAGAATTTTTTGCAGTATATCACATCATGTCCAATAGTCTTATCACCGTGAATCCATCTTTGTCCGTCATCCTCATTATTCTTCCAACATCGTCTTCATGATGTTCACTGTTTTCGTTTGTTGATACCATCGTTCCTTTTAGTATTTCTACACCACTTTCCAGACTGTATTTCGTGTATATCCTTATTTTTTCTTCTCGTATCACGCCCATATCCTTCAATTCTTGTATGTGGTATCTTATTGACGATTTCAGCCTCTCTATCATTTTATCTTCTTCGCCGTTTTCTTTTATGTACAAAGCTATTTCTTTCGTTGATGCTCCGGTCGGCTTCTCAGCTACTGCCAGAATTATCATCGACGTTATTGAAGGCATATTTTCTTCGCCTCCTCTATTGTCATGTGCTCCCCGCCACACACCTTCGATGCGATGCACATCTTTTTATTCTTCGGCACAGTGTCGTCTTCATATAGCTCCACCATCACCCGCTTCATACACTCGTGGAAATCACTGGGTTTCTTGTCTTTTTCTTGTTCCAGTGCCACGTTTTCTCTCTCGTCCGTTTTTTCCTCCTCATCTTCCCCCATCTCATCTCTTATCGTGTCGTCCGATGCCATGAAAGTCTCCTGCATTCTCGCCACTCTTCCTATTGTCATATCAATCTCTTCCCTGCATGAGAACCCGCCTATCTCGCATTCTTTTTCTAACCATTGTAGTTTTCTCTGTAGCCCTTCCATGTATTCACTGCACCGTGGGCATTCGTGTTTACCGGCATCGTCTTTCACCACTGCTATTGATCTTCGTATCACATCTTTTGCTTTGCTTTCATCTTCTTCCACCACACTCTCTAGTCCCACTCTCACCGCTTCAAGCGCATCTACCGCTCTCCCCAGTTCAGGTATCACATATTGTTTTCTCTTGTACAGGCCCGCGTTACATTTATTGCATGGGCATATCTTCCCAACTGGGCAATATCCATCGTTGTTGTTCACCGTTTTTGCCCAGTTATCAACATCCACGTTATCACGTATTTCTAGGTTGTTTTCATCTGCGAATCTTCTTAATGTGCTTGATGATATCATTTCAGATCCCCTGTCTCTTGTCTTCTTCCGTGAATTCTCTGTAAGCTTTCATCTCATCTTCACTCACTTCTTCCCCTCTTTCCAGTTTCCCACCCACCTCTTCTATTATGGTTGTTCTTGCCAGTTGTTCATATAACAATGGCAATCTAGCTAATCCTTTTATTCCTGTTCGTGCGTAAGTTTCTTTCATTAGATCTTTCGCGCTTTTCACTTCTTCTGGTTTAATATCACTCGCCCATTTCATACATTCTCCTCGTTTTTCCTCGTCATCTACCGCGCCACATGACATATGTGCAACTGCCAGCGACATCATGGTTTCATTCATCCTACATGTTGTACATTCTTCTTCGTTGTTTTCTTTTTTCACATCGTCGCTCATATCTTTATCACTCCTTGTTGTATTCTGAGTAAAAGTTCTGCTATCGCGTGTTCTTGTCCAACTTCATCTGACACCAAGTCCAACATTATGTGATAGTACGCCGACATCGCTCTATTCGCGTCGCCGGTCGAATTGTATATGTTTCGCACTGTTTCCATGTCGTGATAGAATTCTCGGTGTTTTGTCTGAAGAAATGGTTGCATCTGATCTAAATATTTGTGTATTTCTGGATAAAAGTTGCCTCTCCCGAATAATATCTCATCAAGCGTTATGTGCAGCAAATGGGATGGCATCTATTTGTTATTCTCCTCGCTACTCTCCATAAGCCTTTCTATGCTTTCTACCATTGCATTCACACAGAATCGCGTGAATGTTCCTGGGAAGTTTTGTTTTATCCCTTTCCCCGGTTCAATTGCTTCTATCTGCTTCAGTATGTTCCCCGCTCGCTCCATTCTCTCTGCCATTTCATTAGATACATTGAATAATATCGTTACTTGTTTTCTTGATTTCGTTTTTACTAGTCTTTTCCATGACGTTGCTTCATCCCGTCTATGTTTTCTCACATGGTCCGTTTCTTCCTCCATGCTCTATAATAGAGACACAAAGTCTATAATAGCGTTTCTGTCTATTATTGTTCATGAGCACTGATGATAAGGCAACTGCTAAGAATCGAAGTCCAATTAAAATCGCCGAGGAAGCTATCAAGGCGAATTCTGGCTCCAAGGATGGATTGCCGCCTGTTCTTAATCTTGGAGGTGGTGCATCTGTGGATGCGGTTGATATGATAAGTGAGAGTATCATGTCGAAAATCAAGATGAACACGCTTAATACTGCTCTCAAGATGTCCGAGAAATTGAGCAACGATGCCGAGGCGGCAGTTGCCCCCAGGCCGTCTGTTCCCGGTCAAACGTCTTCTGTTCCGCAGCCCAATGTCCCTCTCGGCATTCTTCAGCCTTCCCCATCATCAGATCGTGCTGCCGTGGTCAAGGCCATTCTCGAAAGCCTCGAAAGCGATGAAGCTCGCCTTACTTATATCAGAGAGCACCCTGAGATGTTTTCCCCGTCGTCCCCGGTCGCGCTTCCTACCATCTCCCCCACCGGCCAACCTCTCGCAGCACCTCAACAGGCCCCTACATCTCTGGTCGATTCTATGAATATTCTCATGGAGGCCATGAAGCTCGGCATGTCTATGCAGCAGGCACAACAACCACAGTATTCTCAAAGTTCCCCATCATCAATCGACCCCATTAAAATCCTCGAAACTTTCCAGGTTATTTCCGAAAAGACCAATTCCACGTTTAATTCTATCGTGGATCAGATGCGACAGCAGCAAGTTGATCAAGCTCTCAAGTATCAGGAGATCATAACCAATACTCAATCTAAAATCAGTGAGGTCAATGATAAGCTGGTTGCCGCCCAGGTCGAAAATGCCAACAAGGACAAGGAATATCTCAGTGAGCGTCTTTCCGAAGCCATCGCTGCCGCCAATCGCCCCCCTGGTATTCAGTTCGATCAGGTCAACTCCATTATAGAGAAGATGAAAGATAATCAAATTCCCGTTCGCATGGGCACCTCCGACGATGAGAAAACCAAGGCACAAATCGAAATCGATAAGGCCAGAGCGTTACACGAGATCGAAATGGATAGACGTAGAATCGAACTCGAAGAGGGCCGTGAAGCTCGCCGTGGTGAGGTTCTCGGCACTCTTGCATCCACTGTCACCAGTGCCATTGGTGCGCAGCGCCTCAAGAATAGGCAACTCTCTTCAGCCGCATCCAATGTCTCGTCGAGGTTATGATCATGCCGAAAAAAGTCACACCACCTGCATCTTCGTTAGAGCAGTCCCCTGATCTGTACGTTAACCCCGCCATATTCACCCTCCTTGGGCACGCCGGTATGTTGTTGCCCGAAGAATCGGTCGCTATTTCATATTTTGATCGTGCTCGCCTGCTTCCTGCTCAGTCGGTCGTCGATCTCATCGCATCCAGTGACTTGTATTCTGCTCAATACGATGTAATTCGTCAATCAATATATGGGATGAATTGGAAGGGCGTTGCTCGTGTCATTATCTCTCTCATCGATGAGCACTATCCCTCTCTCATGGAAAGGTTAAATACCGACGACGGGTCATTTAACTTTTACAGAGATGTGATGGAAGCGATGGTCGAAAAAATAAACAGCGATGGTGATGTTTCACATGCAGAATGAAAGTGGCGCGATGGTTGGTAAAAATGGTGTCAGGATATTCGATGTTGGTGAATGCTGGCGTGCCAGTAGTGGCGTTGATGTAGTTAATCCCCAGGTTCTTGATTATCAGACCAGAGGTGGTCAAAAGGACGGCACCAAGTATGCTCTTGGCCCGGATCGTCTCACCGGAAGAACCCGTATCGCATACATCGATTATCCCAAGGAGTTGTATGAACTAGACAAGCTTCTCGATGACGACGAGGTTGTTCATATCCTCACCCATTGCAACGTGTGCAGTGCCGTTGATCAGGTCATCAACCAACCCAGGCAGCACTTAAATCGTCGTGAACAGCCATCCCCTCCGGTTAGTCACCATCCATCTCCCTCATCGGATGAACGTGTTTCACTCGGCGACGTGTTTTCCCCCCGATCTGGTGCGCATCTCCCCAAGTATCTCACAACTGGGATAAACATCGGCAAGTCGCTCGGTCTTCGCCCCACCGGCAACGCGCTGTTCACTCTCGGTATATCAGTGTTAAGTGATCTCGCCTCTGGTGTTGTTCAAGATCCTACATACCGAAAGGCTCTTCAGTCGTTTTCCGATGACATGGTTGACACCATAACACCAGAATTGGTTTCGTCTATCAAGGAGGACGCTGTTAAAATCGCTGAGGCCATGGAAAAAGATCACACTGCACTCATGTCTCGTGATTTTCTAGTTAAACACATGGTCAAAAAACCATCGGACATCAAAAATGAATTGGCTGAGCGGTCGCAGTCACAATCACCTCATCGCAACTCCGATCAATATCCCGACTATCACCCAGTTTCTCGCCAGCCCATTAGATTGTGGGGTGAATGAGTTAGATGGTTGATGTCCCTGGCACTCTTCCATCCACCTTTCTTCCAGAAATTGATAAAAGTAGTCTCGGAACTATCAAATCCTGGTTTAAGTCTAGCATCGATCAATCTGTGTCTAGTTTTCAGTCAGAAGTTAACACGTTGGTTGAATCCCTTTTATCTGATGCCCGTGAAACTCTCAAGAATCCTGAATATGCCAATGAAATATACACCAGAGTTCCATCTCAGTTTACTGTTGGCGTTGGTGACTCTGAAACTGGAATATATGGCAGGTTTTCAAGAAGCATTAACACTACTGTTGAGCGCACGTCTAAAGCAATAAATGATTATATCGGTGGCATTTCGTTCACATCACAATCCCAGGTAGACTCTGTTTCTTCCCAGGTCGATTCGTTTTCTTCGTTTATCTCCAAATATATTGAAGATGCTAGTAAAACGTCATCTGATCATCTTTCTGTCAAGTCTGATTACTTTTCAACCACACTCAATTCAATAATCGATCACGCCGCTGAACAATATTCAAAGCATTTACTCGAATCTTGCCTATCTGGCATAAACCGCGCCACTGAAACTGCTATCGGATCTCTTGATCGGTTGTTGTCTATCCTCAAGGAATATAAGTCTCTACCCGATGGTATATATGACAACACTGATACAATCCTGTCTGATATTTTCGATGTATATAATGAATCTATTAACAAATCCATCTCTGATTATGACTCACGTATGTCTTCTTATGATTATCACACATTGTCATCGCAATCGATTATAACTGCTGGTAACACCAAGATAGAACATGTTATAAATTCGTCATCGCAGTTGATTAACAGTCGCGTGTCTGATGTCGGCAATGTCCTCAAGTTTATCTCTCCATACGTTGAATTGTTGGTTATTGATTATATAGTCGTATCTAAGGTGTTTCAGAAGATCGACGAGTTGTTTGTTGAAACAATCCGTGTTAGAAATGATCTCGATAGAATCATAAAAGACGTTTCATCCGATGCTGAAGTTGTTAGAAAGTCTTTATACAGGCACTTCGATGCAAACTATAAGCCAGTCTACGTATATGGCGATAAATATGAGTCTGAAAAGCGTCGCGTTCTTTCTGATTCATATTCTATACTTGAAACTGGCGTTAATTCCATTCGCACCGAGTTTTCCACATATGTGTCTCCAATTGCAACTAATATCCAAACGTATTCTGACGAACTACAAACTGCCGTTATAGATTACATAAAAGAAAATATCCCGCGTATCCCCGTTGAACAAACCGAATTAATTGCTTCAAGGTTCAACAAAGCATCATCTCGCTCTATAACCCGCGTTTCATCTTATATCGGATCGTCGTCTCGTTATGTTGATTATATTACTGATAGCATAATCAAACATCATGATAGGCTTGTCAAGCGTTATTATGAATTTCCACCGCTTATTCGATATACCGGTGTATTCGATTCACCATCGCGTTTAAGTTCTTCTGATTATTCAATTGATTCGTCTGATATCAAAGTTATTCATAATAAATTCGCTTTCGATGTCGAGAACATTGGTGGTTCTTATTGGTTTGGTTGGTTTGGCGTGCGTGTCATTTCTTCTACCGATTACGATTCATATGCCAGTGCGTATCTAGCACAAACTGGCGAAGAGTTCACTGGTGACTACACGCCACCATATTTTATATGGAATAAACGCATTGGTATCTTGTCTATCCCCCCAGGTGGCAAATATCATGCCACTGTTGTTGTCCCAGGTTCACAAGTGTTCAACATCAAGAAAATCACCGAGGCCGGTTCACATGTTAAATGGAATTCCATCATTAACACTATTGGAGTTAGATTACCTTGGCTGAAAACTTAACTGCGTTCGATGTCGTTAAATCCGCGATAGAATATGCGTATAATGAGGCATCTGGTTTAATTCGACATTCTGCTGATACAATTGATTCATATATAGCATTGCATCCCGTCAACATGTATTCTGATTCCGAGTCATTTAGATCAGCCATAGAATCTCTCAATTCTGCTGTTCTCAATGAAATTAATGTTCGCATAGGTGATGCTCTTAATGGATTCAATGTACGCATTTCTAATGCTGGATATGATTTTAATAAAACATCACCAACCGCAGAGAATATCACAGAACTCACCGCGCTGGTTTCTGAAAAATCTTCAATGTTACAGGAGCTTGCCAACTCCGTTGCATCCGTTGCGTCATCTAAAGTGTCTGATCACGCTATAAATCGTCCTCTCTTGCGCCCGACTGGCGTTCGCGAACTTCCTTCTCTCGCATTTGATGTCCCGCTCACGTTTAAATATGAATTCCAGAATGTCGGATCTAAACCGTGGTCTGGTTGGATGATTGTTAAATTGGTTGATCAGTATAAGAACTCTGTTGTTGTTGATTTTGCTCCCCCTAATATCCCTGTAGTTGCTCCTGGTGATTCCGCGTTTCTTTCTCGTGATATCACCATTCCCCGCGTTGTCTATAAAGATGGCGAACCTCGCTCATGGGGCGATAAGACCAAAATCTATATCTCGCTTCAGACTAGGATCTGAATTGGTGAAAACCTTGGTTGAAAAACTTGTAGATAATACAGCAGCTCGTATGCTTCGCGTGATGCTTAAAGCCACCACTGATGCATATGAGGAGAGAATGCTTAGAGAGATTTCCAGATTTAAGGAAGAGGCCGCTGATCTCGATGTCGAGATTCAGGAAGGCATGACCAATCGCGTTGGTGACGGTTTCCAGATCCACGAAGCACCCAAGTACTCCGATAGGATCAATAAGCTCCTTTGGGGCGAGGCCACGATGTCGCACGACGCTATTCTCGCCGCACTGGAGTCTGATAGGGATAACATGCTCGGTGTCATCTCCCGCACAAAGGCGATGCCCCTTGAGCAGTCTGAGCTTGCTATCGTCAAGCTTGCTCCTCCCACTGCAATCGAGTCTCCTGACGGCAATCTTCAGTAAGTATTAAATCTCACCCCAACCTATTTTTTATCATGGCCGATTATCGTGATAGCAATGTGATTACTGAAGAGTTTGGTGCAGGCGTTATTCCCGTTGCTGAACCTTCCCCCGAATCAATAAGCGAACCTGAATCTTCTGTTGTTGATGAAACAGAACTAGCGTCTCCTGCTCGTGTATTTACACCCGAACCCACATATGGTTCCAAAATAGAGGCTGCGTCCGACGATGCCACGTCTCTCGACAATCTTCGCGCAGTATCCGCTGTGTTTGATAGTGGGTGCAAAGAAATAAAGCAAATCGTCTCTTCCACCGGCCTACCTCAGCCCGTCGTCCTCGCGTGTATAAAATGGTTAAAGGATAATGGATTAATCGCGGTTACTGGTTCTATTTACTGCACCATCGATAATGTGTCTTCACTACAGTCCCAGTTAAAAGCATGTCAAAAATGTAAGTAATTCTTGTTTACACCACTCCCCCCTCTCCCATTTCATATTTTGGCGTCTTTGGTGAATGCGTTGCCATGAAATCGCGCATTGCTCTTCTTATCACTTCAGATGCAGTTGTTCCGTGGTCTAGGCACCTCTTCTTGAATTCCCGTTTTTCAGTCGGCGTTACTAACGCTCCTATCGATGTTTTTCTTTCTTCGTATCCCATGGTCACACTCATTTGTATTACTGATATATATCGCTATCTCAGTATCATGATATTCTTGTATCGACATGCCCCTTTAAATACTCCACAATGTTTCATTCTTATGGAGGAATAATAACGGCTGAACATGTAATTGTACCGCTGGATTTCAAATTCGATTTCAGCACTACAAATCTTGCCGTGGGTGCAAATGCCCGCGTTGGTAACACAGCCGCCTACACCCTCGCCTGTGAGAATATGTCTTATTCCACGCCTCTTACCATCCCGTCTGAGGGATTTGGTGAGATTGCTGGACTTGAGATCTTCCCTGGCGTTGTTGGCGGCGTAAAGGAACACGCAGACTACGTTAAACTCGTCATAGGTGGTCAGAGCTTCGATGATCAGATCTTCAATGAGCTAACTGCTCCCGGCTTGTCTCCAGGTCTACCTGACCCGCTCGGTTCGGCTGGACTCCGGCTCGGCCAGATGCCCATTAACTTTGGCCTCCCCCTTCTACTCGGCGGCAGACCTGAAGATTGTGCACCCAAGGTGCCCCCAGGCAAGCCCATTGAGATTGAGATTGGTGCCGCCCCCACCGCCGAAGGTGGTGCTGCCCTCACACAGCCCTGGACAGTCAGGGTTTGGATGGTCAAGGTTCAGGGCGTTAATAAGCTCAAGGAAGCTCTTCGGTTACAGAGTGCTTATACTGGTCAGGGATACTATGATGGCAATGTCATGAATTGTGACTTTGATCTTGGTGACATCGCTTCAACTGAGAAGATGCCTCTTAGGTCCAGAATGACAGGCAATCCCATCAGGAATCCCGTCCCGGAGACTGGCACCTTCGATCCACTTGAGCATTGGAGCAAGCTCCCCGGTGGCATGGACCAGGACAAGCCCAAGATGCATGTCTATTCCATGTTCGCTAAACAGATGGCAGCTACCACTACTAACGAGTGGTATCAGTTCGTCTTGCATAGCTCCAAGGTCCAGGATAAGTACGCAGAGCTGTATTGGGATTTCACCAAGCGCGATGCGCTCAAGATCACTCACATCGGGTTCAAGAATCCCGCAGTTGGCGTGATCAAGAATCTGTGGCTCAAGCGCACTGGTCGCGAGGTGCCTGAAACTTATGAGGTACAGTGGGCCAAGAATCCCTTCCCGATGCCCGCGTTCAGATCTGCATCTGCTGTGTCATACTGCGGTCCCGCCAAGCTCGCCAAGCCCATGCTCATTTGGAACGAGATCGGCAGCATAGAGATGAAGGACAATGGCACTTCTGTTGCCGCATGGCAGGATGGCATCGAGGATCAGGCCGGTGTATACGTCCGTGGTATTAGGTATGAACACAACGACAGGGAGGTGTAAAGTATGCCATTCATTCAGTGGGATGTAACTTCCCTCACAACTGGTCGTCAGAGCGATGACGAAGCATATGGCTTCTACTTCGGCACTAAGAACGGTGTTGCAGGATACTGGGTCAGGATACCCGACAATGCCCCACCCATCGGTGATATCACTCTCGCTGGTGTAGTTGGCAGCGATCCGGTTGGTCTGTCTTTCGTCGTGTGGTATTCCAGTATACCTGTTCAAAGGGACACGGCCAGGACGATTACAAGCTTCGAGAAGGGCGGCAGATGGATCAACCTTGGTACTACTTCCCCCGGCGTCGCAATGGCCGCTGGTGTGCACAGAAAGTCCATCCGTCTGTTCTATCGCAGCGTGAATGAAGGCGTGGCGCTCTCGTCCTGAGAATAGATTCGCGAATAAAGTTGCCCAGGATCAAGAAGCTTTCAAGAAGCTCCTCACCTGGGCGATCAATCTTTATTTAAGTCTAGGTGATCTCATGTTCTTGAAAATTATTTATGCTCTTGTCATAACTGCTGCAATGTTTGGTATCGCGATTGGACAGCTCCCATCTGCCAGCCCACTCATCACCGACCCCATCATAGTCGAGTCTGGCCGCAATGTATTCAATGTCAGTGGAACCAATTTCACCGATTACAACTTCTTCGGTGCATCCGATTCTGGCACCACTGGCATTGATGTCGGTTCCGCTGGAGTTCCCGCGTCTATTCGCAATTTCCTGAACGGTGCTCTTGCATCCGAACGCGCTTCCATGAACCCTGGTATTGGTAAGAAACCTGCTCTCATCGGCAGCATGGTTGGCTATCAATACCCTCCGTCCAATTTGTCCTCGTGAGCGTCAGTTATATCTTTCAACTCGTCTTTCTTTTTTTCATGAATCGTATTAATGCTCTGTCGTGTATCGCACTTTTGCTTCTCACGTCTATTCATCCATCGCTGTCTGCGATGGTCAATAAGATAGATGCTGACTGCGATGGGCCGGATTGCTATATGGACACTGGTAGTTACACTTCCAAAGCAGAAACCCGTTCCATTTCAATAGGCTCTTCTGCATTTAGTCAGATAGTTAATTATCAGACTGATGTCTATAACAGCACCACTCAGTTTGATGTTTCTGATGGTCAATTCAACATAAAGACTCCAGAACTCCGTTTATTCTCTGACGCGCGTGATTACCGTGGCCGCGTTAAACTTGAATACAACACCAAACAGATTTTAGGCGAACCTGAGATAGTTGAAGACGAGGAAGGCAATCCTTGGCTTGAAATCGAAAATCGCACACTTCACTTCGAGAATGCTGATATCCGTCTCGCTGGCAATGGTTCAATGTCTGAGGATGTTATAATCGCTGTCGCTGGTAAAAACAGGAAGTTCTTTGAGCATGATGTTGAAAATGGCAATTTCACGTTCAATCAGTCTCTCGCTCTATCTGGTCTTGAGTTGCGCAAGTCGCTTGAGTTGCTTAATAAGCCAGACGTGTTCACTGAATCTAGCGAAGAGGCTACATTCAGAGCAACTGCCGGTGGTGTTATGAAATGAGTTCTGATAAAAAGAAGAAGTCGTTTGGGTTCGCTGATGAACCCAGTTGGGTTGAAGGTTCTGGAGAACCAGGTGCCGCTGATGAGCTAGGTGGTTATGATGAGATGAAAGAAGGTGGTCTGTGTCACTACAGTGGGCCAGAGGCAGATATTCCCCTCGGCCTCGCTTGGACAGATGTTCCCAACTGGGGACCGCATATGGCCGCGATCAAGTGGGGTGTCGATTCCCCTCTTCTTCCCGATGGCACTGAGAACCCGGAAGGCATCGTGTTTAAAACCCGCGAAGAGCTTCTTCCCACTGATGTTATTACCGCCGTCATCCTCAACAAGAAAACTCTATCTCGTCATAAGAGCTTGATTCAGGACGCAAATGCTGGTAAGCGCCGTCCTCCCACGTTCAAGGAGTATGGCATCATCGCCATTAGAAACATGAGGCAAATTTTATCTGGTAGAAGGTAAAAAATAGTTTTATTCTTTTTTTATCTGAATATTGGTGGCAATTCGTAGTTTTCTATTATCTTCTTGAATTCCCCCAACCGCGTGTCTTCGTTGTATCCCAGGCTGTCCAGTATTCCATTTATCATTTCAGCCTGCTCGTTGTACTGATTTGCTATCGTTTCGTTT
>LAHU01024583.1_pt1 | contig 11967 bp, 11 predicted proteins | sample 329631 | NCBI WGS metagenome assembly LAHU01 (sample SAMN03275698, study PRJNA271635) | activated sludge metagenome | isolation source: sample C-0 Zero hour mixed sludge faded in reactor as a methanogenic...
GGGAATTGCTAAAAACGATAGAGAAGCCCTTAATTGGTTCCGGCGTGCCGCTGAGCAAGGGGATGCGTTGGCGCAAAACGAACTTGGAACATATCTCATAGAGGGACGCGGGGGTGTGCAAGACTTGGGCGAAGCAATCACTTGGTTTCGGCGAGCAGCTGAGCAGGGACGAGCTTCATCGCAGACGAATTTGGCGATCTCGTATTTAACTGGACGCGGAGTATCACAGGATATTTCGGAGGCGATTAGATTACTTCGTTCGGCTGCCGAACAAGGATACGCAGAAGCACAAAATCAACTCGGTCTCTGCTTCAGAGACGTCCTCAATAACTCTGTTGAAGCTATAAAATGGTTTCGCACGGCGGCAGAAAATGGACACATTTCCGCCCAAGGCAATTTAGGATTTCAACTTCTAATGGGACAGGGAAAAGATGCTGATTATTCAGAAGCCGTTAAGTGGCTCAAAAGATCGGCTGAGCAAGGGAATGCGGCTGCGCAGTACAACCTTGGTATCTGCTATCGAGATGGGATAGGTATTAGCATTGATCCCGAGGAGGCATCTAGATTGTTCGGAATAGCCGCTGCACAAGGATTTAAAATCAACACTGAACCTTGAAAGAAACATGATCTACGTATTCTAGCGGGTTGGACCCTTCTTCCAGTGATGTTGACCACGCTCCGGAGCGAAGCCAAAACGGGTCGTCATATTGTTCACTTATATGGCCAACCTCTCCGGGATACGCACTAGAATTGAAAAATAATCTGGCTCAGGCTGACGGCTATAACTGTTGGTGCCTGTTTTGACCCACAAGCAATTATCGAATCAGCACATGATGCTGAATGAACAAAAATATGTATTCCTTGATCGAAGAAGCGCTAAGGCATTTTAAAAAGCTTGTTGAAGAATGGAAACTCTATATGGATGTCAGGCCAATTAATAAACCAACCCCCGCCCCGCCAAAATCCGTTACTGAAGAAGATGCAGCCGAGGCGTTTGTAGGTATGATGAATGATCAGATTGTGGACGATTGGCCGAAAATTATCTACGATGCTAAGGACACTTTTGGGGAAAATACTCCTCTCCTTAAGCTAATAGATGAGAGAAAAGCTAAATCAGAGCTTATCCTAGCTGCAATGGCTTTGGATCTTCTTGCCCTAAGGAATATCTTTCCCGAGGACCAAGCAAGCCGGCTTTTGGAGCTCTGCATCTTAACTTTTCATGAGGATACGCGCGATTACATTAGGCAAACGTTTGAGGAATATCGCTCCCGCTTCGACGAAGACACAAAAAACCGCTTAAATCCCGTGCAATCCGTTGGTGATGTCATCTATGGTCGTTGGGGCCTTGCTGGTGATTTATACACACCGGGAGAATTCTTTATTGCGCCAAAGCCGGATTTGGCAGGGATGCTGGCGATGGTCGCCTTTTCCTATATTGGAGTCTGGAAAAGGATCAGTGCCAAATTCAAGGTTGAAGAGGGATAAAGCGCTGAGTGTAGGTTTGATATTGCGCGGCCAGGTCTCATACCGATTGCGCGATGCTTCCAGCAAACGGATTGAAATGAATTGTTCTGTGAAGATATTACGATGACAGTCGAGCCAACCACTCTTTATCAATACATAACAGCATAGGCAAAGGGCTTGTGGCATATTGGAGGTACGATCTTGGGGCTGCTAGGCGAGTGAGTTTCCCGAACTCAAATAAAGGCTTAATCTAAAACCACTCGGCAAATGGCTAAGACAAGCAGGGCCAGAGAAATGGCAACAAACCATGCAGCAGAATTTTGGGGGCCGGCGATCAGATAGCAAATAATATAGATAAATAATGCAAGGAATTGCAGTTGGAGGATGCGGATGACGATTCTAAGCAAAATTCTTCTCCACATAGACAATTCTGCTTAATAAACCTATCGTTACCTAATTCTGTCTGTAGCGCTTGAAAACGTCGCCACTCCCAAACCAATTGCGGGTTGTAGCGATGTAGCAGATTGCGGGCACTCCTATTTCCCTAACTACAGTGTTACGGTTTCTTCTCTGTGATAATCCGCATAAGGTGCTTGGCCCAGGCTTCGAGTGCCTCACGCTTTTCCCGGTCATAGCTATGCCGGTCGTAAACAGCCGTGATTTCTCTCTCCACATGATTAAGGATCTTTTTCACAGTTAGGCGCGCGATTCCCATGCCCGTCATCAGGCTGGCAGCGGTGCGCCGGAAATCATGGCCAACAAAATCGATTTTTGTCGCCCTTTGAATCCGTTCCAGAGCTTTCTGGGGATTGCTGATATGAGTATCACCCTTTGGACTCGGGAATACGAATTTCGAGTAGGCATCATCGCTTACGACAGCTTTCATCTCTCTAATGACTGTCAATGCCGGTGCCGTCAAGGGAACGCGATGAGATAGGCCGTTCTTAGTCTTCTCTCCAGGGATTGTCCACCAGTCTGTCTCGGTATCAATCTCGTTCCATTCCATGCCCATGACTTCGGCTCCGCGCTGCGCTGTGAGAAGTCGAAGTTGCATTATGCCGGCGGAAAGCGTCTTCACTTTTTTATGCGAATCGTCGGAATCCTTCTTATCCGCAACAATTGCATTCCAAACACATTTGATCTCATCTTCAGTTAAAACTCGGTCACGCTGGTGTTCTTTCCCTGGCGCTGGCACCAAATAGACTGGATTACTTTCAACGATTTCGGAAGTAATTGCCCAGTTGAAGATCTTTCTTAGGAGAGCACGAATGCGATTGGCCATAATAGGCGCCGTAACGCTTTTGCGCTCAAGGAAAGCACGAACGTCGCGTCTAGTGATTTCTTTTGCCAGCCTCTTTCCAAATTCCGGGACCAGATCCCTTTTTATTATTCGCTCGTCTTCCGCCCAGCTCTTTTTTTTCGTCTTGGCGTGACCTTCCAAGTATTCTCGTGCAAGTTGTTCGAAGGTTTTAGCGTGCCGATCTTCCTGCTTCTCTGCCGCCGGATCCAGCCCGAATTCTGCATCTCTTAAAACCTTGTTAGCCTTCTTGCGAGCTTTTGCTAGGGTCATAAGCGGATATGTGCCGAGCTTCATGCGGCGCAGTCGTCCGCTCTTGCGATACATAACTCCAAAGCTCTTTTTGCCATCCTGGGAGATCCGCAAAAAAAAGCCTGCCAACTTTTTGTCAAAATAATCAACTTGCCTCCCACGAACACCTTGCAGAAATTTGATTTTGGCAGCTGAAAATTTGATCGATGGCATCGTTGTTCAACTCTCTTTTGGATGTAGTGTCTGCATTATAGCAGAAAAAGGTAACAAAAAGGTAACAATATTTCAATGATTGGGGCGGTTAGGTGTGAACAAGTGGGTAATTCAAATAAGTATGCAATGCCTTATAATATATTCACTTATGTCATATTAGGCAGTTTTCGCACCTGTTCTGCAGAATTCCTATAAGTTCTTGATAACGGTGAGATAGGATGACTGGCAGTCAGGAGGTCACGAGTTCGATCCTCGTCAGCTCCACCATACATTCTAAAGGACTTACCCCGTTCCGCATCTCCCCAAAAGCCTCTTGGTGGCAGTATTTGGTGGCAAATTGGCCGAAATTTCACCATTTCTCTACCTCGCTGCCGCCTCGTTTCGCTGCTGTACAAAGTCCAATAAATGAACGTATCTCTAACCCTCTTTGGGTAGCCAACGGGCATAGTATTTGAGGGTAGTGGTGGTCTTGGTGTGGCCGAGTCGGGCGGACACATAGGTGATCGGTGTGCCGGAGGCTAGCCGGAGGCTGGCGAAGGCGCGCGAGGTCATACATCCGGAATTGCCCGATCTTCGCCTTCTTGCATATCCGATGGAATGCTCGGCTGGCGTTATCGTTGTCCAAGTATTTGCCGCATGAGTTGGGAAAGAGCATCTCCGGAATAGGTTCGCCCTTGCCGAAATATTCCCTCCGTATCTCGGCCATATGGGCCTTGAGCATCGCGATAGTCTTGGAGGATAGGTCAACCTCCCGCTTCAATCCGTTCTTGGTGTAGGGCCGCACACGGCCCGAGGCATACACCCTTGGCGGGTCGACAGATATCCTCTAGCTGTTGAGCTGTGCTTCTTAAATCGTAACTAAACGGCGGCCAGGAGCGCCCGCTTTACCAGCGTCCTGGCTATCTGCACCTTGTATTTGGTTTCAGGCAGCGGCCTGGCGTCCGCCACCGCGGCTTCTCCGGCTGCCGCCGCAGTCGTGGCATCGATTTTCTTGCCTGCGAGAGCCGCTTCCGCTTTGGTTGCACGATAGGGCTTGGGCCCTACAGCGTTCAGGGCGATGCGAGGCGCTCCGCCGCCAACGAGAACGGCGCAGTTGACAATCGGGAAATCGATGGATTTACGGATGGCGAATTTCAGGAATGCGCTCTTGGCCCCGGCAGGAGGCGCCGGCACCTGAATTTCGGTGATAATTTCATCCGCAGCCAGCACCGTATTATTCGGTTTTGCAACAGTGAAGAATTCCTCGATAGGAATCGTGCGGGCCGTCGTCACCACTTTTGCGTTCAGCGCAATCAGGGCCGGCGCCGTATCGCTGGGATGCACGGCGATGCAGGCAACCCCGGTGGCGGCGCCCATGATCGAGTGATACCGGTTGTCGCCCGACATCGCGTAACAGGTGCTCCCGCCCTTACGGATGCAGGGAAACCGATTTTCGGGCTTGCGGAAATACCAGCAGCGATGCAGCTGCGCGATATTGCCGGCGATGGTCCCCATGTCGCGGACATGCGGCGTCGCCACGCGCGACGCAGCCTGCGCCAGCGCCGTGTATTTCTGCTTTATAATTTTATTGCCGGCAATGTCGGCCAGGCGGGTGGTTGCGCCTATTTTCAACATGCCTCCCTCTTCCTTGATGTAATCGAGACTCGGAACAATCGTCTTGATATTGACAAGACTCGAGGGGTATTGGGGATACTGGATATTGTCTTTGAGTGTGCCGATCAAATCGGTGCCGCCGGCGATAACCGTTCCCTTGCCGCCGGCAAGAGCGGTTTTAGCCTCCGCCAGGGTTTTCGCATTCAAGTGTTTGAATGATTTCATCGTACGTTCTCCTATGCCTTGCCCAGCGCTTTTAAGACCTTTTCCGGCGTCGCCGGCGACTCGACCCATTTGCCGATTGCGTTGTGGATCGCCATGATGATGAGATGCGTATTTGCCAGAGAATGGCTGATGCCGCTGCCGCCGTAAGCGGCGTTGCTGCAGCGCGTCTCAAGAAGCTTCGTATCCACTCGAGGCATGTCCAGCATGCTCACCTTTTTGTAGTCGAATATATTCGTGCTGAGTCTCACCCCGGTGTTCGGGTCGAAGACAAATTCCTCCTTGGTCTGGCATCCGGTAGAGAAATCCATCACCTGGTGAATCTGGCCCTCCATCGATGTCTGCCTCAACACTTTCCCTGGATCCGCAACGACTCCGAACCGGAGGATTTCCACCATTCCAGTTTCGGTGTCGACGGCAACTTCGCACGTGGCCACATTCATGGCATCCAACTTCTTGCCTCCCGTAGTCCAGACGGAAGTTGGAGGTTTGCCGTTGTAGCTGGCGCTTACATTCTGCCGAACAGCCTGCTTGAGCGGAAGGCCTTTGCCGGGATCGGACTTGACAACAATCCGGCCATTCTGCATGTCCAGATCTTCCGGCTTCAGCCCCTTGAATGGATTGGGTCCTGTCAGTTTGCTGTCCGCGGGAGGATTCGTTGCTTCTGCAACAGCAGCTTCCAGGATAAGCGTTTTCAGCTTATTGGCGCACTCTTTTATGGCATAGGAAGAGGCTGTCGACCCATCGGCGCCGCCGCCATAGGGCCTATACCTGTCATTGTAACTGAAATCCATTTTGATATCTTCATACTCCAGTCCCAGTTCTTCGGCAATGACCATCATGTTGCATTCATAGCCATAATGGCCGATTACCTGGCCCTTGGCCGTCAGATGGATGACGCCGTCCTTGAGATGGATCGTGGGATTATAACTCCCCATTACGGAATGCCGCGGGCACTGGCCGTAGCGGAAGCTTGCTCCGTGCATGCGTCCGTCGGCTAGCTTTTTGGCGCCGGCTTTATGCCAGTTCCAATTCATCATCTTCTTCACTTCTGCGACACAGGCTTCATAGCTGGGTACAGGATTGGGATCGTCCTGGGAATCCGGCCCATGGAGATTCAGTGTCGCGATGTCTATCACGTCCTTGCCCAATTTTTCAGCAATCACGTAATAGCCCACCATCAGGGCGTCCCAACCCATTGGATTGTGTTGGCCGCTCAGATACATCTTTCCGCGGTTGCTGTCCACGGCCTCCATGATCTGCTTGATATTCTTGCAGCGGGAGGTGTAATAGGGGCCATAGCTCTGGTCCACGGTAGTTCCAAAACTGGAGCTTCCATTAATCCCGTTGTCTGCGATGGAAAAATCGCTGATCGCCGTGATCAGGCCGTTATTTTTAATCCCGATCCTCATATGAACAAACCGATCATTCATATTGAAGTCGTATTGGTCATAACGGCTATTCATGCATCGAACCGGCCTTTTAGCCTTTTGAGCGAGCGTTGGGGCAATTTGCGCGGACTTGCGGGCGCCCCAGTCGCAATACCTGCCGCCCACATACACACACTCCTGAATGCCTTGGCCCGACCAGGGATCGCCTTCGAGGTGTAATTGTGAGTTCTGATCATACCAGGCGACAGCGCCCATGGGAGTGGGCAGATGACCGGCAAAAGCTGCGGTATTCACGTCATATTCGAGGATGATGTCGGCTTCCTTAAAACCGACTTCGACATCGCCGCTGTTATTTTGGCTGAAGACCTGCACATTTCCCTTCTTGGCTGCGCCGCCGCCGCCCATACCGCCGCCTCGACCGCCGCCCATGCCGCCGCCGCTTTTGGGGCTTCCGCCGGATGCAGCTACCGGACGGATCACGGGAGCATCGGGGGCTCTTCCTTTGCGGACATCGACAACAAATGGCAGCACTTCCCATTCAACATCCTTATGCAGCTGCCTTAATGCCGCCTCGCAGATGTCTTCGCTTTCAGCGAGGACAATAGCGCCCACTTCGGCGCCCTCCTGGTCAATGGCGTCGCTCAGCATACCGCCGCCGCCCCCCATGCCGCCGAAGCCGCCCATCATGCCGCCGCCTCGACCGCCGCCGCCGCCGCTTTTGAGATCTTCCCAGGTATAAATATCGAAAACTCCCGGAAGCGCCTTGGCCTTGCTGGTGTCTATGCTCTTGATGCGCGCGTTTGCATGAGGGCAGCGGAGAAACTTGGCGTGGAGCATTTTGGGAATGACATAATCCGGGCCGAATTTTGCGACGCCGGTCACCTGGTCCCAGGATTTTACGCCTGGAAGATTCGCTTTTCCGACAACCCTGAATACTTTCCTGTCTCCATTGATTCCCTGATCAGCCATGTTACGCTCCTTTCGTTATTTGTGGAGCTGCTTCCATAATTGCAGTCGGATGTCGCGGATAAGTCCCGCAACAGCAGATATTTCCGGCCAGCGCCTGCTTGCAGTCCTCTTCCGTCGGGCGGGGGTTCTTATCCAGAAGAGCCTTTGCAGATACAACATAACCGGGGGTGCAATAGCCGCACTGCATCGCATCCCATCGGCAATAGGATTTCAGGAGAGGCTCCCATTTCTTATTTGCGGCGATTCCCTCGACGGTTTCGATTTTTTTGCCTTCGCACTCCACCGCGAGCGTTATGCAGGAAAGCACCGCTCTATTGTCGATAATGACGGTGCAGGAACCGCAGCCCCCTCGATCGCACATTTGCTTTGCGCCGGTCAAGCCAAGTCTGTATTGGAGCGTACGCTGCAATGTCCAGTGGGGCTCGACTAAGACATCATGGTTTTTGCCGTTCACGTTGAGTTTGACGACCACCGGAGTTATTGCACCGGCATGTGCTTCAGAATAATGCTGTTGCAGCAAGGCCATGGTATTGAAGACTTTTCCATCGATAGGACAATCGTACTCGAGGATCGTGGCAGGCATTGCCGGCGATGGCGGCGCGGCTGCCGTGGCGCTTTGGCTGTTCGTAAGCGTCAGCCCTGCGCCCAGAGTGCCTCCAGCCACGGCTACACCCGCACTTTTTAGGAAGCCCCTTCGATTGAGCCCTTTTCCTTCATTATTATTGATGTTGTCATCAGACATAAAACGTCCTCCTTAAGGTTGGCGCTTCGTTGGAAAAAGCATATGTCCTTGTCCGGCCTGAGTGGGACAGCGCTCGATTGGATGGGAATATTGGCATGCAAAATGACAGTGCATCTACATTCAAGCGTTTAGCAACAAAATGGGATTTTTAGTCCAAACTACCCATTTAATGGCCCTAGTATGTCCTAATCCGGAGCATCCGCAAGTTCTTTTTATATTATATTTAAAGTGCGGCAGCTGGCTGTCGCACTCCAAAGACTGCCTTTCGAGCCGCACCGCTGGAGGCGGTGGTTTACCCTAAATGAAATTATCCAAAGGGCCTGCAATATTAGATACGTCTGCCAGTTCTCAACGTTTCCTGCTCGGATAAACGGCAGGCATTCAGCAGAGATCGCCCTAAAGCCTTAAAACCCGTTAGAAAACGCAAAACCTGGAAACCTGGTCAATCTGAAATTGTGCAAACGTTCTGACCCTGCAACAATCTCGATAATACCGTGAAATATAAATGCCTTGGTCCGGAAGTCTCGCATCCGCGGCGAGTATCTGTTCCGGGGTCAGTTGGGTCATTTCTAGCTCCAGGTCACCGGCCCGGTGATGCGAAGCGTCACGCTGAGTTCGAGCGCCGAACCAACGGGCGCTGTGGGCTGGATGTTAGCGACATAAGCCGCGAAAGACGCGAGCGTGGCGCCGGCGTCGGGGAAGAGCAGCTGGAAGTTGCGCAGCTGGCCGTCCTTGTAGTCCTTGAGCTTGCCCGTGGTGGCGAACCCCTGCGTCGAGTCGTCGGGCAGGAAATTGCACTTGAACGTGACGTTGACCGAGTTCTTGAACGTCGGCTTGTATTCCCGGTAGCCGCTTGCCGACTGCTGGTGCTTGAACTCCGCGAACTCCCGCGTGAGCCCCGGCCCCGTGATGTCCTTCACTTCGGGGATGGCCGTGAATACTTCCGGCGTGTCCCCGTCGCCGATTTTGAGCAACGTGCCTAATCCGATTACGCCTTCACTCATGATGTTTTCCTTTCAGTGGTTAAAACAGTTCTGCATCTCCGTTGGCTGTGATATACTTTCAAGTATATTAGGAGATATATATGGGCAAACCGTTAATGATCCAGGAAGAGGATGATCGTCGCATCGATAATCTCAAGCGCCGCCTGAAGATCGCGCGCAAGGTGGACATCGTCCGGGCCGCGATCGCGCTGCTGGAGAAGGAAGCGGACCGCAAAGAAAGAATATTGCGCTGGAAACGGGCAGCTGCCTTAGCCGCCAAAACGAGCCAACAGGTGAATGCAGACTTCCGTCCGTATTCCCGGCTGAAAAGGAGCGGATCGTGATCCCTCGTCAATGGCACCTCTATGTCGTCGATCTCGAGCCGCGAGTCGGAACAAAGCCAGGGAAGAAGCGCGCTTGCCTAGCCATCCAGCCTTCGGAATTCAGCGAAGCGGGGCTTGAAAGCACGGTAGTCCTGCCTCTGACCACAAAGCTGACTCCCGGAGATGCATTTCCTTTGCGCGTGCGCATTTCCCGGGGGACGTGTGGACTCGAATCTGACAGCGACGCCCTCGTTGACCAGATCCTGGCTTGGGACAATTCCCTGTTCCGCAAGGAATTGGGAATACTGCCTGAAGCCCTCATCGAAAACATAAAAACGGCACTCAGAGATTTTCTGGATCTGTAGTGCGAGGCCTGAGCCGGAATCCGCAGGACTGCAAGTTTGATGGTTCCGGGTCCTGCGTGGTCGAGATGGGCCCTGCCGTCGCTCTGGCGCCATCCGGCAGTCTTGCCGATCCAGACGCAAAATGGATAAAGGATATAGATAATATCGGGAAGCTGGATGCGGAGATAATTATTCCCGGTCATCAGAGACCAGGAATGCAGTTCGATACAAGCTCCCTGGATTTCACCAGGAAATACCTGCGTGCCACGGATGAAGATCTTACAGGAATCCCCAGCGCGGCGGAGTTTCACAGCGCAATGATTAAACGCTTCCCAAAGGCCAATCTTGTTTATTTCCTCGATATGAATGCGCGGGTATTGAACAACGACTGGAACTGGCGGGAAGAGCCATAGTTCCTTGATATTTTGATGGACACTACACCCCTGGAGGAAGGCAAACATGATAGGTATAAGTTCAACCCTTGCTTCGGCCGAATCCATCAATGCTCTCGGGATCGATTTGTTGCTGAGGCTCCATCGGCCCGCATCGAACACTTTGCTTTCGCCATACTCAATACAATGCTCATTGATCCTGGCTTATGCCGGCGCGGAAGGGGATACCAGGACAGAGATGGCGCGAGTCCTTCATTACCAGTCGGGAAGCAAAGAAATTCATCAAAGCTTCGCCGATTTGGCCGACAGCCTCGATGAAATGTGCCGTGAAAGCATGGCGTGGAGCGAACGCATGCGTGAGGTGCGTCGGGAATTTGAACTCGGCTGGAAATCGGACAGGATGTCATTATCCGAGTTCATGAAGCAGCCCTGCATTGCTGGTGAACCTTTGATGCTGCTTGTGGCCAATCGGATTTTCACACAAACAGGCTTTGATCTTCGCAAATCTTTTGTGGAGCTTCTTGGATCGCGCCACCATCCAGCGTTTGAATCTCTGGATTTTGCAAAAGATCCGCATGGGGCGGTCAGACATATAAACCGCTGGGCTGAAGAACAAACGAGCAATCGCATCCGCAACATCCTTCCCGACAACTCTGTGAATCGGCTGACGAGAATCGTCCTGGCAAATGCCATTTATCTGAGGGCGGCCTGGAGCAAACCGTTCTCGGAGGAAGTTACGCGACCACTGCCGTTTTACCTTCAAACCGGCGAGACTATTATTGTCCCGACCATGACAGGAATGATCGATATTGGGTTCCGCCAATTTGATGGTTTTATTGCTTTGACCATTCCTTACGACACCGGCGATTTGCAGTTCACAATCCTGATGCCGGACAAGCAGGATGGAATTGCCGAGCTTGGAAAGAGATTAGATACGGTGCTGCTCAAACAATGTTCCACTTTGGAAACCCATGAAGTGAGTCTGCACCTGCCGAAATTCAGGTTGGAGCCCCCTACGATGCTGCTTCGCAGAGACCTTCAGTCGCTCGGAATGCAAACCGCATTCGACCTGCCGCCAGGAACTGCTAATTTTGAGGGAATCGCACCGAGATGCGAAGACGAGTACCTCGCACTCTACCAAATATATCACAAAACATTCTTGAGTCTCGACGAGAAGGGAACCGAGGCTGCTGCGGTCACTATAAACCTTGGCGTTGGATGGGGATTCGATGGCGGCCCGATAAAGAAACCGAAAAAAAATTTCGTGGACCGCCCTTTTATCTTTGCGATCCAGCATCGGAAAAGCGGGGCCTGCTTGTTCCTCGGATTTCTTTCTGACCCCGTATGGTGAAATTTCTCAGACGTCGATCAAATGCACACTTTTGCACAGCTTTGAGTCGGGATAGCGGCGCAGTTTCGGACGATTTTAGATGGAGCGAGCGCAGAATCTGAGAGGCTGAGGAGGCGAAGCTCCCATTTCCTGCATGACTCGGCTGGGTTTATTCACCAAACGGATGGAGCGTCATCTTTGAAAAAGGGCGTTTTTGCTGCCTATAGGCGTTTCCCGGGCAGAACCAATGCTCATACAAATCAACGACGAGGGAACGGCACCATGACTCTGCGGCTTTGCGCGCTGACATTTGCACTTCTGGCTTCGACGGCGTTGGGCGGCGATCTTGCGCCCACCGGCAAGTGGAGCGGCAACACTGCCGGTGCCGCGGCGACTCCGCCGATCAGCTGGAGTTCGTGGAACACCTTCGCCACCAACATCTCGGAAGAGCG
>LAHU01004565.1_pt1 | contig 11961 bp, 10 predicted proteins | sample 329631 | NCBI WGS metagenome assembly LAHU01 (sample SAMN03275698, study PRJNA271635) | activated sludge metagenome | isolation source: sample C-0 Zero hour mixed sludge faded in reactor as a methanogenic...
GGGGGATAATCGCAATCCTCAAGATATATACAGACCGATACGCTGCACGGTATAACTGTCGAGGCAGGGATACAGAAAGACGGGATTTACAGGGGCGATACCCTTATTTTCCCTGGTACCCTATTAATTGTAGCACTTCCGGGAATGATTCCCCGGGTGCTGGCAGAAGTAAATCCGACGTGCCGTCCCGGCACTGCCTCAACAGGCTCGGGATTACTGGGAGCTAGCGTAAGCGGCTCTTTTTCGGATTTACGTGTAGTTACAGGAGTGTATCCATGGCACGCATGCATGCACGCAGAAGAGGGAAGGCTTCCTCGGTCCGGCCGTACCGCCGGGAACCCCCTGCGTGGTCTAACACAGATACGGCTGCAATCGAGAAGGTGATCGTCGACCTTCGGAAGGAAGGGGTCTCATCCGCACGGATAGGGCTCATCCTCCGCGACCGGTACGGCGTCCCATCGGTGAAACTTGCGACAGGGAAGCGCATCGGGGAGATCCTCGAGGAGAAGGGTATTGCATCCGACATTCCGGAAGACCTCCGGAACCTCATCGTCAAGGCCCTCCGGCTTCGCAAGCACTTCCTTGCCAACAAGAACGACCTGCACAACAAGCGCCAGCTCCAGCTGACCGAGTCAAAGGTCCGCCGGATGGTGCGCTACTACACGGGCACAGGCCGCCTCCCGAAGGACTGGGTCTACAAGCCCGAGACCGCTGAGATCCTCCTCTCCCGCTAGACGAGCACGATGCCCCTCGCGACCGATACTGCCCACCTCTCCACGCACCTGGCCCGCCAGGAGTACGTCGAGGTCTATGCTCACCACGACGCGGATGGCATTGCAGCAGGGTCAATCCTCTGCACTGCTCTTCACCGTCTTGGAAAGGGCTTCCGGCTCAGGGTCACCCATGCAGTCGATCCCACCGCACTGGAAGAAGAGAACCCGGTGCTCCTCTGTGACCTCGGTGCCGGGCTCCGCGATCTCCCTTCCGGGACCATGGTGGTGGACCACCACATCCCAGAGTTTGAGGGACAGTTTCACGTGAACCCCCGCCTCCACGGGATCGACGGGGAGGAGGTCCTCTCTGCAGCGGCAGTGGCATTCCTCGTCGCCACCCGGATGGGTGACAACAGGGACCTTGCAGGCCTCGCCCTCACCGGCATCCTCGGTGACAGGCAGGGGACCGGCGGAGAGAACCAGGCGATCGTGAACGAGGCGATAGCGGAAGGTATTATCGTCCCGGGCAGGGGAAGCCTCCTCGCAGGAAGAGATGACAGCGAAAGGCTCCTCCTTGCAACAGATCCCTATCTCCCCGGTCTCTCCGGAGACGAAGCGGCGGTCCGGGAGGTCCTTGCCCTCTCGGAAGGAGGGGAGGGACCAGACCCGGCAATCCTCAACTCCCGCATTGTGCTTGGGATAGCGGCAAACGCCTCCATACGAGCGATGGAGGGGCTCTGGGGAGACCGCTACGAGCTCTTACGGGAAGTGGTCCCCGATGCCCTCACCTTAGCCGCACTCATCGGCGCGTGCGGAAAAGAAGGAAAAGGCGGTCTTGCCGCATCGCTCTGCATGCGCAACGGCACAGGGGCAGACGAGGCCTGGGAGGTCTTCCGTCATCACCGCTTTACCGTGATAGAGGAGCTGAAACAGGCTCTTGCAGGAGTGGAAGCGGAAGGTATCGTCACGGTCTCTGACCCCGGGGTCACCGGCGAGGTGGCCGACGTGCTCGCCCGCGATCTTCCGCGGAAAGGGCCGGTCGCCGTGGTTGCCACCACGGGGACGCTCTGCCGGGTGTCAGTCCGCACCCCACCCGGAGACGATGCTGACCTCGGCATCGTCGTCCGCGGGATAGCAGAGACCTGCGGGGGACGGGGAGGAGGCCACCGGCACCGTGCCGGTGCCACGATCCCCCTCTCCGGTATGGATACCTTCCGCGAAGCATGGAAGAGGGAGGTAGCCGCATGATGGAGATCGAAGGGACTATCCGGACCCGCCATGCGGAGCCGTCACCGGTTGCCGGAGCGCTCGCACCCGATAACCTGGTGGCAATGGAGACCCGTGCCACAGGGGAAGAGGTCATTACTACTATCCGCGGAGACCGCATCGGGTCGATCATTGCATCGGTGGACGATTATCTCACCAACCTTGTGGTTGCTGAGGAGATCTGCCAGTCCCTCGCCCCGTCCCCGGGAATCGTCCCCGGGACAGGGGCCGGAGACAGGGAGAAGAGAGAGAACAGCCCAGATTCAGACGAATCGGCGTGATACAATGGTAAAAAAGAAACAGATTGGACGAAGGGTCGAGGGGTGGAAGGCCAAGAGCTGGTACAAGGTCTATACCCCTGACAACCTCGGTAAGTATTACCTCGGCGATACCATCGCCAGTGACCCCGGGACCGTGGTCGGCCGCGTGATGCAGGCGACCCTCGGGGAGATCGTGAATGACTTTGCGAAGCAGAACGTGAAGATGCGCTTCAAGATCCAGAACGTCGCAGGAGACTCGGCGTATACCGAGTTCGCGGGCCACGAGATGACCCGTGACTACCTCCGGTCCCTCGTGAAGCGCCGGACGTCCCGGATCGACTGCCACATTCCCATCACCACAAAGACGGGTATGACGGCACTTCTCACCGTCACCTGCTTCACGCTCCACCGTGCTAACCTCTCGCAGGAGCATGCTATCCGCGGCGAGATCACCGCCGCGGTCTCCAAGGCGCTCCAGGGCGTGGAACTTGATGCTCTCGTGAACGGGATTGTCTCGGGCGAACTCTCGAAGGAGCTCTTCAAGGTCGTGAAGACAATCTTCCCGGTCCGCCGTGTCGAGATCATCAAGTCCAAGGTCGAGCCGCCGCTGCACGCGCGCGCCGCGGCAGCTACGGCCTGAACACTTTTTTCCTTTCCAGGCCCAATTCCTGCACGGCCTGATACACCTGCCTTGCCCGCCGATGCGGTATCCACTCATTCTCCCGGGCGTTTCTCATCGGAAAAAACCGATACCGCTCTGCACATCACCAGTAACCCCTCTTTTTACCGGGAGAGAGGGATCCGACAACCATGCGTTATTACTCGAATTTACTCGCATACCTCCCAGCCGATCAGACCAAAGTAGTGGACAGGGGGGTTCTCTCCCCTCCTCGTTCCATAGGGACTCTGCGAATGTTGCCACTGCCACTGCCACTGCGTATTGTCGAACCTCCCCTCCGCGTTCTACGGGGACTCTGCCCCAGTCCCTGCCGGCACGAAATGGCCGCAGAAGAAGAGAACCGGTTGATAGGGGACATGCTTCGATTCTGATCCCTGGTTTTTTCCTGGGAGACTGGCAGAGTGGGATTACTCCCCGCTGGCCGGTTGCAGGATACTTCCGGATACGCGCCTCCCGGTCTTCCTGCTGTCCCGGGTGCGCAAAAGCCACATGCATAAGACCTCCCGGCCCCCACCGAAGAAGGATCATGACCGCAAAGAGAGTGGTGATGGTGGTCCTCGACGGGATCGGGGATCGTCCCTGCCCGGAACTCGGCGGGCTGACCCCGCTGCAGGCGGCAGAGACCCCGGTCCTCGACCGCTTCGCCAGGGAGGGGATATGCGGGATCATGGATACGATCTCACCCGGAATCCGGCCGGGATCCGATACTGCACACCTGAGTCTCCTCGGGTATCCCCCCGAGCGATATTACTCCGGGAGGGGCCCCCTCGAGGCGGAAGGATCGGGGATCCACATGGAGCCCGGCATGATTGGATTCCGCTGCAATTATGCAACGATCGGTCCCGGAGGCCTCATCACTGACCGGAGGGCAGGACGGATCCATGACACGCTTGCCCTAAGCAAAGCAATCGAAGAGGGAGTTGACCTCTCCCCCTTCGGTGTCACGTTCTCCTTCCGTTCCGGGGCAGGGCACAGGGCAGCCCTCGCCATCCGCGGCGAAGGACTTGGAGCAGATGTCACTTCCAATGACCCCAAGAAAGAGGGATCTGCCCCGTACGCCTTCCAGGCAAAGGGAGATGCAGAGCGCGATAAAAAGACCGCTCTCGTCCTCACCGGGTTCGTCCGCCAGGCGGAGGCCATTCTCGAAAACCACCCGGTGAACATCGGGAGGAGGGAGAGAGGCCTCCCCTCTGCCAACACGATCCTTATCCGGGGGGCAGGGGAGATGGGCCACTTTGAACCGTTCTCTTCGCGTTACGGCCTCAGCGGAGCGGTTATATCGGCTGCCGCACTCATCTCCGGGATCGGCCGGGTGGTCGGCCTCACGCCTGTCGCAGTCCCGGGGATTACCGGGTCGGTGAATACGAACCTTTCCGGCAAGGTAGATGCGGTTCTCCGGTCCCTGGACGAATACGACTTCATCCTCCTGAACATCAAGGGTGCTGACGAGGAGGGGCACGACGGCCATGCAGAAGGGAAGCGGGACTTCATCTCCCGCATCGACGCGGCCCTTGCCCCGTTTGCAGGACGGGAAGACACGGTATTTGCATTCTGCGGGGACCACAGCACACCGTGTGCCGTGAAAGACCACAGTGCTGACCCGGTCCCGGTCCTCATCTGGGGGGAAGGCGTCAGGACCGACGCGGTGGACCGTTTCGACGAGATATCCTGTGCCGGAGGGGGTCTCTGCCGGATCAGGGGAGACTCTCTCCTCCCCATACTCTGTGATCTCGTCAACAAGGCCCAGAAATTCGGAGCGTGAGAAGATGCGTGCAGCAGATATCCTTGAAGTCTCACGGCTCCGGTTCATCGAGCCTTCCTTCGCTGATCTCCCGGACTCAGAGTGGAACGAGGCGCTTCTCCAGGCCCCTGCCGAAGAGGGACGGCTTCTGATCGACCGCCATGAGGAGCCGCTTGGCCTCGCGTTCCGTGAGGGAGAGGACTGGACCGCCGGGTCTTTCCATTTACGGCCCCCTTCTGCCGCCCTTGTAGCCCGTTTCGAGGAGACTGGTGGGGATATCTACCAGGATGAGAAGGATGCATGGGCAGCCGCCGTCCGCGAGTACTACAGCATTGCCCTCGCCCGGGAGATAACCCCTGCCCTCGATGACCTGAACCCTGACCGGATCGGGATGATTGAGGAACTGGTCGAGGGATTCTGGGGAACGCCCGGCGGGATCACCTGTCTCGACTGCTGCTGCGGGTCAGGGCTCGGTTCCCTTGTCCTCCGGAGGCGTGGGATCCACCCGCTCTCCTATGACAATGACCCTGCCCTCCTCTCCCTCGGGCTCGCACGAGGGCGGCTCCTCCCTGAGGAGACGATGTGGATCGACGCCACCGTCGCAAGCCGGTACACGGGAAATGTCACTGCCGGTATCGGCCTGATGTTCGGTGTGATCAATTCCTTCAATGCAGGGATGTGGGAGAGGATAACTGCAGAGCTGATCTCCTTAACCGACTATTGCCTGATCACTGTCGGGACCAGGGATGAAGCTGACCTTGTCAGCCGCTTTGCCACTTCGCGCGGAAGGGAGGTCGAGGTCCTGGAGAACCCCCGCGACCCGATATACGATCGTTTCGTCTGCGACATCAGGAGCCCCTGATAACTCCGTTCACCTGCGACGCCGGCGGCGGGCAGCATCCTTCGAACCCGGCCCGCCCTCTTTCTTCTCCTTCTTCTGCCGTGGCTTCTCCCGTTCTTCCCGCTCCCCCCGGGTGTCCATGGTATCAAGGGCGGCAACGATAGCAACGGCGTCATCGGTCTCCGCCACCTGCTCCTGGATCATCAGGAGGTGTTCCATACCAAGGAAATGCGCCGCCATCACCCGCGCAAGATCTGAAAGGATGATGCGGTCATCCTCCTGCCGGACAAGCCCAGCCACGACGAGAGCAGGCAGGGGCGGCTCCAGGCTTCCCACCATCATCCCACAGACTTTCCCGATGGCAGCAATCTTCCCCCCGGCGACGACCGCGTTGGCGACGTACTCCTCGCTGCTCTGCTCGAGGTCATGTTCGGGCGCGACCTCCTCCATCTCCCCGCGGAGCAGGCGCAGTGCCATCTCGTCCTCTGTCAGTGGGTTACCCCTGGCATACGCGCACCCTGGCTCTGCGAGGATCACCACCCTTCCCAGGTCGTGATAGTCCGGTCGCCCTGCCCTCCCGGCCATCTGGCTGAACTCCTGGACAGACAACCAGTCGATCCCCATCGCAAGGGAGTCAAAGATGACCTGCGATGCCGGGAAGTCTACCCCCGCACCGAGCGCCGCAGTTGTGATGACCGCATTGAGCGACCCTTCTGTGAAACGGGCCTCTATATCGCGGCGTTCCCGGGCGGTCAGGCCTGCATGGTAGGCGGCATACCGGGGGCCGAGCTCCTGGGCGATAACCTCGCACCTTGCACGGGAATGGGAGAAGACAATCGACTGCCCGCGGAATCCCTTGCTCGAGGTCTTGGCATACTCTTCGTCGCACAGGCGTTTGATCGTCGGGATCTTCTGCCGGCGGTCGGTGAAGATCAGGTACCGCTCAAGAGACACGGGACGTTCATCGTAGCGCACAAGGTCCGCTTGCAGCTTAGCAGCAAGGGCTTTTGGCGATCCGATCGTTGCCGAAAGGTAGAGGAACTGGGCATTGGGGGCAAGGAACTTCAGGCGGGCGATTAAGCCGTCAAGGCGGTGACCACGCTCCCTGTCCTCGAGCATCTGGACCTCGTCGATGACGACGGTCCCGATCTTCCCCAGCCGTTTTCCGCAGCGGATCATATGGTCAAGGCCCTCGTACGTCCCGACAAGGATAGGGGCGTGCACGTTCCGGTCGCCTGCCTGGCGGGTATCGGGGAGGTTCAGCCGGCTCCGTCCTATCAGGACCCCGGCCCCTGCTATCTCCCCGTAGCGTTCAGAGAACCGCTGGTACTTCTGTACTGCGAGGGCAACCAGGGGGACCAGGAAAAGGAGCTTCCCGCGGCCTTCAAGGTAATTCTTGAGACCCGCCATCTCTCCGATGAATGTCTTCCCGCTTGCGGTGGCAGAGACGACGAGGAGGTCCTTTCCAAAGAGGAGCCCGGACTCGACTGCGAGCTGCTGGGCAGGCATCAGGGTGGAGACGCCAGATGCATCGGTGAAAGCCCGGGGAAGTGCCAGTTCCTCGAGTCGCTGGGTATGGGCGACGCCATGGGCTTCAAGGCGGTCGAAGAGGGTCTCCGCCATCCGCATCTCCTGCGGCTGGATACTTGCGAGGACTGCATCCACGCTGCGGTGCACCGCGAGGAGATCGTCCAAGTGGGCCATCGCCCGCCTTCCTATCCTGCCCATGTTCGCAAGCTCCCTGTGGATCTCCTTTCGGGCGCACCGCATGCAGATCCACTCCCCTTTCCGGTAAAGGACCGTTTCTCCAGGGGAGAGAGGGGTGATCCGGTCTTCGAGGAGGCACATACGACAGAGATCGCTCGTGAAAGCAGAGACCTGGAAGTCGGAGAGAAAGGAAGAGAACCGGGGGTCCGGGTGGGTAAGCACGACCTCAGAGTTCCGAAGCGATGATATGAGATCGCGTGACGGGGTGTTGCGGAACTCCCGGCGGGCGCCCCAGCGCACGCGGTAATGGAGGGGACGGAGCCCCTTCGGCGTCTCGGTGAGAGCCGTCATTGCAGTGCCAAGTACATGCCCGCCATCGGTGAAGATGAGGCGGTACGACCCCTTTGAAGGGTGAACAATGACTTTCATGCCGCCATCAGGTCATGGATGACGTAGCCAAGTCCTACTCCCTCGAGCCGCTTGAGGAAGTCGGTGAACTCCTCGTCAACGATGACAATGGCGCACGTGATCCCGTGAAATGCCGCCTCGATAACCCCTTCACGCGCTCCAAAGAACATGTCCGGTTCCCTGCCGGCATTCCGGAGGGCGACCGTAGCCTCAAGACCGACAGATGCGACAAACCCGGCATCCGCAATAACCTCGCGGAGCTTCCTGCTGCGGATCTTCCGTGAGCCCCCCCGCTGGACCCGGGGGACCTTGCAGACATGGATCACACCCTCGCTATGTTCGATAATGCCGGAAAGCCTTGCTATCCCTACGTCTTCACCCTTCATGGTATCCTCAAGGACCGATCCCATGGCAGAACGGGGAGCACGGGACGCATACAAAAGGCCGCGGTCCATGTACACCCCTACCTCCTCACCGGACCGGAGGTCCTCTGCTGCGATAGCAGTCCAGACCGAGACCTGGTGGATAATATCCCGCCTGATATGGCGTGCATACGCCTCAAGGACCTCGGCATTGCCGAGGACCCACTCTATCCCTTTCCGGGTGACCTCGTACCGCCCGCGGCCCTTTGCCACGACCATGTCGTCCTCGGTGAGGTCGCGGATGTACTCGGAGACCGCCTGGGGTGTAACCCCGAGTTGCACGGCAATCTCCTGCTGCCGGACCGCGGGCTGGTGCTCGGCGATCTCCACGAGGATCTGGAGACGGGTCACTTCGCGCTTGCTCCTGAGGAGGGGAAAGAGGGGGTCCTCTGCGCGGGCATCACCGGGTTCTGTCAAGGAGCACCAGTCCCTGCCCCTTCACGTCGAGGTGGGGGATCCGCTTTGCAACCCCGCGGACGAAGATACTACTTACACCGTATTTACGAGCGATATCGTTGATTGAGGTGTTCCCTGCCCGTATCTCCTCCTCGATCCGGTCAGCGAAACCCCGGAGGGTCTCATCATTGGAGACCGCGATATAGAGGAGGTCGGCGAGATCGGTGAAGTTACACTGGAAGTTAGCCCGGAACTTGCTGTAGGTCGCACGGTACTCACGCACGGGCCGGACGCCAGGCTCTGGCATCCGCCACTGTTCCTCCACGAGGTTTCCCTTCCGGAGAATCATGAGACAATCGGCGATCCCTTCCCCGTTCCCGACCTGGGCAACGATCTCCTCTTCAGTCATCCACGACCGGCTGAGCAGGTCATAGACATGCTTGAAGGTTGTTACGTTGAAGGTCAGGAGCAGAGGTACAAGTTCGACGGGATCGTTGACAATTCGTATATGGCCGGTCACCGCCAAAACCCTAGTATTATATGGAGAGGGAAATCCATAAATTTTTTTGGAAAATTGCGATGCGAAAGGGCTGGATGGTCACGATCCGGGGCATCGTTCAGGGCGTTGGGTTCAGGCCTTTCGTGTATGCACAGGCTGTACGCCTCGCGATCGATGGATCGGTGATGAACCGGGGGGGCGAGGTAGTTATCATCGCTGCCGGGGATCACCTTGACGATTTTGTGCGCGCGGTCTCCCTGGGTCCACCCCTTGCACGGATAGATTCGATCACGACCAATCCGTACACGGGAGATATCCCAGAAGGAACCTTCCTGATCCTCCCAAGCGGCGAGGGTGCACGGACCGGGATGATCCCACCGGACATTGCAACCTGCCCTGCCTGCCTTGCTGATATCGATGACCCCAACGGCAGGTACAGGGGATACTGGGCAACTTCCTGCGTAAACTGCGGCCCCCGTTACAGTATCATCAACAGCCTTCCCTATGACCGGGAGAGGACGTCAATGGCCGGATTCCCACCCTGCACGGCATGCCGGGCTGAGTATGGGGACCCCGGCAACCGCCGTCATCATGCTCAGACGATTGCATGCCAGGCCTGCGGCCCGGTACTCGTTCTCCTCGACCAGGCGGGAACCCCCGTTACGGTCGCAGACCCTGCCCGGGAAGCGGCGCGGCTCCTCGATACAGGATCCATCCTCGCTATCCGCGGGATCGGAGGCTTCCACATCGCCTGTATTGAAGAGAGGGCAGAGGACCTCAAACAGAGACTCGGCAGGACCTGGCAACCTTTTGCAACCATGGTCCGGCCGGATTATCTCACGGGTATTGCACGGGTGACTCCCCGGGACCGCGAAACACTAGAGGGGCCGGAACGCCCCATCGTCGTGATGGAGAAGCGCGATCCTTCCGCGCTTTCCTCTATATCCCCCCTGCATACAATCGGGTGCATGCTCCCCTACACCGGGTTCCACCACATCCTCTTCTCTGCCCTTGCACACCCCCTGCTGGTGATGACGAGCGCGAACATGCCGGGTTACCCCATGATCACCGGCACAGAGGAGGCGGTACGCGGGTTATCAGGAATCGTTGACGGTTACCTCACCCACACACGCCCGATCGTGAACCGGTGTGACGACTCGGTTGTCCGGGACGGGTTGATTATCCGCCTCTCCCGGGGCCTGGCACCAAGGAGGACCCGCATAGACCTGGGCGACGCGTGCATCCTCGGCGTAGGGCCGGAGCTGAACTCGAATACGACGCTCTACCGGGACGGATTCGCGGTAACATCTCCACATGTCGGGAACGTTCGCAACCCGAAGACCTATGGGTACCTGACCGAAACAATCGGGAGGCTCCGGGACCTCCTGCAGGCTGAACCCGGCATCATTGCCCATGACCTGCACCCCCAGTTCCTCTCGACCCATTATGCAAGGGAGCTCGCGTCAGAGACAGGGGCAGAGCTGGTGCCGGTCCAGCACCACCGTGCACATATTGCGGCAGCTACACAGGAACCCTGCGTGGGCATCGCGATCGACGGGGTGGGCTACGGCGATGACGGCACGGTCTGGGGCGGGGAGATCTTCGCCGGGCAAGCGCCACATCTCCGCCGTGCCGGGCACCTTGAGGTCGTTCCCATGCCGGGTGGTGATCTCGCCGCCCGCTTTCCGGAACGCATGCTCTACGGGATTCTCCCGGTCCCCGAGGTTCTCGAACTCTTCCGTTCACGGGGATGGGACAGGACAGAGTCCGGGGTGCTCGCCACCCAGGTTGAGCGGGGGATCCGTGTTGCCCGGACGAGCAGCACAGGTCGTGTCCTTGATGCGGCCTCCGCCCTCCTCGGGATCTGCCGGGAACGCACGTACGATGGGGAACCGGCGATGCGCCTTGAATCTGTGGCCGCCCAGGGCACCCCGGAACCGTGGGAATACCGGGTCGAGCGGGTTGGGGGTCTCGCAGTCCTCTCGACCCGGCACCTCCTTAAAGTCCTCCTTGACCGCTATTTGAGGGCCGATAGCGGGGGATCGGCCCAACTCCCCGACCTTGCCGCCTCGTTCCAGGATGTACTCGCCCGGGGAATCGCCGAGATGGCCGCGTGGACCGCAGAAGACGAAGATTACCAGCTGGTAGCCCTGAGCGGGGGGGTCGCCTACAACAGGGCAATACGCGAGACGATCCGGAGGGAACTGGCATCCCGCGGTCTTACACTGTTGATAAACACGGACTATCCCCTCGGTGACGGTTGTATCTCGTTCGGCCAGTGCATCACCGCGGGACTGCTTTGAAAGGTCCTCCACAACGCTCTACTAGGAACGGGAGGTGGAGGGGATGCCCGGGACCGGAGTCGTGTCTCCGCTTCGGGCGGGGCCCGGCCAGAGAAGATTCCAAGCTACACGGTTTATTACGAAAACCGCTCGCGTGGTTTTGATCTTCTCTAAGTGTATAGGCTACCTAGAAACCATATGGTTTTCCGCATTATCCCGCAAGGGGCGGTGAATAACAGAGCCCGGCCAGGAAACAGGGTCTATTGCCTGCACGTGCCTTCCTGACCTGTCGTGGACCCTGGAAGGACGTAATGCCAGTTGATTCATTTCAGTCAACCCTGGATCCACTGAACGGGAGGAAGGTAAACCCGTCACGCGATATCAGGAAAATAGCAACCAGGACTGGGGATTCCCCTGTGCAGGACAATGAAAACAGAAAAAATTAGCTCATGGGAGTGAGCGGGACATAGAGAATGACCGGGACACCCGGGTTCACCGTCACAGTCCTGGTCCATTCCTCGTACCCATCCAGGGCTATCTTCACGGTATGGTCTCCCCCGGACGGGAGGTCAATGATCCGCAGGAACGGGAACAGGAGTGTGTTGCCATTACCGGCACCATCCACTGATATCGCGGCACCGGATGGCTGGGACGAGATCCAGACCTGGAATGCACCGGACCCAGGGGCGACTGACAGGATCTCATCGGGGTTCACCGGGGTCGGAACAGGGTTGTCCGGGTTCACCG
>LAHU01015772.1_pt1 | contig 11876 bp, 7 predicted proteins | sample 329631 | NCBI WGS metagenome assembly LAHU01 (sample SAMN03275698, study PRJNA271635) | activated sludge metagenome | isolation source: sample C-0 Zero hour mixed sludge faded in reactor as a methanogenic...
TGGGCCGTTAGCTCAGAGGTAGAGCAGCGGACTTTTAATCCGTTGGCCGCGGGTTCAATCCCCGCACGGCCCACCAGAAAACAAAAGGGTTTCCGCAAGGGAGCCTTTTTTTATAACCATCCGCCCAAAAAACCGTTCAAACCAGATACTAAACCGCTCAGCAAACCCAAATTTAACAACCGGGATTTTCCAGCCAAGATTTCCTTGACACGCAAGAACGCCCATTTTATACTCCAGCCCTCAAAACGGCTGTTCTTATCAAAACATCTCATAAGAACAATGTGTTTTGAATCATATCAGCGAAAAGTAAGCATTCGATGTTATCAGAATGCTCTCTAATAAAAAGGTATCGAAAGGAACAGGAGGTATTTTATGTATCGGATTGATCTGTTAAACAAAATTTCAAAAAAAGGGCTCAGCCTTTTTACTGAGAAGTATGAGTATCGTACTGATATGCCAGATCCCGATGGGATCCTGGTAAGAAGCAAGGAAATGAAAGAAATGACCCTGCCGTCAAGTCTGAAAGCCATTGCCCGCGCCGGCGCCGGCGTCAATAATATTCCCATCGACAAGTGCTCCGAAAAAGGCATTGTCGTTTTCAACACACCCGGCGCCAACGCCAACGGCGTCAAGGAGCTGGTTATCCTGGGCATGCTGCTTGCGGCGCGCAATGTGATGGGGGGCATTACCTGGGCCAAAGGGCTGGTAGGCGAAGGGGTAAAAGTTCCTGATCTTATCGAAAAGAGCAAATCGAAATTCGGCGGCACGGAAATTCAGGACAAAACTCTGGGCGTCGTAGGGCTGGGTGCTATCGGCACGATGGTGGCCAATGCCGCGGAGTCCCTCGGGATGCAGGTCATGGGATATGACCCGTTTTTGTCCATCGAAGCTGCCTGGAGGTTGTCGCGTACCATTAAAAAGGCGCCGAGCCTGGACAGGCTTCTGGCCGAATCCGATTATATCACTTTGCATCTGCCTCAAAACAACGACACAAAAGGTTTTGTCAACACGGCGAAATTCGCGATCATGAAAAAGGGTGTCACCTTGCTCAACTTTGCCCGGGGCGGGCTGGTGGATACGGATGCTTTGAAAAAAGCTGTCGCCGACGGAATCGTCGGTTGCTATGTCACGGATTTCCCCGACGAAGAGGTCATCAAAACCGATAAGGTCATTCCTATCCCCCATCTGGGCGCCTCCACTGAAGAATCAGAAGAGAACTGCGCCGTCATGGCGGCTTTGCAGTTGATGGATTTCCTGGAAAACGGCAATATCAAAAACTCGGTCAATTTCCCGGAATGTGTCCTGGACCGCTCCGGCAAAAAGAGAATAACTCTTTCCAATCAGAATATGCCCGGGATGATCGAAAAGATCACCAAGCTGCTGGCGGAAAACAACCTCAACATCGCGGACATGATCAATAAAAGCCGCGGCAATCTTGCTTACAACATCATCGATGTGGAAGGCGCCGCCGGCGACGATCTGGTGGGGAAAATTCAGGGCATTGAAGGCGTGATCAGGGTGAGGATCATTTAAACTCCTCAAAAATATCTGATTTTTTTGACAGAACTCAATCAGGCGCCCGCTTTAAAACGGGCGCTTTTTTTACGCCTGCTCTCTTTTGCAATTTCTGTCCTGTGACAATAGCATGAATATCCCTTTTCGCCGCTGTGTCTTTGAAATCATGGAAGATGCATCGAAAACAGCAAAATGATCATTGAACGAAAAAAATTTGCTCTTTGGCGAAGGGCAACTATATTAGAAAACAGGGCCGGCGGGCCTGTGTAAACGGCACGGCTGCCGAGGGCGTTCTTTTGAGCCGCCGTGGTTGACCGGTGCGATCGGCAGATCATTTATATATTTCATTCGAGAGGAGCATTTCATGTTCAACAACAAAACGGATAAAAAACAGCAGGAGGACTTTTATATTTCCCGGGAGCCGTTTTATCTTCCGCAGGGAAGGGAAATAGAAATATTTGAAACAGCCTATGCACAAAAGTTGCCTGTTTTACTAAACGGGCCCACCGGCAGCGGGAAAACACGTCTGGTGGAGCATATGGCCTGGCGTCTGAAGCGCCCGTTGTTTACGGTTGCCTGCCATGACGATCTGGGCGCCAACGATCTTATGGGGCGTTACATCATCAAAGGTGATGAGGTGCAATGGATTGACGGTCCGCTGCTCATGGCTGTGCGCGAAGGGGGCATTGCCTATCTGGACGAGGTGGTCGAGGCGCGCAAGGATGTCACCGTCGTGATTCACCCTCTGACGGATCACCGGCGATACCTGCCCGTCGAAAAGAGGGGGAAAATATTCCGTGCCCCTGAAGAGTTCATGATGGTCATCAGCTACAACCCCAACTATCAGAGCGTTCTCAAAGAGCTCAAGCCCAGTACCAGGCAGCGCTTTATCTCCATCAACCTGGGCTGGCCCGCACAGGATCTGGAAATCAAAATCGTCAGCCGCGAGGCGGACCTGGATGAGGAAACCGCCTCCAGACTGGTGAAGGCCGCCAACCGGATACGCAACCTGATTCATCAGGGGCTGGAGGAGGGGGTTTCCACCCGTGAACTGGTTTATGCGGGCAAGCTGCTGAAAAGCGGCATGCCGGTGAAAGAGTCGCTGGGCGCGACCATGGTGGAGCCTCTGACTTATGACAGTGATCTGAAAAAAAGCATCGAAGAGGTCCTCAAAAATTACTTCAGCTTCTAGTTGAGCGGCAAATGAAAAAAGACAGTTTTAGAGATATTGAAAACCACAGCCCTGTTATTTTCACAAACGGTCCGGCCGGAAACAGTGCGGGAGGGGACTTTTCCACCCGGCTCGACAATGCTTTGCAGCCTCTGGCCGGAAAAGTAAGCGCACAGACGGTCAATTCCTTCAGATCAATCATCACAGGGATTGCCGGCCACGACCCTCAGGCGGCTACACAGTTGCTCGATATGCTGCCGGAGGTTTTGGGCGGTCTTTTACCCATGGGGGAGCGCAGGCTTCAGGAGGTGGCGGACCTGGCCGGTTCCGTGCTGCCCTACGGAGCGAGGCTTGCGGCGCGGTTTCTGGTTTCCGCTCCCTCGCTTGCGGGCGGGATGGATCTGGAAACATTGGCCAAAACAGGGGCACTGGCCTGCAGCACCGTGCAGATAGACCCGCAGGTGGCGGAAAGTATCATCATTCATGCTCCGGCCGTCACCGGCAGGGCCGGTTTTGACGCCCTGCGCCGCATTGCCTCTCTGGCGGCACAGATTGCTGCTTCCAGCCGCACCTATGCCCTGCGGACGCTCGAGGAGGCGCCCGGCAACATCGACCGGATCATAGAAGCAGGCGGAAGTCCCGGCCTGGTGGCGGATGTCTATGGGCTTGCCTCTGTTATGGCCCGTCGCGACTGGAGCATGGCGGTGGATCTGGGGAAAGAAAGCCCCGTCATCGTCAGGAAACTCGTCGCGCAGGGACCTGATGCTCTTCCGACTGAAATGTATCGGCGTGCGCACGATGCCGCCGCGCTGGGCGCGGGGTTTGCCGCAGCATTTTTACATACCGCGGGAGAAATCATCGGGGGGCTGGGACGTGACGGGGCCGAAATCATCTGGCAGTGCGCTTTTTGTGCAGCAGTCGAAAATCCGGAAGGCGCCGCCTGTGTGCTTTTTGAAAGCCCCGCGATAAATGAAGCTCTCAAAAAGATTTTGCCGCCCGGTCAGGAGCTTTCCGTTTACCGCAGCGCCCTGGAATTTTGCCCGTCTCATGCAGGTCTGGTTCTCAAGTTTCTGTCAGCGGCTGCGGGAGCCGCAGAAAAAACCGGTCTGGAGGGTCTGGAAAAAATAGCGCGTATGGCCGATGCCATCGGGGCTGTAAGCAATACCGCGGCCGCGTCTTTCCTGGAGGCGGCCCCCGGCCTGCTGGAAATAACCGGTATGGAAGAACTGGAAAAAATCAGCGAAGAGTCTCTGAAACTGGCCGGGATCAACGGCGAGGCAGCCTCGCGCCTTTTGCGTAAAAGCCGTGCGCTTCTCGATCGGGCCGGACTGGAGACATTCAAAACAGTCGGGGACTTTGCGGCGCTGGTCGCAACTGAAAGCCTCTCGGCTGCGCTTTCGCTTATCGACAAGTGCCCCGCTGTTATAGAGGGCCTTTGGGAAGCGGGCGGCGCCCTGCTTATTGCACGGGTTTGCCGCCTGGGCGAAAAAATCATGAAATACAATGCCCGGATAGCGGTCAGCTTCGTGGAGCAAAGTCCTCATATTATGCGGCTGGCCGGATTCGAAGGTCTGGAAAAGCTGGAAGAACTTGCCCGCCTGACGGGTCGGGAAAGCTGGACTGCCGCCGTGGCTCTGCTGCACAGCGCCGCCCGGCTTATCGAAAGAACCGGTTTTGAAGGTCTCGAGCTTATCGCCAGGCTGGCCCGTCTGGTCGCTTTGCAAAACAGCTACGCGGCGGTGAGCCTGCTTGAAAAAAGCCCGGACATTATCGATCGGATTCTGGCATACGGCGATATGGAGCTTGTTTTTTGCATATATGAGCAAGCGGCGGGTATTGCCGGCAGTGACTGGATGCTGGCTTCGACGATTCTGGAAGAAAGCCCGGCGCTTTTGGCCGGAACCGGATCTGAAAGCTTCTGTCAGTTGCTTGATCTGACCGGACGTGCAGCTGTTATCAACACCACCATCGCCAGGCATCTGGTTGAAGTCGCGCCGGCGGTCATCGCACGGACCGGTTTTGAAGGTCTCGAAACCCTGCTTGAGTGTGCGGCTGCGATAGTCGCTAAAGATGCCGGGGCGGCACTCAGGGTTGTGGATACAAGTCCTGCACTCATTGACCGTCTGGAACAAACAGGCGACGGCGGCATTTCAACTTCTGTATATGGGCTTGCAGCCAAAGCAGCCGGGGTCAGCGCGGCCGTGGCGGTCAGGCTTCTGGAAAAAAGCCCGGAATTGATCGAGTGGGCCGGGCACGACGGGTTCGGCCTGATCGTGTCGTTTGTTCTTGATGCGGCCGGAACCGATGAGCACAAAGCCCTGTCCTTTTTGTCGGGCGACTCTCCGGTCTTCAGCGATTTTATGGACAACATTCCCAAAGGGCTGGAGCTGAAAACAATCAAGCCTGTTTTGTCCACCTACCTCAGAGCGCTTCTGGGACGGAGGGTGGAAATCGCCGAGGCCAAAACAGTATATACGGACGGTAGAAAAATCTATCTTCCCGGCAGGATCAGAGACTTTCAGGACGAGGGGGATAATTTCAGTATGTATAAAGTGGCCGCTACTCACCAGGAAGCTCATCTGGAGTACGGCAGTTATGAATTCGACCTTTCAAAAATCCCGGACCTGGCCGACGGACTAACAAAGCGCTATGGCCTGACGCCTAAAGATGACGGAAGTGATATGGAACAGTTTGCGGGACTGTTTCCGGAGGCAGGGCTGGCGCAGGATCTTTTCAATCTGATGGAAGACTTCCGGATCGGGGAAATTCTGACAAGAGAATATCCCGCGCTGGGGAAAGAGATCGCCGGGATCAATCTTCACCTTATGCGCAAGCGCCGCCCGCCGGAAAAAATCATCAACGGCAAGCAGCGTTGCGTGGAAATGATCGCACAGAGCCTGCAGACAGAAAAGGTTTTTGACGACCAGAAAGACCCGGCTGCCGCTGTAGTGAAAAAAGCCCTGGAAGAATCCCTGGTTTTACGTTCACCTGTTTCCGGCGTTCATGACGCGGCGCGGGTGGCTGCCGCTGTTTATCTTCTGATCGATCAGGCTTTCAGCGAGCCGCACCGTACCGTCGGGCCTTTGTCGAGGCCGCTTGACCAGGACATGGTCTCACAGAATATCGGAAGCTTCAGCAAGACGTCGCAAAGCATCCACAACAGACTGCAGGGCCAGAGCTCACCGGCAGGCAGCCGGTCCGGCCCGCGTGTGGAAACGCAAAGCAGCGGCGAGGGCGATACCCAGCCTGCTCAGACCAGGCCGGGCAGTGAAAATGTTGTGCAAAAAGAGCAGCCTGCGGGCAGGATGCAGAAAAGTTTTCGCGCGCCCGCCGGTGGAGGCAGGCCGGAATCGACCGGAAGCGGCGATGATAAAGAAGAGGCCGCAGGTGCAAGCCCCGCCCGGGAATATAACTCCACGGAAAAAATCGAGCGGCTGCTCAAGGCCCTCTACAGGGAAAGAGGCGTCACGCCCAAAGAAATCGAACGTCATCTGGAGTCCATGACGCAAAACGACGCCTATATGTTCATGCGCTCCCTGGAAGCGTCACTGGACAAAAAGACGGAGCTGGAAAGCGAAAGGGGCACATCCTTGTATCCTGAATGGGGAGACGACCTGCAGGATTACCGTCATAACTGGACCCGTATCCGCGAGCAGACCCACCAGGGGACATCTCTTTCTTTCTATAAGGAAACCACCGGCCGTCATGCGGGGCTTTTGAAAAAAATCCGCCGGGAATTCCAGATGCTCAAGCCGGAAGGGTTTACCAGGCTCAAAAGGCAGTACGACGGAGACGACATAGACCTCGACGCGGTGGTCGATTTTCTGGTGGACCGCAAGGCGGGCATTTCTCCGTCCGAAAAAAATTACACGCTGATCCAAAAGAGGCAGCGCGATATCGCCGTAGGCTTTTTGATTGATATGAGCCGCAGCACCAGGGGTGAGACCATCCGTCAGGAAAAGGAAGCATTGATTATCATGTCTGAAGCACTCCATGAAGTGGGCGACGCTTTTGCCATTTACGGGTTTTCCGGCAATAACCGCGACAACGTCGATTTTTACCGCATCAAAGATTTTGACGACTCCTATGACGACCGTGTGAAAAAAAGGATTTCCGCCATCGAGGACCGCTTTGAAAACCGCGACGGAACTGCCATTCGGCACACAATCGGCAAGCTCAGAAGGAGGCCGGAAAGGACGAAGCTTTTGATTCTTCTGAGCGACGGCAAGCCGGTGGACAAGGAATATTCCGGCGCTTACGCCATCGAGGATACGCGCATGGCACTCAAAGAGGCGCAGCGTTTCGGGATACGGACATTTTGTATTACCGTCGATAAAAGCGCGCCTGAATACCTGCCACGGATGTACAGCCACAGCAGTTGGACGGTGATTGACGATGTGGCCAGGCTGCCGGAAAAAATCACGCGGATCTACCGCATGCTGACCGCCTGATGATCAGGGTTGCTTTTTCTTGTCTAACCGGCGGGTGCGGAATTTCTTTGACTTAAGGAAGTCCGCCGCTCCCTTTACAGGGAACGGCGGACTGTAAGGATGTGTGCCTGAATGTTGCTATTTTGTCATGGGCGCCAGACTTTTATACGATTCATCGAGAGGCGGCATTTTCACGGACTCGACCATCAAAGGCAGTTTGCCGTAGATGTCGTTGTCCTGCCAGCCGTCCATATTGGCCGCCCGGCGGGCCGCCGCCTGCAGTTTTTTCCAGTCTGCACTGGTATAGAGAAACATCTCCTGAGCGGCCATCGAACCTTCGCCGTGGATGGTATCGACCTGCATGTGATTTCCGGTGATGTCCTTGATCAATCTCAGGATACGCAGGCGGTCTTCCGTGGAGACCCCGTCCTTGGCTGCCAGATACTTGTCGATAAATGGCTTGAGCTCCGGATTTTGCCAGTCGCGAAATGATGGTACGGTGGTGGTGAGGCCGCCGCCGATATCCTGCATGTGCTGGCACATCTCATGGAAGTTGCTGGCATAGGTCCATTTCGAGGCATTGATCGCCATGCGGTTGGGCATAAGCACATCCATCCCGAACTCGCTTTGAGGATCAAGGCAAGCCTGCTTGCCGAGCATCTGCACGGTTTCGGTGATGTAGGCCATCCAGGAAAGTTTCTTGCGCACATGCTGCGCGTTTTGCACACCGTTGAATTCAGCGATAAGGCTTGCCGCGCCGGTCATCGACTCGAGAGTGCGGGTCATCTTGCAGGTGCCGAAAAGGCGGTGATAGCTGGCAAACGCATAGGCCAGCACCTGCGAGTACTGCCATTCACCGCACATGAAGACCCGCTCCCAGGGAACAAACACGTCATCGAAGACAATCAAAGATTCCGATGGCTGTAAGTGGTCGGAGGCCGGGTAGTCAAAAGCGCACTCGTCTCCGAAGATGCGCACGTTCGGCTCCACGCCGAGGAGTTTGACACCTTTGGTGCCCACCGGTATGGCAAAGCCCAGCGCGTAGTCCTTGTCCGCCTCTGCGTGCGTCCGGCACGGCAGGCATAAAAGTTCATTGGCGCAGGGCGAGGCGCTGATATGTACTTTGGCGCCCCGCACAACAATGCCGTCCTTCTGCCGATCCACAATTCTTAGGTAAAAGTCCTTGTGCTGCTTCTGCTGAGAGGGACGCAGACTGCGATCGCCCTTCACGTCGGTGATCGCGCCGGTTATGGCCAGGTCATTTTTCTGCAGATACCGGCGGTAGTTCTCAACACGCTCCATATAGCCCGTGCCTAATTTCTTATCCATCACCTCCGCGGCGACGCTGAAGGCGGCCAGGGCATCGGCGCCCATGCAGTGCACCAGCACGCCGCCTCCGGCACGCATGCCGGTCATGTAGCATTCACGACGGCGCAGCATATCTTTGGATGTTTTCGGTGAAGTCAAAAGAAAGTTGATTTCTTCACCGTCCTCGTCGGTGGTGACAAACAAATCGCGAAAGTCCGGATGGTTCGGTAGTACATAATCCATCGCCGCCATACGGACAATCGTGCTTACGGTGGGATGAGTCCGGACATCCTTGACTCTTTCACCCAGACACCAGACTTCGCGTCCGTCATCGAGACTTGCCAGATACTGTTCGACAGTTTTAATCACGCTTTGCTCCTCCTGTTATTTTTTATTCTATTCTCACTTTTTGTTTTTGGCGATCTCCTCGTCGCGCAGAATCTTGCGCAGAATTTTGCCGACGGCGGACTTGGGCAGTTCTTTTCGGAATTCAACCAGTTTAGGAACTTTATAGGCGGCCAGTTTTTCCCTGCAGAAATCGATGATTTCTTTTTCCGTGGCCTCCATGCCCGGTTTGAGTACGACAAACGCCTTGACTGTTTCGCCTCGGTACGGATGCGGAACGCCGGCTGTGACTGCTTCGGCGATTTTGGGATGCTGGAAGAGCACTTCATCTACTTCGCGTGGATAAACGTTGAAACCGCCGGCGATGATCAAATCTTTCTTGCGATCAACAATGTAGAAGTATCCGTCTTCATCCATCTGAGCTATGTCGCCGGTGAAAAGCCAGCCGTTCTTGAGCTGGCTGTTTGTCTCTTCCTGATTGTTCCAGTAGCCTTGCATTACCGACGGACCTTTGATGAGAATTTCACCCGGTTCGCCCTGTTTAACATCGTTTTGTCCTGTTTCCAGATCCACGAGCCGCACAGAGGTGTCCGGAGTCGGGCATCCAATCGCACCGGGTTTGTGCCTCAGAATCGGGCTACTGATCCCGCCGGATGTTGTTTCACTCATTCCCCATCCTTCATTAAAGAAAATGCCCAGATCCTTTACCTGTTGGATCATCTCCACCGGCATGGGGGCGCCGCCGCTGGAGAGCAGGCGGATACGCGACCCCAGATCAAGTTCGGCCGCCTTGGGGTGCGATATTATCGCGCCGATCATCGTCGGGACAGTCGGGAAGTAAGTCACTTCCTGCACGGAAGCCATGACCGCCATGAATTCATCCAGTTCAAACCTCGGGAACATGATCTGGGTGGCAGCATTGAACATTCCCCAGTTCATAGCATAGGTATTGGCGTAAATATGAAAATACGGAATGACGGCAATGACGGAACGGTTGGCGTGAGGAGTAAAGGCGGTGATCGGGTTGCCCCAGAAACTTCCCTGAAAAGCCGCTCTCACCAGATTGCCATGAGAAAGCAGCGCGCCTTTAGGCAATCCAGTCGTGCCGCCGGTAAACTGGATCAGTGCCGGATCATCTGGGCCAACATCCACGCGAGGCATGCTCTCGCTGGCTGTGCTTTCAATAATTTGTGAAAAGTGTTTCCAGCCTTCTTCCAGTTCCAGCTCTTTGGCCGTGCTGACCGGGAAGCCCTGAATGTAGTCCGTCACTTTGGTGACAATGACGTTTTTCAGTCCGAGCTCTTTAGCCAGAGGCCGCATGACGGGCAGCACCATATCAAAGGTAAACAGTGTCTGCAGACCCGTATTTTCCATCATGAATTTCAACTCGTCGTGCGTATAGAGAGGATTCATGTTCACCACGATGGCGCCTGCGGACAAGGCCGCATAATAGGCGATGATATACTGAGGGCAGTTGGGAAGCGCCAGGCCGACGCAGTCGCCTTTTTTGACGCCGAACTGTACCAAGGCGTTGGACATGCGCAGAATTTGCGCGCGCAGCTGTCGAAAGGTGAGGATCGAACCGTAAATATTTGTCGCCGCCTTGTGGGGATAAGTGGCGGCGGCCAGGTGAACAAAACTTTGTACGGGAATGTGGGGATACTGAATTGTGTGTGGAACGTTGTAATCATAAAACTTAAGCCAGGGTTTTGTTTCGTACATCGGACACCTCCTATGATTTTGTTTTGTCGCTACCTCGGAATGATTATCTGCCAAGGCTCTTCAGGGAAAGCAGAAAAGCTATTTGCTCCTGGTTTGACTCTATTACTAATACATAATAGTTGTATTATATCAATATGTTTTTTTGCCAAGTATCTTGAAGCAATACATATACTTACAGATTGTTTTAATACATACGTTTGTATTGTTTTGAAAAATCTGCTATGTTCCCGCTGAAGATGATGAAAAAGTCTTCGCAAAGAAGCAGCCGTAAACCAGCCCGGCCGAAAAGTTACATGATCAGGCCGGCAGGGCAGGACTATGCGATACTGCGGCTTATGCGAAAGAGTCCATCTTCCTGGTCGGCGTAAAACACCAACCCGGTAATGATGCGCATTGATTTTAGAAATGTGTTTTGCTAAAGAAACCCGCCTGGGACAACAATCGGACGGGGGAAGCAGGCATTGGCGAAGATTCATGGCGTCGGCCAGGCAAGTGCGCCGTGACTCTTTTTACTCAACTTTAAAACAAAACTACCGGCTCTGAATGTGCGAGGAGTATTATGAAGCAAGCAAAGACCGTCAAAAGAAATTCCGTAGGGCGCACCCCAAAGACCGCAGGCGCTTTTTCCGACCCGGCCGAAAAGCGACGCCTGCTTATTGTGAAAAAAGCCACCCGCCTGTTCATCAAAAAAGGGTACTCACAGACGACGATGCGCGACATTGCCAGGGCCACGAACATCAATCTCGGCAACCTGTACAATTACATCGACAGTAAAGAGGACATTCTTTGCCTTTCCTTTGAAGACTACCACGACCCCGCCATGGAGTGGTTTGAGCGCGAAGGTATTATGAAGCTCGACGACCCGAGGCAGCAGTTGGAGAAATCCGTGCGTCGGATGCTGGTTATGATCTACGATGTCATGAACGAGATTTTGATGATGTATCGTGAAACCAGGGTGCTGCCCCCGAAATTTCTGAAAATTGTTTTACAAAAGGAAAATGATCTGATCAGTGTTTTTGAAAAGATCATCGCCGGGGGCGCGGCAAAAAAAGTCTTCCATGTGCGAGATCCTTTTTTTGCGGCCAACATGCTGGTTTTTCAGCTTTCACTGTTTCCGCTGCGGAGCTGGAATCTGAAAAAATACACACGGGAAGAATATCTCGATCTTGCCCAGGAGACGATCATCAAAGCAATCATTTCCGATGCCGGGTGACCGACGAAAATATGAAAGCGCCACGCGATGAATAATTCGCGCGGACACGTGTGCATCTTGACGCCTCTTGTGCAAGCTCATAATGAAAGGATGCCTGCCATGAAGAAAACGGAAAACCTCGACTTCCTGTTTCATCCCAGATCCATCGCCATTGCCGGCGTATCGGACAGGG
>LAHU01008107.1_pt1 | contig 11863 bp, 10 predicted proteins | sample 329631 | NCBI WGS metagenome assembly LAHU01 (sample SAMN03275698, study PRJNA271635) | activated sludge metagenome | isolation source: sample C-0 Zero hour mixed sludge faded in reactor as a methanogenic...
ATGTTGAATGCCGCAAGCATCGTGTTCACCTGGAGTCCCACCATTCCGACGAGCCCGACAATGCCACTTCCGATGGCCTTTCCTGCGAAGAGAATGAGTGCAAAAGGAATGCAGAGGAGGAGGTTTGAGAGAGGTCCTGCCGCCGATATCTTTCCATTCTCGCTCCGGGTAACACCGCCACCCCCATACACAATCGTCGCGCCTGGGGCGGCGAAGACGACACCGACAAGGGCTGCCAGGAGAACGGCGACGAGCAGCATCACGTTGTCCTTGCGGAACTCAGCCCAGTACCCGAAGCGGAGTGCGCTGAACTTATGGGCCATCTCGTGCACAACAAACCCGATTCCCACCGTTCCGGCTGATATGATAAAGAAGAGGAGGAACATCAGGGGATCAACCCGGTTCCGCACAAAGATCAGGGTAAATGCTACCGATATCGCGAGCCATGCAATTAGAAGGTCATATCGTTCTCGTTTTCCAATCCTCTCCAGCATGGTCTTATCCTACCCGTACACGTGCGTCCCGGGACCATACAATGGTATCGTATGAAGCTCTCCTCCACGGTTCACGCAGGAATCCGCGACCTGCCGCCAGTGATCGCCGGCATGTCAGGGATGACTGACGCGGACAACACCATTAATCCACCTCCCCGGGGGATCCCGGGCAGATCCTGTGACAATGGCTGCCAGGTCCATGTCGGAGATAGATCAAAGAGGAGTGCCGTCACACCTTCTTTCATGGGCATCGACGTGTTGCGAAAGGAAATATCAGGAATAGACCGGGAGATCATCGTTCTCATCGGGAAACGACAGCGTATTGCAGCAAAGATGGCCAGGGCAAAGGCCGGGGAAGGGGTCTCCGTGCATGACCCGGCCCGGGTGAAGGAGGTCCTCGACGACGCATTCGATTGCGCAGTGGAGGAGCAGATTGACCCGGTTGCGGTCCAGGAGATCATCAGGATCCTGATAGCAATGAGCGAGGCACGGCAACGCGAGTGCCTCGGAGAGGGAAACCTCCCCTGAAGCAGGAAGAGGACCACTTCCCGGCCACCCTGCGACCCCGGGGATAACCCCCCCGCCGGGGAAACGAGGGTCAGAAGAGGGTCGCGAGCATCACAACCCCAAGGGCGATCAATACAAGTCCCATCAAGATGCGGACACTCCTGCGGTGGCCGCTCCGCCATTCCTCCAGTTTCTCAACAGGGACCCCGAAGGAGACCACGAGGAGGATGACTACGAGCGGAACGATGAAGAACACGTTGTAGAGCAGGAGAAGCGGGATACCGGCTGCCAGGGCCATCTGGGTCGAGAGAAGCGCGAGGATGGCGATGTAGATCCCACCGGTGCAGGGAAGCTCGAACATCCCGACCAGGATCCCGAGGATAAAAGCTGCTGGAATACCTGCTTTTGCCGCATATCTGTCAATTATTCCTTTTTTCGAACCAGGGATGGCGAGGAGCGGGGATGATTCATCCTTGCGGAATGCATCCCAGAGCGAGATGATACCGGCTGCAATCGCGACAAACGTTGCAATGACCGCAAGGAGCCTGGAAACGCCGGCAAACTGGACGAATGCGAAAAGCCCGAGCCCGGAGAGGAAATAGAAGAGGAAGACGGCCAGGATATAGACCGATCCGGTCAGGATGACCTTTCGACGGGTATCAATTGCCAACAGGGTGAGGAGGAGAAAGACCATGACGGCAAAAGCACACGGGTTGATGCCATCAACAAGTGCCGCTGCGATTACTACCGGGACCGTCAGCCCCGATGCACTCATGCCCTGCAAACCGGAAGGGAACAGGGGGAGGAGGTCCCCGGGAGCGGTGGCATTGGCACGCAGCGCGGTGATCTCGTCCCCGAGACCGGTCTCGATCTCCGGCATCCCGACCAGCGCCCGCTTTCCGACAAACACCGCTGGCACGTAGGAGTGGGGGGTTCCGTATCGCTCGTTGTATTCCTGGAAGAGCAGCCGGTTCGTCTCGTTGTCGAAGATGTCATATTGTTTCAGGATCACGCCGGGGTGGGTGAGGGTGAAGTTCTCCATGAAGACGACCGCCTTCTGGCATTCCCCGCAGTGTAGGTTGTAAAAGAAGAGGACAGGGATACCCGCTTCGGCTGTTGCGACTGATGCTGGCATTCCCGCCATGCCGGCATGCAGTCCCTGCAGGATGGCCGGGCCGGGGGCGAAGGGGGATGCCTGGCCGGATGCCTCTCTGTGGAGTGCACTGACCGCTCCCTCAAGGCCAGCCTCGATAGCCGGGAGACCGATGAGGGCTCGGTCACCGGCAAAGAGCGCGGGGACCGGTGAGTGGGGAACCCCGTATCGCTCGTTGAATTCTTGGAAGAGCAGCCGGTTCGTCTCGTTGTCATAGATGTCGAATTGTTTCACGGTCACGCCGGGGTGGGTGAGGGTGAAGTTGTCCAGGAGAAGAATCGCTTTATGGCACTCACTGCAGTGCTGGTTGAGGAAGAGAACAACGGTTACGTCCTGGCCGGCCGCGGTCACCTGAACAGGACAGAGCAGGAGGCAGGCCAGGAGGCAGGCCAGGATGAGAGATGCCGGGGCGGTCAGCCGGCACCCCCCGGGGACCTGCATCTCCCCGCCCAGCATCCCCATTCACCGCTCCCGCGTGATCATGGTGCCGACACCTTCGTCGGTGAAGAGCTCAAGAAGGAGGTTGTGGCCCTGGTTCCCGTTGATGACATGCCCGGACATGACGCCCCGTTCGACGGCTTCGACGAGTGAGATCACCTTGGGGATCATCCCCTCCCCGATGGCACCGCTCTCCATCATGTCGCGGGCCCCGTCGGCTGACAGCTGGCGAAAGACACGGGTCCTCCCTGCATCCATCACGCCGTCGACGTCGGTCATGCTGATCAGTTTCGATGCACCGAGGGAGATGGCAATCTCGCCGGCGGCGGTATCGGCATTGATATTGAGGCTGTTCCCTTCCCGGTCAATCGCGATGGGGGAGATGACCGGGATGTACCCGTTCCCAAGGAGGGTTAAGAGAATTGCGGGATCGATCTTCTCGATCTCCCCCACGTGGCCAAGGTCGACCTCGGTCTCCTTGCCGGCCACCTTCACCCGTTTCGGCTCCATCCTGCGGGCGAGGATGAAGTTGCCGTCATTACCGGAGAGACCGACACCGCGGGAGCCACACTTGGCGAGGAGGGAGACGATGTTCGTGTTGATCTTGCCGACAAGGACCATCTGGGCTATCTCGAGGGTATCCTGGTCGGTGATGCGGAGTCCGGCCACAAAGCGGGGTTCCTTGCCGAGCGCCTTCATCTTCTGGGTGATCTCAGGACCACCCCCGTGGACAAGGACGACCCGGATCCCGATGAAATGGAGTAACACGACATCCCGTATCGCATCTTCCAGTATGGCTGGGTCCACCATTGCATGCCCACCGAGCTTGATGACCATCGTCCCGCCGTGGAACTTCTGGATGTAGGGAAGGGCCTCGACCAGGACATTCTCGCGTTTCATGAAACGGTCCTCCCGGTCCATTCTGTCCCCACCAGGGGAGGCCGGGAATGGACCGGTGTCAGCCAGTTGTCGTGCCCGGCGGGATACCTGCCCTCCTTCGATTCCCTGCCGGGTCTTCTCTCCAGGACAACAGGTCTGTCGCAATGTCTCTCTGTCATTCGGCATACTCCTTTTTACGTGGTATATTTCCCGTTTATCTCGACATATCTCTCGGTAAGGTCGCACCCCCATGCAGTAGCGGATGCACTTCCGGCACCAAGGATGAGGGTGAAGATGACCTTCTTTCCGGCCATCGCGGACTTTGCCCGGCCGAGGTCAACGACGATCTCTCCGTCCGTGACAAGGGGGAGGGTCACCGTGCCGTCTCCCATGGTCAGCGAGACACGATCTGCATCAAAGGAGACGCCGGCCCTGCCGGCAGCAGCGATGACGCGACCCCAGTTTGGGTCTTCTCCGTAGACCGCGGTCTTGACGAGGGGGGAGCCCACCACCGTCCGGGCGACCGTGGTGGCATCCTCCTCGGAGGGCGCACCTTCCACTCTCACCTCGATCAGCTTGCTTGCCCCTTCCCCGTCAGCTGCGATCTGGACGGCAAGTGCACGGCAGCACTCTTCGAGGGCACCGGACAGTTCTGCCCGCGGCACGTTTCCCGCAGCCCCGGTCGCCGTGCAGATGGCGATATCATTCGTGCTCGTATCCCCGTCGACGACTACCCGGTTGAAGGTCCGCCGGGCGGCTTCCTTCAGTTCCTCGCGGAGCACCCCGGCATCTACCTGCGCATCCGTGTACAGGAACGCGATCATCGTCCCCATGTTCGGGGCGATCATCCCGCTCCCCTTGCAGATCCCGGCGACAGAAAAGGTCTCCCGCCGTGCGAGGGCATGCTTCTCGACCAGGTCGGTGGTCATGACAGCCCGTGCAGCCATGCTCTCTGCATCCCTGGAGGTGGCGAGTTTCGGCGCAACCCTGTGGGCCTGGTCGCGTATCAGCGGGAGGTCGAGGAAACGGCCGATGACACCCGTGCTCGCGACACCCACCTCGCGGGGGTCAACTGCAAGGACCTCTGCACCGATAACAGCAAGTTCCACGGTATCGCGGTACCCGCGCTCGCCAGTGTACCCGTTCGCGCACCCGCTGTTGGCAATCACGCCGGCGAGCCGGCCACGGACGAGGCGCTCCTCCATCAGGCGGACCGGCGCTGCCTTCATGCGGTTCGTGGTGAATACCCCGGCAGCGGTCCCCTCCGCACGGATCAGGGCAAGTCCGAACTTCCCTTCCTTAATCCCGGCTGCCTGAACACCACTGACGGCGCAGATACTGCGCGGGGCCACGGTCATGCCCCGGTGCCCCCGGCGATCCCTTCCACGATGTCCCTGCGTGTCACGATCCCTACGAGCTTCCCCTCCTCCATGACCGGGAGCCGGGCGATGCGGTGCCTGAGCATACACGAGGCGGCATCCTCAATCCCGATCTCCGGTGTCACGGTATAGACCGGGTGGTGCATCACATCCTGCACCTGAGTGTCCCCGATCGATGAAAGGGCTTTTCGGGTCTTCTCCCAGTTGATGATCTCGCGGATGGGGACCTCGATGATCTCGAGAGGGGATGGAAGCCAGAGGTCGTCTGAGATCTTCCCGGTCTCGAGGAGGCGGAGGATATCGGACTCTGTGATTATCCCGGCAAGGTGGTCGCCGGCGAGGACCGGGAGTCCCCCGATATGGTGTTCGCGCATGAGGGCGGCTGCTTCCCTGACGGTCGCCTCCGGGCGGGTTGTCACGGGATTGGGTGTCATTACACTTCGGACCTGCATTCTTGTCACGCTCTGACGGGAAATGTCCCGGTCTCACGGGAGGAGGCCCGCATGGGTGAGCCCGTCCTTCTCATCGAGACCGCACATGAGGTTCATGTTCTGGATCGCCTGGCCGCTTGCGCCCTTCACAAGGTTGTCAATCGCGGAGGCAACGACGATACGATCTCCACCTGCCTCTGCCCTGATATCACAGAAATTGGTCCCCCGGACGGCAGCAAGGACAGGGTTCTGCAGCCTGACAAAGTACTCCCCCTTGTAATACTCCCGGTACCGTTTCTCAACCTCTGCCTGTGTGAGGGGCTCTGCGAGAAGGATATGCGCCGTGGTGAGGATGCCGCGGTTTACAGGGACCAGGTGCGGGGTGAAGTAGACCCTGGCCTTCGACCCGAGCCGGCTCACCTCCTGCTCCATCTCGGCCAGGTGCCGGTGGCTTGTCCACTTGTAGGGATTCACATTGTCCCCCACGTTCGGGTAGTGGGTCGTTGCAGAGGGGTTGTCCCCTGCCCCGCTCACACCCGTCTTTGAGTCAAAGATGATCGTGTGAGCAAGGGCGGCCAGGGGGGCCGCAGCGAGTGTCGCACCGGTCGGGAAGCACCCGGGGTTCGCGATAAAGTGTGCGTTACGGCACTCATCCCGGTGAATCTCCGGGATCCCGTAGGGCGCCGGGAAGTAATCCGTATGGGTAACCCCATATACCCGCTCGTATACCTCCCTTGCAAGCCGATAGTCGGCGCTCAGGTCGACAACCCGGATACCCCGGTTCAGGAGGGGGCGTGCATATGCCATCGCCGCGGTGTGCGGGACCGCGAGGAATGCCACGTCCGCATCGATATCTTCTGCTTTCGGATTGGTGAAAGCGAGATCAAGGAACCCGCGGAGGTGGGGGTGCACATCTGCCACTTTCTTCCCCGCCATCGACCGGGAGGTCACGCAGGTCACCTCGGCACGGGAGTGCGAGAGGAGGAGACGCATCAGTTCGCCTCCCGTGTAGCCTGTCGCACCGATGATCGCGATCTTCATGATGTACCGTCGGCAGTACGGGGTGTTAATCCTTCTTCCCGGCATGATAGGGAGGATACGGATGAATGGCACGGCTGATGGTATTATCCGGATTCCAGTGGAAACAGAACAGACCGGGGGCTGGTGCGGGTTATGTTTATCTTTATCATGATTAATCATTATAATCATCCGCACCTGACGGAGCGGACCGGCGGTTTCTTCGCCGGCAGGAACACCATACAGGACAACCGCAATGGTGTGAAACCGATGCCAGAGTCATTTGATGTCAAACTCGTCGAAGAGGCGACATATATAAACCCGGACCCGGTCTACCGCGAGGATGCATGGGTCAGGGATTATCACGAGGCCTACGAAGAGTTCCTTGCAGACCCTGACGGGTTCTGGGACCGTATCGCACGCAAGCTCGAGTGGTTCTCCCCGTGGGAGAGGGTCTTGGAGTGGAATTACCCCTACGCGAAGTGGTTCGTCAACGCGAAGCTCAACATCACTCACAACTGCCTTGACCGGCACCTCACCACCCACAGGCGGAACAAGGTCGCGCTCATCTGGCGCGGCGAGGAAGGGGAAGAGCGCATCCTGACCTACATGAAGCTGTACCGTGAGGTCATGCGCTTTGCAAACGGGCTGAAGAAGCTGGGCGTGAAGAAGGGAGACCGGGTCTGCATCTACATGCCGGTCATCCCGGAACAGATGATCGCCATGCTTGCATGTGCAAGGATCGGTGCCGTACACAGTGTCGTCTTCGGTGGGTTCGGCGTCAGCGCCCTGAACATGCGTATCCGCGACGCCGATGCCAAGATCGTCATCACTGCCGATATCGCAGTCCGCCGGGGTAAGAGCATCCTCCTCAAGAACACCGTGGAAGAGGCAGTCATCAATGCCCCCAGTGTCGAAAAGATCATCGTCCTCCGACGTGACAAGACCCAGCCTGTGGAGCTCCACCCGGAGATCGAGGTGGACTGGAACGACGTGGTCAACGGCGTACCAGCCGAGTGTCCTGCCGAGGTGATGGATGCGGAGGACCCGCTCTTCGTCCTGTACACGAGCGGCTCTACCGGTGCTCCCAAGGGTATCGTCCATACCTGTGGCGGCTACATGGTCGGGACTTACTATACCACCCGGAATGTCTTTGACATCAAGGACTACGACGTGTATTGGTGCACCGCCGACCCCGGCTGGATCACCGGGCACAGTTACATCATATACGGGCCCCTCCTTGTCGGCGCGACCATCGTGATGGCCGAAGGGACGCCGGATTACCCGGACCCGGGGGCGTTCTGGAAGATCGTCCAGGACCTTGATGTGACAATCTTCTACACGGCGCCGACCGCGATCCGGATGTTTATGAAAGTGGGAGAGCAGTGGCCGGCCAAGTACAACCTGCACTCCCTCCGTATCCTTGGATCGGTGGGTGAACCTCTCAACCCCGAGGCATTCGTGTGGTATCACAAGCATATCGGCCGCTCCCACTGTCCCGTCGTCGATACGTGGTGGCAGACCGAGACCGGGATGCACATGGTCGCAACGATGATCGGTGAACCGATGCGCCCGGGATTTGCGGGCAAAGCCCTCCCCGGTGTTGTGGCCGACGTGGTGAACAAGGACGGGAAGTCGGTTCCGCCAGGAACCGGCGGTTTCCTGGTCATGCGCAAGCCCTGGCCCGCGATGTTCCGGACGGTCTACAAGAACGAGGAGCGGTACAGGAAATACTGGGATACTATTCCAAACTGCTACGCGGCAGGCGACCTTGCCGTCAAAGGCCACGACAACTATATCATGGTAATTGGGCGGGCGGACGACATTATCATCGTCTCAGGCCATAATATCGGGACCGCCGAGGTGGAGAGCGCCCTGGTATCCCACCAGGCCGTTGCCGAGGCTGCAGTGATTGGAAAACCTGACCCGATGAAGGGGAACAGTATCAAGGCATTTGTGATACTGAGGGTCGGACACACCCCAAGCGAGAAGCTCACCTCAGACCTCATCTACCATGTCAGGATGACCCTTGGCCCCATCGCGATGCCCCACGAGATCGAGTACGTGGACAAGCTCCCCAAGACACGGAGCGGGAAGATCATGCGCCGTGTCCTGAAGGCGAAGGAGCTCGGCATCGATCCCGGCGATATATCGACACTCGAGGAATAGTTCAAATGTTTGGCTGCTGAATGGGGATTCATGCCGCCTGAAACAGGCCGGGAGACCCGGCCCTCTCTCCTTGGTATGCCTGCAGAACGGGGACGCTGGATCCTCGTACTCTGCGGTATGGGGATCAACCTCTGTTTAGGCACCATCTACTCGTGGAGTGTCTTTGTCGGGCCGCTCACCATTTACTTCAAGGAGTCACTTGGCGAGGTGATCGACCCATCCGGCGCACTTCTCCCGTTTTCGGTATTCCTTGCCTGCTTCTCGATCGCGATGCCCCTTGCCGGCCGCTTCATCGAGTCTCACGGCCCGCGGGTGGTCGCTATCGCGGGGGGTGTCCTGACAGGAGCCGGTTGGATCCTCGCCTCCCTGGCGACAAGTGTGCCGGTTCTCTGCGTCCTGTACGGGGTGATAGGCGGGGCGGGAGTGGGGATCACCTACGGTGTCCCGGTCGCGGTCACCGCCCGCTGGTTCCCTGACCGGCGTGGACTTGCGGTGGGGCTCTCCCTCCTCGGGTTTGGTTTCTCTGCCTTCATCACGGCCAATATTGCCGGGGCGCTGATGGGCTCCTTCGGGGTTCCCGGGACATTCCAGATCTTCGGGACCGCGTTTATTATCCTCACCATCCTGCTCGCCCTGCCCCTGGTGTTTCCACCCCCCGGCTGGCAGCCTGCCGGATGGACCCCCCCGGCTGCAGGTCCGGGATCTGCTCCCCCGGCTACCTGTAATCGGAATACAATGGTCCGGACGGGCCGGTTCTATGCCCTCTGGTTCTGCTACTTCACCGGCTGCCTCGCCGGCCTGATGGCAATATCTATTGCCAAGCCGGTCGGGACCGAGCTGGCAGGAATCGAGACCGGGCTCGCAACCTTCCTGGTAGGTTTCTTTGCGATCTTCAACGGCGGGGGGAGGCCCCTCTTCGGTGCACTCACCGACCGCATCGGTCCTTCGCGGACTGCGATTATATCGTTTATCCTTATCGGTTTTGGTGCAGCGATCATCTGGCAGGCCCCCAACCCGGTGACCTACATCCTGGCATTTGCTATCCTCTGGGGATGTCTGGGCGGGTGGCTTGCCATCGCCCCGGCTGCCACCGGCTGCTACTTCGGGACCGGTGACTACCCCCGGTGCTATGGGATCATCTTCCTGGCCTACGGGGCAGGGGCTATCGCTGGGCCCATGCTCGCGGGCATGATACGGACGTCAAGCGGCTCGTATGCCGGGGTATTCCCCTGGGTCTTCATCCTTGCGCTTGCCGGTATCCTCGTTGCCTGGAGGGGGATGGGTCGGGCCGAGTGCAAGCTGAAGACGGGACCCTGACTACCCGTTCTTCCTTTCTTTTCCGACGGCACAGATCGCGTATGTCGGCCCGGTGTTCGTTCCGGGGCGGCACAGGGGACGGCCTGTTTATACGATATCGTGGGCCTGTTTCGCAGGCCTGTTGAACCGCGATACTACATTGTGATGGGTAGTGGATATCCATGGGACCAGGAAACACCCCCTTCCCCTGGGAAGCTTTCTGGTCATCCTCTGCAGGGTAGGGATATGGGGTGGAGACGACCTCCCTGCGCTAAAATCCAAACGGGCCAAGCAGGAACCTCCAGTTTCCGAATCAATGCAGGGTAGATGGACCCGGTGCACAATCGCAGTTCTCAACGGGTGAAATTCTGGAAAGAGGTGGAGAACATGAATACTCCCGGCAGGAAGCCGAGAGAGGCAGGCGTGGTATTTCGCTGGAATAGAAAAGGTATTTAGTAAAACTTATTGTAGTGTATAGACACGGTATCACAATGATACATCGACGAAATGTATTCCTCATACTGATTGTTGTCGCATTCTTGTGTGCATTCTCGATAACGACCGCGAGTGGCGCGGGCTATATCATCGGTTCCCCTGCCAGACCGGTATCGGTCTCCAACGCGAATCCGACGATGGTGACGGCTGCATCATCAGGGATAGTTCATGCAGTAGGTGGCACATCCCTTGTCGCCCTCTTCCAGAAAGTTTCCAAGGCGAACAAGCTCAACATTGTCTGGGATGATACTGCCCCTGGTCTACCCTGGATGAGCGTCTACCCTGTTTCGATGAAGGGACTGTCGGGTACCGACCCAACTGCAGGTTCTTGGGGAATTTTTCTTGCTTCTCAGGATCAATACGATGCCAGGACAAAGAACTTCAACTGGAACGGGCCTGCCGCATCATGGGCGGTTTACGTCGCACCTGTCGCTGATATCGACAGATTGGTGTGTGGAGCGCCGAGCGACTTTTCACCCGGAACGGTTGTGGGCAACAACCACGACAAGGGCACCTGGATTATTCTCGGCCACTGGGCAGCCGGTGCCCCACCAATAACACCCCCGGGACATTCCCCGGATAACTACCTCGCAATATTCGTAACCACCGGCAATGCAGATGTCAGGGTCGAGACCACCTACCCGACGGCGTGGTTCAATGCTCTGTTTTACCCGTTCTATTCCCTGAACTGGATTGGTTCAGGTGCTCCTCCGGCATACATGGGCAACCACATTGGAGGATACGCGGCATATATCGCTCCGCCTGCAGATCCGCTCCTCTACATGGACAGCAATAAGGTCAAACACCGGCATACCATCACCGGGGTTGGCCGGGGTATTAATTACATCTATGTTACCCCCGATGACGGGACCGGGGCTCCATTTCCTTTCAAGGTGAGGACGGTAAAAACGGTTGTGAAACGGGGTGTTACGGCTACCGCCAAGGTCACCCTTAAATAATCAGGGCATATCCTCCTTCTCACTTTTACCATTTGAATGGACTGCGGGTTCTGCTTTCCCGCTTTCTTCACCAGGTTACAATGGATCCGGGTAGGTAATTACCCATCAGGGATTATCCATCAGGATGCCGTTCCTCTCTAGTCCACCAGGGCTGGCAGGATCAGGTCCTCCGGCCTGCCCTTCACGCGGCGGTGAGGCTCTTTCCAGAACTCACGCCCCGGACATTTAATCCAGAGACCTGCTCCCTCACTCCACCTGGTACGAGTGGCCTCTTCCTTGTGTCCGGGATTGACCCAAAGGATATCCATTGTCTAGAGTATGGAATTCCCTGACACAGGCCATGCTGGAAGAGTCATGCAATAAGATCTTGGCTGGAAGGGAACGGTTGTGAGCCGCACTTGCCAGTAAAAAAATACAGGGGGTTTCAGAAGGGTGGAGGCAGGAGAGGAAACGGTGGGGGGATCAGGAGGCTTTCAAGGTACCCCGGACGGTCGTGACCTGCCCAGCTTTCACCAAAGCCTTCAGTTTCTTCTCTCTGTACAGGAACGGGGTGGTTCCCGAGCCATCGTCCGGTGCAATATAGACAAACTGGGTTCCCTGGGCGCACTGGTTGTACGTGAACCGCCTGGTCGTCTTCACCGAATCC
>LAHU01009357.1_pt1 | contig 11846 bp, 10 predicted proteins | sample 329631 | NCBI WGS metagenome assembly LAHU01 (sample SAMN03275698, study PRJNA271635) | activated sludge metagenome | isolation source: sample C-0 Zero hour mixed sludge faded in reactor as a methanogenic...
TATGTGATGAATCATTTCCGGCGGTTTCAGGTGAAAGCCCCGATCTTCTCATCTTTCATGACACCAGGGAGCAGGAAAATACATACTTGTCACCTCCCAGCCACTCCCTGGCAGTATTTTGTAACTATATCAACGATTCACGCTCTTTCGGATCTCTGTCTTTCCCGGACCCTCCTTCTCCGGGACTAAACACCCATTGCCGCAAGATCACCTTTCTGGTTCATATATACCCAGTAGCCCTGCATCGGGTGCATCAGCCGCTGTTCTGACTGTTCCCCGGACCCTCCATTCACCATGGCAGTCTCGAACGACTGTCTGGTTGCATTGTACGGGATCGCGATCGTCCAGGACTTCTGGACCGTAATCAGCGTGTCGCGTGCCGATGCAGGTGAGCGGTCAGTGAAACCGATAATACTCCAGCCGGCAGGGAGTTTCCTGACTGGTGGGACCTGTATCGGGTCATTGCGATAGGTGAGGGGGACGTCGGTCCGGTTGAGGGAGTAGACCCAGAAGCCTTCAAGAGGCCGGATCCTTGTTGCGTCTGTCACGCGCACCCAGCAACTGACTGACCCGTTGTATGCCCACATTGAGTGGTTCGCGAGGTTCACGTTCCGAAAGATTGCACCAGTATCTGACCCGTCTGCAAGAACCCGGGGGACAGAGACGCAGTTCCAGCCCGGATAGAGCGATATTACCGTGTTCGATGAAGGATTGTCTGCCACAGCAGTGGGGATAAGGCAGGTCGCGATCAACAGGATGAGCGCGGTAAACGGGAGCAATACCGGATGGTGGGACGGATTCATGTATGGATCATCTCTCATCGCGGGGAAGATAATAATTCGTGCGTGGATCTGCTCGTAGGGGCCTAAAGATATCCTTCTGCGAGTATCCGGACTCCGATCGCGATCAGGATCAACCCGCCGGCGACCTCGGCCCGCCGCCCGGGAAGACCTGCAAGCCTGGCACCGAGGAAGACCCCTGCGATGGAGAAGGCGGCTGCCACGAGACCTATCACTGCTGCTGCGAAGAATACATCCATGGAAAGGACCGCGAAGGAGATCCCGGCGGCGAGAGCATCGATACTGGTAGTGAAGGAAAGAACGAGTAATGGCAGGAATGCTGCGAGATTGACACCCCCCACGTCAGCTCCGTTGCGGGCCTCTGCGATCATCTTCACTCCCACACCGGTAAGGAGCAGGAATGCAATCCCGGGCCCGTACTGCCCTATCAGCATTTCCAGGCCGGTCCCTGCAGCCCACCCGATAATCGCCATACCCGCCTGGAAAAGGCCAAAGACAAGCCCCGCTGCGGCAGCAACGCGGAGCCTGCCACTGCGGACAGTGGTCCCGCCGGCAAGTGAGACCGCAAAGCAGTCGAGGGAGAGCCCGACTGCGATGAGGAGGATGTCCGGGAGGTCCATGGCGATCTTCCTGTACTGTAGTCCGGGCTGGTAGATAACCCCTCATCAGCCCGGGACAGGAACACCCCTGGAGAGATCTCTTCCCGCAGGGCCTCTTCCTGCATCTCCGGCGATAATGATCTCCCGGTTCGCGGGACCAGGTGGCATGGTGAAAGGAAGAGTGGTGGGTATCGAGGTATCCACCGGGATTCCGGCCGCGTGGCCGGTCTCACCACCCAGCCATGGAGAGGAGTGTGAACCAGCCATACACCACGCAGACCTGGACAATGGTGAGCGGTAGCCCAACCCGGATGAACAGGCTGAAGGGCAGGGTCTCTCCCCTCTGCTCGGCCTGCTGGATCACGATAACATTTGAGGCAGCGCCGATCACCGTGAGGTTCCCGGCAAGGGTTGACCCGGCGGCGAGGGCCATGTAGGGGAGTGAACTGGATCCGGGAGCGGTGAGGAGCGGGAGGGCGAGTGCCACGAAGGGGACATTGGAGACGAACTGGCTCAAAACGAGGCTGGAGACCAGTATGGCCGGGACCCCCTGGAGCCCGCCCTCGCCGATCGCCGCCTGTATCATCCCGGTACGGAATACCGAGGCCATCAGGACGAACATCGCGGCAAAGAAGACCAGCGTGGGCCAGTCGATCCTTGAGAGGATCTCGCGGCGGCGTGGCCCGAGTATGAGCACCGGGAGTGCACCGGCAACGGCGATGATCGGGAGATCCGGAACCGGCTGGCCGGGCAGGAGGAGGGGGATGAGAATGTACAGGAAGAAGAGGCCGAGCACAAGGAGGAACGATATGGTCGCAGTCCGGGCAAGAGCCGGGTCGGTCCCCTCTCCTGTATCAACTGGCTGGAAGGAGTTGCCCGCGGTCCTGCCCGTATAGATCCTGATGACACCGTACACAAGGATGAGGTTGATCACAGTAGGGATCCCAAGCGTCGCGAGGAAGATCAGGAACGGGTTCCCAAGTCCTGGTGTAAGGGCGATAATGAGGTTTTGCGGGTTTCCAACCGGGCTGGCAACGCTCCCCGTGGTGATCGCACAGCAGAGAGAGAGGAGGGTGAGGGAGGGTGGAAGCCCGCACCCCCGTGCGATCGCGAGGGCGGCCGGTGTCCCGATGATCGCGAGCGTGTCATTCATCAGTAGCATGGAGAGCGAACCCGCAGCAAGGATGAACAAGAGGAGGACCCTTCCTGCCGGGAGTCCCGGAGGGACCATCCGGACGAGAAACGTATTCAGTACGCCGCTTGCATGGAGTGCCTCGCCGAGGATGAACATCCCGAGCAGAAAGACCATCACGCTCAGGTCGATCGCCGCTGCGGCATCGGGTAAGGAGATCTGGCCGGTGAGGAGGACGACAACAGCCCCGCCAAGCATGATCTGCCAGATGCGGAGGGGTACCCGGAAGGTCTGCCTGACCGCGATAAGGATAAAAACTGCTGCAAGGGTGATGAGAGGGATATACGTGCACGTGTGGTAGGGACGGATTGCCAATGGCACTTTCGCACGTGTCGTCCCGCGGCACCTGGCGTTCTCCTTTTTAGCCCGGGTGATCGGCAGGGGGACGTGGGGTTACACGCCGGGAGTCTGGAGGGCAGGGCAGAACCGGCAGATTGCCCGGGGGACCTCGTCCTCCCGGTCCCTCACCGGGCAGTAGATCCTGTCGTTCCTGCGTTCGACGGTGAACCCCCCAGGGAACGGAGTCCCAACCGGGTGACCGGGTTCACCGAGGACGAAGATCGTGAATGCGCTGAGAATGAAGTAGAGTGCTTTCGTCCGGATTGATGTGCCTTCCTCGGGGGAAGTGAGGGCCTCGTGGACCATCCGGCAGTATTCAGGGAACGTGTCGGGAAGGGGGCTGGTCAGCCTCTGCCCCATGCCCTCGCGGTACATTACAAGAAGGCGATGATAGGCTCCGAAGACCTGCTCAGTCATCCAGGGCCTGAGTTTTTCCCGGTACGAGGCCGGGATATGTTTAATCTCCCGTTCCATCACCCCGCGGACCGCCATAAGGTCTGCAGGGGTGTAGGTGATGACCATCCCCGCCAGTGCCGCAAGGAGTGCTCCTCTCGTCCGGCACGTGGCGAACGGGAGCAGGTCAGCCGAACCGCGCACCGGGAGTGGCGGGTCAGAATGCCGGTTCTGAACCGGGATCTCCGACCCGGGCTCCTCCGTCATACGAACTGGGTATTGGATCGTCGCGTATCAAAAGAATTTGGGAGGGAAAGAGGTTAGGGCCCCGCGTCAGTATACCCCTCGTTCTGCACCCCCGGTACTTCCCCGGGCAGCGCACAAGCGTTTGGGACATTACATTCCCGGGGCAGGATCCTTCCCGTGCAAGCCCTGTTGCCACGATAGTGTCACGGGTTTCCCAGGCGTGTTTGATACCTGCCGGACCGGTCCCGAGACTGCCAGTAACCCTCTGGTGGGTTGAGGATTGGCCGCCAGGTGGAGGAGTATGGTTCCTTGGGTGGATGGTCCCCGGTTGTGGGTGCGTGATGACCGCCAGGTGGAGGAGGGCGGTTCCTTGTGCGGATGATTCTCCGGTTTGGGCAGAGGGAACCCCCCGCCGACTGGAAGACTGGAAAAAGGAAGGATGTATCCTGCCGGACACCGTTCAATGGTGCCGGGAGACTGCCAGTGCAGCGCAGACGAGGGCGATCAATCCGATGAAGGCAGGGACCGGTGCTTTCTTTGTAGGCTGGGAGGTCGTTTGCGGTACTGCCGACGCCTCCTCGCGGGTGGGTGGCGCGGTGGCGGACCTGGCCTGCGGAGACGTCACTTCAGCTTGCGTGGTCGTCGTTCCCGCACTTGATGTTGGTTCTCCGGTCACCTGTGAGCCGGTAGAGGGAGTTGTGCCGGTGGTTGACGGAGCCGCAACAGAGGATGAACTGCCGGAAGCCCCGGAAGCACCGGAAGCACCGGAAGAACCTCCGCTGGACCCGGAGGAGCTGCTGCTACTGCCAGAAGCCCCGCTGCTTACAAAATTGGCGACGGGTGCCTGCGCACCCTGGCCGGTGATGGTCAGGTCAAGCTGTTCAACTGCCGCCCCCGGTGTGTAGGGCCGGGTCTGCGAAGCCAGTTTTCCATTGACTGAGAATGTTATCGGCTGGTTCACATCGGTGTCCTCACCCGGGACGACGAGCCGATCCTCGAAGGACCCCGGCCCCCCGTATTTTCCCGCGGTGACAACCGTGATGTTCCCCTTCTCCTGGCCGTTGATCTGTGCGCTGATGATGGTCCCAGCAGGAGCCGGGGTGCCGTCGATCGTAATGGTACCATAAAATTCTGACGGGAGCTGCGGGATCGCCCCTGCGGGGATGGTGCAGAGGAGAGCACAGCCGATGAGGATGAGGCAGATTGTTCTCATAAGCCACTCCGGATTATTGAATCCAGTATGTATTGTCTTTGATTCTGAAATAAAAACCTGTATGGTCTTGAGAGGTGGAAAGAGGCGTTCAGGATGCCGCGAGATCCCCTCCACGCTGGAAATACCTTTTTGGGATTGGATCGCGCAGAATATGACTGGGATTGAAAATCAATACCAGGTACGGGCTGCAATTGAGATATACCTGTTTCCATTCCGGCCGGGAGGAACCCCTGCACGTCTGCCGGGAAGGCTGGTGCCACAGACCCGGCCCCGCGGGGTCGGGTTCAGAATAATCGTCACTCTTGCCAGAATCGGGTATCTGTGGAATCACAAAGGTTTTTCAACAGCGGCCCGGTACCGGTATATCAACGTGAGTGTATGCATGTTATCGGGATAAACGCAAGTCCGCGCGGCACCCAGAGCAGGACCCGGGTACTCGTGGAAGCAGTCCTTCGTGGTGCGGCGGAGGGTGGTGCGACAACGGAATTTGTCGATATATATGCCCTGAAGATTGGCTATTGCACGGCATGCGGGGCCTGTTACCGGACAGGGGAATGCGTCCAGGCCGATGACTATCCACCCCTCCTCGACCGGATGCTTGACGCCGACGGTATTGTTCTCGGGTCCCCGGTTTATATCGACGGTGTGACCGCGCCCCTCAAAGCACTCCTTGACCGGATGGCTGACATTGTCCACTGCCAGATGTTCAGTGGGAAGTACGGCTGTTCTGTCTCGACCGCAGGGGGAAGTTATGCTGACGAGCTGGTCGGGTATATGAACTCGGTCCTCCGGAAGTTCGGAGCGACCACGGTGGGTGGAATGGGGGTCGTGCCCGGTACCGACCCGGGCGCCCTCGCCGGAGCCGCAGATGATGCGCGGAAGCTGGGACTGGACCTCGCCGGGGCGATCCGCATGAAGGTCCATTACCCTGACCAGGACGCAGAGGCGGCTGCCCGGGGCCGGTACATGCAGGACCTGGTCCGGATGAACAAGGACCAGTGGACACACGAGTACGAATACTGGGATGCCCGTGGATGGATCTGAAGGGAGCGGGGCCTGCCCTCCCTCTGTGGTCGCCCTCCTTCTGCCTGTGCATACTGGAGGGATGACCGTTTGAACCTCCTCCCCGCGGATGGTTACCGATGCTGAGCAAATCAGTAAAAGTGCTCACGGGAGGAATTCCAGGTTGAACCTCCTCCCTGAACATGAGGCATACCGGCTCCTTTCAGGTTACGGCATCCAGGTCCCCCCGTACGGGTATGCCCGGACACGGGAAGAGGCGGTCGCAGAGGCCGGGAGGATCGGTTACCCGGTTGTTGTCAAGGCGGTCGCGGCAGGTCTCGTACACAAGAGCGATGCTGGCGGAGTGGTGACCGGAATTCAGGACAGCGGGGGTGTGCGGCGGGCATGGGACCAGGTCCATGCCTCAGTCTCTGCAGCCCTGCCCGGCGTGTCCCTCGACGGGGTCCTCGTTGCCGCCCATGTAGAGAAGGGTATTGAGTTCCTGATCGGGGGGAAGACAGACCCTGCCTTCGGGCGCTGCATCACCGTCGGGAGCGGGGGAATTCTTGTTGAACTCGTCAGGGACGTGATCGTGCGGGTTCTGCCCCTGGCAGAGGACGAGGTGCGTGCCATGGTCCGCTCCCTCCGGGTATCTGCGCTTCTTCGCGGCTACCGGGGTTCTGAAGCTCCGGGAGAAGAGGTCCTAGCCTCCGCGGTCCTCTCTGCAGCCCGTTTCTTCCAGGAGGAGGAGAGGGTGTCGGAGTTCGATCTCAATCCCCTTATCCTCTCGCGCACCGGGGCTACCGTGGTTGATGCCCGGCTCTATGTCATTCCCCTTGCAGACCGGTGCGAGGTAATAATCCGGACTCCCCCTCCCCCCCACCTCCTCAATCCCCGTTCGGTAGCCGTGGTCGGGGCGTCGGAAGACCCGAAGAAGATCGGCTACGCGGTCCTCCGGAACCTCCTGACCTTCCCCGGCCAGGTCTACCCGGTGAATCCCCGACGTACCGAGGTCCTCGGACGCAGGGTCTACCCTGCGATTGCCGCGGTCCCCGGAGAGGTGGACATGGGAGTGATCGCGGTCCCCGCACCCCTTGTGCCCGGTGTCCTCAGCGAGATGGCGGAGAAGAAGGTGCAGGTGGCAGTCATCGTCTCCTCGGGTTTCCGGGAGACAGGTCCCGAAGGTGCGGCGCGGGAGGATGAGATCCTGCGTATCGCGAAAGAGACCGGTATCCGGATCGTGGGCCCGAATTGCCTGGGGATAATGCTCCCTCACATAGCGTTGAATACCACGTTCGACCCCATTTCTGCCCGTAAGGGTCATATTGGGTTCATATCGCAGAGCGGGGCTGTTATTACCACCATCGTGGACTGGAGCCGGCAGGAGGGACTCGGTTTCTCTGCGGTGATTAGCGTGGGGAACCAGAGCGACCTGGAGTTCTCCGATTATCTCCCCCTGGTTGTGCAGGACCCTCAAACGCGGGTTGTCATCCTCTACGTGGAGGAGATCCGGCACGGGCGGGAATTTATGCGAATTGTCGAGCGGGTAAGCAGGGAGAAACCGGTCGTCATCTTAAAGTCCGGGTCCTCTGCGATCGGCAAAACCGCCGCTGCCTCGCACACCGGCTCGCTCGCAGGGAGTTATGAGGTCTACCAGGCTGCGTTTCTCCAGTCAGGAGCAATCCCGGCATACTCTCTCAGGGAATGCTTTGACATCGCCGAGCTTCTGGTCTCGGAAGGCTATCCCCTGGGACCGCGGAGCATTGTTGTCACTACGGCAGGTGGGTTTGCGGTCCTTGCCTCGGACTATGCCGAACGGTACGGTGTATCCATCCCGGACCTTTCCCTGCAGGTCCTGGCAGAACTCGACGCGTTTCTCCCGGGGACCTGGAGCCGTCGCAACCCGATGGACATCATCGGTGATGGGGGGGCCGATCGCTACGCCCGGGTCTTTGACGTCCTCCTCCGGCACGAGGAGGAATGGGACATCGCATTCGTTATAGCGGTCCCCTCCGCTGTCCTCGACCCTGCCCTCATCGCACAGGAGATCATCCGCTTCTCACGTCATACAAGGAATATGGTGGTGGGCTGTATCCTCGGGGGGGATACCATGCATGCTGGCGTGCGGTCACTCCGTGACAACACGGTCCCGAACTATGCCGATATTGAGGATGCCTTCCGTGCAGTCGGGAGGGTCCTGCAGGCAAAAGGGTATTCAATGCGGAATCATGTGAACCATGTCCCGGGTTTCGGCGGGGGCCGTCCCTGATGGCCGGGGATGCCCGTACTGCCCGCGAATGGTACCGGGAGGGGCTCGTTCATGCCGCCAGGGGGGATTACCGGCAGTCTGCTGCCAGCTTTGCTGAAGTCATCTCCCTTGATCCAGCTTGCGTGAAGGCATGGCACAACCGCGGAGCTGCCCTCTTCGAGATGGGGGATGACAACGAAGCGATCCGCCACTTTGAGAATGCCTTGGTCCTTGATCCGTCCCTTGCCGAGACCTGGTTCAACAAGGGGCTCTCCCTTGCCAGGATCGGATGCCAGGAAGAGGCGGAAGAGGCATTCATGAGGGCAGTGGCACTCAACCCCTCGCTTGCAGTGCCGGATGCCGCGGAGGCATGGTTCCGGAGGGGTGAAGAGTGCCTTGAAAAGGGATATTACGACCGTGCGGAATCTGCGTTCATGCGTGCCCTTGCCCTTAGACCACACTACCCCGAGGCATGGAACAGCTTGGGATGCACGCGTTACCTCTCCGGGGACATGGAACGTGCACTCACCGCCTTCGATGAGGCAGTGCAACTGATGCCCGGATCGGCGGAAGCCTGGGGGAACCGGGGGCAGGTCCTCCGTATTCTTGGTCGTGATGCAGAATCAGACGGGTCCTTTGCCCGGGCTGCGGAGATACAGGGTTCCGGCCCGGGAGCCCGTTAGGGCCCCTGCAGGCTGGCAGACGACGGGAGCCCGGTTATAATGAAGGGAGGCGGAAAAGAAGCGCGGTTACGAAGGCCAGCTCCCCGTGACAGGGCTGGATCAGCCGGTGTAATACCCCTGCATGTCTGGGAGAGAGTTGCAGCCCTCGAGAAATGGTACCAGGAACAGGTCCGTATCCTCCATGAAGACCGCCGTTGCATCGAGTGCGCCGCCCTCGGTGCCCGTTATCGCCGTGAAAAGGCAGCGATCCTCGCGGGCGACGCTGGACCTGGCAGAACCGGGCAACTCCCCCTTGTCCCCCGGGATGCATTGTCTGACGGGACCGCGGTACCGGTATGCTCTTTCTGCGGGGCGGCTCTCCCGGAAGGTGCCGAAGGCCGTGGTCTCCATCGCCTTCAGCGTTACTGCTCGCGCCGGTGCCGGAATGCTGCATACTACTACCGGCGGAGACGGAGGACTGAACGGAGGAAGCGCCTCCGGAGGCCGAAGAGGCGGTGCGTCGTGTGCCACAAGCACCTGCCTCCTGATTCGCGGACGGACCGGAGGACCTGCTCCCCGCGTTGCCGGATCGCGCTTCACCGCAGGAAGCAGCTCCTCGGCAGGGACCACGCCTCCTGAACGTGATAGGCGGCCGATTGTGCGGTCGCACGATATCCGCCAGGATCCCTTGGCAGGGAAAGCGCCTCCTGGACGTGATAGGAGATAGGGTATAATCCCTTATTGTCCTGCGATTCGTGTATTCCTCGCGGACCAGAGGAGCCAGCGGTCCCATATGCCTTCGGGCTGCCAGCCTAACCTGGCGAGGACCTGGGCGGCTGCTGCCCGGACCGTGGGTGTTCCCCCGCGTAATGCAGGGACAAGGGCCGGGAACGATACGGGACCGAGTTGTCCGAGGAGCCTGGCAGCGCGGGACCTGAGACCAGGGTCGCGCGACCCGAGAAGACGGACCAGGACTTCTGCTGCAGGTCCGCTTCCACGGGAGAGGACCGTGAATGCGGCTTCCCGAAGTTCTTCAGAGTCATGCCGGGCCGCATTCTCAATAATGATCCAGGTTTCGGGTGCTTCCCCCGGGTTGATGAGGTGCATCAGCCTGGACCGTACCGAAGCCGGCTGGTTTTCATCTGATACTATACCGATAACCGGGGGGAGGGCATCCTTTCCCCACCGTTCCAGCACCAGGTGTGCCAGTCGCCTGGCGTCACCGTCCTGTTGTGTGGCAGCTGCGAGGACAGGGTTCACCCAGGCAGGCCCGGCAATAATACAGGTTTTCAATGCCTCGAACCTAATACCCGGGTCGGCAGAGGATAAAAGGCCGGCAACCGGCCCTGCAGCCGTTTCTCCCGCCTGTACCAAGGTCTGGCGCACGAAGCGCCGGATGGCATGCGACCGGTCTGCCAGGCAGGAGAGGATGGCCGGGTGGAGCGGAGAAACCCCTTCTACGAGGGCTGCGAGGACGAGGAGCCTCTCACGGTCCGGGAGCCCTGCCAGGATGGCAGGAGACCTGTGGAGATCACTGATACAGGTTGCGACTATCCCGGCAAGGAGCCGCCGCCGGGCCTCCCCCTGAACCCCACCTGAAGCCGGGTCCGCCAGAAACACGGCTGCATCCCTCCCATCAAGTGCGAGAAGACCGGCGAGGGAACCGGAGAGGGGAGGTGGCGCATCCGGGATGGTGGCAGCGATCGTGCAGGAAGCCCTCCCTCTCCAGTGCCAGAGGACCACTGCTGCAGCGCAGGGTAAGGAAGCACCACGGGCAACTGCTGCTTTGAGGATTGCAGGGACAACTGCCTCTCCCCAGGGCCCCCCATACAGCATGGCCGCCACGGTATGACCAATGCCAGGCGATCCTTCAAGGAGCAGAACACTGAGGTGGTCCAGCACGCGTGGGCCGGCCTGTGAGAGGAGCTGGACCTCACCGGGTCCGGGTTCTCCTTTCTCACAGGTCGCCGAGATAAGTTGCAGATACCCTTCATCTTCAAACGAGAAGAGAACGTCCGCAATAGCAGCGCGGACCTGCGGATTGCCCGCTGCCAGGACCTCCCTGGCCAGGAGGCCCGATATACCCGGTCCCATGCCCCGCAGGGCTGCAATTCCGGCATCCAGCCGGTTCGTTCCTGGTCCGTGGGAGATGAAGCCGAGGACAGGCTCCGCGGCAGGAAGTCCGATCATCCCGAGAATGGTTGCTGCTGCATCGCGCACTGGGCCCGGATCGCTTTCAAAGAGCCCGAGAAGTGGTCCGATTGAAGGACTCCCAATCTTTACGAGCGTGGTCCCGGTCATCCCGGTGCATGCGGAAGGGTTCCCGCGGAGGAACTCAACGAGGGATGGTACTGCAGGCCCGCCAATCCAGACCAGTACCTGTGCTGCCGCGGCTGCCGCTTCACGGTCCTTGTTCTGGAGAATGTCACAGAGTGCAGAGAGCCCGGGAGTCCCTATCTTCCGGATTGTCCAGGCCACGTACCACCGCGCGGCAACCGGCTGTTGCTGCACGAGCGAGACCAGGGGGCCCACAGCGGCCTCACCAAGCTCGGAGAGGAGCCAGGATACGAACCCCCTGGTCGGTCCGTCGCCCTTGGTGAACTCGGAGAGGAGGGGTTCGATGGCGGTCTCACCCACGGACCGGATAATGCGTCCGGCAAACCCGATGTACTGGGACTTTTCCTCCCGGATCCTGCTGACCAGGGCTCTAACGGCTGGACGGTCCAGCTCGGTCAGGGCAGAGTACATCTCCTCGCGGCGATCAGGCTTCGCGTCCCGGAGTGCCTGGACGAGGAATGGCACGCCGGGCGGACCGATACGGACGAGGACTCTTCGTGCCGCCGCACGCACGGCGGGGTCGTCGTTCCCGAGGAGGGCTGCTGCCGGTCCTGCAGCAGGTGCCCCCCTGGCCGAGAGCCGCTGTACTGCCGACTCGCGAAGGGCTTCCGGTCCCCGGAGGATCTGTGTCAGGACCAGTTGGAGGAACAAGTCATCGCTCTTTCCCGGGACCGCCTTCGGTGCCGGCCCAGTTGCAGGGGACTGGCTCCTGGAGGGTGGATGGACCCACCCGGGCGGACTGGTAGGGATCTTCTCCCCGGCTTTCACGATCGGTGCACGTCGATAGTCCGGATGTATTCCCCTGGGTGAACTGG
>LAHU01004103.1_pt1 | contig 11844 bp, 8 predicted proteins | sample 329631 | NCBI WGS metagenome assembly LAHU01 (sample SAMN03275698, study PRJNA271635) | activated sludge metagenome | isolation source: sample C-0 Zero hour mixed sludge faded in reactor as a methanogenic...
AATTAGTGAACTACTGAGGATACAGTTGGACCTCGACCTTCGTTAGGTCCAATAACTTCACTTCTCTCAGAGATGGTGCCCAAAAAGAGTCATGTCGAATTCAATTATGGATTAATCGATTTCGGTTCGCTTGTTTGCACCTATCGGTCATGTAGAGGGATTGAATGCCCGATGAGGCCGATTTGTGATTATGTTTAGGAATAACTCTGGCTCATCACTTCACTTTCACCGCACACATCGGAATGCTTGAATAATGATAAGTGAAGTTATCATAACAATAGGAAATTTCAAGGAGGAGATCTCATGGCCAACAAATATAAAGTCATTTCCCTGTTCTCTGGTGCTATGGGATTGGACTTGGGATTGGAGTCTACCGGGAGGTTCCAGATCATCGCATGTGTGGAGAAGGAACCGGCTTTTTGTGAAACTATAAGGAAAAACTTGGAAGCTGGGCGACTCTATAAACATTTGCTCTTGTACGAACAGGACATCAATAATCTTGCCCCCGAAGTAATTCTTGAAGACCTTAGAATGGAGATTGGGGATGTCGACTTGCTTGTTGGGGGGCCCCCGTGTCAGTCTTTCAGCACTGCTGGAAAAAGGAGGACTGTTCAGGACCCTCGAGGAACTCTCCTTTGGCAATATCTCCGGTTCATCGAAGGGATATTGCCGAGGTTCTTCTTAATGGAAAATGTCAGAGGCCTCCTATCAGCAGCTCTTTGCCACCGTCCTATCACATTACGCCCCGAGAAAGGGGGGCCACCTCTTAAACCCGATGAAGAACCGGGCTCTGTAATCAGGCACTTTGCAACAGACCTCCAAAAGATAAAAGGTGGTGCTTATCATATGGACTGTTTTGAGGTCAATGCGGTAAACTATGGAGCTCCGCAGTTAAGGGAGAGAGCACTTTTCATTGGCAACCGTTTCAATACCCAGGTAGACTTCCCTGATCCGACTCACGGAAGACCTTCACCAGATATAACCACATTCCAAGAACAACTTTCCGGAGGCAAAATAAAGCCGCTTTTACCATGGAGGACATTAAGCGATGCAATTGGGGATCTTCGCGAAAAAGAGCCTCTTATCATGGACTTTAGTCCTCGTAAAAAGGAATACCTCTCAATGGTCCCTCCTGGTTCAAATTGGAGAAGCCTGCCAATTGAAGTCCAGAAAGAGTCTATGGGGAAGGCATGGTCAGCTAAAGGGGGGCGCTCCGGATGGTGGAGGAAGTTAAGTTATGACCTCCCCTGTCCCACACTTGTCACGATGCCCAATCATGCAGGGACTTCACTATGTCACCCGGAGGAAGTGAGAGCACTGTCCCTCAAGGAATATGCCCGTGTGCAGGAATTCCCCGACAATTGGGAGTTCTCCGGTACTCTCGCCCAGCAGTATGCCCAGGTCGGAAATGCCGTGCCCGTCCGATTGGGAAAAATTGCGGGGGGAGTTATTGGTCGGGAATTAGATTTATTGAAGGAACGGGAATATGTAATTAATCCGAATACAATCCCCAATTACAGGATTATTTACGTCCAGTCTCATATTCGGACTCGACAGTGGTTCAAAGAAGGAGAGACTTTGGTATGGCATGATGGTTGCGAGAACGGCCATGCTCGCCACTCTACGCCCCGGACCCAAAGGAAGTCTCGACAGATAATGGCGAAGAAGGCTGCCTATGTCAGATAAGGACCAGCAAAGAACGTTCTACCAAATATTGAAAGCTCGAAAACACATTTTTTCAGCCGATGAAGTGGCGAGTTTTTTCCAAAAAGTAAACAATAAAAGGGTCGATCAATTATCGTCACGGGTCTCCCTATATATAGAATCAAACCTCCCGAAGTCATTCAGCGGCAGAAAAACGTTCCAAGACTACCGGACAAACCCGTATGTCCTCATGACTTCTGCGAGTATCTTGGACTTAGACGATGAGAGAAATTTTGCAAAATTCCTGTTCAACACCAAGTTCTATATGGGTCTTGAGACATCATTTGGCAAGTCAATCGAAGCAGCTTTTGTTGAAAGTTATCCAATTTCAGGGAGTGCTAAATGGGGCGCACCTATTGAGAAGATCAACGAGTTCCATGAATTAGAGGGGCTTGCAAGGGAGGAACGAGCTGTTCGAAGGACACAGTCAATTTGGAGAGAGATCGATAAGTCGGTGCTTATTGGTGATAGGAGGTTTATTGTAAGTATTAAGAGTGGTCCGAATACGATCAATGACACTCAAGTTGAAGCAATGCGAGATGCGATTGTGTCACACCATAAAGACTGGGCACTAGCGACGCATGCTTCATATCCGGGTTCACGCTATCTCGACATTGTTATCGGTCTAACCTATGGTACAGACAGAACGACAAACAATAAAGAGAACCAGATCCTCGCAAAACTCCTGGATAATGGCTTTGTCGAAGAAGACCGTGAAAAGGCACCCGGTGTCCTCATAGACAAGTCTACCAAGACCATTCGTGTCTACCGGGTTATTGGGAAAGACTTTTGGGCCTTCCTTGGGGATCCAGTAAAACCAAAACAAGCCGGGTTCACATTTTTAGAGGTGCTGCTCGCTCTTGTAAAGGCACTCCAATCCAGTAAAAAGAAAATGGACCTCGAGGAGAGGATAAACCTGAAGGTCCAGTATCTAGCCCATGCATTGGCCACAATTCGGCTCTCCCCTGGCTCTTTACCTCTTTGGGTGAAAGATGAATTCAGTGAGGACGAGTTGTTTTGGCTCACAACTGCGATTAGTTCATTTTACGATAAAGGAGTGTGAATTAGAGATTGACCGCCCCTCTACTGATGCCCGGGGCGTGCATGGAACCGCAGGGGAGGGGACATCCAGACAGGTTCAGTCAGGATTTCCAGTTGCATCATCGCGCTCTTTCAGCTTCCTGATCTGGTCCCGGATTTTTATAGCCTCTTCGAACTCGAGCGTCTCGGCTGCTCGCTTCATCTTCGCCTCGAGGTCGACGAGCAGGGCGGGGATATCAGCCACAGGGATATGGCGGATGTCCTTCACTTCCACTGCGGACTCTTTCACCGGCTTGGTGATCGTCCTCGGGACTATCCCGTGCTCCTTGTTGTATGCAGCCTGGAGATCGCGTCTCCTCCGGGTCTCCTCGATTGCATCCTTCATGGACCCCGTGATTGACTCGGCGTACAATACGACGCGGGACCGGACATTCCGGGCCGCACGACCGATTATCTGGATGAGGCTCCGGGTATCACGGAGGAAGCCTTCCTTGTCCGCATCAAGGATCCCGATGAACCCTACCTCCGGGATATCAAGCCCCTCCCTGAGCAGGTTAATACCGACTAGGACATCGAACCGGCCAAGGCGGAGTTCGCGGATGATCTCGGTCCGTTCGAGCGTGTCAATCTCCGAGTGGAGGTACCGGGTCCTGATACCTTTCGTGGCAAGGAACTCTGTCAGTTCCTCGGCGAGCCGCTTGGTAAGGGTCGTCAGGAGGACCCGGTCCCCCTGCCCGACCACAGCCCGGATCTCCTTCATCACGTCCTTCATCTGGCCCTCGCTCGGCCTCACCTCAACAGGCGGGTCCAGGAGACCAGTCGGGCGGATGATCTGCTCTACAACCCGGGCAGAACGGGTCAGCTCATACTCACCGGGGGTGGCCGATACAAAGATCGTACTCTTCATGAACCGCTCAAACTCGGCAAAACGGAGCGGACGGTTGTCAAAGGCACTCGGGAGCCTGAACCCGTACTCGACGAGGGGCTGCTTGCGGGAACGGTCACCATTGTACATCCCGTTCAGCTGGGGAATCGTCTGGTGGCTCTCGTCGATAAAGATCAACATGTCATCCGGAAAGTAGTCCAGGAGGCAGAATGGCCTCTCTCCCGACTTCCGGTTGTCAAAATGGCGGGAATAGTTCTCGATCCCCTTGCAGGTGCCGGTCTCCTGGATCATCTCGAGGTCGTACTGCGTACGCTGCCCGAGCCGGTGCGACTCAATCATCCCGAGCTCCGGAAGCCTCCCTGCGAGCTCTTCGCGGATAGCCGTGATGGCACGTGACTGTTCTTCCTCGGGTATCACGTAGTGGCGGGCCGGGGAGAGGGGGAAATACCGGTGCCTCGCCAGCTCCGTTCCTGATACCCTGTGCCGTTCCGTGATCCGCTCGATCTCGTCCCCAAAGAACTCCACGCGAATGATATTCGGGGAGTACCCGGGGACGATATCGAGGGTGTCTCCCCTGACCCGGAACCGACCGGGCTGGAGCTCGAGATCATTGCGCTCGTATTGTGAGTGGATAAGTCTCCGTATAATGTCCCTTCGGCCGGAACGGTCCCCTTCCTGCATCTCGAATCCTAAGTTCCGGTAATTCTCGGGTTTCCCAAGGCCATAGATACAGGAGACCGACGCAACGACGATAACATCACGCCGGGAGAGGAGCGACGCAGTGGCGGAGAGGCGCATCAGCTCTATTCGCGGGTTGATTTGGGCGTCTTTCTCAATGTACTGGTCCTTTGCCGGGATATAGGACTCCGGCTGGTAGTAATCGTAATAGGAGACAAAGTATTCAACCCGGTTCTGCGGGAAGAACTCCTGGAACTCGCTGTACAGTTGCGCAGCGAGGGTCTTGTTGTGGGCAATCACCAGGGCGGGCCGGTTGACCCGGGCGATGACATTCGCCATCGTGTAGGTCTTTCCAGACCCCGTCACACCGAGGAGGGTCTGGAACCGGTCGCCGCACTGCAACCCCTCGACAAGGCTTCCGATGGCCCGGGGTTGCGACCCTGCAGGAGGAAACGGGGCGGATAACTGGAAATCCGTCATTTCACCGCTCCTTTTCGCCTGAGCAGGCGGTGGTAGGTCACGGCGAACCGGTGTGCCTCATCCCGGATCTCCTGGAGGTAGAGCGCTGCCGGTTCTGTCCTGTCCATCAGGACAGGATGAGGGCTCCCGGGTGCGTATACCTTCTCTTCCCCCTTGGCAATGGACACAACCGGCATCTGGATACCAAGGTCATGTATCTCCTTGGCAGCACCGTGGAGCTGCCCGCGGCCTCCGTCGATGAGGACGAGGTCAGGGAGTGCAGACCCCTCGTCCCGGAGCCGGGTATACCGCCGGCGCACCACTTCACGGATCGCAGCCACATCGTCAATCCCTTCCACCGTCCGGATCCGGAACCGGCGGTACTGGCGCTTGTCCGGTTTCCCATCCAGGAAACTGACCATCCCGCCGACCACGTCGGTTCCCTGTATGTGGGAGATGTCAAAACACTCGATGCGGTGCGGATCTGAGGCCATATTCAGCCTCTCCCCCAGCTCCCTGACTTTTACCTCCCCAGCGAAGAAGACGATCTCAAGGTTCTTAGCCGCGAGATCGAGGAGCTTCTTCTTCGACCCGATCCTGGGGACCACCACGGCGATTTTGTGCCCGGCCTGGTGGGCAAGGAAACCGGCAACCGCAGGTCCCGGGTCCTCGGGGAGGATAAGGATATCTGGCGGGGATCTCCCGCCATAGTACTGCACGATAAACTGTTCGATGACCTCCTCATCGCGGGGAATGACATACTGTTCTTTTCCATGGAGCGTCCCGGCGTGGACACGGAAGACCATCAGGTACACGGTCTCACCTGAAAACCGCCAGGTGATCACGTCCTCGTCAGAGGTGACGTCGCGTTTCACGACCTGCCGGGACCCGCAGCGTTCAAGGGCAGCGATCTGATCCCGGAGCCGGATCGCCTGTTCAAAGTCCTCTGCCACCGAAGCCCTGGCCATCTGGTCCCCGAGTTCCCTGACCAGTTCCGTTGAACGCCCCTTCAGTACCATCGCCGCACGCCGCACATCCTCGGCATACTCCCCGGGGGATATCCCGTCACGGCAGGGAGCACTGCAGGAGCCCATGTGGTAGCGGAGGCACCCCCTGCGGGGAAGCCGGCGGCAGGTCCGGAGGCAGAAGGTCTTCTTCACGAACGAAAAGAGGGCATCCCGGGCGGCAGCAGACACGTAGGGACCGAAAACCTGGCCGGTACCGTCCGGCTGGCGGGTCACCTCAAGGCGGGGAAACCGGTCTGCCGTGAGCCGTATCCATGCATAGTTCTTGGCGTCTTTTAAGTCGATGTTATAACGTGGCTGGTGTTGCTTGATCAGGGTATTTTCAAGGAGCAGGGCCTCGACTTCGTTGGATGTTACAATAAAATCGAGGGCCACTGCATGGGAGAGCATCTTATTCGTCTTTGCATCATGGTTCCCGGAATGAAAGTAGGTGGAGACCCGGTTTTTCAGGTCTTTCGCCTTACCGATATAGATTATTTCGCCTGATTCTGCGCGGAAGAGATAACACCCGGGTTCGTGCGGGACCCCGGGTGGCTCAGCCATGTGCGGCGAGGACCCGCCTGAGGAACTGCCCCGTGTAACTGGACTCATGCTGTGCGACCTCTTCTGGGGTCCCGGTAACAACCACTGTCCCCCCGGCATTGCCCCCTTCCGGGCCGAGATCGATAATATAATCTGCCGATTTGATAACATCCAGGTTGTGTTCGATCACGACGACCGTATTGCCCTTCCGAACGAGTTCATCAAGAACTGAAACCAGCTTCTTGACATCATGGACGTGAAGACCGGTTGTTGGTTCGTCAAGGAGGTATACGGTCCTCCCGGTCCCCCGTTTAGAGAGTTCCCGGGTCAGCTTGATTCTCTGGGCTTCTCCACCTGACAGGGTCGTTGCACTCTGGCCGAGGGTGATATAATCCAGGCCTACCGCACAGAGGGTCTCGAGCTTGTTCCGAATAGCCGGGATGTTCGTAAAGAGGTCACGGGCCTCCTCGACACTCATTGCAAGGACATCGGCGATGGAACGTGCTTTATAAAGAACTTCGAGTGTCTCGCGGTTGTAGCGCTTCCCCCGACACTCCTCGCACTCGACATAGACATCGGGGAGGAAATTCATCTCGATCTTGATGAGCCCGTCCCCTTCGCACGCCTCGCAACGCCCCCCGCGGAGGTTGAATGAGAACCGTCCTGCCGCATATCCCCGCATCTTTGCCTCTTTCGTGGTGGCAAATACCCTGCGGATCTCGTCGAACACCTTGGTATAGGTCGCGGGATTGGACCGGGGAGTCCTTCCAATGGGGCTCTGGTCGATCACGATGACCCTGTCAACCGGGAGGTCGAGCGTGAGACCGGTATAGTTCCCAGAGGGCGTATGGGAGTGGGAGAGCGTCTTCTGTAAGGCTGGGTACAGGGTATCATAGATGAGACTGGACTTCCCGCTCCCCGAGACCCCAGTCACGACGGTGAAAACACCAAGTGGGATATCTACGTCGATGTCATGGAGATTGTTCGCCCTGCACCCTAGGAGATGGAGATATCCACGGGCCGTCCGGCGGTGGGGTGGGATCCCAATCGACTGCGTTCCGGAGAGGTACTGGCCGGTGAGGGAAGCAGGGTCTGCCTCAATCTCGGCTGGTGTCCCTTGTGCGACAATATCGCCCCCATGCAGCCCGGCGCCGGGTCCCATGTCTACCACGTGGTCTGCCGCCCGGATGGTGTCTTCGTCGTGTTCGACTACTATCAGCGTATTCCCGATATCACGGAGGTGGCGGAGTGTCTCTATCAGTTTCCGGTTATCGCGCTGGTGGAGACCGATGGAAGGCTCGTCCAGGACATAGAGGACCCCGGTCAGGTTGGAGCCAATCTGGGTCGCGAGCCGGATCCGCTGGGCTTCTCCCCCGGACAAGCTCCCCGCTGCCCGGGAGAGGGTGAGGTAGCCGAGTCCCACGCGCTCGAGGAACATGAGCCTGGCTCGTATCTCTTTCAGGACCTGGCGGGCGATCTCCTCCTGCTGGCCCGTGAGGGGGAGGGTGGAGAAGAAGCCGACAAGGTCATGCACCGGCATGTCAGTCACGTCGATGATTGATTTCCCGGCGATCCTGACCGCGAGCACCTTCTCCTTGAGACGTTTCCCGTTGCAGGAGGGACACTCGGAGATCTTCATGAACTTCTCCAGTTCGCGCTTGCGATACTCGGACTGGGTCTGGTGATAGAGACGTTGCGCCTGGGGAAGAAGACCTTCCCACCTGCCGCGGTGCGACCAGTGGGCATCGCCGTTCTTCATGTGCATGGAGAACTGGATCAACTCGTCTGATCCGAACATCAGTGCATTATACTGGTCCTGCCTGAGGTCCTGGACCGGGGTGAAGATGGAGAACCCGAAATGGCGGGCAACCGCAGCGAGGTACTGGGAGCGGTACCCATCAAGGAAATTCCTGTACAGGGCGACTGCCCCGTCGGCGAGCGAGATGGACGGGTCGGGTATGATGCGGTCAGGATCGAACTCCATCCGTATCCCGAGACCGTTGCACCCTTCGCAGGCACCAAACGGGCTGTTGAACGAGAACATCCTGGGCTGGAGCTCTTCGAACGTGATACCGCAGACCGGGCACGCCATCCGCGAGGAGTAGAGGTGAACGGTCCCGGCAGGGTCGATGACAGAGACCAGTCCCTCAGTCTTTTGCAGGGCATTCTCCACCGCTTCGACGAGACGCGAGCGGTCACCTGTCGTCGTCCGGTCTATCACAACCTCGATGTCGTGTTTTTGGTAGCGTTCAAGGCGTAGCTCCTCGTCAGTACGGCGGATCTCACCATTCACCCGGACCCTGGCATAGCCGTCGCCAGCAAGGTCACGGATCAGCTGCTGGTGGGTCCCCTTCTTCTGGCGGATGAGTGGAGCGAGAATGGTGATTTCGCCTGATAACTCCTGCTGGATGCGATCAGCTATGCGTTCTGGGGACTGGGCTTCAATCCCGATGCCGTGGACCGGGCAGTACGGGGTTCCAACCCGGGCGAAGAGGAGGCGTAGGTAATCATAAATCTCTGTTACCGTCCCTACCGTGCTCCGGGGGTTCTTGCTGGTGGTCTTCTGTTCAATGGATATCGCTGGTGAGAGCCCCTCGATGCTGTCCACGTCGGGTTTCTGCATAAGGCCAAGGAACTGCCTGGCATATGCGGAAAGGGATTCAACGTACCGTCTCTGGCCTTCTGCATAGATGGTATCAAAAGCGAGCGTTGATTTCCCTGAGCCGGAAAGGCCTGTTATCACGATCAACTGGTCGCGGGGTAAGGTCACGTTGATATTCTTAAGGTTGTGCTGTCTTGCACCACGTATCTGGATCTCTCTCATACCGTTGAGATCATCATTTGATCATCTGAGATGATAGACAATCCTTTCACGACAGGGACGGGTGTGCAGTGCGTTCTACCTGCCGGTGATGGACCATAAAATGTTTCCCTGGTCCATTACCTGTTTCCTGGAGTGTTCTGTCCTAATGCGTTGAAGTACCAGGTTTTTTTGAAAAATGACGGGAAAGATTTATATATTATATTTCAAATACTTTTAAATTATCCGATCTCATGGCAACTCCTGCACAACGGGTCTCCGCGTATAGTCTCAACCGGATGCATGTATGCTCTCCTGCCCTAAAAGGACCGGTTGTTGCGGTCATCCCGGCATATAATGAAGAGGATACGATAGGCTCCGTTGCCCTTACTGTGGGAGAGTATGTGGATTATGTCATCGTTGTCGACGATGGTTCCACAGACCGGACCTTCAAGATTGCATCTCTCACAAAGGCTGAGGTAATCCGCCTCCCCGCAAACAAGGGTAAGGCGGCAGCAGTCTTCGAAGGCCTGGCAAAGGCACGTTCTCTTCATCCCAGGGCAGTAGTACTGCTCGATGGAGATGGACAGCATAACCCCTGCGAGATCCCGCAGGTCATCGCACCGGTACTCGCCGGTGAGGTCGATATGGTGATCGGTTCCCGGGCCCTTGATACCGCGAACGGTATTCCAAAGTACCGCAGAATCGGGCAGAAAACTCTTGATATGGTCACGAATATTGGATCGCCAATTAAAACAACGGATTCCCAGTCAGGGTTCCGGGCACTCGGTCCCCGGTGCCTCGACTATATCAACTTCACCTCGAGCGGGTACAAAATCGAGTCCGATATGTTCCACCACTTCGTTGGGAAGGGTTTGTCAATTGCAGAAGTCGGCATTACCGTCAAGTACGACGTGAACCATGCCCACAAGACGCACCCGATCTCCCATGGTATTGACCTGCTTGGCCATATTATCGGCTTGATCGGCTATAGCAGGCCTCTTGCCACATTTGGCATTCCCGGGTTCCTTCTGACCGTGATGGGCCTGGTGACCGGCTCCTTTGCATTCTCTGAATACTATATCACCACGCGGTTTCCCTATCTCCTCTCGATGGTCAGCGCCCTTTTCCTGATCCTCGGACTCCTGCTGGTGACCACAGCCCTTATCCTGAACTCTTTAACCGAGATACTCAAACACCAGTCCTGACAGGTATATTCTTGTTACCTTCTCTCAACACCGTTACCAACTGCCGTCACATCAACCCAGGAACGGGCAGGGCCATTGGACGGGGATCGCATCTACCGGTTCTTCCCGTACTTCCGGTCATATCAGCTCATAAACGGAAAGGGTCATTGGGTGATCGGGTGGATCCCGCTGCAGGAATGAGTCAATCACCTGTTTCCGGTTTTAGGATACACTCCCGGTATTCTTCCGCCTGAACCTGCGGCCAGGGCAGGACATAACCAGTTTCTTTCAGTGCCCGGTCGGAAAAAACAGGTTCTTCGTGGGTCTGTATGGATTTCAATGGATCTCATACAGGGCTTTTCACTGGTCTGCATGAGTCCTGGGTCCGGTATGATGAGCCAGGTCAACGAAAGCATGGCAGGCCTGATACTATCATGTATAAAAAAACCTCACTCCAGCCATCAATATTCAAGAATCCTGGATTTAAAAGGATTTTTAATTCAATCAGGATGAACGGAGAAGCGGACGGCCTGGGGTAGACGTCCCCGCATGGTACCGCAAGAAGGCGGAAAACAGCTGCAAGGATGATTCTTCATCAGGTCTGTTCCCGGATCCACCGGGTATACTGGTCCCGCAGGCTGGCGATCTCCTCGGGCGAGAGGTCTTTTCGTTTCTTTCGGTGGAGATATTGCTCGAGCTGCCCGATAACCCTCTCCGCGGTCTCGTAATCATGCACCTCAAGATACCCACGGCTCTTCCGCACCTCGATTGCTTCCCCGCATACCGGGCAGAGCCTCCACTCCTGGAACCGGTCAACATAGGTGAAGCTCCGGCACCCGTTGCACCGGATTATGAGGTACATCGGCACAGGGTGATCCTGTACACGAATGGATAAAGATTATCCCATGGCGACCGGTTCACCAGCCAGGTATCTCACCAGAGGATGAAAGAAGGAGATGGTCTGTACAAATGGGTGAAAGAAGGATATGGGCAATACGGGAGGGTAAAAGATGGATATGGACGGGACGGGAGGAGGAGAGGAGCTACACCAGGGATCGAGATATCCCTGGAAGACTGAGGCCGCCGGCGGGAGAAGAAAAGATGCTGCAGAAATAAGGGATGAAAGGGAACTAGGGATGAAAGGCAGGGAGAAGGTACTATCTCCTTCCTGTTGCCTTCAGAAGATGATATTCAAGGTAAGGATGACAATCCCGATGATCGCAGACACAATGATAACGATCATGGGATCGATATGGATAGCCCGCCGGTCTTCGCTCTCATAGTAATTGACGAGACCCGCGGAAGAGATCAGTCTCCCGCCGCCCTTCTTTGCCATAGGTACTAATGCAACATGGGACCATATAAAAGCGTACTGGCCATGCCTACCCGGGGATTGAATCGCGAAACCGTTGTATCAGGCACGATTCTTGTAGGGGCGATGCTTGATCAACTCGAGGGGACCGTGGTCATCCGGGACGGGCGTATTGCTGCGATCGAGGAAGGGCGCACACGGTCCGGCCTCTGGATCATCCCGGCATTCTT
>LAHU01014558.1_pt1 | contig 11823 bp, 9 predicted proteins | sample 329631 | NCBI WGS metagenome assembly LAHU01 (sample SAMN03275698, study PRJNA271635) | activated sludge metagenome | isolation source: sample C-0 Zero hour mixed sludge faded in reactor as a methanogenic...
ATACGGCACCGCAAGCGACAATGCGATCGGCTCGAAGTATTCCCGGCCGCGGAGCTTCCGTGTTACTCAGCCCGCATGATGTAGCGAGTCGAATTGGGGCCGGCCGGGATGCGCGGCCGTTTCGGACGCGGCCTTTCCTGCGCCCCGTCCCTTCCGCAACAGCTGCTCAACCTCTGGAAAAGGCTCGAGGGCGCCTTGGCGCCGTCCGAGGCGGAGGATTTGAGGATCAGTTTCCGCAAGGCCGCGCGGGCCCTGCAGGCCTTGACCCTGGCGGCGCGCGGCGTGCAGTCGAGCGCCTCCGCGATTTCTTCGTAGGACGCCTGCTCCAGGTGACGGAGCGTGATGACCCGCCGGTGCTCCGCTGGAAGCTGCGCGATGATCGCGTGCAGGATGTCGTTCATGTCCTGCTCGCGGTCCGCGTAGTACGGGTTGGCCATCGCGCGAAAAACGGGCAGTTCGGCCTCGATGCCGTTTTCCTCCAGGTTCAGTTCCGCGAACGTGATCGTCCTCCGGCGCCGCAACCGCCGTCTTTCGTCGCAGCAGCGGTTGACGGCGATCCGGCGCAGCCAGGGATAAAACGGCCGGTCGATGTCGAAGGATCTCAGGGAAAAATATACCTTGCACACGATGAGCTGCAGGATGTCCTCCCGGTCGGCCGTCGGCCCGGCGTGCCAGCAGACCAGGCTGGACAGCTGCGGCCGGTACTTCTGGATCAGCGCTTCGAATGCCGTCTGATCGCCGTTCTGGCTCCTGCTTATGAGTGCGCGGTCCTGAAGGTTGGATGAATCCCAGGCTAACATTTCCATCTGTGCTCCCCTGACTGCAGCTTCGGTTGCTGCGATTTGTGTCCGGAATCAGGGTAGCAATCCGCGTGCCTAAAACGATGTGATGATTTATCAACGAGTTGCGGTTTTTCGGGAGATGCGGGGTGTGAGGATTCTTCACATTCCGTGTGCGTTTTCAGCCCACGCAATTTCGGTGACAGGCCCCATAACCCCCAAATTACGGATGCGATCCCTTCCGGGATAGTTTGGGAGTTATGGTGCCTGTCACCGAAATTTGGAAAATTACTCCTGGATGCGGCCGAAGACGGTGACGTCGCCCGTCATGCCCCACTTGGTGACGGTGTAGGTCCCGGGCGCCTTGCTCGGCAGGACATAAAATACGCCGCTCGAGGATCTCCACACCCCGATGTCCACCCTGCCGTCCCCGTCGTAGTCGAGCGGCACGGGAATGTCGCCGAGCTGGCCCCACTTCTGGGTGATATAGGTGCCGGGAGCGTCGCTGGGACGGATGTACCAGACTCCCGACGCCGGCCTCCAGACCGCGAGGTCCATTTTCCCGTCGCCGTCATAATCCCCGGCTACGGGGATGTCGGTGCCCACGCCCCATCCCGTGGCGGTAAATTTCCCCGGGGTGCCGCTGTTCAGGACATACCACACGCCGGTTCCGGGGCGCCAGATGCTGAAGTCCGCCTTGCCGTCTCCGTCGATGTCGCCGGGCGTGATGCCGGAATAGACCGGGAGCCCGATCCTGGCGATAAACGCCGAGGACGATCCGAAATTGTATCCCTGGTATGCGTTTTCCGTGGGGAAGCCGTAGGAATAGGTGTATCCGGTCACATAAGCGTTTCCGGCTACGTCCACGGCAATTCCATAGCCGACGTCTTCGTATTCTCCGCCGAGATAGGTGGAGTACACCAGCGCTGCGCCCGTGCCGCTCAGTTTGGTGACGAAGGCGTCATATTCGCCGCCGTTTTCTTCCTGAATGGCCTTTTCGACGGGGAAATCGGTCGAATAGGTATCTCCCGCGACATAGGCGTTGCCCGCGGCGTCCACGGCGATGCCGCTGATCTCGTCGCTGTCGCCGCCGCCGAGGTAGGTGGAGTAGGCCAGCGCGCTACCCGCGGCGTTCAGCTTCGTGACGAAGGCATCCGACGAACCCTTGTTGTCCGGCTGGTACGGATTCGCCGTGGGGAAGTCGGTGGAATAGGTAAAGCCCGCCACGTAGGCGTTGCCCGCGGCGTCCACGGCGATCGCATAGGCGTTGTCGTCGTCGGCGCCGCCGAGGTAAGTGGAATAGACCGCCGCGGTGGCGGTGGCGTTCAGCTTCGTGACGAAGGCGTCCGCGCGGTCGTAATCGCTGTTGTTGTCCGGCTGGTAGGCATTCTTCGTCGGGAAATCGGCGGAGTACGTATAGCCGGTGGCATATACGCTGCCCGCGCCGTCCAGTTTGACGGCCATCACGCCGTCGGTGTCGGCGCCGCCGAGGTAGGTGGAGAAAACCGTACCGCTGCCCGCGGCGTTCAACTCGGTGATCACGCCGTCCGGGTCCCCGGCGTTGTTCGCCTGCAGGGCGTTCTTCACCGGGTAGTCGATGGAGTAGCTCTCTCCGGCCACGACGGCGCTGCCGGAAGGCCGCAGGGCGACGCTGTAGGCGAAGTCCTCGAACGATCCGCCGAGGTAGGTGGAGTAGACCAGCGCGTTCCCCGACGCGTTCAGCTTCGCCACGAAGGCATCCGATTCCCCGTTGTTGCCCGCCTGAATCGGATTCTGCGTCGGGAAATCCACCGAATAGGTGTATCCCGCGACATAGGCGTTGCCCGCGGCGTCGACGGCGATGCCCCAGCCGTAGTCGTCGTCGAATCCGCCGAGGTAGGTGGAATACAGGAGCTTCTTGCCCGACGCGCTCAGCTTCGAGACGAAGACGTCGGTGAAGCCGTATTCGCTGTTGTTGCCGTCCTGTATGGGATCGAGCGTCGGGAAGTCGTAATCGTAGGTCGCCCCGGCGACATAGGCATTGCCGTCGGCGTCCACGGCGATATTGAGTCCGGTGCTCTGATCGCTGCCTCCCAGGTAGGTGGCATAGCCCAGGACCGGATCGATCACCAGAGGCAGCGCGGGGTCGTATGCGCCGAGTTCGAAGCCGGCCTCGCGCGTCCCGCGCAGGACGTAATTGCCCGCGATCTCGATGCGTGCGCCGCCGCGGTCCTGGTAGACGAAGGGTTTACTCAGGAAGAGGTCGCCCTTCCCGTCCAGCACGAGTTCTCCCCGCGGCCCGATCTTCAGGCCGGCCGTTCCCTCGACCGCGAACCGGATGGAGTCCGGACTCGCGCCGGGATTGACGATCCAGTCGTATTCCAGCTGCCGCTGGTTGCCGTAGTAGACGAGGTCGACGCCCGGATAGACGCCGCGGACGAGGACCTTCGCGTAGTTGGGGACGTTCCTGCGCCACCGCGCGGGATTTTTGCCGATGAAGTAGTTGCTTCGCGCCTGGAGCGTGTCCATTCCCGTCATCGTTGCGTCCGGGTTGGCCCCGACGGCCCTCAGGCGGATGACGTCCACGCTCCGGGTGTCGGGCCCGCCCGCCGCGGGCGCCTGCTGCGCCGCCGGGCCCTTTCGCTCCCGGGAATCGCGTGCCAGTGTCAACACGGCGTCCGTGGGGGTCAGGAAGAGGTTGTAGCCGTTTCCTCTCGAGAGGAACTTCGCGGCGCCGTCCGCCTGCCCGAGGTTGGCTTCGAAGTGGAGCGGCAGCCGGCCGTAGCCATCTTCGACGGCCGCCCGGGCCGCCTCCGGGGATTTTGCCGCGGAGGCGATGCCGGAAGTTTCCAGGCCGCACACCGGGAGCAGCCCGAGGGCCGCGACGGCGATGAAGGATTTCTGCAGATATTCGGCGAATCGATAACGCATGCTGGTCCTCCTCATTTTACATCCATGTCGACGCGGGTCCGTGCCGGGCGATTCATCGCCCGTTGAAGCAGCGCGGACTCGCGGCCGACACTAAACGTTGAACGTTCAACGTTTAACGTTCAACGTTGAAGGGCCGGAATCCCGCCAAGCAGGATTCCGGGACGACGTCCGGATCTCCGGCCGCCTATTTCAGGTCGTAGCCCGAGGCGTTCAGGGCCGCCGCGTGCCTCTTCTGGCGGGCCTGGCGGCGGCGCGCCGCCTGTTCGTCTTCCCTGTACACGCCGCCTTTCGGACGCCACCTGTCGATCGGGACCGTCTTCGTGTGCCACAGGTCGGTCGTAAGCCACAGCGCCTGGGTCTCCCCCCCGACGACGAGCGCGTGAATTTTTTCAGGAGCCGTGTAGGGGGCGATGAGGGCGTCTTTCGGCAGCTTCAGCCATGAGGCGTACGGTTCCACCCCGTTGCGCGCATTCGGCTCCACCAGGGAGTAGGCGACGTCGGATCCCCAGAACTGGCCCGCCGTCATCTTGAAATTCTCCGAAAGGTATTTTGCCAGCTGTCCCGGGTCGTCGAAGCCCTGCTCCTTGAGGTGACGGGCTACGAGCGGGTCCATCACCAGGGTAATCGCCCCCTGCAAAGCGGGGAACGCCTGCATGATGATGAGCATCTCTTCCTGCGCCGGGCGGCGGCATCCGGCCGCGCCCATGCTGTTGATGGCGCTCCAGCCCTGGAACAGGCTGACGGTGCTCTCTTCCTTCTTGAATCCCATGCGCACGTGGAACGGCTCCCAGATGCTCCGCTCCTCGTTTTCGGCGAACAGCATGTTGTTGTAGTTCATGTTGTTGCCGGTCGATCCCATGAACGTCTCGCCCGGGCGCGCGTCGCCCAGGTTGATCGTCATCAGCGTCCAGGCGCGCCCGATGACGGCGTTGGCGTGGTTGAAGGGGCTCAGGGCCCCCAGCCCGGAGTTCATGCCGATCTCCTGCCGGATCGGGCCGTTGACCACGGCCATCCGGCCGAACGACGTCGTCGAACTGGGCATGGAGCACTCCTGGCTCGACGCCAGCGCGAGGATGACGGGGAGGTGTTCCGGCCCCGCGCCCGCCATGACGGCGTTGACGGCGACCTTCTCCACCGTATATTCCAGCTTTTCCTGGTGGATCGTGACCGTCATCTGCCCCACGACCTCTTTCGGGTCCGCCGCGGTGCCGGCCAGCATGTGCGCGACGCGTTCTTCGGTCGGCAGGACGACGGGGGCTCCGTCCGTCCAGCCGTTTTCCAGGAACAGGCGGTGCAGGTTTTCCTCCGTGTCCGGCTGCAGCAGGCGCGGCCGAGGGCGGCGCCGCGAAGCGGCCGGATGCTTTTCCTCTTCGGTCAGCGGCCGGGTGAGGCCGTCGATGATCTGGGGCATGAGGGGCTTGCCCGTCGTCGGGTCGTTTCCTTCGACATATTGCCGGAGCACCTCCCGCGGCCTTCCGACCAGCGGATAGGGAGGGAAGCTGAAGCGCAGCCTCATCCCGTGGTTCTGGGCGTCCTGGGCCGCGAACTCCGCGAAACGGGCGCTGGCCAGGGGAACGGTGGGGAGGCCGTACTTGCTCTCGATTTCTCTGCAGTGCGCGGCGACACTCGCCGTGCAGCCGTCTCAGCCGCCGACCCCGAAGACGACGGCGTCGGCCTCCCTTATATCCTCCAAAAGGCCCGTGAGGTCGTCGTCGATCTTGCACTCATCGGCGGTCTTGCAGTGGTTGCACCCCTGGCAGCCGGAGTAGTTCATCTCGTTGAGGATGTACTTCTCGGTCTGGTAGCCCGCCTCCTCGGCCCCGTCCAATACCTCCTGGACGAGCCTGTCGACGTTACCGTTCTTTCTCGGACTTCCTACGATTCCTATTGCTTTCGTTGCTTATTCCCTCCCAGGATCTAATAGAGCTCAGAGAGAGCTCAGAGTCGATTCCGAAGTTCTTGATTATAAGATATTTAATGATAACTGTTGATCAAAACATTAAGTATTGCGCGAGGCTGCAAGAAGGGCGCCTCTGCGATCGTGGGGGCGAGGGGAGAGGCTGGCTGGGCGGGACCGCAGGAGGTAGCTAGGGGATCAATAGGCGATAGGATCAGTCAACTTCTCTGTAAAAACGCCTGCGTCGAAGGCCCTTGGCCTCGTATCGTCTGCCCCGTCCCCTCACGCTCTTTACTTTGTCGACACGATCTTGATCACGTCCCCGGCCTTAAGCTCGTGCTTCTCCCCGAGCCTCATCTTCGTCCGCGCGTCCAGGGCGAAGAGGAAGCTCTCCCCGATGTCGGTATGAATCCGGTAGGCGAGGTCCTTCGTCGTCGAGCCCCGCTTCATCAGGTAGGCGTCCGGCAGGACGACGCCGTTTCTGTCCGTCCACTTCCCCTCGTCCTCCACCGGGAAGACGGGTATGTATTCGAGAAGCTCGAAGACCGCCCGGTCGAGGCACTCCTGGACCCCGGTCCCGCCGGTCGCCTTCAGGATCGCCCGGATCTTCTCAAGGCCCGCCTTCTGGGGGCCGGAAAGGTCCTTCAGGAGTTCGAAGTCCGCGTCCCCCGGTCGGTATCGGATCGCGCCGCTTTTGTCCGCCATCCTCAGGGCGACCTCGGCGGCGGCGCTCGTCGGGACGACGATCTCTTTCAGGGCCGCGAGGCGGGCTACGAACTCCGGGGGCGCGATGTCCACCTTGTTCGCAGCGATGATCATGGGCTTGGAGGCGTCCCGGAGAAGCTCCGCGAACCTCTTCATCTCCTCCTCACCCCATCTCGCGGGGTCGCTCTTCATCGTCGCGAGGGCCCAGCGGACGTGGTTGTCGGCGACCCCGGCGCCGGCGAGCTGCTCGGTGATGAGGGGCTCGATCTTGATCTCCTCGGCCCGGACCCGCCTCATCAGCCTCTCCCAGTTTCTGTTTAAGATGCCGAAGAGCCACATCCCGATCTCGCGCTTGAGAAACTCGACGTCCGTCAGGGGGTCGTGTTTTCCGACGCCGACGGGGTTACCCTCCGCGTCGGCGGAGCCGGAGGCGTCCAGGACGTGGATGACCGCCTCGGCGACCCGGAGGCTATCGAGGAACTCGTTACCGAGGCCCTTGCCGAGGTGGGCGTCGGGGACGAGCCCCGCCACGTCGATCAGCTCCACGGGGACGTACCTCACCCCGTCCCGACATCTGCCGCACTCCGTCGCGAGCTCGCGGCAGGGGCAGGGGACCCTCACGTAGGAGACCCCGTGGTTCGCATCTATGGTGGTGAAGGGGTAGTTTGCTATCTCCACCTCGGCGAGGGTCGCCGCCTTGAAGAAGGTGGACTTCCCGGCGTTGGGCTTTCCCGCGAGCCCCACTGATAACATCGGATCGCATCCTCCCTATCGGCTCTGGTTGCTGTCTACTGCTGACTACTGGTATCTACTGCCATCTCTTCAATCTGCTGCTTTCTGAGCCCTCTATTCGGCTCGTTTCACCTGCGGATGTTTATGGGGACGCCGCGGCTGAGGAGCTCCGCCCTCTTGGCGGAAAACCGCTCCTCCTTCCCTTTCGCGAGCCTTCCGGCGAGGGCGAGCCCCTTCTCGGAGGCGGTCGCCTCCTCGATCGCCCCCGCCGCCAGGGCGGATTCGTAGACCTTGGCGCCTGCGTCGGTCCTGGTGAGGACCGTCGACCAGCCCGCCCTCGACCCGACGGAACCGACGGAGACGTCGGCGAGCTCCGCGGCGAAGTCGAAGCAAGGGCCGCACCCCTTCCAGACGTAGTCGTCGGTCTCCTCCAGGGGGACCTCCTGGGCGCCTCCCCGGGAGAGGACCCGGAACATCCCCTTCTGGATCTCGAACTTATCGACCTCTTCGGCCTTGAACCCGAACTTCCCCTCGACGAGGTGGGGGAAGAGGAGCTCGTGCTCGAAGTTCTCCATACAGAAGAGCCCCACCAGAAGGGCTATCTTCTCCTGGCCGAACGCGTAGGGCTCCTCCAGGAGCTGGACCTTCCTCAGGGCCTGGATCTGACACGGAGTTCCGACAAAGCCTATCTTCTTCTTCCCCATGTCCATCGCCATCTGGACGCCGGTGACGGTCGGGGTTATGGTGTACTTCGTCCCGGCGGCGGCGGCGATCTCCTCGGCGGTAGTCGCCACCTTCGGAATGCCCCTCCACTTATCGTCCCTGTCGGTGACGACGGCGCAGTCGATGATCCCGGCCTCCAGGGCCCCGATCAGGAGGGCCGTCGCGACCCCGCCGTCCTGGGCCCTCGCCCCGGCCTTTACCGCCCGGGCGGAGGCCGCCTTCCTGTAGATCCCCAGGGGCTCGTCCTCCCGCCGCTCCCTCCCGAAGACCCTCTTCGCCATCCCCGGCATGTCGAGCATCGTCCGGGGACAATAAGCATAGCAGAGGCCGCAGAGGGGGTCGTAATCGACGAGTTCGGGGCGGTTCCCCTCTCTATCGATCTTGGGGCAGAAGGCGATGCAGTTTCCGCAGTAGCAGCAGAGCTCCTTCTTGATGACGTCGTGTTCCAGCTCCCCAAATCCGTACTCCAGATAAGTGGGCTCGGGATACTTCTCCTTGGCAGCCATGATCATCTCTCCAAAAGCTAGGTGCGTAGTTGACGGCCGATTAGCCTAAAGCTTTTATGGTATCTGGGGTCCTCGACGGTCATGATCCTCGGCCTAGACGTCGGCGGAGCGAACACCAAAGCCGCCAGCTCCGACGGTTCGTTCACCAAAATCGAGTACATGCCCCTCTGGAAAGAGGCGCCCCTGGAGCCCTTCCTCTGCCGTTTGTCGGCGGCGGCGAGGCCGGAGGCCGTCGGCGTCGTCATGACGGGGGAGCTCGCCGACTCTTTCCCGGACAAGAGGTCCGGGATCCTCTTCATAAAGAGGGCTGTCGAGAGGTCCTTCTCCTGCCCCGTCCGCTTCTGGGGTGTATCGGGCTTTGAATGGCGCGACCTGGCCGATCTAGCCGCAGCCAACTGGTCCGCCTCGGCCGCCCTCATCTCCGAGGAGGTCGGCGACGGCATCTTTGCCGACATGGGATCGACCACCACCGACCTGATACCGATAAAGGCCGGGCCGAGGGCCGCAAAGACCGACTTTTTGCGGCTCGCCCGGGGGGAGCTGATCTACGTGGGGCTTCTCAGGACGAACCTCGCCGCCCTCCTCGGAGAGGTGGAGGTCGACGGCAAGAGGGTCCCCCTCTCCTCTGAGCTCTTTGCGATAGCTGCCGACGCCCATCTCGTCTTGGGCGAGATCTCCGAGGGCGAGTACACCGTCGAGACCCCCGATGGCGGCGGAAAGGATCGAGATTCGGCTGGGAGGCGGCTCGCCCGGACCGTCTGCGCCGACCCCGAGGAGATCGGCTCTGAGGGCGTCGAGGCGATCGCCCACCAGGCTAGGGCCCGCCAGCTCGAGCTTCTGAAGGAGGGGATCCGCCGATTGGCGGAGGAGCACGCCCTCGATCTCGTCGTCGCCGCCGGGATCGGCGAGGGGTTGATCGGGGAGGCAGCTCGCAGCCTCGACCTCGATTGTTTACGCCTCTCGGAAAAGTATGGAATATCGGTATCCGACCTCTCCCCCGCCTATGCCGTCGCCCGTCTCTTGGAGGTTGAGTTAGGGGGACGATAGCGTTCCTCCACCCCAGGAGGGGGCCCCCAGAGGTGGGGGGGCGTTTCACCCCCCGAACCCGTGGGCGAGGTAGGGGGCGAGGATGATGAAGAGGAGGGACGAGAAGATCAGCCAGGCCATCGCCGCCACCACTGCCTGGGTCATCCTCTCCGCCCTCGCCTCGCTCTTGAAGATCGCCGCGAGGGCCATGGTGAGGAGGTCCCTGAAGATGTGGCCTCCATCGAGGGGGACCGCCGGGAGGCAGTTGAAGAGGCCAGCGTAGAGGTTGATCAGCCCGACCCAGAAGAGGAGGTTAGCGATCCAGAAGATCCTCTCCCCCAGGGGCTCCGCCCACCCTTTAGGCTCGAAGAGGTGGGTGATCCACCCCGAGAAACCGGGAAAGCCCATCTCGGTGAAGCCGGCGATCCCCGAGAAGGGGAGGCCCATCAGGGACAAGAGGCCGAAGAGGCCGGACCGGGGCATCTCCCGGAGGGCCGATAGGAAGGGTCCCGCAGGAAACTCCTGGAAGGTGGCGCCGTCCAGGTACACCCCGTTCGCCGAGACCCCGGAGAACCCTACGCCCAGAAACCCCGTCCCTGAGCCGTCGGGGTTCGCCCTCAGGTTGACGATCTCCTCGCCCCTGTTCGTCCCCAGGGTGACGATATCTCCCTCCGAGGTCGAGTTCATAAAGGATCTGAAGGCCTCCCAGTCCGGCGTCGGGACCCCATCGATCTCGGAGATGGCGACCCCTGAGACCATCCCCGCCTCCGCTGCCGCCGACTCATCGAATACGTAGGAGACGACGACGCTCCGGTGGAACGGACCCCGGAATTCCGTCTCGACGATCTCCTCGCCCCGGAGGAGCTTCAGGCCGAAAAGCTCCCCCTCCATCGCCGCGAGGTCATCGATCCCATCGATCCGGACGCCATCGGCCTCGAGGAGGATCATCTGCCTCTCAAAGCCAGCGGCATCGGCGGCAGAGCCCGGGACGACGTCCACCACCACGACCCTATCGAGGGGGGCGATAGCCCCTATCACCGGCCCGAAGAAGAGGGCCAACGCCAGGGCCGCCACGACGAAGTTCGCCACCACCCCGGCGGAGAGGATCCTGACCCGAGCGGCCCGGGTCGCCTTCCCTCCCTCATCGGGCGATCCGAAGAGCTCCTCCTCGTCGGGCTCGACGAAAGCCGCCACCGGCGCCGCAAGAAGGGCAACCCCCATCGACTTGACCCGGATCCCCTCAGCCCTGCAGAGGATCCCGTGGGAGAACTCGTGGACCGCCATCGTCACGAAGAGGGCGATCCAGCCCCACCAGAGGGGTATGAACTGGTTTATCCCCGGTATCAGAAGGACGTTCCTCGGGGCGGTGTAGACGGAGGGCTCCGGAGGCGTCCGCATCACCTCCAGGGTCATGACGAGGAAGAAGGCCAGAAACGACGCCATCCCCAGGACGACGAGGGGAATCCCGGCCGTTATCGAGAGCTTCCAGAGCCTCCTGGGGCTGCTCAGCCGATCGATGAGGGTGAGCCACCTCGTGGTCCTGATCATGATGACGGGGCCCCAGCTACCTATCTTCAGCCCCCAGATCCTCTCCATCCGGCTCAGCCGTTTGGCCAGGAGCCAGTGGAGGTTCAGGCCCAGGACCGCGATCAAAAGCCAGTCGTAGACGTTCAGCTCCAAATTTGAGAACAACGGTTCGTCCTCCGACGTCGGGGTATTATGAGGCCTCTTTGATTCCGGCAAGACATATATAACCTCATGGCAGATCGGCGGCCGTGAAGTACGAGCCGTTCAGGGCCCTGAGGTTCGCCGGCGGCGATCTCTTCGAGATCGAGGAACAGATGCCAAAAGAGGTCGAGCTCGAGATCTTCGCCAACGGCGACTTCGTCGGCCGGGCCACCATCACCCCCTCCCAGACTCGGGAGTTTGTGGCCGGCCACCTCCGGTACCTGGGTCTGATCGCCGACCGCTCCGAGATCTCGCGCCTTTTGGTCGAGGGCGGGAGGGCGGAGGTGAAGATAGCTCCCGGACCCGGGACGGCCGCCGGGATTGAGGCGGGCAAGGCCGCCACGGCATCCCGAAGGCAGAAAGCAGAGGCTTCCGGTGGGGCCGCGAGATCCGATGGGGCCACCAGAGCCGGATGGATCCTCGCAAACCTCGGTTCCACCCTCGGATCGGAACTTTATAAGAAGACGGGCGGGACTCACACCTCCTCTCTCTGCTCCGGCGAGGAGATCCTGGCGACCGCCGAGGACGTCGGCAGGCTCAACACCCTCGACAAGGTCTTCGGATGGGCCGTCCTCCAGGATATCGATCTGGAGCGGTGTTACGCCGTCACCTCCGGGAGGATCACGGGGAGGACCGTCGATAAGGCCTCGAAGTTCGGCGTCCCGATCGTCGCCTCCAAGGGGGCGGTCACCACCCTCGCCGTCGAGATGGCTGAGGAGATGGGCATGACCCTGGTGGGCTTCGCCCGCCAGGGGAGGATGAACGTCTACGCTGGAAGGTATAGGGTCACCCTGTGATCAGAGGTCGACGATGCTGG
>LAHU01003423.1_pt1 | contig 11796 bp, 6 predicted proteins | sample 329631 | NCBI WGS metagenome assembly LAHU01 (sample SAMN03275698, study PRJNA271635) | activated sludge metagenome | isolation source: sample C-0 Zero hour mixed sludge faded in reactor as a methanogenic...
AGCTCATTGATCATGCGGTCCACTTTGTTGACGAAGAGAACCGGCCTGACTCCTTCCCGCAGAGCCTGGCGCAGCACGGTCTCCGTCTGGGGCATGGCCCCTTCTACCGCATCAACCACGACCACTGCCCCGTCCACGGCCCTCATGGCCCGGGTGACGTCACCGCCGAAGTCCACGTGGCCCGGGGTGTCGATCATATTGATCAGATATTCCTTGCCTTCTACCTCATGGACCATGGATACATTGGCTGCATCGATGGTGATTCCCCGCGCCTGCTCCAGGGGATCGAAATCCATGAAGAGCTGCCTGCCGGCCAGGTCCATGGAGATCATGCCTGCGCCGCCCAGAAGGTTATCAGAAAGGGTTGTCTTGCCGTGATCTATGTGTGCCACGATTCCGATGTTCCTGATCATCTCAGGCTTGTCCATCAAGGTCATGACACGTTCTGCTATCTTCTTCCTCTTGCCCATAATACGCCTCGCGAAGTTTAAGATAAATATTACAAGTTCCTGGTTAGGACTGAGAGACGTCGGACTCAATCTATTTAAGCTTTCGGCCTCTTCAGGGCGGTTTGCCAGTATGTATTGGCCGTCCGGCCCTGCCTTCCGATTAAAACAATCCCAGTGTTTGTTAAAGAAATTATTATTATGGATAAAGCTTAAATCGAGGGGGGCAGAGCAGAGCAAGGTTTTTGCGATGGCGCGCTTGATAATGAAATTTGGCGGTGTTTCCGTTGCTGACGGAAGCAGGCTGCGACATGTGGGAGATCTGGTCCTCCATTTCTGCCCTGACAATGAGATCGTATTGGTGACCTCTGCTCTGCAGGGGGTTACCGATGATCTGCTGGCCTGTGCCAGAAAGGCGGCCCAAGAGGGAAATGTCTCCGATGTCATCGAGTTCATGGAGAGGATCACCGATCGGCACTATCAGGCCATAGACGATGCAATAAAAGATCCTGAGATCGCCAAGGAGATCAAGGAGACCATATCCGGGAAGCTGTCCGAGCTGGAGAAGGCCTATATAGGCATCTGCTACCTGGGGGAGCTTACGGCAAGATCCCTTGACTATATCTCCAGCTACGGTGAGCAGCTGGCAGCGCCCATCTTATCCGGCGTGCTCAGGGACATGGGCATCCCCTCCCGGCACTTCACCGGCTCCGAGGCGGGGATAGTCACAGACAGCAACTATGGCGACAGCAGGCCGCTGGAGAAGACTTACAGCCAGATACCCCAGAGGCTGATGCCATTAAACGGCGTTCCTGTGGTCACGGGATTCATTGCCAAGGACGAGAAGGGCACGGTCACCACTTTGGGCCGGGGCGGCTCGGATCTGTCCGCTTCCCTGATCGGTGCAGCGATTGATGCCGATGAGATATGGTTCTGGAAGGAGACCTCGGGGATCATGACCACCGATCCCAAGATAGAGCCGGAGGCCAAGTCCATTCCCGCCATATCCTATCTGGAGGCCATGGAGCTGTCCAACTTCGGGGCCAAGGTTCTCCACCCCCGGGCCATTGAGCCGGCCATCAGAAAGGGCATACCGGTGCGGGTCAAGTGCACCTTTGATCCCGATATTCCCGGCACCCAGATTGTGCATGACGATGTGCCCAAGGCGGATGTGATCAAGGCGGTGACACTGCACAAGAATGTGGCTCTGCTCAATATCTCCGGGGCGGGGATGATTGGAACTTTGGGGGTCGCCGCCAGGGCTTTTACCGCTCTGGCCCGGGCGGGCATAAATATAGTCATGATCAGCCAGGGCTCCTCCGAGGCCAACATCTCCATGGTCATTGAGGAGCGGCAGGTGGAGAAGGCGGAGGATGCCCTGAGGGCGGAGTTTCCCCGGGATCTGGTCAAGGAGATATCCCATGATCACGATGTCTGCGCCGTGGCAGTGGTCGGGGCAGGAATGGCCGGAACGCCCGGCGTAGCTGCCCGGGTCTTCAAGGCCATGGGGGCGGCCAGTATCAATGTGGTCATGATCAGCCAGGCCTCCGGCCAGCACAATATATCCTTCGTGGTGGCATCCAAGGATGCAGAGCGGGCGGTTCGTGAGCTGCACCGCGAGTTCGGGCTGGGTGCAGAGGCATGAAGAAGCTGACCTATGCCGAATCCGGCGTCGACATTCACCAGGAGAACCGCTCCATCGAGGCCATGAAGGCCGTTCTGAAAAGCCGGCGCCGGGGCTTCGGAGCGCCCATGACTGAGATCGGCCACTATGCCGGGCTATTGGATATGGGCAGCTTCGCCCTGGCCATGACCACGGACGGGGTGGGCTCCAAGGTGCTCATAGCCAATGCCATATCCAAGTGGGATACGGTGGGAATAGACTGCATCGCCATGAATGTCAATGACCTGTACGCCATCGGAGCCGAGCCCATAGCCTTCGTTGATTATCTGGCAGTGGAGAAGGTCGACCCGGAGCGTGCGGCCCAGATAGCCATCGGTCTGGCCAGAGGCGCAGAGATCTCCAATATGAGCATCGTGGGTGGAGAGACCGCCTCTCTGCCAGAGATCATCCGGGGCTTCGACCTGGCGGGCACGGCGATAGGGGTGGTGGACAAGGACAAGGTCGTCACCGGCGAGAAGATCCGGGTGGGGGATGTGCTGGTGGGAGTTCCCAGTTCGGGGCTGCACAGCAACGGCTACACCCTGGCCCGGCGGATCATCGCCGAGTCCAAGTACACTTATTTCGATACCATGCCCGGCGGGGAGAGGAGCATCGGGGAGGAGCTTCTGACGCCCACAAGGATCTATCCAGAGATCGTGGAGCTGGTGAAGGAGTGCGATGTGCACGGCCTGGCTCACATCACCGGATCGGGGCTGCTCAAGCTGCGGCGCATATCCAATCTGGGCTTTGAGATCTCTGAACCCCTGGTGCCCCAGCCCGTCTTCCGATTCTTGCAGGAGCAGGGGGGCGTGGATGATGAGGAGATGTACCGCACCTTCAACATGGGAATGGGCTTCTTGATAGCCCTGGATGAGTCCGAGGCCAAAGAGGCTTGCCGGATCATGGGGCCGGGCTCCCGGATAGTGGGATCGATAGTAAAAGAGGGATTGAAAGCAGGCCGCCTGACCTTTTAAGCCTGCTTTTCTTATTTTCTCTTTTTCTCTTTTCTCCACCTTGAGGCTCTTTTTTGCCCTTTTCGGCTTTTGCTATTGCTTTTACTGCTTTTTCTCCCCGAAAAGCTCCTCCAATTTGGCCTTGATGGCCCTAATGGAGTCCACCGCCGGGCAGTCTACATCTATGGGCGGCTTTCCGGCCAGGTCTGCCTCCACCAGGCACTTGTCGAAGGGAATGGTGCCCAGCACCGGTATGCCCATTGCAGCCAGCTTCTCGGCCACTGGTCCCGGATCATCGGCCTTGTTGATCACTGCGAAGTACCTCTCGATGCCGATTCCCTTGCCCAGCTGCATTATCCTCTCCACTGTATCTATGGACCTCATGCCCGGCTCGACCACAGCGATCATGGCGTCGACCCCGCGGGCTGTTGCCCGCCCTAAATGCTCGATGCCCGCCTCCATGTCCAGGATGACCAGGTCTTTCTCCCGGACGATGACATGCCGGATGAGGGCCTTGACGAAGGCATTGGCCGGGCACATGCATCCCGAGCCACCCGAGTCGATGGTGCCCATGACCACCAGCTTGACGTTGTCCGGTCCGGTGCAGCCGCACATGGAGACCACATCGTCCACCTTGGGATTCATCTTGAACATGCCTCCGGGCATGCCCGCCCGCTCCTCCACCAGTTTCTTGTGCTCGGTGACGGGCCTCGGAAGCTCTGCTATTCCCAAAGCCGAGCCCAGGTTCATGCTGGGGTCTGCATCTATGGCCAGGACGTTGTAGCCGTCGCGGGCGAAGAGCCGGGCCAGGGTGCCGGCCAGGGTGGTCTTGCCCACGCCTCCTTTTCCTGAAATGGCAATCTTCATCTTGGTTAGCCTCACTTGATGTATGGGATGATGCCGGAAGGCCGCTGCCTTCCGGCTCATCTTATCCTGCTATGTATCCTAAGTTCATATGGAACATGTAGGTTTAAATCGATTCTGGATGATGAATGGGGTGGGATAAAAGAAAGATGAATGAGCCACGGGCCGGGGCGGGGCTACGCCTCTCCCCCAATGCCATAGAGGTTCTAAAGAAGAGATACCTCTGCCGGGATCAGCTGGGGCAGATAGCGGAGAGGCCGGAAGGAATGCTGGAGCGTGTGGCAGGGCATGTGGCCCTGGCGGAGAAGAGGTACGGCGGGGATGCAGAGCTATACCGCCGCCGGTTCCTGGAGATGATGGCCCGCCTCGAGTTCCTGCCCAACTCGCCCACGCTGATGAACGCCGGGCTGCCTTTGGGGCAGCTGTCCGCCTGCTTTGTTCTGCCGGTGGAGGACTCCCTGCCGGGCATATTCGACGCCCTCAAGAATATGGCTCTCATCCACCAGAGCGGCGGAGGCACGGGTTTCTCTTTCTCGCGCCTTCGGCCCAGGAATGATGTGGTGGGGGCCACGGGAGGGGTGGCCTCCGGGCCGGTCTCCTTTATGCGCATATTCGATGCAGCCACGGAGGTGATCAAGCAGGGTGGCCGGCGCCGGGGGGCCAATATGGCCGCCCTGCGGGTCGATCATCCCGATATCCTGGAGTTCATAGCCGCCAAGGAGCGGGCGGGGGTTCTGGAGAACTTCAATATCTCCGTGGCGGCGACGGATGAATTTATGGCCAAAGCCAGGTCGGGCGGGGAGATCGATCTGATCAATCCGCGCACCGGCCGGGCCACAGGCCGGCTTGGCGCGGAGGCGATCATGGAGCGCGTTGCCAGCTCCGCCTGGAGGGGAGGCGATCCGGGCATGATCTTCATAGACCGAATCAATGCCGCCCATCCCCTGCCGGGAACAATCGAGAGCACCAATCCCTGCGGAGAGCAGCCTCTGCTTCCTTACGAGTCCTGCAACTTGGGCTCCATCAACCTCGCTAGAATGGTTAAGGAGGGGGAGGTGGACTGGGAGAGGCTGGGGGATCTGGTTGCCCTGGCGGTGCGCTTTTTGGACGATGTCATAGATGTCAACCGCTTTCCTTTGCCGGAGATAGAGCAGGCCACGCTCCAGTCACGAAAGATCGGCCTGGGGGTGATGGGCTTTGCCGAGATGTTGATTCTCTTGAATATCTCCTACCGCTCAACAGAGGCAGTGAGCATGGCGGAGAAGGTGATGAGCTTCATCTCCCAGGAGGCCCGCCAAGCCTCGGCTAAGTTGGGCGAGGAGCGGGGCTCCTTCCCCCTGCTGGGGCAGTCGCGCCTGAAAAGCTGGGCGGCCATGAGGAATTCAACTGTAACCACCATCGCCCCCACAGGCACCATCAGCATCATCGCCGGGACCTCCAGCGGAATAGAGCCGCTCTTCGCTCTGGCCTACACCCGGAATGTGCTGGAGGGGGCGCATCTCACAGAGGTCTCGCCTCTTTTCCAGCGCGCTGCCGAGGAGCGGGGATTTTGGAGCACGCAGCTTCAGTCGGAGCTAGCCCGGAAAGGCAGCGCCTCCGGCCTAGCTGAGGTGCCAGAGGACTTGCAGGATTTATTCGTCACCGCCCTGGAGATACCGCCGGAGCAGCATGTGCGGGTCCAGGCCGCCTTCCAGAAGCACACGGACAATGCCGTCTCCAAGACGGTCAATCTGGCGGAGAAAGCCACGGTGGAGGATGTGCGGGCGGTCTACCATCTGGCCTACGATCTGGGCTGCAAGGGGGTGACCGTCTTTCGCTACGGCAGCCGCAGCCAGGTGCTCTACCTGGGAAATGGAGAGACGGTGCCGGGGTGCAAGTACTGTGGGTGAGCGCTATAAAAATTGAATGATGTCTTGTTGCTCAAATATTCTATGCGACATTTCCAAGTCTCTATAGTCCTTATATGATTTTGTCTCTTCAAGGCAAGGATCGCTTCCTAATCCCTCAAAGCCTATTTCATGGTTTTCTAATGCGGCTTTCAAGTGCCTTATTGCATCAGCGTATTCGCCAATGATTCCAAAAAAACATGCTCTCTCATATTCATTTGTTGTTTGCGAGGGCAACAAAGATTTAGCTAATGATATGCAATTATCATATTCAGCATTATTTTTAAGCAACTTATAGGAAACAGCAAGCAGTTCATATCCGTAAATTGTGGGATTGTTTTTTATCGAGCTTCTTAAAATATACATGGATTTTTTAATTGGGCCCGTTTCGCGATCGTTCCTCATAAGATATATTTTCCCAAGGTTTTCCATAGACCATCCTATTAATGCTCGATTCTTTAATCGAACAAAAATGCGAATAGCCTTCTTTAAATAGATTTCCGCTTTTCCATACCATTTTTTTAATCCGAATGTGATTCCAATATAACATAGCGATTTTGCCATTTGGTCTAGATCACCTATTTGTTTTGATATTTTACACGACTTTGAGAAATTAATTAACGCCTCATCATATTTTGCTATTCTTAGTAAATAAACTCCCATAAATCTTTTAATTAACGCTTCAAACCGTGGCTTGAATCTGATAAAATCTAAAAATGGATCATTCTTTATTCGTTCAACGCTACATTGCCTTTTTGCTAATGCACTCTGCAATAATTGAAATGCTTCATTCTCTTCCATACATACAGATAAAGCACAGGATCGATCATATTCGCTTAATTTTGAGGTATCTATTTTCATTAAGTTATTACTTAAAGTCTTATATTCCTCGCACATCTTTTGTTTTCTATAACACGATGCAAGAACTAATTTAGCTTTTAAGTTGTCTGGATCTAGTTTTAAGACTTCATTACTCGATGCAATTGCGTTATCCAAATTTTCCTTCATAAGGTGCATTATAGCTTGTTGTTCAACAACCCACGCTGATAGAAATCTATCGTCAAGTTCTTTAAAGATTCTCAAAGCCTCCATAAGGTTTTCTTCAGCCAAAATGAATTCCTTTTCGTTGATCAGAGAAATTCCCATATAACATAGTGTTTTAGCTTCTTGATCCCTATCATTAATTCTTCTTGCTATTTCCAAAGAATTCTTTAGATATATCCGTGCGGATTGATATTCCCCTATTCTGCGGTATGTATCACCGAATCTACAAAGTATTTTCGCTTCATTGGATAAGTCACCCGACTCTTCTATTAATTTAAGAGCTTCGCTATAGTCTTGTATTGCCCCCTTAAACGATCCCGCCATCAAATGCACTTCAGCAAGATTTACCATTCCCATCGGATCTAATTTACCTCGGCTTTTGAGGAGGGCCAAGGCTTTTATAAAAACATCTCTGGCTTCATAGTATCGGCCCTGATACTTATAAGCATCTCCCAATTCACCAGATATCCAGCTAATTTTTGATGAATCGTTCAATTTTTCAAAAATTTTCAAAGATTTGTTATAATAATCAATAGATTCCTCTATTAATCCCATTTTCCTATGGACGTGGCCCAATTCACCTATTATCCAACCTTGATGATACAGACGCTCTTTTTCATTTGAAATATTCTCACACAAAGATAGCGATAAATTATAGCTATCAACAGCTTCTCTATTTTGATGAAGCAAAGTATGGATGTTGCCAATTTTTCCTAAAATCCATCCCTCCATATCTGAAGGCCCCTGTCCGCGAATAAGATTTAAAGCATCATTAAAATATTTATAACTATCTCTGAATTGATCGAGCATCCTTAATGATGTACCCATACAAATTAATGTCAAAATTTTGTGATCTTTATCTCCCAATTTGCTAAAAATATCTAGAGATTTTGAAAAATTCTCTGCAGAATTTATCCATTTTCCTTGCATTAGATAGAGAATCCCTAAATTATGCAAAATCTGTGCCTCGTAAAATGAATCATTCATATTAAGATTAATGGCTTCATTGAAGCAATTCTTAGCCTTAATTAAATCTCCAGCTATTAAATATAATGTGCCAAGATAGAACCATACCCTAGCTTCACGAGATTCATCTCCAGCAGAATGAAATATTTCCCTTGCTTGTTCAAAGAAAAAAATTGATTTTCCGAATTCCCCCATAAATTGATATGTAGCTGCTAATTCTTTCAGCACATAACCTTCTCTAATTTTGTCACAATTCTTAAATATATACATCGATTTGTTATAATTCTCAATTGCCACAGGGTACTTCTTTAATTGACGATAAGCAGTACCTAGTCGACCTTGAACACAAGCTTTTCTATAATTATCACCTACCAAATCGAATATTTCTATCGCTTTCTTATAGTGTTTTATGGCCTGATCGTATTTTCCGTCCATTCTAAATGCAATACCACAATTTGCTAAAGCCATTCCCATGCAATATTTATCGCCAATCGATTTAAATATTTTATAGCTGGTCTTATATTTGCTGATAGATTCCTTAAAGTTTTTTCTAAATCTATTAAGTATTCCTTGATATAAAATTGCAGAACCTAGCATTTTGTTGTTATTTTCTTTAATTGATAATTCTTCTAATGATATATAAAAAAATTCTGCTCTCTTAATGTTTCCCATATTCTGTTGAATAATGCCTCTATAAAGTAAATACCAAAGGCCATCTCCTTTAGCATTATCAAATCGATAAAGGGATGATGATGCTTCATAATATTTTTCTTTATAAATATAATATTTTACAGAGAATTTAATTATCTCTAGATATAGACTTCTCAAAGGAGGGTATGCTATTGAAGCATCTTCTGAAAGATTTAAGGCTTCGGTTAGTTGCTCATTTCTGAGATGATTAAAGGCAATTTCCATGAAACCAAAAGCCTTAGCTTTATTATCAGTACTATTTAAAATATTTTCAAAATTATCTGTACCATTTTCAACTTCTTCTTTTGATCTTAACTTTTTAAAGTTATCTTCTAATGGTGCTAAGAGGGGAGGGCGCATGATGATGGCCCATTCAGGATGTTTTTGGAAAACCAGACCTCTTACATCATCATTGCTTAATGATCTCTTACTAATGTAATTGCTGTATATTGCTCTCGCTTCTTCGCCAAGCTCCTTTTCTCCCCCTAAATACTTTATCGTCTTTTCTAGTAGTTTCATCTCCTTAAGGCGCAATAAAGGTAAAGTCAAAAAAATTCGCGAATTTTTAATAATTATAAATCCATATTTTTGAATATGAAATAGTTCTTTATCGCTAAAAGGCGCTGCATCTTGTAGCGATATGCTAGAATCATTACCCCAAAATTTAGTAATTAGCTCAAAAACAATTTTTTTCTCTCTAGAGGAAAGCGGCTTCAATTTGTTTGCAAGTACTTTTGAAAGAGAGTCATAAACAGTTTCCCGACTCGATTCCAAATTCATAGAAATATCTATATATTCTTGGAAAAAATCAATAATATCAATAGGATCTGAAAAAGATGATATTAAAAATTGCTTTTCACTAATGCTCAAATGATGCCCCAGCAAATTGCTGCACTGATCATCTAACGCATCAACTAGTCCGGTTCGTAGGGGAATTAGCCAACTAGTCTCAGAATCTATTAAAAAATTTATTGGATAATAAATAACCATTGATACTGGAAACGATAACAAGCTTGCTTTGGCTTTAATTAATTCTTCTTCTGATTCCATCTCAATTATTAATACATAACCAGAAATAGGTATTTGTGCACCCCTTAATTTCATTTTATTTTCAAGAAATACTGGTTTATCACGCCGCCAATTTATCTTGATATATGGTTTATTTGCTATCCGCAACACAATATCGAGTAGTTGTTTGCGACGCTTAGAGGGAATTTTTGTAGGAATTATGATCGATCTTCCTATATCATAAATTGATATGTAATCAGAAAAACCACAATAAAATCTCATTTTCATCTCTCACATAATTTAAAAAAATGTAATATTGGCTCGATGGAATATTCTTGTAAGCTATATTCACGATTTATATCATATGGAATCAAAACATTTTGATCCGCTAATAGATAAATTTCAGCATCGTCCAATCCCAATTGTTCTTTTAATTCCCCCACAGGAAAAAATTGAAAATCTTGTTCTGAAAACCACATAGCTACACGTCTTACTTGAGGATGTAGCAAACCAAAATAAGCTACAACAAATCCTTTTATTAATGTCCTCTTATATGTAGCAAGCTCAAGATCTGAATACCAGCATAGCCAATTTAGCCAAACCAAGAATGCCCGTGGATTGTTAGTTATTTTAGATAGCTCTTTAGCAATATGCAAGATCCCCTTTTCTTGCAGCTTTTCTCCATCAGGGGATTTCGCCAACCGGTTTTCGAGAATGGACATTAATGCATCTTGTTTTAATCCTTCCATGTGGTAAGTATAATCAAGTTCACGGTGAATATTTCTCGACAAAAATTCGTTTCTAATTGTAATTATAACTGGAGCTTTCTCAAAGCGAATTATATATTTCATAAGAATCGTTGAAATATTTTTATCCATAATCTGGTCCATATTGTCTATAAACAATACTGGCTTCTTCCTCGTTGCTTTGAATACCTCCGAAAATAATCTATCAATTAAATCCAGACGATGAGAGTTATTTATTTTTATAATAGACGTGAAGGACGCACTATTTTCCTCAGAATCAGCGTCAGATATCCCAAACGTCAATTTAACTATAGTTAATATGTTATAATCTATGGTTAAGCTTTTTCTAAGTTCATTCGTTCTACTATATAGCTCCGTTGATATGAGTTCATCGCATTTCAGAAGTTCATTGACATAATTGACCGTTTTTATTAAATCAAAATCATCTTTAAATATTAAGTTTATTTCTTGTGAAAACGACTCCCCTATCTTTTCTAGTAGCTCCTTAATGTTATAATATTGTTCGCAATAAACTATTATAGGAATAAAATCGCTTCTTTTTTTCTTTAAATTATGTAGCGCAGCATGCATAGCAAAGGATTTGCCAACACCTCTTTGTCCTGTTATTAATAAATGACGTGATTCATTGTCAGGATCATCCAAAAAAATATTTATGATCTCCATTATATCTTTGTCCTCGCATCTAGGGACATATAAGCCAATATTTTTATGATCATTGACTTTTAAACATAATGTTCTGCATGGCATTTAGAGTACTCTCCGGCAATGCTTTAAATAGATTTTGGAACTCTCTGAGCAATTGCATTTACAGTTGAATCGGGGAGCTGCCATCTAACATAAACGATTACAATCCGGATCAAATGCTTCATATCATCGCAACAAGCTTACTTCGCATCTAAAGATCGATGAGCTTTAAGCAGTCTTTCGCATCAAAAGAGTGATGTCGCCTTAACTCTTTTAAAAATTGCTGAGAAGCTAGAGCAGAATAGGGCCGCACCTCTGCTCGAAGCCCCGCTCTCATCCTCTCATGAACTTGTCCCAGCCCACATAGTGATCCTTGAGGACGGTAGAGATATCCTCCATCATGGAAAAGGGAATTCCCACCACCACATAGTCATCCTCCAGTCCGGAGTTTCTGGCGCCTCCATCGCATCCCAAAGAGACATTGACCTCTCCCTTTAGGTAGGGTGAGGTGGTGGCATCCACGCAAAAGGACTGAATTCCCGCCGTGCTGAAATTGGCCCGCCCTCCCTTCCTGAACATGACCGCCTGCACAATCCGGCGGGCGGCGAGGGGCTTGCCCACGAATATAACCACATCCGGGTTCATGATCATCTTGTCAAGAGGGGCCACATAGGTGGCTATGGTTGTCCCGGGAAGGATACGGGGCATGCTTGTGGCGATGTTGATGCCCACATCTGCAGTCTCGCACTTATGAAGCTTGTCGAAGTAGAGCGCTCCCGTGGCTATGTTCTCCGGGCAGGCGACCAGGCCCAATCCCGAGGCTCC
>LAHU01013081.1_pt1 | contig 11760 bp, 8 predicted proteins | sample 329631 | NCBI WGS metagenome assembly LAHU01 (sample SAMN03275698, study PRJNA271635) | activated sludge metagenome | isolation source: sample C-0 Zero hour mixed sludge faded in reactor as a methanogenic...
TATGAGTGGGCGGGAATATAGGATGTATCATCGAGCTGGAAGCACGTGGATTCTCCCGTGCTGCGGATACTGTTGAGCGTTTCCAGTTCGATGTAATGAACTACCAGAGCTTCCCTCACGAGCATTGGAGAAGAATTCGGACAACCAATCTCCTCGAACGTGTCCATAAAGAATTAAAACGCAGATATCGCGTTATTGGAGCATTCCCCAATGATTCTTCTTTGTTGAGAATTGCCGGATCAATCCTCATGGATATCAACGAAGAGTGGATCACAGGAAGACGATATTTATCCGATGCCAGTGAGATATCCTCTACGGATACAGGAACTGAAATTACAGCTTATTAAGTACGGTACCTAATTACTCCAAGTATAATATTCTCTATAAATAGTCATTTGTCTATAAATACCAGGTGTGAAATGATCTCCAGGAGCGACCCAGGATCCATGTCCATAAAGATGATCATTAACACAGTTTCCATCGGAACCTGTAGCAGTAAGAACGGCAATTCGTCTTGTTCCTAAACCATGATAATATGTAATCACTGTTCAGACCCACCGTCAGATCCTCGTCCTATTGAATGATCATATCGATTTGGCAAATAGAAGTAAAGAGGCTTAAACCTGCTAGACGAGTGTACCTGATACAGGCCTGGGACCTGTAAAACCGGGAATATATTCTTTATCCGGAATATGGATATGTATCCTTTAGTATTTCGGTGCGATACCTGGCATGGCAGAGAAGAGCAATTCCCTCATTGCGGACCCTGGATTGGAGCGGGCCGGAACCAAAAATAGCGGATCTCCGGAGATGGTTCTTTCAAAGGGTGACAAGGTGTTTTCCGGTAACCCCGGGGTCTCACCTGGTCTCTGTCTCTTTGCAGCCGAGCAGCTGCTCCCCAGGCTCGAGGCATTCACCCGTGAGATCGAGGGGGTTCGCGCCGGGGAGGATACCGATTACCTCCACCGGATGAGAGTGGCGTCCCGGAGGCTCCGGGCGGCACTTCCTCTCTTCTCTCCGTGTTTTCCCCCAAAGCGGTGCGACCGGTGGATGCGGGAGATGCGCCGGATCACGAGGGCGCTCGGGGCAGCACGGGACGCGGACGTGCAGGTAGCGGCGCTGAAGAAGTACCGGAAAAAGGTTCAGAAAACGGAAAATGATTCCAGAGAGGCGCTGAACGCCCGTGATGCCGCCCTCCTCGAAGCGATCCACTACCTGCTGGCAGAGGTCCGGAAAACGAGGGAGAAACTCCAGGAAGATCTCCTTGTCGTCCTGAAGCAGAACGAAACGCACGATACGGCCGGGGAGATCGAGGTAGAAGTGCAGGCATTCGCGTCACCCCCTGGAAATGTACGGAAAAAACCATCCATGACAGGTATCCCTGCGGCAGCAGCTCTTTCTATCATGCAAAACCTCGAGGCCCTCCTCGCCTATGAGCCATGGGTCCATGATCCCGGGGCCATCGAGGAGCACCACGCGATGCGGATTGCAGCGAAGAAGCTCCGGTATACCATGGAGGTCTACGCTCCCGTCTACCGCCGGGGACTTGCCAGGCCGATATCGCAGGTGACAAAGCTCCAGCAGGTCCTCGGCAGCCTGCATGACTGTGATATCTGGATCGAGACGGTCACCCGGATCCTCTCGAACGAGCGGGCGAAGTCTTCCGGTATGAGACTCTCTTGTGCAAAGGACGCCCTTTGTCCCGGCTCCGTGATAATCACCGGCCTCCATACGTTCCTGCGGGAACGCCAGAGGGAGAGGAAGGCATTGTACCGCAGCTTCTCGTCCTACTGGCACTTTCTCGACCGGGATGGGGCCTGGAGAACGATACGTTCCTCCCTTCTCACCGGTGTGAAGGTCGGCTATCACCCTCCCGCCGGAATTTCGGAGGAAGCGGCAGTGGCAGCCGTGAGGAGTGCCAGCAACGTCTACCCTGCCGGAATACCCCACGAAGAGCACGTCAGCCGCCTCGCCTTGCAGCTCTTCGATTCCCTGCAGCCCCTCCATGCCCTGGATGATCGGAGCCGGGTCCTTCTCATGGCTGCAGCCCTCCTCCATGACATCGGCATGGTCTTTGGCCGAAAGGACCACCCGGAGCGGAGCGCCATGATGGTCCTCACCCACGACCGCCTCCCATTCGGGGTCACCGACCGTGGAATCGTTGCAATTGCCGTATATTCGCACAGGGGCAGAAGGGACCCCGAATCCTTCGGGTTCTTCCCAGTCCTCTGCCCGAGGGACCGGGAGAAGGCGGTAATCCTCGCATCGCTCCTGCGGATTGCGAATGGGCTTGACGCCGGCCACAAGGGGACCGTCCAATCGGTCGAATGCTCAATCGGAGAAAAGGAAGTTACCTGCCGGGTCTCCTCCCCGAGGGATGCGATCCTGCAGAAGGAGGCCGCCAGGAAGAGGGCAGACCTCTTCACCCGAGCGACGGGGTATGCCTTCCGCCTGGCATGACTGCTTCCAGGGGGATGCACACAACGCAACCCGGCACACATCGGAGCAGTAATGGACGAAAATAACAAAATGTATGGATTTATTCTCTTTATCCTTGTTATCATGCTGGTACTTCACTCCTCTCCGGCACAGGATACTGGAAGGGGAGAAGGGAACCATACCCTGGTGGAGGAGGAAGTCCGGGCTATCCTGGATTGTGCACTCCCGTTTGAAACGATACCCAGTCCAGCTGATCCTGGTGAAGAGATCGCCCAGCTCGAAGGATATACCAGCCCTGCCGCAAGTGTGATTGCGAAGATGAAGGAGCACAACTTCTCCAATGAGACCATCAGCAGTATCCTGGAAGAATACGGATACGGCTGGGATCCCCGGACCGGGGCGTGCTGGAAAGGGCGACCGCCGGGCCCGGAGGAACAGGAATATATCAACATCATACGAGGTCCAAATTACACTCCCTTTCCCGAATCAAAACCTGGTACATCAGTGTCCGCGGGCTAGTCACCCTCTGTCATCCGTGACGTCGACTTCCGGTGGTCCTGGTGGGTGGGATGAGCAGAGACGAGGAGGGAAGATCATTCCCTGCATCCGGACCTGGACCGAGACTGCTTTCTTCCAGGTCAAATGGGGAGTCCCCACTCCTGGCGGGTGAGACCGGATGCTCCGGGGTGGAGGGAAAAAAATTGGTCCATCCATTCTCGCCAGAGGAAGTAATAGTCGGCCCGCCGGGCGTGGCTTGATACGCTCACCCTCCCATCTTTTTGGGAGAGGAGATCGTATTGGAACATATCAGGCAGGCCTTCAACGATGCGGCCTCGCGGTACGACGCCCAGCGGCTCGCGATCATCCCGGAGATGGAGGCATTCTATACCGCGGCGGCCTGGGCTGCCGCGTGGGACGGCGATAAACCGGATATCCTGGATGTCGGGGCAGGGACCGGGCTTCTCACGGCACTCGTCCTCGAGCGCTACCCGCAGGCAGCGGTGACCTTGATCGATCTCTCCGAGGCGATGCTCAAGATCGCGAAGCAACGTTTCTTTAGGAGAGAGAGAACCCGATTCATCACCGGGGACTATACCTATGTTGATCCAGGTGGTCCCTTTGACATCATCGTATCAGCCCTCTCCATCCATCATCTCCCTGACGAGGGGAAACGCCAGTTGTACCATAGGATATTCCGTCTCCTTCGTCCGGGGGGCATATTTGTCAATGCCGACCAGGTCCTTGGGGAGAGTGCCTGGCACCAGCGGTGGTTCATGGACTACTGGGAGGATTATGTCAGCAAGGGTCCCCTTTCGAAGGCCGAGAGGGAGGAGATCAGGGGCCGCCGGGACACCCTCGACAAGAACGCGCGTCTTCCAGTCCAGCTGGAATGGCTCCGCGAAGCAGGGTTTTCCGATGTTGACGTGGTCTATAAAAACCGGATTTTTGTCGTGTTCTCCGGTAGAAAACAATGATATCGAGTTAAAAGAGCCTGTACCGCCTCGTACCACATTTTTCTCTCTCTCCACACTTTCACTCTCCGTTCCAGTCTCCTTATCGTTTGCAGCATGCAACCCTGATCATGGATCCAGTTATCGCGAGTATCAGGGAAGAGCTGGCAGTCCAGGGTAACGAGGAGGCAAAGAAGAGCTTCCAGCGATTCTTCAAGAATGAGGTCAGGTGTTACGGTATCAAGACCGGGATCGTTGTCAAACTCGCGAAAGAGCACTGGAAAACGGTCAGAACTAAGGATAAATACAGGATATTCGAGCTCTGTGAAGAACTCTACCGGTCGGGCTACTGCGAGGAAGCATTCATCGTCTCGACATGGGTCCCCAACCTAAATGGACAGTACGATCCTGGGGATCTCGATATCTTCCGCGGATGGATAGAGACCTATATCACCAACTGGGCCACATGCGACGGTTTCTGTAACCACTCGGTCGGGAGCCTGATCGAACGGTTCCCGGAGAAGATGGGGGACCTCTACCAATGGGCAGAGTCTGAGAACCTCTGGCTGCGCCGGGCTTCAGCGGTCTCCCTTATCGTTCCAGCGAAAAAGGGAAGATTTCTGGAGGAATCGTTCCGCATTGCAGATATCCTGCATGCCGATCCGGAGGACATGGTCCAGAAAGGTTACGGGTGGCTCCTGAAGGAGGCGAGCCGTCTCCACCAGGACGAGGTCTTCGACTACGTAATGCAGAACCGCAGGACCATGCCGAGGACGGCACTCCGCTACGCGATCGAGCTGATGCCCAGGGAGATGAGAGCCGAGGCGATGAAGAAGGACTGGTAGGGCGAAAGCCCGTCGATCTCGCCACAAAAGGAAAATAAGACTGGTAAAACATTTGTTTACCGTCTCCATTGTCCTGGCATGGTGATGAAACGGGATTCCCGTCTCCCGGGGAGATGATACTATGGGGTTATCCTGCTCTCCTTTCACCCGCACGGCGTGGTATTCCTCCCGGTCCCGCCCGGGAGGAGGGGAACGGTGCAGACCATTCGGAGCATCCCGCTCCCCGTGTTCCGTATCTGGTGGAACTCGCAGGGGAAAGCGAAGATGGCGTCTCCCACGCGAATGGGGTATTCCTTCTTCTCCCCGTCGACGATGACCCCTTCGCCCTCGACGATGAAGATCTCGTGCTCTTCCTTGTGGTTGTGATACGAGGTGTATCCGCCCGGGGTGAACTCCATAAGGCGGAGGGCGTACCGGGGGCAGCCATCGGAGGAGACCAGGAGGAAGCGTGCGTTCATCCGGGAGAAGCCGGGTTTCTCTATTGGCTCGGCAAGGACGTCGGCTGAATGTTTCAGGATCATGTAATCAGTCTCTTCTGTCAGGTAAGATAAAAATGGGAACTATCGGGAAATAGGAATGGTGCAGGCGACATGGCTGGGACTATTCCCCCGTGCGGGGCTGATTCATCAGGGAGGTAAACACGGGCTATTAAAAAAGGTTCAGTCGATTTTCTCTTGTTTCGTAGCGTTTTTTCTCATCCATTCCCCCTCTGGAAGGGCAGTCCATTGTAGGGTGGTCATCAGTCCCGTTCTGCTGATCCCCGTGCTCTCTTCCCTTGTAAAACACCAGTCCCTCCCGATTCTCCCATCATCTCTCTCTATCCGGAGTCCTCCCCTCTCTCTTATACACCACTATTCCCGTGTTCCCCTCTCTATTCTCACCGTTCACTCTCTCACTCCCTCCTTTCATGCACTTGCCCGCCTGTTCATTCCCCTCGGATAACCAGGAGGGTGATGTCATCGAACTGTGGCTGGCCGATGGTGAAATCCTTCACAGCCCTGAGTACTGCCTCCAGGATCTCTCCTGCCGGCCGGTCCTTGTTCTCCCTGATTACCGCCTGCAGGCGCGTTTCCCCGAACATCTCGTCCTTGTCGTTGATACACTCCGTGATCCCGTCGGTATAGAGGACTGCAATGTCACCGATACCAATCGTCACCTCACCTGATTCGTAAGGCTGATCGGTGAGAACCCCGAGTGCAATGCCGGTCAGTGTCAGCATCGAGAAGGTGTCTTTCACCCGGCTGTACACGAGCGGGGGATTATGACCAGCATTGACGTAGTGGAGGGTACGGTCCTTCTCCGAGAGTGAGCCGTAAAAGAGGGTGACAAACATCCCTGCCGGGGAATCAGCGGTGATGATATCGTTTGCCGCGCTGATGGCCCGGGCAGGATCGGTGTGCCAGAGGGCGTTGACCCTGACCACGATCCGTGAGAGGGCCATGAAGAGGGCAGCAGGGACACCCTTGCCGGAGACGTCTGCAATGGTGATCCCGAGGGTCCCGGAATCGAGTGCCATCACCTCGAACGGGATGACATCAAAGAAGTCTCCCCCAACCTCCTTCGCCATGATACTACGCCCTGCAATCTCAAAACCCTTGATCGCAGGAATCTCACCCGGGAGGAAGCTCTGCTGTATCTCCGCTGCAATACTGAGTTCCGCACTCGATCGGGCGATCCGCTCCTCCATCTCCCTCCTCTCGGTGATGTCGCGGACCGACTCGATGGCCCCCATCAGGTTTCCTTTCGAGTCATAGAGTGGTGTCGCCTTGGCCCAGAACCATGCACCCCCCGGCCGGAAGTCGGGTATGAAGATGTCGACGACGAGGGTCTCCCCTTCCCTTTTCACCGTGTGGTAGCGCTTCTCGACCTCCTCGTCGGGCATGAGGGCGAGGTTCGCGAGCATCGGCTTCTCCACCCCGTAAAAGGGAATGGCATAGCGGTACTCCCCTTTCCCGACCATCTCATCCGCCCCGACCCCCGCCATCTCCGCCATAGCCCGGTTCCATGAGATGACCGTTCCTGCCCGGTCGATGACAAAGGTGGCGTCAGGGAGGAAGTCGATGATCTCCCCGAGTTCGCGCCGGGCCCTCTCCATCTCCTGCTCGGCACGTTTCCTTACCGTGATATCGCGGATCGTCTCGATGGCACCGGTGACCTTCCCCGTGGAGTCATAAAGTGGTGTCGCCTTGGCCCAGAACCAGGCCCCCCCCGGCCTGAAGTCCGGGATGAAGATGTCGACGACGAGAGTCTCCCCTTCCCTTTTCACCGTGTGGTAGCGCTTTTCGACCTCCTCGTCGGGCATGAGGGCGAGGTTCGCGAGCATCGGCTTCGCCACGCCGTAGAACGGAATGGCATAGGCATACTCACCCCTGCCGATCATCCCCCTGGCGGCAATCCCGGTCGTCTCCTCCATGGCCCGGTTCCATGAGATGACCGTTCCTGCCCGGTCGATGACAAAGGTGGCGTCAGGGAGGAAGTCGATGATCTCCCCGAGTTCGCGCCGGGCCCTCTCCATCTCCTGCTCGGCATGTTTCCTTGCCGTGATATCGCGGATCGTCTCGATGGCGCCGGTGACCTTCCCCGTGGAGTCATAGAGTGGTGTCGCCTTGGCCCAGAACCAGGCCCCCCCCGGCCTGAAGTCCGGGATGAAGATGTCGACGATGAGGGTCTCCCCCTCCCTCGTGACGGTGTTATAGCGTTTTTCCACCTCCTCGTCGGGCATGAGGGCGAGGTTCGCGAGCATGGGCTTCGCGACGCCGTAGAAGGGGACGGCATAAGCGTAATCGCCCCTGCCGATCATCTCCCCGGCAGCAACCCCGGTTATCTCCTCCATAGCCCGGTTCCATGAGATGACCGTTCCTGCCCGGTCGATGACAAAAGTGGCATCAGGAAGGAAATCGATGATCGCCTGGTACATCTGCCTATCCCGATCAGCCATTCTTACCTCTCTTGACTGGGTGGGTATCATTCGTTCGCGTATATGTCTCCCGGTATTAGCTGGCAGGTCTGCCTGGTGTTATGGCTGGCATCATACTTGCGTGATGGTGGTATCCCCGGAGGGTTGCAATTCGCTCCCCGGTCCACCACGACTCCCGGTATCCTATGAAGTCAAGGATACTGGTGGCAGGAGAGGCGGGGAGAAAGGGATTCTGGTTCCCTGCTCAGCCCTCCTTCTTCATAATGAAGAACTGGTAGCCATATTCTCCCCGGTACTTCTCGAAGATAGCAATCTCACTCCGTGTACATTCGAGGATCTCTGCTGAACCGGGAATATTGTGGGATCGCGGTTCGATCTCCTCGATACGCCGGGCTAAGGGGACATAATAGTCATCTATCCAGGTCCTGTCGGGAAGGGGAAAAGAGCTGGCCAGGGTGTATCCCGCCAGGCGAATCATCTCTTCGTTCTTCTGGGCCGTTGTTATCACCGGGTATGCATCGTTCCAGAATGCTACGACCTCCGGGGATGGGCTCGGGGTGAACCATACCGATTCCGTGATAGCCAGGTATCCGCCATCCTTCAGGTATCTTCTCCAGGAGGAGAGCCCGGCCTTCATCCCGATGATGAACACCGAGCCCTCAGCCCAGATGAGGTCAAACGAGCATTCCGGGAGCGGCAGGTTGTCCATCGGGGCGTGTAATGTTCTGATCCTGTCAGCTACACCCGCGTCCAGGGCACGCTGCAGGAGGTCGTCAAGGAACGGCTGGTGTATGTCAACGGCTGTGATATGCGCAGATGGAGCAAGCTTCGCGAGAGCAATGGTCTGCATCCCGCTCCCGCAGCCGATATCGAGGATCTTTGCCCCTTCCTTTGGGATTGATACCAACGAGAAGGCCTTTTTTGTGCAGTCATTGGATCCTGGTCCCTGCCGCGGGAGGCCTTCCATCAGCGTGAAGATGAATGATTCATCCATACTTCCAGTATAACAGGCCCCTGTAAAGATGCTTTGTGGTCTGGAACCGGTTATTTTAGATAACGCGGAATGAAGAGGCGGTCCTTGTGTACCATATACATTTTCATCAACTGTGTCGGAGCCAGGCCCGCACTCCTCCTGGAGGATCATTATTTACCATAATACACTCCCATCCTTGCGTACAGGTCTGGTGGAACGTTGCGCTCGTCTACCGGAGCAGATGAACATGCATATCCCAACACGGCTTCTCCTCCCGGCCATCGTGCCCCTTTTGCTTGCAGCGTTTTTTTTCGGCTGTATTCCCGTCTCTGCAGGGCAGAACCTCACCCTGCAGGCGGGCTGGAACTTTATTGCAATCCCTCATGCCCTCCCTAGTGAGACAATGGTCTCCCAGGTCTTTGGGGATGTAGACTCCGCCGGCCATTCGCCCTTCCGCTATGATGCCGGTACGCGGCTCTGGACCCGTCTCCGCGACCAGGACCGCGTGCCAGGGCCCCTGCAGGGATTCTGGATCTACTCGGCAGAGGATACCATCATACCGGTCCCCGAAACTCCCGGAGATTCCACGCCCGTGACCATTGCCCTTTCCCGTGGCTGGAATGCGATCGGGTTCCCGGTAAAAGAGAAAAAAACGGCCCGTTCCGTCCTCTCGATGGCCGGGTCAAACTGGACCCAGCTCATCGGTTACTCCTCACGGGAGGAAACCTACGATACGACCATCATCCGGGGTGGGAGTGGCCTCTTTGCCGATACCCGTACGGTTGAGCCATGGAAAGGCTACTGGCTCTACATGAACGAGGGAGGGGTCCTCTCCGACCCGGATGCACCATCAGCAGACACCCTCGTGGTCACCTTCCTCTCAACCGGGCAGGGAGAGTTGGTTTTCATCCGTACTCCCGGTGGGAAGACTGCGGTCCTTGATACCGGCAGTGACCCGGCATCCCTGGCATCAGTCCTGAAAAATGCCGGAGCCGGGGCGCTCGATATCCTCCTCCTGTCAGGGTCAGTTCGGAATACCGCACTTGGTGAGTTCCTCGGGAAAGTGCCCGTCACAACGGTCTTTGGACCGCCGTGTTCAGGGGAAGCGGGTTCCTGCGAGGGAGTTCTCCCGGCGATCGTGGTGGCAGCAGGGATACCCTACCAGGGTCTCAATACCGGGGACTCTTTTGACCTCGATGGGGAATGCCTGGTAAGGGTTCTCTCTTCCAGGCCGGCCAGCAGCAATGGCGACAGTGGTGGGACTGTTGTCTACCTGCTCACGTTCAGGGGATCGTCATTCCTCTTTACCGGAGGGGTTGGTGCAGATGCCGAAGCCGGACTTGCCTTGAATAGCACGGATGAACCGGTGACCGTCCTGCAGGTCAGCCAGCAGGGGGATGAGACATCCAGCAGCAATGCCTTCCTCTATGCACACACTCCGGCGGTGGCGGTGATCGGGGTGAGCAGTCCCCCACCGGCAGGGCTCCCCTCGGACGAGACCATGCGGAGGATCGTTGCATATGGGGCTACCCTCTACCGGACCGATTACAACGGGGATGTCACAATCTTTGCACGTTCATCAGGGACCTCCGTCCTTCCTTCCCGTAACAGTGCTTACAAGCCCCCTGCCACCCCGGTGCCGACCGTTGTGCCACCCAGCAGTTCAGGGGGGGGATGCCCCTATTGCCAGTAAGATAGCATCCCCGCATACTCCCTGCTTTATGAAGAGAATGGCGATTCACCGTTGGATTGGTACAAAACCCAGATATGAATCACCATTTCCCGGGTAGCAATACTTCCTGTCATCTCCGGATACGGAAAAAGCCGTGAAAATGCAAGGACAATCTGCCCGGTATCGTCATGATCCATGGATAACCTGGTGAAATCGTGTTGTTTACCAGGGGTGGGGATGATGACTCCCATTCGTTTCTGCTGTTCCAACTGCCACGCCCAAAAGTGAATGTCCACGGTTAACAGGAGCGCGAAGGGCAGGAGAAGCAAAGGTCTGTTTCATCCCGGAGAAGATAAAAAGACAGGAGTGTATCCATTCAACCGGAGTGTGCGGCGTCGGCGGGTACCGGGTCGCCTGGAAGACCTGGTTCTCGGTTATTTCGCATGTCGTTCAGGTCCCGCGGGACGAATACATGATGGATTCATAGAAGTCGATGGTATCAGCTGCGATACCGTCCCAGTTCATGTGGGTGGCATATTCCGGGCACTGCAGTGCCATCTCGTCATGGTGGTCCAGGCACTCAGTGATCCCCCTGGCAATCGCCTCCGGGGAGGGAGACACGACGCGGCCGGTGGCCAGGGTGACAAGGTCGCAGGCGGCGTTATCCGGGGAGCTGGTGGTGACGACCGGAGTCCCACAGGCTAATGCCTCGAGGAGGACCATGCCGAATCCCTCGCGGGACGATGGGAGGACAAAGACCCTGCACCCTTTCATCCGCGAGAAGATATCTCGCGGGGACGGGAGGAATGGGACAAAGTGGACGCTCTCTCCAAGTCCGAGGGACCGGGCGAGTTGTTGGAGGCGATCACGTTCAGGCCCCTCACCTATGACTGCGGCACAGACCCCTGGCCTCTCTGCCTTCACGAGAGTGAGCGCCTGCAGGAGTAGATCGACGTGTTTCTCGGGGATGAGGCGACCGGCGTACATTATCTCAGGAAAGCCATGACATGGAGGAGCCGAGGCGATCTCCCCGGGATCCACGCCGTTTGGGATCACCCGGGCAGGTCCGGATCCCTGGATCCGCCCGAGGCGGCCGGCCGTCATGGCGGAGACCGCGACCGGAGTAGGGGAGAGCCGTGAGACAAGCCACTCTACCATCATCCCGGCGATACCCGGAAGACCGAGGTACCGCAGCCAGTACCGGTCCCATACTTCGTGCCACGTGATCACGAGCGGCCGCCTCCGGGCTTTTCCTGCCAGCCAGGAAGCGATGCAGGAGAAATACGGGAACTGCTCACAGTCGGTCAGGTCATGCCTTCCCCGCAGGAGTGCGGGAAAGACCGCGATCCCGAAGAAGATACCCTGCATGACAGACCTCCTGCCCCCGCGGTAGAGCTGGAACGGCCGGCAGACGCCGTGGAGCACCATCCCGTCCAGTTCCCGGACCGCCGGTCCGTCCCAGT
>LAHU01001405.1_pt1 | contig 11747 bp, 5 predicted proteins | sample 329631 | NCBI WGS metagenome assembly LAHU01 (sample SAMN03275698, study PRJNA271635) | activated sludge metagenome | isolation source: sample C-0 Zero hour mixed sludge faded in reactor as a methanogenic...
CTGGAGCTGCTGTGCATCATGTACGCCGGCTTCAAGAGGATCGAGCCGGGGATAGATATCGGGGTGGACCTGGGTGAGGAATGGGAGATGGCAGAGAAGCTGAACTTATCACACATAATAGGCATTGAGTAAACGAGTCTATAAGCAAATAATTAATTTGAGGATATGAATAGAACGACCCCGTTTAGAGTAGTGACCGCTGATGATAGAGCATATCGCTGATGAAGTCATGCAAAAAATCGCCCAGTCTGTTGGGCTTTACCACCGTCTAATTGTGTTGGTAGCCCCAGCTGGTGCAGGTAAGACCGCTGCGCTCCAGGAAGTTTATAAGCGCACATCAGCCCCGCTGGTTAACGTCAATCTTGAGCTGTCTCGGCGCATGCTAGACCTCACTGAACGCCAACGGGCATTGAAGTTACCGCGATTACTCTCAGAGGTTGTGGATACACCTGTTTCCGACGTGGTTTTATTGGACAACATTGAAGTCCTCTTTTGTGCTCCGCTCATGATAGACCCGCTAAGGCTCCTGCAGGGAATTTCACGAAACAAGGCCGTGGTCGTGGCATGGAGCGGCTCAATAGAAGACCATCATTTGGTCTATGCAATCCCAGACCACGCCGAATATAAAAGGTACCCTTTGCTTGATTTCCTGGTAGTGAACCAAGAGGCCATTGCATGAAGACAAATAACAAAAAGACGTAGGTTCTGATGCTATGAAATATGGAGATTTGATCCAGTTCGAGCCAATCGAATCCGTAGTCCAGCTAAGGGACGCCGACGAGGTCACTGCTGCCCGCCAACTTGTCCAGACCTACGTCATCTCCGAAGAGATGGCCGATAAGCTGGCAAATCTTGTCATTCCTCAACTTCAATTCGAGAAGCCTATGGATAACAAAGGGCTGCTGGTTGTCGGCAACTACGGCACGGGCAAATCGCATCTCTTGTCTGTGATCTCAGCATTGGCGGAGAACGATAGTCTTGCCGCCCATTTAAGCAACACAAAGGTAGCGACAGCTGCGAGCAAGATCAGCGGCCGTTTCAAAGTAGTCAGAACCGAGATCGGTTCAACGACTATGTCCTTGCGTGACATCATTGTAGCTGAACTCGAAGAGCATCTGGCAGCTATGGGCGTGACTTACTTTTTCCCAGCAGCGGACAAAACGCCTAACAACAAACGTGCTATCGAAGAGATGATGACCGCCTTTCATCAAGAATATCCTGATGAAGGACTGCTCCTCGTGCTGGACGAGTTGCTGGACTACCTAAGAACGCGCAAGGACCAAGCGCTGATGCTAGACCTTAATTTTCTACGTGAGATTGGTGAGGTCTGTAAGGACCTGCGGTTCCGTTTCATCGCTGGAGTCCAGGAAGCCATATTTGATAGCCCGCGATTTGGGTTTGTCGGCGAGGAGGTTCTACGAGTTGTTAGAGCTCGTTTCGAGCAGGTTCACATTGCCAAAACAGACATCAAATTTGTAGTGGCAGAGCGGTTGCTCAAGAAGACTGCCGATCAGCAGGTGAAGATAAGGGAATATCTAACCCCTTATTCTAAGTTCTACAGTCATATGAATGAGCGCATGGACGAGTTCGTGCGCCTTTTTCCCGTGCATCCGGATTACATCGACACTTTTGAGCGAGTGACCGCTGTGGAAAAGAGAGAGGTCCTCAAGACGATGTCATTGGCCATGAAGAAGCTGATGGATCAAGACGTGCCTGATGATCGACCAGGAGTCATCGCCTATGACAGCTATTGGACAACTCTGCAAGAAAATCCGTCCTTCCGCGCTGTCCCGGACATCAAGGCAGTCATCGATTGCAGCCAGGTCCTTGAATCACGAATACAGCAAGTCTTCACCCGCCCAGCTTATAGACCCATGGCTTTACGAATCATCCACGCGTTATCTGTTCACCGGCTCACGACAGGAGATATCTATGCTCCATTGGGTGCAACTGCAGAAGAACTGCGTGATAGTTTATGCCTCTTCCAGCCTGGCATTGAGGGACTGGGTGGCGATCCAGCCGATGACCTACTCTCTCAGGTCGAGACAGTTCTGCGGGAAATCCACAAAACAGTAAGCGGCCAGTTCATCTCCATAAATCCTGAAAACCGTCAGTTCTACCTGGACCTAAAGAAGACCGAAGATTTCGATGCACTGATTGAGAAGAGAGCCGAAAGTCTTGATCTATCTCAGCTCGACCGCTACTACTACGAGGCGCTCAAGCGGCTCATGGAATGCACCGACCAGACTTATAAGACCGGGTACAATATATGGCAGCGGGAGCTTGAATGGGTGGAGCGCAAAGCTATGCGCCAAGGGTATCTATTCTTCGGCTCGGCCAATGAACGTTCCACGGCGATACCGCAACGCGATTTCTATCTTTACTTCATTCAACCCTTCGACCCACCTCGTCCCACAGACGAGAAAAAGCCAGACGAGGTGTTCCTGCGTTTAACAAACACAGACGATGAATTCCGCTCGTCGCTTCGAAATTACGCTGCAGCCTTAGACCTCAGATCCACTGCATCTGGTCACGCCAAATCTACCTACGAATCCAAAGCATCATACTTCCTTCGTGATCTTGTTCAGTGGCTTCAGAAGAACATGACCAACGCATTCGAAGTTACCTACCAGGGACGTGCTAAGTCTATGACCGACTGGGCTAAAGGCAAGTCAATCCGTGAACTTTCAGCCTCCAGCCTACATGAGCGCATCAACTTCCGCGATATGGTATACAGCATCGCCAGTATCTGCTTAAGCACACACTTCCAGGATCAAGCTCCAGAATATCCATACTTCTCAGTGCTTATCACTGGAAAGAGCCGACCCCTCGTTGCCCAGGACGCCTTACGCGCTATCGCTGGGATGAATCGTACAAAGCAGGCCACTGCGGTGTTGGATGCCCTGGAGCTTCTTGATGGAGATAGGCTTGATCCCGTCCAATCCAAGTACGCTAAGCACATACTTTCAATACTCAAGAAGAAGGGCCAAGGCCAGGTAATCAACCGCTTCGAGGTGATCCAGGATATCCTTGGTGTCGAGTATCTGGCACCAGAAAGCTTCCGGCTTGAGCCAGAATGGGCCGTGGTGGTGTTGGCCGCTTTGGTCTATTCTGGCGAGGTGGTTCTCTCCATTCCGGGCAAGAAATTCAGTGCCACAGAGCTTCCACAACTTGCCAGCACTAGCATCGACGAACTGGTACAGTTCAAACACATCGAGAGGCCCAAGGATTGGAACATTCCAGCTCTTAAGGCGCTATTCGAACTGCTCAGACTTCCACAAGGCTTTGCCCAGGATGTTACTCTGGGAAAGGACTTGACAGTGCAGCAACTTCAGAAGTCGGTCACAATGACCATTGAGCAGGTAGTGCTCGTACAGCAGAGCTTGCAATCAGGCCTGTTCTTCTGGGGTCGGAATCTTATGCCTGAGGATGAGGCAAAGATGCTTTACTCCAAACTGGATGGGACCAAAAAATTCCTCGAATCTCTACAGGCTTACACAACGACCGGCAAACTGAAGAATTTTCGCTACGATGCTTCAGAAGTCTCTGCCCATCGGGATGGACTTGCCTCCCTGGCTGAGATCAAAGCGCTTGAGGATCTTATAGCAGACCTCGGATCGACAGCCTCGTACTTGTCCACCGCTGAGGCTGTCCTGCCTACAAGCCACGAATGGATTGAAAAGATGAAGGCGACTAGAAATGAGGTTTTGGCATCTATCATCGATCCAGAAAAGCGGGATGTAGCCAATTTCCGTCAGCATACTCATTTCAAGCTCAGAGAGCTAAAGAAAGCTTACTTGCTTTCATATCTATCCATGCATGCCAAGGCGCGTCTGGGTGTGAATGAGGATAAGCGCAAGACCCAGCTCGTGAGCGATGATCGGCTCAAGAAACTGCAGAAGCTTTCCTACATCGAACTGATGCCGCGCCAGCAACTCTCAGACTTCAAGAGCCAGCTTGAGGACTTGAAAAGCTGCACCTCGCTTATTGAACAGGAGCTAGAGGCCTCGCCAGTCTGTCCGCACTGCAACTTCAAACCAGGAGTTGAAGCTCCTGCCGCACCAGCGGCAGCGATTTTGAATGATTTGGACAATGACCTCAATAATCTAGTAGAGAACTGGACCCAGACGCTGCTCGGCAACCTCAAAGACCCAACTATCAAAGAGGACTTGAGCCTCCTCAAAACCGAACCGCGCAAACAGATTGATGACTTCATCAGAAATCGGGCCCTGCCAGATGACCTGAATCAGGACTTCATTCAGGCATTGAAGGACATCCTCTCGGGTCTCACGAAAGTCTCGATAAAAATAGGGGACTTGCAGGATGCACTTCTCGCAGGCGGCACTCCTGCTACCCCGGAAGAGATAAGGAAGCGGTTCGAGGAATACTTAGGCAGACTTACCAAAGGAATGGAACCCGGAAAAGTGAGAATTGTTCTGGAGTAGCGAAATGAATCAGGACGAATTGATTGCTCGGCTCAAGAAGTACGAATGGAATGACATCGAATTTAAGAAAGCCCAGCGTGGTGTACCGAATGACGCGTATGAAAGTGTTTCTGCTTTTGCCAATACTGCGGGAGGCCATCTCGTTTTCGGCGTCGAGGACAACAAGGGCTCTTTTCAAATCGTTGGGGTGATAGAGGTAGATAAGGTTCAGAACGATTTCCTGAGTTGTTTGCGGTCCGTTGGTAAGTTTAACCGCCCGATTTCAGTCCAAGAAAGCACATTAGAGCATGAAGGAAAGACCTTGTTGGTTTTCTATGTGCCCGAAGCGCGACGCATGGACAAGCCAATTTACCTCAACGGAGACATCACAGAATCCTACATCCGACGTGGGGGTGGAGACGAGCGATGTACAGGTGATGAAATCAAGCGCTTCCTTCGTGATTCAGGGAGTATAACATACGACAGCGAGGTAATGTCCGATATAGATTCAGAGGATTTTTTTGACCCTTCGTCAGTGGCATGGTATAGGCGTGTGCTTCAGGATAAACAAGGAAAGCGCTATGCTGACTTGAACGATGTCGAATTCCTCAATGAATGGGGACTTGTGGTAGAATCAGATAAAGAGCTCCGACCCACACGCGCTGCAGTATTGCTTTTCGGAAAGACAAAGTTATTGCGCCACTTATTGCCGCGTGGCATTGTAGATTATCAGCGCATCGACACAAGGTTCGAAGATTGGTCACCAGAACGTCGGTGGAGTGATAGGATTATCGTGGAAGATAACATTATCCAGGCCTGGCAAGTGCTCGTCGAAAAATATTTTCGCCTTTCTGATAGACCGTTCTCGGTAGATATCGCCACCTTGCGCCGCCATGATGATCCACCAGACTACATATCCTTCCGTGAAGCTGCCATTAACCTGCTCATCCATCAGGATTTTGGCGACCAAACAAGAAAGCCGGTTATAAAGATATTCTCGGACCGCACTGTTTTTTGGAATCCGGGAGATGCTTTTGCCACCATGGATCAGCTCTTGGACCCGATCGAAAAAGAAGTCAGAAATCCTTCTATTGTAGCGGCTTTTAGACGCATCGGGCTGAGTGACCAGGCTGGTACGGGAGTTCGTTCAATTTTCGGCAATTGGCAGCAGTTGGGATTTGTCCCTCCGAGCATCGTTAACGACAAGGGAGAGAAGACCTTCGAGATCACTCTTCTCAAAGAGATATTGTTAACCGAGGAGCAACGGCTATTTCAAGCCCAGTTAGGCGTAAGGCTCAGCGAGAAAGAAGCTGCCGTTTTTGCATATGCATGCCGTGCCGGCGTGGTCAGCGTCACAGATGCAAAGGCGGTGATTGGACGGGGCTCAGGAGAAGCCGAAAGGGCATTGGACCACTTGGTCACTCAAACGCTTCTGGCTGTTGTGGAGCCAGGAGTGAGCTGGGAGCTGGTGCCTCATCTCCAGGAGCGATTTGCTCAAGGTGACCAAGTACCTCTTCAGGCCAGAGACTTGGTCACTGACCAACCTGGGCCTGAGGCAGTCAACTTGGTCACTCCAAAACTGACCAAGTTCACAGAACAGCAGCGAAAGATTCTGGCGCTCTGCGAGGTGCCACGAACTCAGGCACACCTCATGAAGGCTCTAGGAGTATCTCATCGCACTTTTTTCCGCCGCACGCATTTAGAGCCGTTGATTAAGGCTAATCTGGTACGAATGACCCATCCCGAGGAGCCCAATCATCCGAGCCAAGCATATGTAATCACTGAGGCCGGGCTTGGCATTCTTTCTTCATGGAAAGCAAAAGCGGAAAGCCGAGGTGAGTCATGAGCAGTATCTTCTGGCAGGACAGACATACTCCATTAACCCGCGGACTTGTGCACTGCACAAGTTCGCTCTATGGCATAAGGTTGGTCACTCTAAAGGTCGCAAGGAATGAGAAAACACATGAAGAAGCATAAAAGAGCCGAAGGCAACCGCCAAATCCAATTTGGGACGGCAAAACCACAAGGGCCGGTAGAATGCCTGGGCATGAGCTTCCAGGACGATAACGCCCGTCGAGAGCATTTCCTTGGCATTCTAAGGGAGAAGCTGAAGGATCCTGCATTCCGGAAGATAGAGGGATTTCCCATCGGCTCTGACGAGGACATCCTGGCGCTGTCCGACCCACCGTATTACACCGCCTGTCCGAATCCGTTTATTGCTGACTTTATCCGGTACTATGGCAAGCCCTACGATCCGATAAAGTCCTACAAGCGTGAGCCTTTTGCGGCAGATATAAGCGAAGGCAAGAACGATCCCATCTATAACGCTCACTCCTACCACACCAAGGTTCCGCACAAGGCCATCATGAGGTACATCCTCCATTATACCGAACCAGGTGATGTGGTCTTTGACAGCTTTTGTGGAACTGGGATGACGGGGATAGCTGCACAGATGTGCAGAGATGAAGCCTCGGTAATGTCGTTGGGCTATAGAACAAATTCTGATAAAGAGATAGTGAATGAGGATGGTCATCTTATTTCAGTGCTGGGTGCACGGCAGGCATTATTAGTTGATCTGTCGCCAGGAGCGACATTTATTGCCCACCATTTCAATATCTCCAAACCTGCAAACTCCCAGCAAATATTGGCTTCTTTGCTCGATGATCTGGAGAAAGAATGCGGCTGGATGTATCTTACAAAGCATAATGGTTGGGAATCCAATAATAGATCATCGATACGGCGTTCGCCAAATGAGAATCCTGGAATGGGATCGAATGAAGGAACCATCAATTTCGTACTCTGGTCGGACGTCTTTTTGTGTCCTAATTGTTCCTCAGAAGTTATTCTCTGGTTTGAAGCAGCAAATCCTGATCGTGCTGCACTCGATGATGAGTTTAGATGTCCTAGCTGCAGATCTTTAATTTCAAAAAAAAGCATGGAACGTGTTTGGATTACAGAGTTTGACATAGCTCTATCAGAAACTATTCGAAAAGCAAAACGTATCCCTGTGTTAATAAACTACACTTATTCAGGGAAAACATACGAGAAAGTCCCAGATGTTGATGATCTGCAACTAATTGAGAGAATAAAGGGAATCTCAATACCATATCGTTATCCTATCAACCAATTGCATCAAGGAGATAAAACATCTGACCCAATTTCAGTTGGAATTACCCATGCTCATCATTTTCATACACGCCGCAACCTCTATGTCCTCTCCAAGGCATGGCATATTGCACGACGATCTGGTCTTGCAGCCGAATTTCTGTTTACTTCAACATTGCCATGGGCTACAAGACAAAATAGACTTCTCGTCTCCAACTACTTTAAGAAAAGCGGTGGAGTAATTGGACAAACACTCTCTGGAACGCTCTATATATCGTCCATTAGCATAGAGACAAATGCTATTTATCGCCTACGATTAAGAGCAAAAACATCCTTGCATACAGGATCTGGGTATGAAGTTATAACTTCAACGCAGTCAGCAACTGACCTCTCATCTATCATGAACAATTCAGTTGACTATGTTTTCACAGATCCTCCTTTTGGACACAATCTGGTATATTCTGATCTAAATTTTCTACTTGAAGCATGGCTTGGCGTACGCACGAACAATTCAGAGGAAGCCATAGTCAGCAAGAGCCAAGGGAAAGATTTGGCAGCTTACGAGAGATTGATGACTGCTTGTTTTGGTGAGTACTATCGAATCCTTAAACCTGGACGATGGATGACCGTTGAATTTCATAATTCTAGCAACAGCGTTTGGATGACAATACAACAAGCTCTCGGAATAGCAGGTTTCGTGGTTGCAGATGTCTCCGCTTTAGAGAAAACGCATGGTACATTTAATCAAGTCACAGCTGCTGGTGCTGTGAGAAAGGATCTGGCAATTACCGTCTATAAACCCAATGGAGGTCTCGAAGATAGCTTCAAACTCATAGCAGGTACAGAGGAAGGCGCATGGGACTTTGTTCGCATGCATTTGAAACAACTACCGATTTTCCTCCCAAAGAACGGTAATGCAGAAGTTATCGCTGAGCGTCAAAATTTCCTGCTCTTCGATCGAATGGTAGCTTTCCACGTTCAGCGCGGAGTTACTGTACCGATGTCCGCTGCAGAGTTCTACGAAGGGCTTGTTCAGAGGTTCTCGGAGCGAGATGAGATGTACTTCCTTCCAGAACAGGTGGCCGAATATGATAAAAAGCGCATGACTATCAAAGAAGTCAAGCAGTTGACACTTTCCATCACGGATGAATCCTCGGCGATCTTGTGGCTTAAACAGCAGCTTCTAAATAAGCCCCAGACTTTCCAGGAACTTCACCCTCAGTTTTTAACGCAGATTGGAGGATGGCAAAAACATGAGGCAATGCTGGAGTTATCAGAACTACTCGCACAAAACTTCTTGCGCTACGATGGCAGGGGCGAGGTGCCAAGCCGCATTCACAGCTACTTATCCACAAACTTCAAGGACCTTCGCAACTTGCCCAAAGATGATGAACGCCTGCGAGCCAAAGGCAAGGATCGCTGGTATGTGCCCGATCCTAACCAAGCAGGGGATCTTGAAAAGCTCCGAGAGAGGTCGCTGCTCAAGGAGTTTGATGAGTATCGGATGGCAGGCCAAAAGCGTTTAAAGGTCTTCCGCATTGAGGCCGTCCGTGCCGGATTCAAGAAAGCGTGGCAGGAACGGGACTACGACACCATCACCTCTGTGGCCCGCAAGATTCCGGAGAACGTCCTGCAGGAAGACCCAAAACTCCTCATGTGGTATGACCAAGCGCTCACACGTTCCGGAAAAGAATGAGGAATAACGATGTCGTTGGCCATGAATACCTGGCGTGATGAAATCCTGAAGGAGTTCCCAACTGGTATCGCTCGGCTCACCATCGTAGTTGATCCCGACGGGCTTTTGTTCGAAGAAGGTATTCTTGAAGCGGTCCGTGAAAGGGGATTTGAACTCATCCCTTTTGAAGACCATGTTGCATTCCGCTATGCCTATGAATCGAAATTTCGAACTCGCTGGGACTGGGGCGAGCATATCGACCAATGTGCCGTATTGCACTCTCAAATCAACGACCTAAGCGGAGTACCCTTCGATTTACTGCAAGCTGGCCGCAGACTATCGTTCAGTCTGGGCGATATCTTTCCAAAACTAAGCTATCCGGTCGTGTCCGCCTTGGATCGAGAAGATCTCGATGCTCTATATGAAGCTCAGAGAATGCATGCTCCAGGCCCGTTGGGCGACAATGCCACCAAGGAGTTCATACTCAGGCACGTCTATAAAATCGCACCCGAGCTGATCAAGCAGCCATCAGACCTTCTCCTGGTGTTGCTGCGCCGCCACTATGCCGGCCAGAATATCCCTGAGGTGCTGGATGAACGATTCATCCAGCTCCTGCATCAATGCGCTCAATTCGGCGACTGGCCGCTCGATGCACTGGTTGCAGATCGAGAGGCTTTCTTTGCGTTCCTCCAAGAGAGATGGCCAATCTTCCTTGACCACGAAGCAGCTAAAAGGACGTCCCTGGTTAGTGAAGGCAATACAAACTATAATTTGGCCTTTGAGGGACCTGTTGATCTGCCCTTCGATCACGACGATATTCGTGTCTACATCGACAATCTCTTTGTCGAAGGACTTATGCATCCCGTATCTCACGATCACTCTGACATATTGTCCAAAACTTGGGCCGGCATAGGCATTCGAACCTCTTCTATCGAAGATAAAACACGTCGCCTGAAAAAACTCATTGAGAGTCTAAAGGAATCCATGCCCGTCGAAGATGCAAAGTATAAAGATTGGCTGCACTTTGCCCGTGGATGGGCGGAACTGGTTCTGCTTATCAATGAGCAAGCTGAAGGCATTGTTCGAGACCTAATTGAGCAAGCCAAAAATTTGCAGTCACAGGTGGATGCACGTTTTACCGACTGGCTCCTCAATCGCTACTCCTGCCTGTCCAACCTGCCGCCAATGCCTCCCGTGATGTTGCACCACCTGCCCCGATTCCTGTCTCGTCAGATGGACGGTGACCGCTATGCTAAGATGGCATTGATCGTGGTGGATGGCCTCTCCATGGATCAATGGCTGGTGGTCCGAAACTCCATCTCCTCGTGCTATCCAAGTTTCCGGTTCCGAGAGCAAGCGATCTTTGCTTGGATTCCGTCCCTCACATCCGTTTCACGCCAGGCCATTTTTGCTGGAAAAGCCCCAGTATTTTTCCCAAGCAGCATCCAGACCACGGACAAAGAGGCTTCACTATGGAGGCAGTTCTGGTCGGACTATGGCTTAAAGCCAAACGAGATCGTGTTCATCAAGGGTTTGGGCGACGGCAGCCTGGATTCCGTATCGGAAGCGCTATCTCATCCTAAGGCAAGGATTGCTGGATTGGTCGTGGACAAAGTCGATAAGATCATGCATGGAATGGAACTGGGCACTGCTGGCATGCACAATCAGGTCGGCCAGTGGGCCCAACAACCATATTTAAGTAACCTCTTCAATCTGCTTCTGGATAATGGATTCCAAGTCTATCTGACTTCTGACCACGGCAACATCGAAGCAGAAGGCTGTGGCCGCCCGGCAGAGGGAGCCTTGGCAGACCTTCGTGGTGAACGAGTGCGCATCTACTCTAATCAAGCCCTCCGCAGTAGAATAAAGGAAAATTTTCCGTCCGCATTGGAATGGGGCCCCATCGGCCTCCCGGACAACTACCTAGCTCTGATGGCTCCGGCCAGACAAGCATTTGTCCAGGAAAAACAGCATACTGTAAGCCATGGGGGCATCTCTATCGAAGAACTCATTGTTCCCCTTGTTCAGATCGAGAGGGTGGCCCAATGATAAGACGAACAGATCAGATCGGATTCAGTCAGCGGGTGCGACTTGAGTGGTTTGAACAAACCGCCAATTTGGTCATGGCCGGGAACGATGAACCTGTGGTTAAAGATTCTCTGCAGGAACTTCTAAAGGACAAAGTCTCTGTAGGTGGCCAAGCCAAGCGCGGTAATCGTGAAAAGATCATTACGATTCTCCTGAAAACGTGGTTGACTGTTCCGCACGATCTTGAGGAGCTGCGTGACGAAGGACTTGAGTATTTAAAGCACCTTCCACGATCAGACCATCTGATCATACATTGGGGCATGATTACGGCGGTTTATCCATTTTGGTCAAGCGTAGCTATGCAGGTTGGTAGGCTCTTGAAACTTCAGAATTCTGCAGCCGCCACTCATGTACAACGCCGTATTCGTGAGCAATATGGCGAGAGGGAGACGGTCTCCCGCTCAGCCAGGAGAGTATTACGTTCTTATCTGGACTGGGGCGTGCTTCAGGAGACC